>Ga0163217_1049774_pt1 | contig 10020 bp, 12 predicted proteins | sample SynspAceP_FD_185933 | JGI IMG/M metagenome (GOLD analysis project Ga0163217, IMG submission 185933) | Saline lake microbial communities from Ace Lake in Antarctica - Synechococcus sp. Ace-P (PacBio error correction) | ecosystem: Environmental > Aquatic > Non-marine Saline and Alkaline > Saline ...
TTCAATGTGCATCTGGCCGAAGGCAGTGAGAAGCTCGTATGCCGGTTTGGCGATGCCGATTGCGGAAGGTGGATCCGCGTTCCGGGCCTGCGGGTGCCACCGTCCCATTGGGTCGCTGAAAGTCGGGTGTCCGGGCATGAGTTGGAAAGTGGCAAGGTGGATCTTGAACCCTGCGGCGACGGCTCCAAAGTGTCCGGTTAGCCGACATTACCGCGCCGATGTGGGAAGCGCTGCTTGCTGGCGAACGTCGGTGTTGTGCGGTCTTTGCAGCCGATAGGCCGGAACCGCAAATTGGCGTAGCCCGGTCAGGATTGCTTGGGCTGTAAAGCGATCGAAGTGATCCATGATCTGTCATGCGTAACATCTAGCCCGCCTGTATAGGCCCCCAATGCCGGCCAAAATCAGACGTTTAGCATCCCCATAGTAAGACCGCCGCGCGAGATCATCCCGGCGCGGGTTTGAAGCCCGCCCTTTGAATGAAAGTGCCCGGAAAATCTCGCTCCAGGCGTGCCTCGCGTGTCAGACGCGATGTGTCGGAAGGCGACCGTGTCTTTGACAAACCTATTCCGCGGCTTCTCCGCCGCCAAGCCTTTCGGGCAGGTCGTTGGTTCCCGCTGGATCCATATCCAATTGTGGCGCAGCGGTCACCAATCTTCGATCATCGCGCGCTCTTGGGCCTCAGCGCGTTCACCCCGCGATCATCTCAAAGCTATCCGCCAAGGCTAATGACGGTCCTTTGGGGCAGTTTGCTGCGATGTCAGGGGCGAGTTCTGGCAAACGCTGCAAAGCGTCTCGTAGGGCGGCAATAGCGCGCCACCACGCCGCGCGAATCCGGTCGGATTTGCCCCAGATGCAGATCGATACTGCACGAGCATTTTCCGCGTCCTGGCCACCACAACGCGCGCCGAAGCCAAAGTGGCCTGAACGAAGATGCCGCAAAAGTGAAAGACGATGTTTCATTGTTTTGGGCCAATCAGCAATCGAAGCCACGCGCAAGTCTAAAGTCGGGCGAGGCTGCTCGTGCAGCAATGCCTCAGCTGCTTCTGCAGCATCCGTTCCTGGGCTGAACCTTGATCGGAACGCGACCTATCTCGATGACATCGGGGCAGATAGGGGCGTGATCGCGCCGCAGGCCACATTGATGATCCGCCCTGCAGTGGGCGCGCTGGAGCAACTGTCCAAATGCGTCCGAAAATCGATCGGAGGGCCGCGCAAGGCCTGCTCGCTGGTGGATCTGCGCACAACACATCTCAAGGGCGTAATTTCAGTAGCGTGTCCGTAAAGAATATCAGACGAAAAACGTCGCTTGGCCGCCACCGAACTTACGGCCCCCGCGTCGCGTTGCGCTCAATCAGTCCTGCAATCGTTGCCGCCCGCGCGAAATGTTGCGCTTCATTCACGCGTTCCAGACAGGCCAAACCTCAAACGCTCGCGCAAGCCCGTCCGGGGCAACCAGCGGTGGCAGGGGTCTTCGACGGGTTTCGCCCCAGATAAGGTGGCGTAATCCGTGGCAACGAAGCCAACGGCATCGGCCTGCGTCTTCATCGCTGCGGACCAACAGGCCGAGGGTTTTGTTGCCGCGTTATGGCCCGCGAACACCGTCGAGCACACAGGTGGTTTCGCGCCCGGTCATGGGGAAACGTCTCGACCCAGCGGTCAGCGCGCGGCAATTTCGAAGACCTTGCTTTGCAGTTGCATGCCATTCGCTGGTGTGCTTCGGGCAATTCCGGCCAATCGTCTTGCAGAAAAAAAAAACCCATTCCCCCCCCCGCCAAGGCAACGCGCTGGCTGAAGTTGGGTGAGGTCGCAAATTTCGTGGCCACTAAACGTGGCAATCCTTCGGCGAGCGGATCGGCACGGCGCCGTTACCTCCACGTCCAATCTCGCGGCAGGCCCTCGTATCGGACGCATCTGGTCCGCCGATTATAGGAAAGGTATCGCCGGGGTGGGTGGCGGCAAAGCTTTCTTCATCTCGCCAAGGGCGTGCCGCCGCGAGCTGTTCTTTAAGCGCACCTTCAAGCGTTCGATATCGATGAATTCGTGCACAGATTCATGCGTACATGCTGGCGCTGCGCGATCACGTAATTTGCCACATCCCGTCGGCCTGCGTGCTTGCAAGCGCTTCCAGCGATCCAAATCAGGCGTCGGCAGCGCGGAGCCACCCCGTCGCGCAGAAATCGAGGGCAGGGCATCGAACCCGTCGCGCGACAGACCCACATAACTGCCTGCGCTGCACACTATTTTCGTGAACCGCGCGCCCCTTCAAACGGGCCAGAGGCTGCGTTCGCTAAGACTTGTTGGCACAGCACATCGCCGCGTCCGGGCCCCGCGTCGCCGTCCGATCATGAGCCTTGGACCTGCATCAAGGGGCCGCACGACATTCGACAATCTGAACCGATGCGGGCCCCAAGCAGGGCTTTGGAACGGTGCACTTTGGTAGCGGTGGTTCGCGGCGCAACCGCCGTGGACAGACGCTTGGACGCTTCTTGGTGCGCGATCTGGATCACAAGGTCCTACGTTGCCCAGTCGAATGCCCAGATCAAGGCTGCGATGCAGACAATCGCGCCGCAGCTCTCCGGACGAACCATGGCGGCCCTCAACGCCGCTCGCGCTGCACCCGTCGAGGCTGCCATGGTGCATACTGCCAATGGGCAGTTGTCCGTTCATTGGCAAGCCACAGAATGGTGAAAGAAAAATCTTCCGGCTGCGGGCGGGTGTTGTGGAGACGACGTGTTTTGTAGGCTGGCGAATTTGGTCGAGGCTTCGGGGATACGCATGCGCGGGCACCCGCTTCCGGCCCCATGGGGCGCGGCGGCGGTGTCGAGCCATCGCAATATCGCGGTCCGGGCCAGGATCGCAGTCCAGGATGCACTAAGGATCAGGTGGCGGGCGAGAAACTTTGCGATGGCGGGTCCGGGTCTTCAACCGTTGCCGACAGCCCAACCCGCCGCACGCCGGGGCCACCAATTGTGATAGTCGTGCAAGCCCCAGCATCAACTGATCGCTCGTTTGCTTTCGGCCAGTGGCGTGAATTTCGTCCAAACACCCGACGCAGTCCCGCAAAATATACGCGGCGCATCCTCGTAACTGGAGGCAGAAGCGCGAGGGATTCCGCGTCGTTTAGCAGTGATAATGGCGGCGGGTTTCAGCGGCGTTGGCGTCTCGCTGGTGGGTGGTGGTCCGCCCGGTGCCGTCTTCGATGCGGATAGGGAGCCTCCATGTCATCTTACAGCGTGCGCAAATTGCCGTTTTGATGTTCTGCGCCAGCGCTTTGAGGGCGAGACATAGAGCGTGTGCAGCCCCTTATGCGTGCCGTCTGCCGCTTCCAACAGCGATGGAAGAAACCCCGCTAAAGGTCCTTGCCACACCCCCGTGGGCGCGATCAGCAGCAAGCGCGGGGTCGCTGCGCGCGCTAGCATTTCGGCTTGGTGCGGGTGCAAACCCCAGCCGCGCTTTGCAAACAGTCGGAACAGGGGGGCAGGGCTGCGTCCTGCCCCTGAGATTAGCCGAAATCAGGCCGCGCCTCAATGCGCGAAATCGGATTCCTCAACATAGAGGTTTGGCCCAAGCCCGGTCGATCAGGATCAGGCGTCAGTTGCGGCGCGAATGCCCTCGTAGTCACAAATCGTCAAAGGATTGGTCGATCAGGAAAACGGCGCGTGGTAGTTTGGCGTAGACTGTTGATCTCAGGGTAGCGCTATGGTCACAGATGGATCAGCGCAGGCTCGGTCATGGGCAATCCCTTGCCTTGGCGACGAGCGCGAAGAACGCGCAGGAATCTTCTTGTCGGCCCATCGATTTTTGATCTTGAAGAACCACGCGTGCGCAGGGGCGGCTTGTCAATACAACTCCGTTTCGGGTGGAGTTTGGTTCGAGAAAAATCACCACGTAATCAAAGGGCACCACGAACTTTCGCGCGATTGCAGCGCGAGAATATCATAGCTGGCCTTCATCGGGACGATCAGCGGTTGATCAGTTTTTGGCGGCTTTCGGCCTGACGGCCCAAGATTCGTCACGATTTGAAGATACCGCCCGCGCTTTCATTTGCAGGCGGGGCCTGATAGGTGCGCCGAGACCGGGTTTGTAAGGTCAGGTTCGAGCACGAGATCCAGCTCGCCCCCGGTGATCACGCGCAGGGCGTCCCCCTGCACTCAGGTAGCGCCCCGTCAAAGCCCGAGCCCGGCGCAGGGGCGGGCGGCTTGATCGACGGATTCACCCTCTTCATGCACGATAGGATCGTAGCGGTATGATCTGGCCGGAGTATTCGACCGGCGCGGCAACAAAAACATGATCGCCAGCGCGTCCCGAATACCGTTTGAGTCGAGCTTTTTGCCGTTTCCGGAGGCCATTACAGCAGCAATGACCGCCCCGACGAAGATCGCAGGGCCAAGATCGCGCAGAAGTTAATGCGGCAGGATCAGATTGCCCATCGGCCATTTAGGCTTGCCGGGTGATGCGGATATTCTTGGACCGATTGGGGCGCTCGGACTGGCGGTAGGAATGCGGCAAGGGGACGGGCCATCGCGCCGTAATACGGACTGGGTCAGCGGCGTCACGGGTGCGGGCCGACACAAGCCCTCCGACAACTGATAGCGCATTCGAGGTGCCTCAGAGCCAAGCGAACCCATCGCTTTCGATCCGTTTTTCGTCGCGCGCACTATCGACCAGCTCTGCACCAAGCGGCACTGGATCGCGACGGAATGGCTATGTCGGTGACGTATTCCAGCGACATCCGGTAGAATCGTCTTCAGTAAAATAAAAAATCGCCCGGGGGAAAAAATCCCCAAAAAAAATGGTCTTGGATGACTCGAGATCGTCAAGCACACGCGGCCGCGCGGGGCAAACGGGTTAAGGATTTTATTGTTCATGCAGCCAATCCGTCAACTCGGCACACGCCGAGATTGCGTGTGCGTGGGTATTTTATGCAATAGTGGCACGCCAAATAGCAGGCCCGCGTGCCACCAAGTGCCAGAACCCATGGGAAAATCGCGTTTTCTCCCCCATGAATGCCCCAGTCAGGTCGCACTGGCGATGGCGGAATCCGTCCCTGCCTAAGCGAAGCGCGACAAACGCTCGCGATCAGCATGGCGGCGAAAAGTGTCAAAACGAGGGACAGGCGGGAAAAGCTACAAAGGTGCCAGGCGGTGGCGAAATTTCCAATCCCCGCGCCGACAAGCCCTGCCGAAGGCGACGATAAAAGCCCAAAGGCCAATACCGCGCCGATAGGCGTCAGCGCCACAGGTAATTCTTCCAGCGCAAGCGCAAAAAGCCCGTGATGCGCGAAACCCGCCAGCAAAACAAAGCACTGCCTTGTTGGGACGTTCATGAACTTCATATAAGGTCCAGGTCGTATAGAAAGCAGATCGGCAACCGCAATCGGCAGAACCACAAGCGCCTGCGTAAAGGTCAAGAGAAAGCGCATAGTTAAACCTCGGCTCGTCTTCGAGCGTTCTGAGCGCAACGACAAACTGCGGCATCGAAATGCTGCGGAATGGTGTCCGATGGGCTCTTGCAAAAGCGCCTTGCCAGTGGACTACTCGCCTTGCTTGATCGCGCTGAGCGCCGGGTCAGCCAGTTGCGCGCGCTCCACCTGTGTGCGGCACGGTTGGCAGCGGGTAATGCGCTGCGCCCCGCGTGCCAGAACGAGTTTGTTCTGGCGGAAACAGCTGCTATCATACTCTACGCTTGAACGAAAGCCTGTTTCAGCCCGCGAAATCACCCCGCGTCAGCTTGGAATACCCCAGTTGTTCAGCACGCCAGCTGGCGCAGGCAGGGCGGCGGCGGTTTCGTAGGAAGCTGTCGGCGCCCCAGTCGCGTTGCTGTCGGCAACCATGGCCTCTAGGCGGTAGCGCTCGTAGGTCCCCGAAGGTTGGGGGGATCTGGTTCAGTTGTAACTCAGCCGGTGTCCCAATCGCCTGCACGCACGAGCGGAGGCATATCGACGCGGTCCTCATGGGTGCCTTCGCGAACTGGGCCGACACATCTCGCCCACAGGCAGCGCGCTTTGGCGGTTGCCTGCACACGCACCAACGATCGCGCAAGGCCAACGCTGAAGTCGATCCGACCCGGTTCTTGAGCAGACGAGCGCTGGAAATAGGCAACCGCTTCTTCGGGGTCGGCCACAGTCAGCATAATGTCCGTTGAGGTTGCTTTCGTCGATGACGTTCACGGCATCCAAGGATCGCGACACGTCTCCGGCACCGGGTTGCTGACAACCCGATAGCGCAATCAACCGCGCAAGCGGCCTGCAAATTCACTTTGGCGCATTTTGATGCGTTCCTTATACTGCTCGCCTTCGTTCATGTGTGGACAGAAGCTGGAAGGCTCCCGGGACTCGCCTCACCAAGCGGAAGTTGTGGTTTCCACGGAGTATATGCTGGATTTGCCATTTTTTTGCGAGCGCCAAGCGCAGATTATCGCGGATCAATCGGTGTTTTGCCCCGTCGAGGGCGAATGCGACCCGAAAACGGCGGCCATCGCCTCGCCGGTTCGCCCAGTTCCATCAACACCACGCCGAGTGTTCCATGCGGCACGAACTCGCATCCCTGCTCGTCGCGTTCGCGCAGCAGGGCTTCGGATTGCTGCAGGCGTCCCAAACCGCAAGTTGGCCGATCCAAGCGCGGACAAGACATTGGTTGTCATGCCCGCTCGCCTGGCAGCGCGGTAATAGGTGTCACATCCCGGAAGGTAGTAATGCTGTTTCTTTAACAGCTCTGGTCTGAGCTTGTGCCAGTCTTTCAATGGCCTGCAAGGGCGCCTGCTTGCCCCGTGCTGACTGCGGCAGCTGCTGGTTGTAGAGCCAGACGTAGCGGCTGCAAGGGGTCCGTCTCCAGTTCCTCCTCGCCTGATCGGAGTGGTGCTTGCAGCAACTTCTTCCGATTACGGCCGTTGAATGCGGCTCCACCATCCCGTTGGCGGGTGACTTGGGCTGGGTCAGGCGGTGTTCAATTCCAGAGCGGTGCAAGAGCGTGTCCGAACTCGTGGCGCGCCTGTGGCGCGCGCTTTCCGCCGACCGAAGAGTAGCCGGTCCGTGAACTCTTTGCCATTGTCTGTAAGAATGGTGCGGATACGGACTTGGACAAGCCGCGCTCCCAGGTCACGAAGGAAAGCGCGACGCGCCATTTCCGCCGCGTCTTGGCCGTGAAGATTCGGCATTATAATACCCACCCGTGTTGCCCCTGTCCGCATGGCAACGAAAGGTAGCGACGGCGGCTTTCATCGGCCATCTGGGGCAAGGTATTTTACGTCGATGTGGATATAGCCGGGCTCAATAAGCCTTGAAGGCGCTGTGTTCGGCTTGGCTACTTGGATTTGAGATCGCGCAGGTTTTCCCACCCCTCTGACGGCGCAAGGCAAGCGGTCCAAGCCCGAGCGTGAGGCGTTCGGGTGAGGAAACTCCGCACGCACGGCAAGCAGATCACAAGCCGAACCAGCAAGCGTCTTGCGAAGCGCCCACGGCGACGGCCCTCTGCGCGGGCGTCAACGTCGCCTGCTAACCGATGCGGTGTATGGCTGCGGTCCTCGACGCTGTCGCGTTTGCGCCACTTGTAGACCGCTCGCCGGTTTACCCAAAGCGTTCCGCAGAACGTCCTGCGTCCTCGCTTGCTCTGTAATGGCCGCCCCGGACCTTCGGAGTCGTCGTCCGCTTGCTTAAATGAAAAATGCGGATCAGCATGGTCGTCCCCCGTCCCGAAGTTCCCCTCAGAAACCGATCTTGCCACGAACAGAGCCGAACGCCGACGGAGAAATGTGAAAACAATCCGGGATGGAACAAATAGGCCTTTCAACGCAGCTCGTATTCGCCGACGCCATCAAACGGTTGCCCGGGACGACAATGCCATCGACCGTTGATCGGTTGCCGCACGCCGTCGCAGGACCGGCGCATAGGCCCCTTGCGATAACGGCTCAAGCTGCCCAGCGGGTTTGCAGCAGCCAGCCCAACAAAAGGGCTCCGACCATAGCAGATGGCGTGAGGGTTCCAATCGCCCGCCCTACCTTACCCCCGAATCCCGCCGCCCGACAATGTCCCTTCGTAGATAGAATACATTGATGGGCCAATCAAGGATGATCAAAAGCGGCGGCAGGGTGAACATCATCTGTGCCCAGCGTCAGCTTGTCGCAAAACGTTGGCCTTTTCTTCGGCGCCAATGACCGCTTTGTCACGCATTTCGTTGGCATAGAACCGCCCGGCCTCGGCAATCGACGTGCCAAAGGTTGCGACTGGAATCAACACGGTCACGAAGCTAGCCCACATCGGCGACCCAGACGGTCGCCCATGTTTTCAGCAACGGTTGCTTTGTCTTTACGGCTTTGATTTCCCAGCGACCATCTCGAATCTCTTCGGACAGAGCGGGAAAGGCTGGGGCGGATTTCGTCGGAACGCGGATTATCCGCTTTGGTCGAGACTTTTCCCCGCTTCCACGCAAGACCAGCATTAGGTCGAGGCTGTCTGGAAAACCGTCTTGGAATTTCCTTGTTGGCGCGTGTGATGCGCTTGGTGACCCATAGCGCGGCAAGGTAGTAAACCGACGAGGCAGGCCGAGCGGTGTCAGTGCCAGCCTTGTCGAATGTTTCTTCGTCGTCGCCCTCAACAATGTAAGATCACGCCGAGTGTCAGCAGGCCGTGCCAAGCGCGAACTGTGCGAAGTAGAACGTGCGCAACGGCAGATTTTTGAGCGTAATCCGGCTGAAATCAATGCTCGCGGATGGCCCCGAGAACACCTTCTTCATTCTGCCGGTTCCAGAATAGTCAGCAAAAGCGGTCAAGCTGCTTCCACTACCGCTGCGTGACGCAGCTGTTGGTTGGGATCCTCGACACGTGCTTGTTGGCATTCAACGCGCTCTTCGCGCAGTTTTTTCCTCCGGTCGCTTATGGTGAGCGAAGCGGAACCGCGATCAGCAACAAGATCAAACCGGCCGCCGCCATCGCCATGATGGGGCCGAGCGGGCCGAGGTTGTGCGAACCAGAAATGCGTTTGAACTTGCCAAGCATGAAAGCGCTAAACCTTGATGTTTACCAATGAATCTTCATGACACAAGTTCCGATCAAGAAGACGCACGACAAGGTGCTTGCGGATGAAGAATTGGGTGTCCTTGAACTTCTTGGCGTAATAATCGGGCTCCATACGTTGATGGTTTATTTAGGGAGCCAAACAGCGGAAAGGCGGATGGAACATGCCTGACCCTTCGCCTCGGCGGTGATGGCTTTGACCCGGCGGAACAGCTTGAACTGTGCGCGCGGATCAACCTGCTGAGGCCATAAAGGATCTCGGCCAAGTTGACCGGCCAAGATTTCGACTGGATCGACCACGGCCACCGCGAGGAAGCGCAAATCCTGCATATCCATCCCGCCTCGGCCAGTTCTTTCAAGGCGATTCGTTGACATCGCGCCCGTAAGCGCCTCGTCGGCGATCATGCCAAATTCCGTCGCCAATGGATCGCGGACCTTCCTTGGCGACATGTTGATCGCGCTGGAGAACGGATGGCCGACGCGCAGCTGGAGGCGCAACCATCATGTTCCACGCTCGGGCAGCTGCTCTTCGATCATTGAAAGGCGCTTCTGGGCCTTGTTGTTCACGCCACATAATAGACGCCGCCGCAATGCCCATCACGAATAAGGACAACCACGCGCACAATCAGACCGCTCGGTCAATGGATCGACAACGCGAAGCAAGGCCGACAACGCATAGGGCTGCCATTAACGCCCATCAACGCGCCGGGGGCCAAAAAGCGATATTTGGCTTTTCTGCCTTCTCGCCAGCGCGCATAAAGTGGAATGTCTGGCCTTGGAAGGGTGCTGGCCAACTCCTTGCGCAACTGCTCGAGCACTTGTCACCGCAGCACCCGTCGAGCATTTCCACCGGCGGTTCCACCCGCGAGTTCAGGCTGATAGAGCGCCGACGATTAAAGAGGTATACGCCCTTCGAACAAGTAGCAGCACAACGACAAAAAGCCGACTAATAAATAAGGGGTTCGACGACATATTCCATGAGTTGTCACCCGTGTAGGCTCGTAGAATTG
>Ga0163217_1056242_pt1 | contig 10020 bp, 8 predicted proteins | sample SynspAceP_FD_185933 | JGI IMG/M metagenome (GOLD analysis project Ga0163217, IMG submission 185933) | Saline lake microbial communities from Ace Lake in Antarctica - Synechococcus sp. Ace-P (PacBio error correction) | ecosystem: Environmental > Aquatic > Non-marine Saline and Alkaline > Saline ...
TGGGGGCGTGACTAAGAAATATTCCGTGGCGAACTATAAATCAAAATCGCGCCAAAAATAATTTTTGTATTTTTTGGGCCCCGCTTTGCCCCACAAAGAGGACGCAAGATAGGCCGATTCCGCACTTGAATGCGTCCCGCGTGTTTCAAACGTGGCCGCGCGGCCAATGAACATCGCGGCAGAGGTCCTCGAGCTCCGATTGAAATTTGGTCCGACCCTGGACGCGCAATCAGGTCAGAGAGATCATAGGCCGGGCTGGCTGCCGAATTGTTGCTGACGACAGACACGGCGTACGCCCTGGCCCGATTGGCCACGGCTGATTCCCCACCCAGCGGCGCGATGAAGAAAATCCCCACTGTTCACAACCTGGGAAACGATCAGCGGATATGGTCAAGATGTGGCGCGAGCTCCATCGGCGTCGACGCGCAAGCCTCGATATCCATGTTTGCCCTTAACTTTCGGCGGCCCATGCTGTCCGTGGTATTCTTTTGGCCGGCTTTAGAGTCACCAATCAGAGAACCCCGTTGCAGTTCAACGCCGCATGGGCGCAGCTCCGACCACAATCGGTTCGTATCACGCTATGTCACTTCGTCATTCCTCGAGCAGAGCGCTGTGTTAATAAAACCGCCCAGCGCGAACCTAGCTGTCCCCGCCGCCGCAATGAAGACTTCCTGCCGGCAACAGCTTGTAGTGCGAGTATCAAACAGACTCCAGGCTGTGCTTGGCGCGCGGCAGGTACAGGCTTGCGGAGCCGGCGATCGAAACAAGGCTAAGGCAGTGTCGATCGCGTGTAAGAACATTGATCATATGCGTTCACTAATACAACACGTTCGTCCGGAAACGTCAGTGCGTCGTGGTAAAGCCGCCCGCTATAAAACGAAATGTTCCTCGAAAATCAGTTGTTTCGTCGCACTTGAATAATGACTACTCACCCAGGTAAGACTGTTTTGAGGGAGGCAGCAAGTGAAGGGACCATCTCGGTCACAGCCCGTGACGCATAGGAGTCGGTAAAGCTCGGCCAGGGAAGCGCTGAATCGCCTTGGGGAGTAATCAATCTTCGGTTGTGGGAGGGCCGAGAATATCAGTGGCCACCAAGTCCCTTGAGGTGCTGTGTAGAACATGGCAGTCACAAAGTCGTCCGCTGTTAGTAGGCACGCCTCTACTCCAACCCCATTTGCGTAGTAATTAAATATGCGGCGGGGTCCTTGGCCCAAAACTTTGCATAAATACACCCGCGAGAGAACTCCAGAATCCGGCGGGTGAGAGGACGATCAGATTTTAGCCATCTCACAGCTGAGCCTATGCGAGGCGGAGTTGGGGGCGCGCGAAACGCGATGATAAGCCGTATGGGTGGCATCGGGCCCACCGATATGAGTGATCGTGGATTAGATAGCGCGGCACGCGGGGATAGCGGTTTGCCGTGCACTGCAGAGATTTTCTATGATCCGTCGTGGCGGCGGCTCGCTCACACTCGAACACAGTTGTTCGTATGGCCCCACACTTCATATATGCAGAGAAGAGAACTCTCGCACACCCCCGCAGCCCCTCATGTCTGAGCGAAGATCTGCGCAGGTCGTCTTTGGTCCTGGTGCCAAGCGCGTCTGCCGATAATCGTAGCGCACGGAGACCGGTGCGTCATCCACTGATCTGGCAAAACAGTTCAAGAGATGTTGAATGAACCCTACCCTGAAGGGCCAGATAAAAGGGGGGTATGGCCGCATGAATAGGGCCTTGTAAATTCCGCGATGTCTAAATTAAGTCGGCTCTTGCAAGCATTCAATGATTGGAGCACACCGGCGCCATGGCCGCGTCATCCTGTCTCGAAGATGTGTAGATAAGTGCCAAACCGGGTTCGGCAAGCTTGATCAATGCTTTGCCCGCGAGCCGTGCCGCGAGAATCGCCGGCTGGTGTCGACCACAAGTCATCTGCGGTTTAGAGTGCGATGAATAACGAACAGGAAACCAGGTCGTTCCGTCTGCGCAGCGGAGCAGATTGCAGCATGAAACGTAGCTCGGACTACGACGATCTGCGGTTGAAAGCCCTCGAGAATCGGAAAAGCAATCAGGAAGAGATAAAGGTAAATGTGTATAGTGAAGGGGATGAGAACCGCGAAGCAGGCGCGGATGGGCCGCGTTCACGGGGTACAGAAAACAAAGATAAGGCGAAAAAGGAACAGGCATGCTCGCGAAGAGAGAGTGCGCGTGCTCAACGGGCAGTTGATGGCGGCACAAGGGCAGGGCTACTAGGTAGCCCGCCTATCGGGGCTTATTAGGCTATGGAACAGGCTAGATACTAGCCAGCCGAACATATAACGGAGCTAGAAGACCTTTAATTCTTGCGCCTCTTGTTGCGCGCCCTACTAGACCTAAGAACAAAACGAGAAATCAGATCCGGCCCTGCTATGAGTGATGGGAGCCACGATGCAACGATGGCAGCTCCACTCATGGCAGGAGGAGTAGTTTTCACGCATTCCCGGTCTCCTTGTTGCGGGATGGCGATATCATGACCAAGAACACGCAGCTTAGGACCAGCCAGCAGAACCATGCATCAACCACAGCATTGCTAAGCGACGAGAATTGAGGACCCGACAGAGCGTCGTATCGACAAGACACGAGATGAATAAGATTCGGAGCGCGACGTGGCCGAGCTGGTCGACGGAGAGTGTACACATTATGTAGTCCAGCAGCGCCGAGAACTGATCGCGTGCGGCGTCACCATGCTGATATGCCTTTCGCCACGCCGATCCTGCTAAATCGGCCGGGCGCGGGGCTGACCAAGCTTGCAGGGCTGAGATTCTTAACAGAGACGCAAAGCAGGGCCGAAAACTTTCGAGCAGCCTTATGTATTAGTCGGCACGAGATGTCTCACACGAAGAGACCTGCCGGCGTTATTTTGGTTAAGTCTGGCAGGATCTCGACCTGATAAATATGGCGCAAAAGATCAAGTCGATGCTGCCGCTGATAAGCAAGCACTCTCAGAAAGCACAGCGAAAACAATGGATAATCTATGCCGCCTCTTGCGGGGCGTAATGGGAGAATGCAAGGATTCGCGCGAAAGAGCTTGAAGATCTGGCGTTCCCGCGTGCTCAAACGACGAGGGGCGGCAAAATACGAATCCCGGCGGTCATCACGCTGCAACGTGAAAACGCGGTGACGTGATGCCAGCGCAATTACCGGCGACATGCGTCACGAGCTTGAGAAGGCGGGAAATAGAGGCCGAGGCTTTCTTGGCGGAAACGAAAGCCCTATTCGATCTTTGGCGGACATATGCACAGGAAAGCAGCATCTTTAGGTCGCCGTTTTATACTAGATTTTATACGGTTCCGGAAGAGCCGTGATCACCTGACTGTCAGAGATGAAGCACTCACGAGTAGCCTCAGCAGGCGCGGCTACATGATGGCAACCTCATGCTCACACGACGGTGGGGCGAGGGTACTGTTCAAGGGAACGGCTTAAGGATTATATCAGCCAGCCTAATATCCAACGGCTACGGTCGGACCTGCCATAACATAGCCACCGGAGTTTCCTAGGTGCAGTGAGACGGTAAACGGTCGACGTGGCAGACGACGCGCGGACAGAATGGAGACATGATAGTCCGCCGAATCCGGTGTGGCGCGCAATTGGTCCTTACACTCGGACCGTGTAAACGGATCGCGAACCCGTTCGCAGTTCACGATCCACGTGAAGTGAGTGTCGCGCCAGTGTACTGAACACGAGCAGCTTGATTACTGAAGAGGAGTCACGAGGATCTCCTCGATGGCGGTCAAGCTGAGACTGTAACGACGACCAGTGAGACTGTTTTCACGCCCAAGGAGAGCGACAGGTGGTCACAATACACGCCCGCGTGGCAGCCCACCGGCGCCGCGCTTCCGGATTCGCATACCCTTCGCACATGAATGGACTGTCGATCCGCGCCGAGTCAGCATGCGATAAGCTATGTGCTGCCGGCGCTGTGCCGTCCAGCGTGCATGGCTGGATGAGAGGGAGGCTCCCGACGATATTTTCGAAAACCGGTGAGATGATCACCAGAACCAAAACCGCGTCCTCGCCCCAGGCCAGTTTCGTAATAGCCCACCAGGACCCCAAGCGCGATATCCGATGGTTCAGGAAATGTCCACGCTCGCAAGCGTCCATATGGGTGAGGGACCGGTCACCGCGGGTGACAAACTGCGGAACAACGCCTCGCACGCGGCGTTAGATAACGTGGATTATTACGCCCCCGGATCCAGCCAACGCGGGGTCGAACGAACACAGGCAAAGCTGAAGCGTCATCGAAGCCCCACGACCAGTACAAGGCACCACTCGTTCGAGCGATGAGATACAAAACGGCTGGTGTGGAACGGCCGAAAAACCGCCCGGGACTCTGGGTGCAGCAGCAGGGTAGCGCCAGAATATACTCTTGCCTTTCCGGGGGAAACTTATATTAGGACAGCGGGAGTTGGGCGGGCGGTGGCGTGCTCTTGTCGAGCTGTCGCAGCGTTCATGCCGCTGCTCAAAGAAGAGCCGAGCCGCGCGAGTAACGGCTGGGAGCCACGGAACGTGCGTTGGAGGAGGTACACACGCAAGGATAAAAGCAAAAAACGCGACGGCCAATCGGCGCCTGTCCGACAACACGCCGCGCCCGCAAGGTTTGTGTAGTAAGTTCTGTTTTACCCTCCGAACTTGATCACAGCGTTGCCATACACCTATGGCAACGCTGACGTAGAAGATGACGAGAGACATCAATTAACACTTAGCAGCGCAACCGAATTGAGCCTGTCGTCAGATTTCCCGCCGCTCACTACCCTAAGGTGCCCAGGCTTGATTTGTATATTACATACGCGGGAACATCGGCTTGACATCGAGATGGCAGCTGGTTCACTACCAGCTGACAGCTACGCCTAGGCACGGAGACGCGGAGAAGAAAATGCGAGTCTTACAATACAGATCAAAGGCCCAGACAATTCTACGCTAGCGCCACCGCGCAATAGCCCAGTAGAATTGTCCAAGTTGGCTCGACACTGCGGCGGCGGCCCAGCAGGCGTGACACACCTCTGGCTCTGCTTCTAAGCCCGAACGCTCGTACCTCTGGGCCATGCCCCACGCTACGCCTGCGCGACTTGACGCCGCCCAGGGCCCAGCGATTTCAATGGGGTCCACTGTCGAAGGCCAAGGGGTCACCGCCACGCCATACCCTTGAACAATGCGACACCCAAAGGCGAGTATAAGGGCGAAATGGTTCCCGAGCTCCTGTAATCATCCTGCGACCATAGGAGGCGGAGCGCGGTGCCTTGCATGGGAATTTCACAACACACCCGAAAGTTCGACCTCACGTTGCGTGCCGCAGACCGAAAGCGCTGGCCAGCAGTTGGCGCGCCCTTAATCGAGGCGAGCCCGACGTAGGCCTTAGTCCACGACTCCAAGCAGATCTGTGATCCAGGCATATGCATCACGTAACCAGCGTCCTCTCAGATCAAGCATGTCCTTTTCCTCTACACTTCGGCATTCCATTTGGCCAACGCTGTCGAAACACGTCACATTCCGTGGGCGCCCGCGGTATCACGGGCAGCTGCTCGGTTAGAAGGAACCACTCTGTAGCGTAGCCCGCGGACCTGCGCAGACATTGGCCGAACATTTCGTGACCTCCTTCGGTCCACATTTGTCCCTCACCAGTTTTGCAGCGCGTCAGGTGTTCGATGGTTCCGTATATACCACTGCCGGTGTCCTGCGGCGATGGTAGCGCGTAGAAGCGTTTGGAACTCTTGCCGTTTATCACCTGATGCCCCGCCTGCCATAAGTAGGACGATTACCAGTGACAGACTGCGTAGGATGCGCGGCGTGGGCGCACGTACTATGTATATCTCTGTTCCGCGATCTATTCACATCTGCTCAACACAACAAGGCCGAGCTGGGCCACCCACACATCGGCCACATTCGGCCCTTGCATACGAACTGGCAAAGGCACCAACCGGGCCGGTCCGAGGCCTTATTGCCACGGTTTGGGGCGCGGAGCAAACAAACATAGTGATCGCGCGCTCATCACGTGTCGCAAGTCTGCTTGAAAGGCACGCTGAGGATCTGTAGGAAAATACTACGCGAACAGAGCGACAAAACAACATCTGTCATACGCGAGGGCCGGCAGCAAGCGCCGCCCCCCACCGGCGCGGCCTACGGCTGACAAACCTCCCAGCCCGCAACTGCAGAGTCACCGGGGAGCTGTTCGCCTAGACGCGATCTAGAAGCGCAGGTGCTCCGGGCAGATCAACGGCGCAAGACTTGGGTCGGCAGACTGTCGGGTCCAAGGAAGTGGTGCAAGCCGTCGGTTATTATTCCCTGATTACCCGGGCGATTCGCCTGGCGGAATCACCCTTCGACAAAACCCCCGGCGAAGAATATTTCCGCACCGCAGAACAACAATAACTGGGCCGCACCGGGTTGTACCGGTTTACGGCGAGCGGTCAAAAATACGAGGTCCTGATCTCAAAAGCCCGGTGTCACCATCCCAATCACGCGCTGCAATTGACTGGCGTCACACGTGCGCTTCTTCTCCGTTGGGAAGAAGGATACACGACCGGGAGCTCAATAGTGATCTGACCGATATTGTCGGACCTTGGACATAATTGCCCTGCGCGTGCGACGTCAGTTCGGGGGATTGCAATAATATCCCATCCCACGGCGACTTTCGGGTTCTGGATGATAACGGGGGCCCCTTATCGGCCAATTACGAGGGAACCCCACGCGACTCGCGCAAAGGCCGTGCTGGTATATTGGCGATTTGCCTCGCGGTGGTCGCGGCAAACGAATGGCCCGTCATGATCGGCCGGGCGATCTACCCAGCTCGGGGCGCGCACCCGAGAAATACAAATGGATGCGTCTGGGCACGGCGCCACACAGCAGTAGGCGTTACCCAGGGAACAACTTGGGGTGCCCGGGACAGGGGCTTGGTGGAGCTACTTAATAGCGGTAGGGGGCCCACGGCAGTTCCCACCCTCGGTAACCCTGCCAAAGTTCGGGTGGCCAGGATCCCCTCGAGCAGCCAATCACACTCAGCCGCGAAATTATGGGGTAAACTTATATTTATGGACCCACTATCAAGCAACCCCCCACCGACATAGCCTGACCTTTTCCTCTTTTAACACGAGCAAATGTCGTCGTCTTGTATGACTATTACGTGTAGTCAAGACTTGTCGAGAACCCATTATGCCCAATTCGCTGGCAGACTCCTTTGATCACGCCATCATCAGCGTTATCCACGCGAGGCCCCGAGAACGGCAGGATAAGTGCGGACAGTAACGAAGTACCAGACGGCTCGCCGAGGATATTCGGAAACAACCGCGATTTTTTGCGGGGTCAAACTGGTGTGCAGAGCAGTCATAATATACCGAGGTTGATGCTCGGAATCCCAGAGGTTACGCTTGGTGAGTGAAAGCGCTGTCGGACCCTCACAGGGACGCAAACTGGTTCTGGATCTTTTCCGAGACGCGCTGGGACCTGTCGGCCATCGAAGACGGCGCCTATAGCTCGGACGAGTAACCATCGGGGTGGCCGCGACACATTGACACCGTGCTGGAGCATTCAGTGGCCGCGAATTTAAATTTCCGGGGATGTTGGACCCAAACGCCGCCGCATTTGTTAGTGCCAGATACGTATGGTCAGTCAAAAAACCAACCCCGTATGCGCCCGGTTGCCATGCACATCGCCCCAATGAGATCGTGATTTGCACGGGTCCGGGAGTATGGCCCGGGTTTCACGCACACCCACCCAGCATCATCTGGATCATTTACGGCCGATAGTACGCACCGCTTGGAATGACATCGCGTCGCTTAATTCGTTGGCCGGATGGAATTGGCATATGGTCTCATAGAGCTGTCGGGCGGGATCTAATGAATCGCGGGGGGCAATGTCTGTGGCGGCGCTGATGGGGACGTCCTCTTTTTTTGGCTAACACTCTACGTTCTCTTACTGGACGTTACCCTCTGTGCCAAATTGATTGTCAGCACGACTGTGAAAATTTGGGCAGCTGGGATTAGCTCGGTGTCTTCCAGAGATATGGCAGACGGGCGAACTAAATTAATTCCAGGCCATCGCCCCGGTATTACGTCGGACGCACACGGACGCCCCACATGCTGGTGTTGTTTGCGGGGACCGCTGGGGACCACCAAACGGAACTTGTAGAACTGTTGGGCCGAATCTTTTCTTATTTCACAGGGCGGATGCTTCGCTCTAACAGCAACCGGACATGGATTGGTCCGGGGCTTGAAGTAGTATCTTCTTCTTTGTGCATTTCAGGGGTTGGTTTTCTTAATTCGTCAGTTATTTGTATAATCATCGCGGGGGGCAATTTTTAGTGTGCCCGGCATCAGAAGGATCTTGCGCTGCAAGCAATTCGCCGCCTGTTATTTCACTCGTACACCTGGTACCGTTCGGCTCGTTGGGCCTAAGATTCAATGAGTAAAATCGACGCTGTAACACCGGCCGCGATTAATGGACCCACAGTCTTTGACTCGGATGACAGAAAAAAAGTCTCGGCCAAGCAAGAGGCAGAAACGCCAGCGCAGAGGCAAGGCGGCCCTGAAGGGAAACGACCATCGTGCGGGCCATACTATTACGGCTACACGTCTTCGGCTGGGTGTCGAAATATAAGAGACCCGAGGCGCAGCAAGTGGCAAACTGGGGCGCAACTGGCGCCTGGCTGAGGTGGGTGCCTATCTCCACACCGTGGATAACCCGACTGCGTGGGTCCTTGGCCTCGGGCCGGCGCCGCAAGGGTACGGGCGTGGGCCCGAACCGGAGATTAACGAAGCGGAGGCACAATCAGCCGTCTGCCCGCAGATCCGGGCATCGCGCGTCACGCAGTCCACGCGATGCCGATATCGACGGTTGCAAGAGGTGCTGAACGCGAGTCGTGCCCCGGCTGTTAACTTTGAAATTTGCAGCCCACGCGAAAACCGAAGGAATGCAGGCCATCGCCTTGCGCCACACCCGCTCGATAACGAAAAACACCCCCATGCGGTTCTTGTTTTGCCAAGCTCGTGCCCGCAGAGAGCAGGCCCGCTGAGGAGTCGGTGCGACCAACCTCAGCAGGCTGGGACCCGGGTTTTGGAAGTGGCGGCGCGAGGCGGCAGGAAAAACGGTTGGCGGCCACCGTTGATAAAATGACGCTTAGAAATCCCGTCCACGGTGCTGCGCGAACATGGCAGGGTGCGCCTGATCACGCTCACAATGCCATCAGTTTATCCGCCACGGGGCTCGACAAGGCGTAAAGCAGACTCGGAAACGCCCGACAGCGGAACCCAGCCCAATCGGGGCCGGAAGTAGCATTCGGGGCGCAATGCAACACACACGGTGCGTATTGACGACGAACACCCGATACTAAAACTGCGCGCCAAGCGTCGAATTAGGTACGTACCAGGACTACGCGCACGATAAGAACTTTTCTTTAAAAGACACGACTTTTACGGATAAGAATGAGCCGTTCGGAAATTTGCGCAATGATCCTTGACGTGTGGAAAAAATGCTAAAGCCGGGGCCGATCAGCGCCACATGGCGCTGACCTAGACCCTCGACCCCTGACACTCGTCGAGCATCCGACATCGGCCAGAGCCTTCCACTTTAAACGTGCCATAGATGAGCCTAAGTAACCATGCATGGATCCGACGTTCCGCTTTTTAGAGCTAACGCGGCGCTCGCGAGCCGCCAGATTTGCACATGCTTTCCCTCGGGGCTTTTGTGTGCAGAAATTATTCCAAGTGCTCCTGGCCGATCCGGGCGGCCGAGATGCGCCGCCTGATGGAATGACACGCACTCTGGCGCAAGGGGCCGCGCCTTAGGCGCGCATGCACATTAGGACATTCTCGGCTAGTACACGCTTCCACCGCGGAAATATCGAACGGATCTCAGGCACGCTGGACCGCTTTGGTGACCGTTTTAGACAAAGTCGCGTGAGTTTAACCCGCATAAGAAGCTAATATGGAAAAGATCAGTCCAGACACAGGCGCCTGAGAACGCGAGGTGATCGCCAGTGCGCTGACGGAGGTAGGC
>Ga0163217_1105635_pt1 | contig 10020 bp, 9 predicted proteins | sample SynspAceP_FD_185933 | JGI IMG/M metagenome (GOLD analysis project Ga0163217, IMG submission 185933) | Saline lake microbial communities from Ace Lake in Antarctica - Synechococcus sp. Ace-P (PacBio error correction) | ecosystem: Environmental > Aquatic > Non-marine Saline and Alkaline > Saline ...
ACAGTGCCGCTAAAGCAGGCATTATTGGTGCAACACAAAGCGCTATCAATAGATTAGCAAAACGTAAAATCACGGTAAATTGTGTTGCTTCCCGGCATTATCGAAACAACATGACTGAAACGCCCACTTCCTTAAAGAAAGAAGCACGAAAATGGTGGCCAATGCAACGAGCTGGCAGTACCAGTGAAGTTTGCGGGACCGTTAGTTTTTTAATGTCTGAGATGCAAGGCTAAACATAAGCGTCAGGTCATTTCTGTTAATGGGGAATGTTTTTAATGAACGAGTAGTCCGTCACTGGAATAGCGGGATTCTCCCCCATTGGCAAAGATTGGGACATCCATCTATCGTATTTAAAAGCTATAAGACTGGCAATCAAACGCATGGATGACTGGATTAAATACGATGGGTTTAAATACACGTCTAGCGGCGGCCTGTTACAACTTTACGCTTGGCCAAAACAATTAACTCCCGTAAAACCTACGCAAGTATGGGGCCGGGTTGCTCAGTTTGCCGGTCTGTTAGTAAACCGAACGAGCGCTAGAAGACGCAGGGTTGCCTGATTCCCCCCTTGCCTTAGCCAGTGGCCAAATGGGGGGTGGCTTACGGCTCTTCCGCAGGAGACTCAATCTCCTACCATGATTTTGGTAATATGCTAACCAAAACTCACGATGGCTTAAACGCTAATTTCTTGAATATCAAATGAATGGCTCATACCGCCCCCGTCAATATTGGTGTTTTCATTGGTCCTACAGGGTCGAGTTTTCACCACTTCTAGCGCCTGCACTTCCGGTAGCCAAGGCATTGTTATGCCTTATGAAGCGATAAATATGGGATGCAAACGGCCATGGTGGCGGGGTGGTTAGCCGAGGTTTTGTGTGCCACCGAAATCTGCGGTTTTCGCACACCCTCTTGCGACAAGTGTCAAAAACTGACACTTCCTCATTGGGTAAGCCCTAGTCCTTTTGAAAATAGAAACCGCGCACCGCTGCTTGGTTAATCGTGAAGGTGTTTGCTCCTTAAATTTCTTGAAGAAGCTAGAGCATGCTAAAGCCCAGAGGAGCTAAAAATCTATGCGGAAGATCGGTTTGGGTTTGGCAACGAACCCGATGAACCCATGTCACTCAACCCAATGCTAACACGCATGCAAGAGCCATTCGCAGATATAGACAGAGAGAAGGATATTGGTTATATTAACGCCCATGGACGCCACCGATCAGAGAGAGAGAATTGCCGAAAGTCATGCCACAGCAAACATTCATGGGTAATAAAAGTCCGCGATTTAGTTCATAAAAAAGTTATAGCCGGACATACTTAGGGGCTTGCGGTGCTTAAGAGGCTGGTGCTCCTATCGAAATGCTGAGAATAATTGGGTTTTGTCCTACCGTAAATCTAACCACCCTTGATCCGCAGTGCGGTGATTTTAGATTAATTATGGCGGAAGCCGTGAGATCGAAACGGATTAATGTGATGAGTAATAAACTTTGGCTTTTTGGTGGAATCAATACGTCCTTTGAATCTTCAAACGTTACCAGCATAGATAAAGATAGAGAAAATGGAGCCCCCTTTGCCTTACTTTTTTCACGTTATCTCATACAATGCCTCTATTAAACTTATAAAACAACACTTAAAGCAGTCGTTTTTGGACATCGTTTAGCCTCTACCCCGTCACTCATAAAATTAATCCATTTTGACCAGTGCGTCACTAAGCCTCTAATTATCTCACAACATTTCTAGGGTTTTCAGAAGGCGAACCACTATGATACTGTCACCAAGCACAAAGCACACAACAATCTCAATTCGCCATATGAAAAACCATTGATGACGTCTTTACTCAGCCTTATTCAATGTGCACCAGGTGCTGCATCAGCTCTAAGTTTTATTCAAGGCTACTCCCAATTGTGTCAAAGATACCACAAAGACAAAACCGTGGCAAAAATCCGCCAACCCTCGCCACGCGTGGTCAAAATGGGTGGAATTCGCAGCAGAACTTTCTATCATTTTTACGCCGACCTTACTCGTGTTGAAAAACAGATTAAATTAGAAGCAACGCAGAACATTTTCATTGCGGCGACACAGATGCGGACATTTAATGCGCAAAACCTGATGCTAGGGAGCCCGAGTCTGTCGGCCTAGGGCGCGGTATCATTGGCGGGCATTCGTAACGGATCCAAAACACAGTGGGCCGAGCTAATTACACTTACCTAGCAGGTCTATCCTGTTTTTTGGCTTTGCCCTTGGCTTTATCCAGACACGCAGCCTGATTTAAAACCACGCTTGCCCGTGGATGTTTATTCTCCACAAAGAAACAGCTACGCAGCAGCCGTTGCGCAGACGAATGTAAAAACTAACGACGCAACAATGCAGGCCTACTATCAACAGTAGAGTAACAATCCAAAAAATGAGTAATTGGTCCGAACAAACGCCGCGGCGTACAGAAAAGAAACGCCGAACATATGCTAAAGCTTTCTACAGGATCAAGGTTTTCTAAAAATTGCTAAAACGTCTTATATATACCAATTTAATAACCTAAAAACGGTAAAAAAACCTATGCAGGACTCATGTACCAAATGTTGTTTTTAAACACGTAATTCGCAATGAAGCGGTTGGCGGTGCAAAAACCATTTGAATGGAAAGATGTCACGCACGAACGACCTTTTTCAAGACAAAAGTGTCGTTTGTCTTTTCTTTACCAAGGCGCATTTAACTCCAACGTGTTCGACATCACACTGCTCGCTTCAGAGCTTTTACGACGAGTTCAGCACAAGGCGTGGATGCGGTTATCTTGTTTTCTGTGAATGAATGCGTTTGTGATGTACAATGGGAAAAAGCCAAAATGCCCAAAAGAATGTCTTCTTGCTTCCTGACGGCAATGGCGATTACTCGCCAAATGGGCATGCCTGGTGAAAAAAAGATAACTAGAATATGAGAGAGACTGCGTTATGCTCATGTACGTTGAAAATGGCGAGATCAAAGAAATGTTTCTCTGAACTTGTCACCAAGACGATGCCCGAGCGACAACATTTGAAGTGGTCGGATCGGACAACCATGAAATTGAACTACTTGAAGGACGCTAACGGCTAAACTTTGTAATGGTGATTCAGAAAAAAGGGAGGAGAACAATGGTTCATGCCTCCTTTTTCATCCCGTTTTAGATAACCAAAATGGTGCGATATTATTTTAAATACAGAAGCTACTCACATATTAAAATTATTTTAAGCTTACTAATTAATAAGCGCTCAACTAGAAAAAGCGCTAGTATGATTGTTCTTTTTTGTAATGTCCTATTTTGAGGAAGATCGAGAATGTTAGGATATGTCCAGAAAAAAGTCCATCATATTAAGACATAATTTATCCTCCTTGTTCCTACCAATCAATGGAAAAATCTATTTTTTTTTATTCCTACCTTTTTTAATGGCATTAGTATTTTTTCCTCATCATTGGAGCGCGCTATAATACTGAAGAAAAGAATTTAGAGAATTACGTGAATGGCATGAGGGAACCGAACAGCGCAAACCATTTTCCCAGATGGACAACCAGCCTTGCCTTGGCAAATCAAAGTAAAGCCCCCTCACTGTTCACTGAAGACAACGTAGAATTCTTGTCATTACCCTTACGTAGAAGATTGGCGTATTTCAGCACAATATGAATATAGAAGTGCTTTTTTGGGGCGCCTTTCCCGAACACACACAAAAGCTGCCAGATGATGACAAATTGAAGACACCAATTTTCAAAAACTTGATAGACATTGATGGGGTTCTTTTTCCGCTAACCACAGCGCTATCCATTATATATATTATATCGGTGATGGCAATTCTCCGTTTCATCCCCCGCGACTTTTTTAGCTATTAAGCCGATACGTTCACAACAAAACTGGGCAGCGTACTTTTAACAAAGCATCGCAGAAACATATTTATCAAATTTTTTGATGATATTACGTATCAGCAAGCGCCGTAATATAAACCCATGCCAACAAAATCATAATTTTTATGGATTCATATCCCACAAAACTTTCCTTAACCTTTACTTTCTGCCCGCAATATTACGAATTTTTTGTGTCACAGGAATGGACACAAAATAGGCGTCTATGATATGAGCGCTTGGAAATGGTTCACAATAGCTATATTAAGGCATTCTGTCTGGTTCTATTGTTTCTTTTGGGTTCACACTTTTTAAAATCAAAAACCCCCCCGTCCGGTAAACTTTTTTTTTTTTTAAAAATTGTTTTAAAAAACCCCGTTCCCCTTTTGGAAAAAAAACAAAAAAAAAATATTTTGGGCACCCCTTGGGAACAAGGTTTTTTGGAAAAAAACGAAAAAAAATTTTTTTTTTTCCTTAAATTTCTTTTTTTTTTTTTGTTTAAAATCCCCCCCAGCCCCCCCCCCCCCTAATAACACTCAAGAACTGGTAATTAGTCGGGTGTAGAAGCACTTGCTCGATGGGATGACAAGGATTAGGTTCCGTTTCCCGAGTGTTTTAATTCATTGTGCCGAAGAGAAATCAGTTAATTACCATGTTGACAAAAAGCTGATTTGCTAATATAGGCAAATGAACTTTTATAAAATAAGGACCCTAAATTTTCACTTTAGCCATCACCCACTCTCTTCGTACAAGACCTATCCGATCAAAGCCTTTTGAACTTTGTAGAACAATCATGTCAGAAAAAATGGGATCTACACGGAACAAATTATTTTTGAAAGTGACCAAAGCGCCTCTGGCGGCCCGAAAATACGTATTAAAAGAGCCACAAAGCACTTTTTACGCAAAAGGTTTACCAAATCTTTCACTGGATGATTTTGGGAACGGGAAATTTTCCAACTTATCTTCTTGGCTTAACATATAGTTGAAATAAAATGATAAGATGTTGTAAATCATAGGAACACAAACGGTCAGCCAAATTGCACTAAACGGGATATTCCAACTAGTCCAGTAAACTTGAAATGTTGCACTTGTAATTTTGAGGGGATAGAGTCCGTTTGAAGAAATCCATTACATTGTTTCGACAATACCGGCATGACTATTGGTCAAGGCTGGCTTTTATTCAAAAGGCAATAACACTGCTGAGCTACAGCTTATTATATGATAGATATAGAGACGTCTTATAGAGACCCCCCGACAGCGTTGATCAGGTCTGAGCTAGTACACGTTAGAAGTTGATACTATCTTATCTGAATCATTTTGTGCTGACTGAGTTTTAATGCTAGAACCCATCGTCATCATTCCAAAGAGGATAAAATCTATCAAAGTGCTGATCTAGTCCAGAGAGGGTGTTTCACTTAACAAACTTTCTTGAGCCTGCCAACAATCTGCTCATTTGGCTGCTTCACATTTATTAGGTTTTCCCTACCGATTCTTAAAGACAACCTTGTTCTCTCAAGGACTAAATGAGATAGCTCGCCACCAGATTGCTGCACGATACTTTCAACGTTCTTATCCTGCTCTAGCTCCGGTAACAGTCCAAAACTTTATGCCTGTCCCTAACGAGTCTGAGTGTTTTTGCATCAGAAAAGGTTTCTATCAACAACATCAAGTTGATGAACATGTTTGACTTAATTTGAGTAATGCATTGGGTATCACCAATCAATGATGCTTCTATCTTTTTAAACGCTTTCCATTGTTCGTATTGATAGTTATGTTATCCGTTACTAAGGAGAGACAATGTCCTAAATAATTGTTCACATACTCGCTAATCTAGAATGGATTTTTTGCGCTTTCCTTTCCATTGCTGCTTAACATTTCATCGACCCGCTTACTCTTCATTCGCTTGCAGCGTCCAATTCGTGTGGCAACCCCTTGGCTGAATAAACAAATAACCTATCTTTCGACAATGACTGATTCTGACTTCGCAATAAGTTCAAATGAATGGATTTGTGTAAGATAGAAGTTACGGATCGTATTCAGTCAAGCTATCCTGGCGAGTAATCGTCATTTTCCTGTGTCCTTGAAACCCCTCTTTCTCAGCCTTATTAACCAGCTCAATACCGTTTGGGGATCGTCGCCCCAATTGGTAATAACACTGCGATAAAACCCAAAAAACAACGGTAAAAATAGCCAAAAACATCACGATTGGACGCAATAATAAGTTGAGATAGCAATGGTGAATTTCTGATCTATTCATCCACGTATGCAACACCATGCCTAAACATCCCAGTTCCATTCAGGCAACAGCGTCATGCCATTTTACCTTTACGTACCCAACGCATTCGAATTGACTTTTTTCACTTTCTATCACAACAAACCATAAAGGGATTTTTAGAGAGTTATCCAATGTATCTTGCGTACGAATGATTGAAAGACACCAATAAACATTGTCTTTTCTGTGCACACGAGCAATACCGTTTGCATCATTTGCCACAAAAAGTAAAATTGCCATCTCGCATATTTTGAAAATAAACGAACAATGCCTTCTTTCTGCTTCTTCTCAGTTATTTTAAATTGGCTTTTTCTAGTTTCCACAAGTCCCGTGCTTGGTTTTAAAGAAAAGTAAATGGATTGAATTTCAATGTTTTCTAGAATAGAGAGAGTATAGATATCTTTAATTTAGTACATCATGGCAAAGACCCAAAAAAGTCATAGGTGATCAACCAGACACCAAACGCACAGACCATTTTTATAGAAAGCTTCATGCGGTACTCACTTTGACAATAAATTATTATTTAAATTACTATACGTCTGTGCATCGTGAAAATAACGTTTTTTTATGTATCATTAGCACCATTTATGCATGTTTTATAAAACCTATTTTATAAACATAAGACAGTCGATAATCTTCTAAAATGCTTTTGTCTAAAAAACCATTTTCCACCAAACTGTGACAACAGCGCGGTTGTTTTCGATCCCTAAACATATCCGTAAATAAGCGAACCGTTGTGTGATCGATTGTCGGCTCGGGCAAACCAACCAAAGCTCGCCTACTCAAACTTATAATCCGGCATTAAAGGCAACCACGACCCGCCAAGCAAATTCTCCCGCCAATGTCCAACGAAGACTTATGGCCACCCGCCTTTTCCCAGCCATCACACCAGCGACGTACAAGGTCCCATACGTTTCGCTGCACAATAGGCTTTTAAGGTTTGATTTTTGTAGGTATTATTCCACGTCAGATACGCCACGTATCGTTTCAAAATATCTGTATTGATAAAAGAGACTGGTGCTTCATAAATCTTTAGGGTGTTGCGGCGTGCCCATACTTTCAAGTACTCGGACTAGCCCAAGCATACGCGGCACCTTACAAATTTTGAAACCATACAAATTCCGAATCCCCTGCGGCCCATAGCGTAAAACGCCATGTCCCAATGCATCACGATAACACACCTCAACATTACTTCACTAATGTGTACTCCGTAATGTCCACGACTGCGATGCACGCCATAAAATCATCAATCCAAGGAATCGCAATGTTCCGTCCTAAATCCGACGACACGGCAATGCGTATTTCTCCGCCTAACCTCACCGAAATGCGGTGAATATTGGGGGTTTGTTTAAGCTGATCTAGCACTAGAAAGCGCCGCCGTACATTGCGGTAGAATAGCGCTCACCCGCACTCGAAAGCCGGAGGTTTTGCCGTGTAGGTTCTCACGAACAAACTCCACGCCTAGCGCCGACTCTACTCGCTTAACAGCAGCACTGGCGGTGGGCCCACTCTTGCATGTCTAATGGCGTCGCGCTGCCGTAATACTACGGAAAACTCAGCACCTTTATACTACCTGAAAATCAATCAAGCTGCATTACTTCCTCCCTAAGAAAGTCAATCACAACCCTATTATCCCCAAATATTTTTTGATAATAACTCAATCAAACACCCTATTTTTCCTTTCAATAAAGTCTCGTTACTATGGCTGCCATCAATGTCAGCGCTACTTAATTTTGATAGTGCTGAACACTCAACTTTTTATGGAGACAAACAAGTCCATCAGATTATTACAGACCTAGAAAACCGCCACACAGTAAAGCACTACGATGGCCTCTAAACGCATTTCTGTAGCAGATTTAGAGGTTTTATTTACGAAGCCTTACGCCTATCACCTTTCTTCGATTAACCTCTCACCATGGAAATTTAATCGTGATTGAAAGCGGACACAGCAAAGCAACGCCTTCACGACCCTTTGCGAACAAATTTCAGTTCAACGCAAAAACCGGCGAAAACCGCATCACACAGCAATCTTGTTTCCGCCCACAAAAACAACTATCTTCGTGCCGACTTAACGAAAAAGTCTCGACACACGACATTCAAGCAGGCCGAACTAAACCAGAGAACAAAAGAGCAAGCTTTGGCGCTTTTTTGCTTTCGTTGGATATGAACACAGACGATCAAGGCAACAACGCAGCTTGGACAAAATCACAAGCATATCTTGCCCTTAGTAGCAACCATGCATGCATTAGCACGTCTAAACAATCGACTCAACAACCACAATGAGGTGTCGACCACGAATTAATCCAGTGAACTATTCCAGAACTGTGAGGTTTACCAGTGTGACGTCGCACTCGGCAATGGGCTAAACGACGCCACTGAAGACTATAACGCGCTTTCCAAAATCACGCCTAGCGCTAGAAACATAATGACAGTCTTGTAACTAATGAGTTTAAAAACTCAAACACGCGTTACCAAACAAGAAAAGCTAATAAAAGAGCAAAAGCCATGAAAATGTTTGCTATTTTTTATGAACTTAAGAGGAAATAACTTTTTCCTAAAAACTCGAATTAGGCTCTTGTAAAAAACCACACTTCTTCAGCTGACGATGTCCGCCCAAAATAGTATTTCGATGTGATAACGACCAAAAACGATCCACAATTTCCTTTTGTGTTTTAACTCAAACTCCAATGTATTAACGTTTCCAACGTCGTAAACAAAACCACCGCTATTCATGTATAACGCAGATTCACTGTGCAATACAACGCGGCATATACAAAAAGCTTTGCTCTGATGAAGACAACGGCCTTATCAAACCCTTTAAATCAATAGCCGTTGCGGCACGCCAAAGCCATCGATCGCTGCAATGATTCAGCTTGATCGCGATAAAGATTACGAGAAAATTTGATCGAGCACAATAATTCTTTTTTTTTTCCCCCCCGCCCCAACGCTCCTTGTGCCGTATCCAACGCAAGAGAATAACTCCCTTGATCCGCTTTTGCTTGATGAAACGCACCGAATCGAGTTTTTGGATGCTTTTTGTCGAAATCGAGGTCTTTTGAAACATTTTTTTGGGATCATCTCGTTAAACCAAAAAATCTAAAACGTCTTGATACATAAATCCCACCAAAAAATGAATGAATGATTGAATGAAAAAAGTATAGCGCGCGCTCTCGCTTTGTTTTAGAAAAAAGAGCGTCAAAGTAATAAGCCCTAACGAGATGCTAGTTCGTCCGCCGTGACTGGCCCTATTTAGTGCCAAAGCTCGATATATTCGGCAAAGTCGCATTATGATGAGCAGCGGTCTGTCCGCTCTTGGCATAGATTTTATCATGCGTTGTAAATGAGCATCCTGACAACCAAACTCAACTGGTAACCCCAATCCCGCAGCGCGCCTTACCGTCGTATCCACCAAAACTCCAGAGGCATAACCGCAAACAATAAATGCTCACACGTGTTGTTTTAAATAAGACTTCAAGAATCTGTACGGCAAAAAAGCATCGCCGTTATCTTGCGTATAAACACGATCACCCTCTTCTAGCTTCAAACCCGCTGCCCAAACTCTTTCCAACAGCAGAACCAAACTCAATCTCAGAGCCCGCTTTTTTCCATGCTGAACGTGGATCACTAAGACATCATTAGCACGCGCCCAGACGTGACAACGGTTGATCCGCTCAACCAACAAAATCTTGCCTCAAAAGGGCCGGGAACAGGATCGAATAAGATACTTTGTACATCAATGATCAGATGGCGGACTTCCATACGGTTTTGTTCTACAGGCCACTTGTGTTCTTACTTGAAATTTCATTTTCAAACTTCACTATAGATGTCACATCGACCTCAGGGACTGAAGCGAAACGACTAGTGCCATATCCTTACCTTTGAAAATTATA
>Ga0163217_1026413_pt1 | contig 10019 bp, 7 predicted proteins | sample SynspAceP_FD_185933 | JGI IMG/M metagenome (GOLD analysis project Ga0163217, IMG submission 185933) | Saline lake microbial communities from Ace Lake in Antarctica - Synechococcus sp. Ace-P (PacBio error correction) | ecosystem: Environmental > Aquatic > Non-marine Saline and Alkaline > Saline ...
GAACAGGGAAAGGAAGAACCAAAATTAGTGGAATTTAAGTATGCCCCAAGAAATTATCTGGTAAAAGGAGGGTAAAGTGCTTATGGCGGCAAACTTTACCTGTCCAAAAGGTGGTTGATCCTGTTCGGAAAAGAAAATGTGCATCCCATATATTGCTCCCAATCCTGTTTATTGTGAATTTGGTCCCCGCTTTTATCCACCAAAAGATCCACGTAAAATAAAGGTTTACGACATTAATTTCCTTCAACCTTAAAATGTGCATAAGGCGTTACCTAATCTTTTGTTTCGGCAACATCGTAACTTTCAAAAATCTATGTAAAGTATCGTAGGGCAATGATAGCAAGTTTCCAAGTTCGAATCTCCCTGAGTTCAGTAACTTACCATTCCTTTTTTCCTCTTCCCACTACTTCCACCATCCTTTTTCATGAAGGTAAAGTCCGGCGGGAAAATCTGGCTACACCGTCAAGTGAGTGAATGGATAAGATTGGACCTAGTCCAAACTAATAATCTCGCATCCTTAAATGGCTTTGGCCATCTACGTCCCAATCTGCATATTCCAAAATAAAAACAGTTCTAATAGGGGCCGTTTAATATTCCCGCCACTTGTATTAGTTTTGAATAAATAGTATGTGCTGTCACCTTGGCTTGCATATCCACCAACACCGACGACTGACTATCGTGAAATCATCGAAAGGCTTCACCCTGTATCCAGACCATCTGAGAGTTTTTTATACCATTGGGTCTATTAGGGAATATCCAGCTTTTTTAGCCAGCATCTACTCCACGGAAAGTGTGCCGCCGGGACCTTGTTCCTCATCCATTTTTGCTAAGTAAGGGGGCCGTAAAACCCGAAAATGCCACCTGTTGTTTTCCCCAGTATAATCATCGTGCGCTTCTGGAACGAAATCTGGGAAATACATAATCGGGCGCTGTGGGATTTTCCCCCTTCCCCAACTAAGATTTCAAAAACTACTTCGCCATTTCGGCCACTTCGGTGAAATAAAATCATATCTAAAGTGCCATCCCATCATTAACTTACTTTTGATATGTCCAGTGCCTTGGTTCCCAATTCGAATTCCCTGCAATTAGATATAATTCCTTCCATTTTAAGAAGGCCTTGGTGGAGCTCCACCGGTTCCGAACCCTCTTGGTCAAGATTTTTTCGGTGAATATCTGGGCTTCTCCTGTGGAGCAGCCATGGAAAACAAGAGCCTGAAAGGAGAGTTATTGCGGTGTTTTATTAATTACTTTCATGCTGTTAAAAATTAATTCCGTTGGAGTGTTTGCCAACATGTCCAAATGCCTCCATCTAGCATAAAACATTGGCCATTTACAAAATTACTGGCCTGGGAACTTAGCAAAATGCTGCACCTTGAAGTCGTTGCCGGTCTCCCTCATTTCCCCTGTGGAGTCTTCTACTAACATAATCTTAAGGGATGCCATCATGACGATGGGGCATTTCAGTGCAAAGGTAGCCTGGTCAATACCATGACCTGAATGTTGTGTTGCCCATTCCGAAGCCATATCCTGTCAACAATTTTTAGGCCACTTGGCAGCCAACACAAAGCCCCACTGTTTCCTCCCAATCGCTCAACATGGAACAAATTAATAAGCTGCCTTCGTTTTCTAGCGACATTTCCTTACAACATGTTTGAATCAATAAAGGACCACTAAATCCACTTATAACTCTCGAATCGTCTACTTCCATTCTCTAAGGGAATCTTTATAATCCACAATGGGGGGGTTTACGCGAAATATCGAATTTTCCAACTCATTTCAATTTTGGCTAATATTTTCTATTAATGGGTTTCTTGTAACATCAAGAGGACCAGCCTTAATCCTAATGCTTTGTAAATCCAACCCAGCTTGTTTAATTTTTTCCTGGAAGAGGCTCCATTTATTACTAGTGGCACCTGCTGCCTAAATCCAAGGCCAAAAGCCTCCCAATCCAGTGTAGCACCTTAAGTCAGCGGCTTATTTTTCCAGTTAGATCATAATAAATTCATTAATATGTGGTTTTCGTTGCAATGTATTTAAGTCCTTTAATTCTGCAGTGCCCATGTCTCCGTAGTCTAAAGTTTTCACCGCCATTCCCAAAATAAGAGGATATATTCGGTTTTTCCTGCAAACCGGAGGAATGGACCATGGTGGGGAAATTACGCTTCGTTATGGGCCATTCCAAATATGCCTTCGTCTCTTGGGCTTCCCAATAAAATACTAAACGTCGGCCTTGCTCTTCTGGAACTTCTACAAAATAAACTTCCATCTCTATCGTGTACATTTCTGCATGTATTGCCAAACACTACGGTTAAGGTCGGTCATTCCAATTTGGAACCTGGCAAGGTTCTTTGACCAGACTGTTAACGATCAATCCTATAGTATGGCATTGCAGTCTCCAACCAGGACCAAGTCTACGTATTCAGCTGCTTTGGCTAAATGTTTTGTTAAAGTTGGATAAACTTTATGTCAGGTTAAGAGTTTTAAAGAAAATTTGGCCAGGGGTTTGCGGACTGATCTGCACTAATAACAGTCCACATTTCTTTTCCAACGTACAACTCTTATAGTCCCAAATTATATTTTCAACCATTAACGTGACCGACCCCGAACCACCGAACATGATAATGCCAATCCCTTCCTCTCCAAAAAAATAAATCCGATTTAATGGCTCTATGGGTAGTTTGTAAAATGAAGTGCGGCTGAACAGGGTACAGCCCCGCTACTAATGTATCGTCAAAAGCGGTATAACTAAATTATAGTACGCGGACTTCCATCAAATCTGGAATGAAACCCTTTCTTAGACCTTTCAGTGTTAGTTCCTTTCTTCCTTTTGGTAGAGCAAGCATATCTAACTCGTATGTTTTTCATGAACTTATATATGTAATAATAGGTTTATCAATTAGTGGGAATTTTAGAAATTGATGGTATAGATTGTAAATATATTAAAAATAATAAAATAACACAATCGATTGTATGTGAATTTGTAATATTTGTGGGAGTTAAGAATACTCTTTATTCATCGGAGAAATAAAAACCAACATACATGAATTGCCAAGGCTCTGAATATGAAGCCTCTAACCGTTCCAGGGCCTGGAACAATAGTCAAGGTAGCCAGAAAAACCCAAAGAGAAAATCTTTCGAAGGCTAATGATTATGTATCAACGTAATTTATTGTCGTCCCAATCTCCGAAAAATAAAGACCCGATACGCCTTGTGTACATAGTCCAAATATCTCGACCAACTTTTTTTCTCGGTATTCCGGAATAGCAGGAGCGCCTTTGGGATGCGATATAATGAATTCAATTGTCAGTCTTGGAGCAGTGAAACGGGAACAGGATATGTTAGGAACATTATGCCATAGGTTGCCCAGGGTGTTGCTGTCCGTTCGATGACACAAATAAATATGACCATTATGGAATATAAAAAATAATCTACACCTTTCTTTTTGATAGGCATTAGTGATATATCGACGGAATACATGGCTTAAGATGATTTTCAAGGTGGGTGAGCTACTGGAGTCAATTTATTTTAAATGGATGTCAAAATATAGGTCATGTTTTCTGCCCTGCAAATTAGCCCATTACGTTGGAAATAACAACGGGTATATAAAAGCTTTGGAGAAACATAAATCCATATAGACCCAGAGCTAGTTCCCCGTCAAGTTAATGGAGTTCGACGGTGCGGAAGGTGCAAAAACCCTTGGCTTTCCTTACCGGTCAGAAATAGATGTGCTATTTTCAGCCAAGATATTGCACAATAGTGCAATGAAGTATTTTTAAAAATAAAGGAATAAGTAATCCAGATATATTGCCATGTGGATTCAGTAATGGACCTATTTCGGAATAAATAGATCCCTCATGTGACCACCATTGATCACCAGGGTTCAAAAGGGTCAAGATTCCACAAAGCTATTACTGGAAAAAAAAAAAAAAAATTAAAAAAATAAAGGTTCTCCCGCGGGAAAAAAATTTTCAAAAAAACCGCAAAAAAAAAAAAGGGGCAAAACAACTATCGAAGTCTTCCCTTAATGACGGATTCCCTTAAAAATATCCAAATAAATCAATTATATCCTTAAACTATTAGCTTGTATCCTTAACTTTAAATGGTTTTAAACCATTTCAGAGTTTATCCAGAAGCAAAAATATACAAGTAGATAATAAACAGCCAAGAACATAATTCTTGAATCCAAAGAAAGGAAATTACAATAACTGAGATCAAATTAAACCAAGCCTTCCTAAACCTACGATCTATCCAACATCCAGCTGATCGGAAACCAAAGAAACCAGAATGAAAGAAAACCTAACGGAGAATGTGACGCGGAATTTGATCCAGGAATCCTTTGGATATGACGACCTTACTAAAGGACGAAAGTGAAAGAGAAAGCATAAAAAAACAGAATTTTGAAATTAAAACTAATCAATGAACTCCACGAATTGGGTTTAGATGTTTCCCGGGCCTATGGAATGGATATATGTTGGAGACAAAAAGGATACAGGGGAACAGTCTTCTAACAAATTGCCTGAATCCCGTACTAGTAGGTTAATCCAAAAGTAGAACTATAAAATCGGGCCAATGTAATCATCCCGAAATGGGCATCAAACAATATGTACTTATCGACAATGCTTAAATTTAAACTTTGTTCTGGCAGCAAAGAAATGGCGGTAAGTCCCAGAAATTTATATATGCCCGTAAAAACATCTGAGACTACATGAAAAGTCATTTAGACCAGATTATACTTCTTGGCAATGTGTTATTTGAATATGACATTCCGGAAACAGTAGAACAGACATGACCAAACAGCTATGCAGATACAGTCGATGGTCCACGTGGACAGGCATGGGGAATTTATGGATACACTAGGTATATAGGGAGACTGGAGATAAAAAATCCTGGATTTTGCCACAAAGTTAACGAAAAATCTGGAATACTTCCGCAGATTATATACCGTCATGTATTGAGTCCTACTTAGAAAGAAGAGGAACGCGAATTGCCTCCGCGGCAACCATAAGTAGCTTCAAGCCTGTTGAACTGAGCACTTTAGTAAAATAGAAAGGAGCGGAAAAGTATACAATGCGCAATGCAGTATTGGAATCGCTGGAGTTCCGAGAATATTCTGGTGTGGGTGGCAGGCTGATTCCTTTATTGCATTCACGTGGCAAATCGCTGGGCAATGAAATTGATGTGGCCCTGTCTATGCCATTATTATTATATTAGAAAGCTTGGACAATTGCAAAAAAATGAACGGTCTAAAATAATCCATCACTACAGCAAATGCCCTAGTTAACTTGCTGTTAAGGTGATTTTATAATTTTTACAATATCCACAATAAATTATTACAGTACCCTTGATCTTCTATAAACCATTTAATGGTTTCCATTCCCGTCCACATATACTTCCGGCCAAATACAAATCTCCAATATTGTTCCATGGTTCAAGGGTCGTACTGTGAAGTCTTTCTCACTTGGGTCAATGGATTCTTATTTTTTTCCAAAAAACTAAAATGGGATCATAACCGTTAGAGCCAGCACATAATCATTTTTAGGCTTATGGTTCCAGGGGGGGAATTCCAGGATAATGTCGTCTTCTGTAATTTCACTTACACACACTATTGTAATTAGACTTTATACTACCTCCCTCATTCTGTACTAATATGGTCTTACCCAATATTTATCCACGTTTGGCCCCACCCCTGTGTCCATGCGAATAATAAGGAATACTTCCGCTCCTTTCATAGCATCCAGAGCTGCAATCACAGAGAATTGCCTGCACCCAATAAACCGCAACTTTCTGGTTGGATAATAATTGGTCTTGTAATAAGGGTCACTTTTTTTAAATCCCTCCAGGTACATTTCATTCTATTGGGATATCATGAAAGCCTTTGAGATGATAACGAGTTGGATGATTAAGTACTTTGTCGAGACAATGTAAAAGACGTCCGCAATTTTGTTTATTGAATTTACTTTTTCAAAAGGAAATATTCTAAATGTGGACGTAACTATGCGTCTAAATATCCATGCCTCATTTCTTTTGTCGGGTCCCTAGTGCTGATGAAAGTATAATCTCATCCAGATCCAATTTTTTCGGAGATGAAAGAATTGCAATGTTTAATTAGGGATAATGTATCAGTGAAATAACGATACAATCCCTTTTCCAGGATGATATGGTCATCCCTTTTTTGCTTTCCAATCCACAAGCAATCCCAATAGGGGCCCCCTCCAACAATTACTAAATCCCAAGTCTTCATTAATCACATCAAATTGAGTTCCTTAATGGCTTTTCGTGATAAATCGCTTTTTAAAATACAAAGCTGCCCTGCCTAACCGAAGACATCAACCGCCGCCACAATAAGTTGCTTGGCATTTAGAGTAACTCCGCCCATCCGATCCCTATAGTATTGCACTTTTTGCTATGAAAGTTCTTTTAGGGCCTACCTTGTCAAGGTGTTTCTATAAACGTTGTCCCCCAAATCCAGGATTATCGCTCAGAACGCAAACTAGTCAATGTCATTTATAGTATCTCCCAAGAATAATATGTATGTGGTAGGCACCACCTGCGCCGTCCTTCTGGCTTTATAGCCTGTCAGTTGCGTGCAAAAGAGGACAGCCTCGAATGTACCGTTAGTTGTTGGCGCCCATTCGGCAAAGGCCTTGATATACGCGATCCGGATCAACGACTCATTAGATTAACGTCCAAAGTTTTGTGCATGGTTTGCGAATTGCCTGAGACATGGCATAACCAAAGGATTGTTGGGGTACAAAAACACCATCCAATAGATATCTATGGTGGTGCCAATCGGCCATCGACTTGGTTTACCATTGTCATATCTGCGCTGTGGTTGGCCAAAATCGCCCTGCCCAATAGGAAGGCAAATAATCTTTTTCGTCCATTACTTAAGAATTAGTCTAACAAAGTAATAAAATGATATGGTTAAGGCAATCGGGCACAGCGTTTGTAGATTTCGGCCGCCCCAATGAATCGCTTAGTACGTCGCAATCATACCACCTTCTTTTCTTTTGATGATTCCGATTCCTTCCCTTTTAGTTCACTACCTTGTTTTTTGTGCCATTCCGGCTTTGCCTTGGATCAATGGATAAGGATGTCTTCAACAAGCTTCATTGCTTCGCACAGGTTTGAATAGTGACAGTATATATGCTTCATCCGCGAGCAAAAAGCATAGAAAGTTCCAGTGTACCGACTCTACCCGTTCTCCTATAGCGCGTGAACAGGATTCAGTATATTGTAATAGGTCCAAAGTTGATAACGGCCGTCCAGATCGTCCTATTATCCATCCACGGGGCAGCAAACATCATGCCACAAGAAGTCGTTCTCCTTTTGAATTGCCTAGGCCTCTTGTGTTCGGCTTGGGGACTTGCGCCATTAAAGCCCCACTGAAATTTGTGTGGAGTGTTCCTAATTTAATCCACTCCAAAATTTGTACCGTCTAAAAATACAAATATTACCTAATGGTATTTCTAATTAGGTATAGGCACAAATCTAATTTTAATCGGGCTTGGAGTGTAATATAACAAGCTGAATGTAACGGTAGCCGCTTCCGAGGATGTTGGGTTACGCCTCTTTCTTTGGGTCTTTCACAATGCGTATTTGTAACTTGAAACCACTTTAAAAGCATAGTAGCAGAAACAACAGAGTTTTTGCCTTTTGGCAACAGAGTCTCTAAGTTTTTTTACAATCATCAATAAATCCCTATGTCCCAGCTTAAATCGGCCCTCGTCCAATACGTAAAGTTCTAACGTATCCAAATAACCACACCTTTGTCAGTCCGAAGTAATCTATCCGATTCCACTAAGAATATCAGCTCCCTTTCTTAAGGCCTATTTGTGTTCCTATTTCTAGTGTCCATCCCGTAAATTACGGTTTGAGGTTAAATGGTATGCTTGCCGTAATCTATAAAACTCTCATGAATTTGCGGAATGCCAATCCGGTAGGACTAATATAAGGCCTTGATTTTTTTGCCTTTTCAAGAGTTTCCTGTTGTCAATAACATTGGAGAAGGGTAGGGCAAAAGCGCTGTTTTCCCGTTCCTGTTTGGCGACATCATATGTCATTTTCTTAAAACCATGGCTGGCAATTTTCCTGAATTGAGGTTGGAGTCATTATAGTTCATGTTCCGCAACCGCTCTCAGGAGATGTTTTATTTACTTTAATTCTTAAAATTCATATGGTTACTTAAGTTTTGGCAGTGATGGTTTACAAAGGTAAGTAAATAAGGGCTTTAACCCACGTGTAGGTTAGTACAAAGCTAGCTACCGGTAAAACTGTTGTCATTTCCTAAAGTCCACTGCAGAACAAATAATGTATAATGAAACCCCACAAATTTAGCTAACAGTAACCGAGGGAATTTAGATGGCAAAAGGGTTATATATAAATTAAAGTTTCGTTTCATGTACTATTGGTTAAAACCCTCAAAGAATTTTAGATAAAAGACAGTCCTTCTAGAAAGTCCTAATATAAAATAATGGTACGATGGGTCAGAAGGCCCCCGCTTTAGATAGAGTAGAAGATAAAATGAGCAAAAAACACAGATGTGGAAAGGCGTTTAAATTCCAGTACTTTATATTGAAATGGGTAAATGTCATGGAATCCCTTTCCCTGATAATAAGATAGCGACTTTGGTTCTTCAAGATTTACTTTGATGGAATTGATTAACTTAAAATGTATTTATTATGGAAAAAAAGAAGATTAGTTGCTGTTAGGGCTACTTGAGCCCAGGTGGCGGTTGGTACGCTCCAATTTAAAGATAGTAAAGAAAGGAATTTGCTGTAAGGCAATAGACCCGGGATGTTTTAATCAAAAAAGGCACTGGAGTAAAGGAAGTGGGAGCTGAATGTTGTCTGGCCAATTTAATGATACTAGGAAGTATTGTAAAAGGCTTTAAGAAAGGGCTACGGGCCTATTTGTGTCAAACCTTTTTTCTGGATGCATTTTCTCCCGAAAAGGAGATGGAACAGGCAAAGGAATATGGCATTGGCGCCAAGGAGGTAGGATTGAAACATGTTATTTGTCCTCACTTGGAAGATACACCAAGATGGGTGCCTTTGACGACAAACGCCAGCAACCTGAGAGGGAATTACAAATACCTCATTTGATGCCAAAGAAGCATCCAAACACTTTCTCGAGTCAAAGGTTGCGTTTCCCGTAACAACGCCTTCAACTTCGTTATGGGAAGATTTATATATTTGGTTAGGCCTACCTAAGGATGGACGGTAAATTACGTATACAAGCCATTGGGTAGTGCAATAGCCCCAAGGATTGCCGCGAAGATATAGGTAAAATCTGCTTTGCGAACGTTTCAGGGAGGTAAAAAGTATCAAAATAAAACCGTGTATGCCGTGAGCCATCACCGGGAACGGCAAATGGCCGAACTTTACAACGATTCGGAAGTGGAAAATTGGTCCAAAGATATTTCCGCCCCGACGAATTACAGGAAATGGTTCCTTGGCGCAGATGATGCTGGAAATATGTTCCAAGAAAAGAGGAATTTGAAGAAAATGTTTGTAAAGTCCGTAATGTAAATTTTACCAAGGAATAAATCCTAATTTATGTCTTAAATCTCTGGTTGAATCAAAAATAAAGGCGCTGGAATCCGTATCAAGGGAGAGCTGCCATGGCTTTGATCGATTACGTATTTATACAATTGCTTAAGAAAGAAAAGCATTGACTTGTCAAATGCTTCTCTGTAACAGTTAAATATGGTCTATTTGTCTGTGTAACTACAGAAAAGTTTAATGCGCAACCAATTGCCCATTGGTATCATAAGCCTGGTAAAATGGTAGCCTTTTTTTAGGGATTGAATTTTTTCCAAAAGGGGCAATTAGGTTTTTCTCCAAATGCTTCAAAACGCTCTGCCGATCCCAGAGATTCAACATTCAACACCTGGAATGGTCAACCAAAGGTTATCAATTCCGTATATCCTCTTTTCGATTTCAACCAACTGCAATCCTCGTGCTCCCGCCACACAGAAATGAAAACTACAGACTTTCCAATATACAGAAATTTCACAC
>Ga0163217_1054452_pt1 | contig 10019 bp, 6 predicted proteins | sample SynspAceP_FD_185933 | JGI IMG/M metagenome (GOLD analysis project Ga0163217, IMG submission 185933) | Saline lake microbial communities from Ace Lake in Antarctica - Synechococcus sp. Ace-P (PacBio error correction) | ecosystem: Environmental > Aquatic > Non-marine Saline and Alkaline > Saline ...
GAGGCGTGACATCAAAAAAAAGAAGAAAGAGAGATTTCCCCCAAAAGTTTGTTTGGTAATTTTTTAAGCTCCAACTAATACTTTTTCCGCGTAGCCCACCACAGCCACAACTTCTTGTGGTGGTTAAGCCCAGGTGTATTACCACTTTTTCATTTGGAAAAGAAGGGCCCCTTCTGGCCAACAAATATTGTGCTCTAAATCCCTAACGATGCCTTGCATTGAATCTGGCATTTCTTGCTCCACTCGAGTTTCTTCCTTCCTAACCATGCTGAATTGGCTAGTGGCTTCTGGAAATACTACTTTTGGTGGCTTTTGCAAGTTTGCGCAAGTGCCTGTTTTTGAATTCCCTTCAATATTCAGTTGCTCAAGTCCAAACCCGTCCGCCAAAGCCACCATTAGTTTGATTTATTCAAGGCCTATCCCTTGTGCGGATTTTTTTTTTGTTTTGATCAATTCAAACCAGCTTATCTCATTGAATGGGCTGTTTTGTTTCTTTTATCCATGATCTTACGAAAACATTAGGTATCGACACATTATAACCGAGCAACCGCTAAATCGTTCGATGGCCTTTGAAAAATTACCCTCTTCATCCTTGCCAGAATCAACAACACTAATATGGGTAACGCGCGTCTGGCTGGACAAACCAATTGCAGGTAACATGGTTTTTTTTTTTTAGCAACTGGTCTTCATTATAATTTCACTGATATTTAGGAACTCCACATATCAATGCCTTCTCGGCGCTTAAAGTTGGAAGTTCAAGCTTTCCTAGTCGATCAATCTAGGTGAGTATTAATAACTTTTGAGCACGTTCCTCGCAGACTGAGTATTTCTTTTGTCTGGGTCTGCTAATGCAGGAATGAGCCAAATTAAGCGAAAGAGTAAAAGTAGTTTTGTTCCCAATTTTTGTGTCCAATTATTGTTGCTGATTTAATTTTTACTGTAAAAGAGGTTTTAATGCAAAAGCTTAAACTTTGGCTTCAGATAACACTCAGGTAAATACTGAAGACAGCAAAAGAACTCAACAATTATGAAAAAAACAATCTAGTGGCTAATACGGGGGCACTATTGGCATTGGTCCATCAGCGCAAAGGTTAATGTGCAGCAGCAGGTTTTTTTATCAAGCACCCTAGCAAAAAATGCCGTAGTTTAATCGCGCTGAATGCCTTCTTTACTAATTCATGAATATGGATGAAATTGATTGACTCTTCAGATATGGGACCCCACCGATTGGGCACAATTGCCGATGATATTGCGCAAAAGTAATGAGCAATACGATGGTTCATTTATATTACATGGCACCGACAAACCATGGCCTAATACAGGCCTCTGCGACTGTCCAATCTTATGTTAGAAGACTTGGGTAAACCTGTGGATAGTCCGGGCTCGCAATTCTTTGGCAGAACTGCCGTTCAGATGGCCAGTAATTAACTCAACCGCCCTCCTAATTTGCGGTAGATTTTCCTAATTCCTGAAGTATAACACTGTTTCCACAACCAAATTATTTCCGCGCAATCGCAAGTCGGAAGTCGATGCTATGGTTTAATTGCCTTGATTTCCCAACTTTCCAGCTACTATTGAAGCTGTATTAGTAAATCGACGTAGGACAAACCTTTGATTGGGCTGAAACCAATTAACATAATTTACGGTAAGTTCCAATCGATCACAGCCAATCTGCGTGTGACGCTCTACCGGCATCAGTGGCCGGAAGTGTTGCGTAAATAACTTACCACAACCTGTTTAAAGCTCTTATATTATTGAGTTTGGTGTAGGGTAATGCGCCCAAAAACAAGCCTTTGTTAGATACTAATTAATAATGCTGTGCAACAGAATTAATCGTATTGAACTGTACTCAATGCATGCGTGGAAGGTTGATATGGGTGGTATGCCAACGGGCATGCCCTGCGAGAAATTGGCGTTTATCTCCGCACTGACATGACGCAAGAAGCGCAATTGCCAAGTGTCACTATTTTTTTGAGTAAAGATTTACCCTAAATGAGGTAACATTATTGAACTGAATATCGCGAGAGCTAACGATATAAAAATACTAAGGTTGAAAAATAAAGTGTTTGCCGTTCAGTTTAGCCTAAGCTGGCGAGAAATTGCGGCTTTCTTTCCAGAAAAAGTTTACAGCTTAAAACTCAGACATTATAAAAAAGCAACGAGTTGCTTTTTTGGGTAATACACTTTAATTTAACTAAAGAATTAAAGAACTACGATGTTCCTGCTTGAGTGACCTTCTTTGGCTTGAGTTACAGTGACCTCAACTTTTGACTTAGTCAAGTTTGAAGCCAATCTTTCCAGTGAATAGCACGGAAATGAGCGAAAAACGCTCAGGGCAATTTCTCTTGCTTGGAAATGAAACCGAAACCTTTGATCGTTAAACCATTTTAAACGTGTACCAGTAAGTAGTAGACATACTTTTTCCTATAATAAAAAAGTAATTTTCCTCAATGAGGCGATTTGGTGCTGAAGCGTGTTTGCAATTACTTATGATTCTACAAGACGAGGGTAGCTGCTATGGAACATCGAACAATGTGCCATAATATCCAAGCTACTTTTCAAGCCCCGTTTAGTATAGCCTTCTACTTCGAAGGTCAACAAGCTATATTTTAAAAAAAACTGGTCTAACTAGGTTTAAGTGTTTCAATACCTTAGTTTAAAAACAAACTTTGAACTCTTTAAACTAAAAGGCTCTTATCCTAAACATCCCCCTGCTTAAGTTCTTTTTTGAAGTCTGATTCAATCGCCTAAAACTGAATAGTTCTGTTGCAAAACGCCTGTACATGATCGCTATGCGATTTTCTAGACTTGCACCATTCTACGTTTCCTCGCAATGGGGCCAATAAGAGACAAGCCGAGATTAAAGGCGCTTAATGAAGCGAACTAAGAAACGTCAATTTAGCCCCCTCCTTGTTGCTACAATTCCGAGCTATAAAACCACCGACCGGCGCCACCGGAGTTCCAAATGCGACACTGGATATAAATAGTTGGCCACGGCTTTGGAAAATTTTTTGCCAAAATAAAAGATGAATAAAAATGAATTGAAGCAAATGAGTCATACGCAAAATAAAAGCATGTAAACATTGACTCAATAATAAGAAAAATAAGCTTATCGCATAATAGGCTAATAGTGAGCATACTAACAGCTGCTTAAGCTAATGCTAAGTATAATAGATTTTTGAAGCGAAAGCGTTTTATTAAACACCAGCAAAGATAAAAATTATCACTTCGACCATCACTCCAGTGGCCAATTCAGCCAGCCGTCCGCTTGTCACTGTAACCCAAGATCCTTAGCGTAACAGCGCAAAAAAAACTATCAGTAAAAGGGCAAGCTGCATTTGTTACAACATAAGCTGAAAAAATAAAACAGATAAAATAGGCGCCTTTATTTTGGCCAAATAAATCTTTTTTTTGGGCACAATAGCTCTCGAGTTATATTTGGTTAGTTAGAAACAAGTTACTCAACAATAAGCGTCAGTAAATTAACTAGTAAATAAACTGCGCGCTCCGTTGAGAAGTGATCAATCATCGTACCGGTAGCGATAGTGAGAAGAATGTAGCCAATACTGCCCCATAGTCCCCTATCGCGGCCATAGCGACCGCCATGGCCGTTAACACAAGAATAAAGTCAGTTACTTCTATTTTGCGGTAGAAATTGCGCTGGATGAAACCATCCATCATCCAAGCCAATACTGATGGCTAGCGCCCAAAACTCACTCTAAGTAAATACTAAACTTCAAACAACCTAAACTGAGCAAGCAGCCAACTGCAGCATCTTGAGACTTTTGCCATGACTTGATCGGAAAATTTGCCCATAAATGCCGGCCAATGAATCACGTGCTAAAGTATAATGCAGTGAGTTTGGCCAACTTTTCGACCCGATCGAAAACCCTCGGGCATCCAGAAAAAGCCCAAATGACGGAATGATGACTCCCACCTCCCAAGATAGCAGAAAAGTAGGTGAAAGCCAGCAATTATATAATTAAAGTATTTGAAAAGCCGGTTTGGCGACAAAACGTTTATGACAGGCTTTCGCTGTCCAGGGTGATTATTGTGTGGTATTTAATACGTCGGCGTTTTGACCGGCGATGGGCGCAGTAATGATCCATAATAACCAATGCCCATCATCGCTTCAAGCGATAGGCACCAGCACGAATACCCACGACAAGGTCCATGGCGTCCTTAAGTTATACTTCAAGCATTTGACCAGGCACAATCAATGGTTTTCACCGGGTAATCTAATGCTGGAGGTAGGTTTTTATAGCCCATAAAATGCACGATAAGGTTTGCCCACTGGACTACCACCGAAGTACGCCGCCTGAAGCGATTCGACTTAAAACCTTGGGGTGCAGATCAAATCGCCGATGCCTCTGCTGCTTTTTGTTCAATGAACAAGCAAAACCATCACCACATGTTCTACTCCTTTGAACTGCCGTTTCTCCCATCATGGCAATGCGCTAAATCGCCATCGAGTCGGTCAACAAATGGGTGCCTAAGCCACTGCATATTAGATTAGCCACCACTGAAAATTTTGGCACCAATAGAATCACCTTGCTTTTCTAAGGGTCACGCATATACTTCGTCTAAGGGCATTAATTTACTGGCATCGCACGTAGAGGGGACGGAGAAAATGGGTTTTCGTGTTGGTATACTAGGATCCCACAGTTTCAATTTTTCTACTGGGCAATGTTGTGATAATAGTTAACGACTTACAATGCCGACATTTTTCTTATTAAATACTGTTTTGGCGACACTTCCTGCAGCACACGAAATAGCCGTTTCACTGGGCAAGAGGCGACCGCCAACCACGATAGCTCTTAATTCATATTTTTTTGCTGATTAGGTATAATAGCAATGCCAGGGAAGAAAAGTATCTTAACAGTTTTTGAAATATCGATACTTAATTCGGTTAGAGCGAGAATGGACTCAGTATTCTTTTATGCAAATATACCGATACTGGTGCCCGTCGTGCGACCTTCACAAAAACCCCTGATAAAATTTTGTACTTCATCTTTCTCACGTCTAGCTTGTGGTATAAACGACGAGATGTGCCCTGGTTTACGACGAAATCTATAGTCTCTTTGCAATCGCTTTCATTAATTTCTAACCAGGAGGGCGAAACCGTCCTATGACCCCACAATTGCTATGCCACCGCCTTTCGCAAAAGTTGGTCCACTGTGAAATAGTTTGCTCGAAGGTATTACCCGCCATAGTTCTTATTTCCTGTCTTTGGAACTAAATGTGTGCTTGAAAACAGTCATGATGCATATTGAGACTACGTTTAGTTTTAAGCCTTTTATTAGATATTTGGCTTAATGTTGAATCCGAGTGCCAATATTCAATCTAGGTTCCCGTTTTGTTAATGGCAAATATACCATTACCTGCCGTTTTCAAACTCAGACCCAAGTAATCGGCACTCTGCGTATTTAGTTTGGCGATATGGCCACTTCAGCTATTACCGTACTTCAACAATAACCATCCACCTCGGCTAAAATTCAGGGGCCTTGAACGCAGGATATTCAATCCACTAAATGCCAAGCCATCTTCTCCCGCCGCTATGCAACTCTGTTCATGACGGTATTCTCAGGTAGTTCATCCATAATCTTCGGCATCAACATAAGGCGGATTACCGACAATCAGTCATAACACTGCCCTTTGAAGAGCTGTCAGTTAAAATCTGAACTGAATGGAAATAACTCGCTCTGACAAACATGCTCATTTGATATTCCATTTCCGCCACATCAAGGGCATCAGGACTAATATCAAACGGCATCTAACCCTGGGCATTTTCAAAAGCCAGCGAATAGGCCAAGGCGATCGCATACAACCGGCCCCGTCGCATAAATCAAGAATGGTCAAAGGTTCATAGGTTCATACCAAGCATCCATATTTATTTTGAATAAGTCAGCAAATGGTGGAAGCGAGGGAATTAAAACACGCAATCAACATAAACGGGTAACATTACAAACACCAAGCTTGATTAGTCAGGGTAAGCCGAGGAATTCCCTCATTCACACGGCGTACTATCATGGGCCACCAAATGACTTTTCACAGCCGTTGTTAAGCGACATATGAAATGATTGATCGCCGTTTGTAAGGGCAAAAGTCTGCGTGTGCAAAAGCTGCGCAGCAACTAAACTGGCCTGCTTCATCCCCTGGATTATCTGGTACATGGCCATAATACAGACCTGCTTCATTAAAACGCCTTACTGACCCAGCGTGACAAGGTCGAGAATGGTATGCAGTTCATTGACTGTTTGTTCGATATTAATTTGTGGTTTTGATTCATGCTGTCATTATTTACTTGTTTAATGTTTGGATTGGGCTTAAAGCCTATGTGTTCCAACTTAGCATTAGCTGCAACTTCTAATTTTAGACAAATCGCGAATACTTATTTAATGAAAGATAAAATCACTGAAACATTTGCCGCCATTACCGAACGCCTGATAAGAGCTCTTCAATCAGAGTTTAGCGATATTGTACCATAAAGAGGACAAAATACCGGCCTCAACGCTTTTCAGAATAAGAACATTCCCAGGAAAAAGAAAAACAAAAGTTTGCCTCGCTAATATGCATACAAAATAGAAGGCAAGTCTTCTGCGAGTTTATTTTCAAATGGTTTGAGGCCTATTTTAATCCAAAGAAAAGAAGTAACATATGTTATCAATACTTGGTACTCTAGCTAGAACATGAGGCTCAAGCGAATAAAAACGCTAAGCGCGGGGAAGATTATGGTTCCAGAGTTTTTACTCGATTTACATTGGCTAAAACAAGAAGAGGCTAAATTAGAAATTGCGGCATTCGCTCCATGCGGCGCACAAAAAAACATGACTAAATTGGTGTGAGTATCATGCTGCATCGGCAATAGAGCTATTTAAAAAAAAGTGTACCTATTGGTTAATGCCAGCATCCTAATGTATTAGGGCTTTCATCAAGCACCGAAAGAATGGGGGAGGGAAATGCAGCCTTACTCGTGCTATTTAGATGTCTAAGCCAACTTATTTCAAATAAAAGAAATAGCAAAACTGGGGCCTCTCGGAATAACTAAAGACAAACGCCGAAAACCAGCTTCAGATAATATCTTCTTCCACAACATTTGATAAGCTGGTGATGTCGTAACTTAAAGGCCTGATAATTATACGATTGTTAAAAGCAAATACTTTTTTTAACTCAGCGAGACAGAGACATTTTCATGTTGTTGTAAATGATATCGTGCGAGCGAGTTGATACCCCCCCACTTCACCCACTTACGATGATAGGTATTAAGAATATTCAAGTTCTCGCCATCTTTGGAGCGAGCCACATTTTTGATATAACAATTTATTCTTATAGGGTGTTTAGGATAAACCAGCCCATAAAGTCTAATGGCAATCATCAAAATGTGCTTCGCTCCGTGGAACCGCAAACAGTGTTATTTGAGTTTTCACGCACATAAGTCATCCAAGTGGTTTTTATCTTAGAGCTGGGAGTTGAACCATATGGCAGTGCTGGACATGTGTCCCAAGGGATGAAGGCAAAAACAAATAATCTTTGGTGGGCGGGCCTTGGCTTTAGAAGAGGAACGTCTCGTTGCTTACATCATTGGCAGTACTACGGCACATACGTAGTAGGAGTTCGGCTACGAGTTTGTACGATGCGCACATGATACCCAATGTTATTTCCACTCATGTCTTTAGCCGGCATCATACCAAGTCAGATCGTGTGCTCAAAAAATATTTCACATATATCCACTGCTATTGGTTTTACGAAATCGAGCATCAAACTGCAACAGCTGTTAAGAATGTAAGAACTTAAAGCAATGAATAAAGTAAAAACTGGATTCTCATTGTCGCATACTTTATATTTTCTTATGTATTAGACTGTGTGAACTTTTGGTACATTTTGGCCACTCGAATTCAGTTGTGTTTCTTGTAGTTAGTTGTGAGTGGTTTTCCTCTGGGTGAGTAGAGTTATTAAAGCCTGGATGTAAAGGTACAGGCTTTTTTTTGATCACTGCAACAATTGGAGCGTGATCGCACTAAACACCTTTCCACTACCGACTCCTCAGTCATAATAAAAAATACCTGAAGGCATGTTCAAGAATTCGTATCAAATGATTCTACTCACTGCCCCCGTTCAATTTCCAGCACGTTGCGCTTATGTGCTGTCATATCGGGGACCAATTGGAGGCCTTGTGCTTGAGTTTTTCAGCTTCGGTCATTAAATTGATTAAGTGCATTCGGGGCGACGAACACATTTAGTTGTTTTTACTGCCCCCGCTTCAGCAAGATTAAGTCCCGCACTCTCACTATTATACTTGTTGCTTGCTAAGTAGTATATGAAATAACTTTAGCTTTGACTGTGTGTACGTTCGGGGTATAGCACTTTTGGCCATTGTCACACAGAACCTCGCCACTAGCCGAATGTGGGCTATGCCCCACAACAGTTGTTAGCACGATTCAAAAGTAATTAGGACCACTCTCATTCATTTCTGGCTGAACAAGGTTATCACCCACTGCGGTAAGGCTGCTCAAATTGCACACCCAGTTATTGTGAGCATATGTAGCTGCAGAGTATTCTCTTTCCTCTTTTTACACCTTTTAAATTATTTCGGTTTCTTGGAATGAATTGATCTGCTTGCTATAAAAATCAGACTTGGGGCGATGGCAGCAGTAAACTAAAAATAACATCAAGAAAAAAGAATTGTTACGTTCTATACCAATTTCACTAAATGGATTAACGTCCAGGACTCTCACCTCAACATAATTCACCCTCTAGCATCTAATGCTCAGTAGGTTTCACCAAACTTTTAGTGGCGACTTGCTTATGGAGCACATATAGTTCGGTGATTCTATTTGAGTCCAGGACGTTGACATTCAAATTGTGAGGTCTTTTTTACCCCGCAAATTTTCAGTATGGTAAGCCGATAGGCTTGTTAATAGGCACAACGAAGGTGGACTTTGCTCTATACAGCGGCGGTGAGAACACAGTCGTAGTTTACGGATACAAATACGCCAGGAGCTAGATATGTATAACCTAAAGTCGCTAAGCGTAAACGGAAAAAACCCCAGGTGTCTGCGTAAGGCCAAATAAATAGAGGTACCTTACCCAAGGTTTTGAAGGGATATAAGAAAGCTTGTGTTTATTTTTACAATTGAAACACGATAAGGAGCGGGAAGAAGCAAAACAATTAAAAAAAGATGAAGCTACGCCAGCCAGAAGCGCTCGACTAGTTTTATTTTCTGATCAGGCAAATACAAGACACGTTGAAAATGCATAGTGCTCTTGTTTGCCTCATGCTACAGACGTGCTTTCTTTAGGGACTCCACTGTTGGCCAGCAAACGCGCACAGGTAAGCGAAAACAATTAAGAATGCACAGACCGAGGATATCGCTTGCATCATACTACGTAGCGATTTTTAAACCTTCTGACGATACAAGGTTTTCATTTACCAAATATTGAGAGATGCAGAACATATTTGCGCGTAGGAAAGGGAATATCATCATCATCTGAGGTAATCGAAAAACTGGGGGATAACTCAGCCATTAACATCTTTCCTTGGTCATGTGCGATATGCAAACATACTTTGTGCAGAATCATCTGTAAACTCAGCAATAGGTATAGAATCATGCGCGTTGCTTCCGGTGGGATTAATAAATTCAAGCAAATGATTCAGAAAATCACGTGTGTATTATAATCTAATCGAGGGTTAAAGGCAGAACCGACAATGCATTAGCATGGGGGGTTTTGGCCAGACCTCCGCATGCAGGGGTTAAACGTCATTAATGGTTTCCACGTTCCAAGAACCAGCCATGTGAATTATCGTCTCAGGATCAATGTTCGATTGAGACGCGAGTCCTACGTTTGTAAAAATCGCGCGAGAACGCTGAGAGCCGAAAAGATGCCTGGTGCTACAAGTATATGTTGCGCAACGGGACGTGCTAATAGTTCTCGAGAGGTATAAAGAGCAGAATATTGAGACCCTCTCTTCGCACGACCAAGAACGGAGACTAGAGTAATCAATATAACATAGAGGGCAA
>Ga0163217_1095737_pt1 | contig 10019 bp, 11 predicted proteins | sample SynspAceP_FD_185933 | JGI IMG/M metagenome (GOLD analysis project Ga0163217, IMG submission 185933) | Saline lake microbial communities from Ace Lake in Antarctica - Synechococcus sp. Ace-P (PacBio error correction) | ecosystem: Environmental > Aquatic > Non-marine Saline and Alkaline > Saline ...
ACACCACACCAAAAAAAAAAGAAAAGGAAAGAAAGGGAATTCCCCGCCCCCTTTTTGCCCAAAGCCCCTCCCGTTTCGGAAGCAGGTCCCAGGAAAAATCGCCGCGCAGCGACCCCAAGACCCCGGGCTTTCCGATCGCGTCCCAAAAATGAAAAGATCGGCTCGGTCCCCCCCTTCCAGCGCTTTCCCAAGCCGCCAAGGGGGGCCCCGGAAATGGCCGATCGGCGGGATCGCGAATTCCCCCCACAGACAGGGAAAAGAGAGTCTGGAGGGTCGGGGAAGGTTGCCGTGGTGTGAGGGATTTTTCCTCCTGCGCTCAGGTTCCGCACGATAACCGGCGCCGGTTCTCCCTTAAACGAGCCATGGGAATTCCTCGAACCCTGTCGCCTAGAATGTTTGGCCCATCAGGTGCTCGAAGTAAACTCGATCAGGCCGCTTCGATTATACACGGCAACAGCTTTTCGAGCGTCTCAGCTTGAATGCCCAATGAGGGCCTCAAGCATGCCTTCGGAAAGTTTTGGCCCAAGGCTTAGCGCGCAGCGTCCCCCCCTGAGAGTGCTGAGCTTGGGTGGGAATCTTTTTCGAGAAGGATCTGGCTGAATGCACGATCCGGAGCCATTGATCATGCTGTTCAGGTCGGATCGGTGTGCTATCTGGTCCCGCTGCCATCGCAAGTAACGAGGGCTTTTCCGTTCGCTGGGCCGCCACCTGTTGCACTGCTCAGCGGGACGGCTGCGAGCGGCCTGCGGCAAGACTTTTAAGGATCAGGTCTGCATTCGCATACAGCTGCCTGCCGAATGGAAGCAGCTCAAAAGCGAAGCCCTCGATTTCTTCAAGAGCTTGGACAGCGAACTGCTCCACGCATCGCGTGAATCCAGAGGACGGGAAAGGTTGTTTTTCCGCTCAGCTATGGGGAATCGCTTCTCGGCTGAGCTGCCGCGACGCAATTACGAACGCCTCGCACAAGTGTCCTTCTCGCCACACCTTGCTGACCAGGTGGCTGGCACCACGGCTTGATCTACAAATCGAAAGACCGACATACCGGCTGGACTCAGCGGACCTCTTTCGATCCCACCTCACACGATCTGCTCAAAACGACTGCCTATCGGCATCCCTGTCACCGGCTTTCCGAATCATCGCCAGTTCTGGAATGAGATCAAATAGGTACGTCGAACCAGAACTATGGCCTCAGCTATCAGGCAACCGATCGTCAGCCAAGTACGCTGATGGGCGGATTCGCCTACGGCTTGGGCGAAACGCGGACTGGAGCGCCGCCTATCCTTCGTACCCATCAGCGTTTTGCTAACGGACACCACCTCTTTGAAGATCCCACCGTTGCTTGTTTCTGCAGATGGCAGGGATTGGGATTTGACGCGTGGCCTCCGTTCTTCCACTGACTCACGTCCACGCGGCATCGATGCACCTTATCTCGCACGTGGGCATCGGTTCACGGAAGACCGGCAGCAGCTGGCCCTGAAAACTTGCGGCACGCAACCCGCTTTCAGGAACTGTGCCAGGAGTACAAAGCTTGCCTTGAGGCCCATGAGGTTGCTGATCCTGCCGAAAGGCTGCCGAACATCCCGCCACGTTCCCGCTGCCAGGTCAGCGCGATCTCAAGGCGAATCGGTTCGCCGCGTTTGGATGAGCAGGAACGACTTGGTTGTTCCGGCCACGCCGGATCCATCCGGCCAGCAGGAGCGCCTGGGCGATACTTCGAATCCCTGGATATACCAACGCCTGGAAACAACGTTGCGTGATGCTCCGAGCCCGCTGTGGGAGCAACGGCTGCGAAATTGAGCGGATCACGGTGGGGGAAAAACTCGGCCCACCACCGCCGCGACACTCTTCTATCTAAAGCGTGCCCTGCACCTAATCAACGGGAGCTGAAGGAGATCCCAACGGATTCGGCCGAAACAAAACCTCTGGTGATGGTGGTTCTGACAATCATCATAGCTACATTAGTAAATTGTAGCTTGCTAAGGAGCTGGATGTCCTGGTCCTCCCATCATCACGGCAGCGTTTTTGGCCGATGTCAACCTAGAACCACCTACCACTGCCACTTCTGCTGCGGCCAGTGTCGATGCCTACGCTGGATACGCTTCTTGTTCGCCCCCCGCTTGGCGATCAGCGCTCTACCGAAATAATCTGCCGTTCACAATTATTCAAACTAAAAGTGACTGGCCTGTCGGTACGCAGGCGGAGGTGAACTGGTGCGTGCTATATGGCAAGGGTTTGGTGAGTGAGCAGTGAAGGTTACAGCTTGAAGAAAATGAAGTTTATTCCTAATTACGAGTCCGGCCGAAAGAGCGTTTTGCTGACTGTGCCAACATCTCTCTCGCTTGCTGCCGGTTCGAATCCGATCTCTCCGTTCGATTCTTTCGACGCAATTGCAGCGACACTGCCAATCGTGGAATCGTGAACTTGCGGTGCCGTGCTTCGAACGACCCTGGCTCCTCCCGATCGCCGGTCGTGATTTTCCGCTGGTGACGTGGTCGTTCGCCCCGAACTGAGGGCGCCAGCAGAACGTGCGCTCGAGACCCATCGCCTCAAGACCGGAGGCGGCCAAGCTGCCGAGTGCGGGTGCCACCTGTTGGAGCACCCGCGTGGCGCCGATGTTTTTCGAGTTGGCCTGGAGTGCTAGAATGAACAGATGGTTGCAAGCAGCAACAGCCGTGCCTAGCAAGGCCTGGAACCTTACGCCAGGCTCCGATGCTGCCTGACGCCTTGGCGGCGGGCCGCGACGGCGAGGCTCTCGATCAACTCGCCACCATCCTGGAGCAACCGCCTGCCATCGCCCTTGAAGCTGGAGGAACGCCGCCCAAAGGATGGAATGCGGCCGCGATCGATTGCGGATCCAGGCCGAAACCGAGCGGCAACCGATCGACCAAGAGAGCCGAGCTGTGTTGGTCTGGCGTGGGTTGGCTGGATCGGCTGCCCTCCTTTCTGGCGAGCCCTCCAACTGTGCTCCCATCCTGAACGAACAGTTCAGCCGCTACGGGCGCTCAGTGGCGGAAGAGTTCGCATGCCGGCCGGGGGTGGCTGCCGTGAAGCACGCCGGCGCGCGATCGTCCTGTGTTTACGACTCAGCCAGCTCCCAGTCCCCTGCCCGGAATAGGGTGTTGGGCGCAAAAGCCAGGGAGCTTCCTGAGACTGACCTGCAGATGAATCAAGGCCCTGCCAGAGAAGCGCCATTCCCGAATGCTGTGTTTGCAGCATGGCAGGAACCAATGGTGATCCACGCTGAAGTGCTTGCAAAACTAAAGCCCCATTTGATCAAGCGAGCCGAGCCGGCAGCCCGGCGCCTGCAGATCTCGTGTGATCCCCTTCCACGGCAAGTCAGCGAGTTGGAGGTTGCACTGGCCGCCTTGGTTTCTACAGCCATCCGCGATTCGAGGTGGTGGTGGTGGCCGATCGCTGCGCTGTGGAGGAGGACGTCGGACGGGCTGGGGCCCAGGGAATCCCCTGCTTCCTTGTTGCAGCTTCCAGAGCGCCAAGGAGCCTTCAAGCAGCCCCCGAGCGAGCGGTTGCCAATGCAAACATCGGGCAGCTACCTTCTGGTTCTTGACCATACGACCATCGGAAGCATGTTCATGAACGGATTGCTGGCAAGTGCCCCCCGCAGCAACGCGAGCCGTAGTGGTGAGTGGTCCCATCGGGTCGTGCCCACCAGGGAAGGCCCTTACATCCTTCAGCAGTTGCAACAGAAAACGAAGCGCGTGATTGCCGCCATCCTGGAGGAAGCTTCTGATGGTGAAATCCCTAACAACCTGGCCCAACAAACTGAATCCCGCCCGCAGGCTTTTGGAGCAAGCCATGGGCGCAGCTTCAATGACTATGGGCCTCCCCAAGGACCGCCCAGCTGAACTTCTGCGAAGACATGCCTGTGCACGTTCTGCTTTACCGTTGCGCGCACACCTAGCCCAGCACCACCAAACGAGTATCGCTACCTCCAAACGCTCCGATAGTTCCATGGTCAGCACGATCCGCCGTAGTCGACGCCTGCCTGATCACCTGAAACCGGTAAGGTCGCGCCCTGTCAAAACCATGGCCAGTCCTTCAGTGGGGAATCCGCAGACCGCGACGTGAAACTGGAGCCTCAATAATCTGCTCTGCCGAGCTGGCACTCTCTTGGAAGAGAAGAGTTGGAAACGGGTGGGCGTATCCAAAGCCTCTACGACTGACAAACGATAGAACCAGATCAGAACGTTTTTCACCGCAACTTTTTTGAGGCAACGGACTCAAGCCCTCGCTTGCTGGATTGATACCTTGGCCGTCAACCTGACCAGCTCCATATCGTTGGTAGAACTTGTTGATTGCCTGAATGATCCCAAACATCTGGGGTACGTTTAACGTTGAGAGTAGTTCCTGGCTCTTCTCAGCAAAATCTCGGGCAATGAATCTGCATCTTCGCGAAACCGATCCTTTTTGAAGTGATTCATGAGCCTTGTCCGGCCCCAGGCCCCATGCTGTGACACAACGAGCTCTATCGCAAGTGATCCTGGCTACATGCAACGGCTACCAGTTTCAAGCCTGGATGACCGGCCCTGGCCCAGGGGAAAGTGGCGCGGCGAAACGCTGAATCTAGAGCAAATGTCACGAATCGAGCTGATCGCTAAACCAACGCGATGTCGCCGGCTCGATCTCAAGATCATTGATCAAAACCATCCTGAACAATCCGTCACGAATGCCTTCTGACTCGTCGCGACGACCACAAAAAAATCCTGCACTGAAACCCGGGCAGGATTATCAGGTTAGAGCCTCAGCCCACGCCTAAACCCTGTCCGAGTTTTCGATAACTCGGCGAGTTGTTGGTGTTGTTGCCGCCGTCCGTGCCGCTGAATCCGGTTATTCACCTTGTCAAAAAACGCAACCACCACCGGTTCGGAATACCGGAGGTTCAACGGAGGCCACATGCGACGTCCGTTGAACGCAAGTAAAGACTCACCCGCTTAATGCGCACCTTGTCGCTTCCGCGTGAAATGGCCATCGCTGCCCTAGAAAAGGGTGACTCCTTGCGAAACTACCGCGCCAGGCTTGGCAAACCAGGTCATGTCACGAATCGTCGTCCGCTCGGGTCAAGGCGCCCGGCCCGCGTGGCCGATCGCCTCCCCGCCCGTGGCCCTCGATGGAGGCACCTGTTCCCCTCAGCCTCGAATGCCCGATCCCACCGCGAGGACATCAGCAGCCGTCGAAGTTTCCCTCGCCCGCCTCGAGAGGCCTGGAGTCTAGCGCTATCCGATCTGCAGAACCGAAAATCTGGCCGGCCGCAATCCTCGCTCGGTTGCGATCGGGAAAAGCGCCGGTGGCGAAGGCCGGGCAACCGCTTCTGCAGTGGTGCGCGAGCGCGAGATCACAAAACCAGGGCCTAATGCCTGATCCAGCCTGGCTGAATCCGCCGACAACCTCGTCGGTGGCGGCCTGCTGGAGCAGGCCAAGCGTCAACAACATCTCGAAACGGGCCTTGCCTGGAGACGCCCAGCAGACGCCGAGTGCAGCTGAAATGATGCAGCGAGGCGGCCAACGAGGGCCGCAGATCACGTCGCAAACAGGTGCGCCGGCTCACCGATGTAGTCACCGCCGCCACCAGCCCCCTGCTGCCGGAGGAGATTCTGCCAACGCACCCAGGAGAACCTGCTGCCGCCAGCGGATTGTGGCCCGACCGCTGTCAAGGAGCTGGCCAAGCTCGAACCCCAGCAGGACGACCTGCGCCGCGCTCTGCGCGAGGAGCCGGAGCTGGAGCGGTCAAGACGTGACCCATACGGCCCGCTGGCTGAAAGGCAAGGCGCGGAAGGCCGGCGCGGCGTGCGGCTTCCAGCAGGGAGACCTCTAACTTTGAAAGGCCCTGCAGAAGCCCCAGCGCCCTCGATGCCTCGCCTGCTGGCCGAATGCGTGGCCAGTTGCCCAGCACATCGAGAGCCCGTGCCAAAACTGCACACCAGCGGCGGCGCCTGGGCGGCCTGCAGGAAGCGGCTCTGGTGAGAGCGCAAGCAAGCAACCCCCCAACCTGCGGCGATCTGCTCACCCTGTTCAGACTCAGTGGCAGCAACGCTGCGGGTGCACTCGGGGACTCGCGTGGCAAGCGGGGCGGATTCACTGGTGGAAGAAAGCCCAGACCAGCTTGAAAAGCGCTCCCTGCCCTGACGCTCACTTTTGACGCCCCCGTTCAACGGTGAAGAGGATGCCCCCACGTGAAGGCCAGAGATGACCAGCAAAACTCCGCAGACCTCCGGCTTACAGCCCAGCGGTGGCGGGCACCGAAAGCCTTTTGTGCTCGTCTATCCCGCTCGCCGTCGATAAAAGATCGATCCCGACTGGAACCGGCATTGGTGGACAGAAGACCAATCGGATCATTCCCAACCCGTCAAGGAAACCGTTTCCGCAGCCAGCGCCAGGCACCACTGGGTGGCCTGGCGCCGCCAGACGAAAGAGGCCAGTCAGACGACGAACTGGTCCAATGGACTCGCCCGCCACGACTTCAAGTTTCGGCGTCTGCCGCTGACACCAAACAAATATCCAGCTTCATCACGTCACGCCGAAAGAATCCTTCGGCCGATTCTGCACTCCTTCCCAGCCATTCAGCGTTGACAATTCCGATGGTGTGCACTTTGAGGAGCTGAATGCCTCCTTCGCCAGGCGGCCTGCCTGGAAGCGCACCGGGCACGATCTGGATTCATGATTACATCTCTGCCTCGCGCCCGCTTACATCCGCAAGGAACGCCCGATGTGCGGATCGCCTTTTTTCACCACACGCCCTTCCCGTCCAACAGACAGTCTTCACATTCTCCCCTGGCGGAGAAATCCTACGACACCTGCTCTGTTGATTTAGTCTTTTCCACATTCCCCCGTTACGCCAACAACTTCGCCCGCTCGCCGTCAGCCATCCGTCGCCGTGAAGGGGGGTGGATCCGGTGCCCGGTCGCCGAGAAGTTCCGCCGTAACGGCAGCGCCCTGGCCGAACCGTCGTTGTTCCCTTAACCTGAATGCATGAAGCCGGCGCTGCCGCAATCGTCGCCTCGCCGTGGGCCACCTCCCCCGATCAGATGCCGCCGCATGCGTCCAGTCCGAGATCTGCGCCATGTCGAAGCAGATCTCGGAGCAGCATTCCGACCGCAAGCGATAAACTCCGCTCCCGGGATTAAACACAAGCAACGAGGAGATGCTGCCTGCGCCTACAGCGTTTTGCTGAGCCGACCAAGACCTGCACGGCCAAGGTTGAGCTGTTCCTTGCTGCGTTGCGGCTGCCGGTGGCAAATGCGCATCCTACGACGAACATCCAGCGGGGCGTGGAAGACATCGTCGCCCGCATCATACGAGTGCCGCTGCTGGGACCCGGACATCGACTGACGCCGGTGCGCCTCTCGACCCGGCGATTCCCTACGAAGAGCTGGTGGCCTGGTTCGGTCCCGAGGCCGGATGCTCGCCCGGACACACCTATCCCCTTGGCGCGAGACGCACATGCAACCATGGTGCCAAGGAATACGTGGCGGCCCGGCGGGTCGCGATGGGTCTGGTGCCTCCGGAATCACCGAACTGTCGTGGACTCAGGGGCGGTGCTCGCAACCCACCTACTCCACGGCAGCATGGACCGGCCATTGCCGAGCCCTGTGATGCCCAGCCCGAACATGCGAGCCATGGTGACGATGAACCAGGCCGTCGGGAAGTTCACCGTGGAGCACTTGGCCGGACAGCACCTGGTGAACTCAGCGTTCTGTATCGTGGGCCGTGCCAGAGCCAGTCCTCCGGGCGCTGCCCTGCGATCGTCCTGGCTGGATCCTGGTCCTGGCTGGCGCGCCGTGGCCCTGGGCGCGGCCGCCCTGTACGATCACCGTGCCTGATGCCCGCTCCTTCGCTTGAGAAAAAAGCCCCCCCAAACCCCCGCTGACACGGTGGCGGCCTTCACCGCGACCACCGTCGCTGCGCATCGCGTGGCCCGCGACCGTTTGAAACTGAGGCGGTGCGGATCTGGCCGATCAGCAGCCGCTGCTGGGCGACAGCCCCTACGACTGCTGAGATGATGTCAACCTGGACGGCCAAACATACGCCGCTCGCCGGCCGGCTGCCTGCCACTCGACGACCTTGCCTCGACGGCGAATCCTCCTTGTCGATGTTGTCCCGTGCCGCGCGAAGGCAATCGCCTCGATGGCCAGCTCTGGCGCCTGCGAATCTGGCCTCGATGGGCGCTGCTCTACGGCGCACCGATCTGATGCGGCGCCGCCGCGCACGCCCCGCCGAGTTGTGGATCGTCTCTAAAGAGCCTGCAAGAGCAGGGCTTAGTGCGCTGGGGTACGTCCATGGCAGGGCCGTCAGTACGAGCCTCAGCTGTGTGTTCCTCGAAGTGTTGCGTGGCTCGCGGCCAGTGGGCGGGGCGGCGGCCAGCGGCAATCGGCCTGGACTCACCCAGGCCGCAGCGGCCGCCTCCTGGCTGCCCAGCTGGTCGAACGGTGTGACCGCCCCGCGTCGTGCCGTTCGCCGAAACCCGAAAGCCTGCAGGCCTTCGCCATGCGAGGCCCGCCTCATGCCAACTTGCCCTACCCTGGAAAGAGCTGCAGAACCGGGCCAGTGCCGTGCCGCAAGGTGGCGATCAACCACGATGGTGGCGATCCGGGCCAGTCGCCGGCTGCCACCCACGGCAGCGGGGCTGTCGGTGCGCGCGGCAGTGCAACATCCGCGAAAGCCGTGGCGGTGCTGCGGCCTCACCGGTGAGCAGAGCCCAGCGGCGCTTGCCGTTGAATGGGGCTACACGCCCACGCTCGCCTCCCTGTTTCGACGATCCGGAGCTGCGTGCGGCCCTGCCCTCCTGCCCGCCTGCGCCAGCCTGGAGGTGGCGCCTGGCGGCCGATCACCGCCGTCTATGCCCAACTCAAGCGACATCCTTCCACGCCAACTCAGCGACGCGATCACCGGCGGACGGCCCCTGAAGTGGCGAGGGCGGGCCGGACGCAGCAGCGGCGTGCCTCACGCCAGTGGCGTGGAGGCGGTCCTGATGGGCGTGTGGCTGATCGGCCCGGCCCTGCTGCTTGTTGCTGCTTGTGTTCCTCTGCCGTGGCCTCTTACCTGTGGCTGATGTTCCACCCCAAAACCTGTTCACGGATCTCCACCCGTTCCGTGGGAATGCTCAATGCACCGCCTGGTTCTCGATGCCCCGCTTCGGCAGACGCGGCCAGACCTGCGCTTCGCGTGGTGTCGGTGTCGTTGGAGCGGCTGGGCCTGCCATGGCCCTGCTTGCTTCATCAGCGCTGGCGCGTCGCGGGCGTGGCGCCAGGCCTCACCCTGCTTGCCTCTGGCCTGCCCACCACGGTATGGCCCTGGGCTGGCGCTGGATCTTCAACTGACCCCAGCGGCCGATCAACGGCGTGATCCGCTGGGCCTCAACCCGGCACACGCTTGCCTTCCTCGCCTCCCCTCCCTGGCCTGGCTGGCCGGGTTTTTGCCTGATGTCCCTGAAGACGACCGCCCTTCGGGCCCTGTTGCTGCTGGCCGGCCTGCAGATGATCGGCCCGCCGATCTCTACGAAGGCGCTGGCGCTGGAGGTGGCAGCGCCCGTCCAGCTCTTGCGCGCACACCCTGCCCCTGTCAGGCCCGTTACCTGCTGCTGGTGCTGCTGTTTCCGCCTGGCCAGCCCTGGCGTCTTCGATCTGAATCGTGGGCTCACCGCGGCGGCCTCGCCACAGCACCGAGAGTGTGGCGGGCTACGCTACCTCAATGCCATGCGCTTCCTCGATTTCGGCTTTACAGCGCCAAAACCGTGAATGATCGCCATGTTGGCGTGCTGCGCTGCTGGGGGGCGTGTTGTTTTGCTGGTTTGCGCCGTCCTGCCCAGGCTTGAAGCTGCCCCCGCGCCTTTTCCTGCACTGATTTTTTTGTCAAGCACCCGCGCATCCGATGCCTTGCCTTCGCCCGTCTGCAACACCGATCGCCTCACAAGGGGCAGAACCCGCGCCGCGGACCCTGGTGGCGTTTGCTGCTGTCGGAGCCCCGCCTGATGCTCTTGGCAGCCTACACCTCGCGCGCACCCCGAT
>Ga0163217_1099463_pt1 | contig 10019 bp, 16 predicted proteins | sample SynspAceP_FD_185933 | JGI IMG/M metagenome (GOLD analysis project Ga0163217, IMG submission 185933) | Saline lake microbial communities from Ace Lake in Antarctica - Synechococcus sp. Ace-P (PacBio error correction) | ecosystem: Environmental > Aquatic > Non-marine Saline and Alkaline > Saline ...
TTTCTGCCGCCGGGCGCGATCTGGTGCTACGCAGAAGCCCGGCGGCCAATGGCGCCATCCCGCGCTCGGCTGAGGCGCTCCTTACCGCAGGGGCCGGATGGAGGCCCTGTTGAGCCAGGGCTGGACGGAACCGCAAATGCTTAAGCTTCGAAGAAAGGATCCCAGTGGTGGCTGAGGGGCCTGGACGGCGGATCCAGCCCGAACCCAGAGCAGGCAGGCCGCTGGCGCCTACGCGCGGCCTGGTGCATCAGGGCCTTCCACAGCCAGCCGCCTTTCGCTCCCCGGGGTTCTGTGCTGATCTCTTTGGGAGGGAGGACGGTTTTTGTCTCAGCCATGGTTCTTGCCGGCCTTTCACACCCCGGCGCGGCGTGAGCGGCGAAAAATCTCGCACACTACCGGCCACGACATCCAGCTGGAAGCGGCAGTGGCGGACTGCCTTGATTCGCAGCGCCTGCCCCTTGCTGGCTTGAGCATGGCCGCTCAGAGGGTGTCACGGGATGTCGGGTTTCCGAGACTCCTAAGCCGTGGTCGAAGGCCTTTCCTTTGCATGGGACCGCTAAGAGCCCAGTGGGTACGGGACGGTTGACCTTCCGGCGCTGGCGATCGGCCCCTGGATCGCCTATGCCGCTCCCTGCTGGACCCCATCGGTTTCAGCAAGAGCTTGGCGACAGCAAGCTCGGCCCCACCCTGCCGGTGGTGCTGGCCCACAGCTGGAAGGGGGTGGGAAGCGGAGCAGCGGAATCTGCCGGCCCTGCTCTCTCCGCCATCAGAGGCCATTCCGGGCCAAAGGGCTACCGCTCTGGTGAATCTGGCTGCGGGCATTGGATGGATCCGAGTGGGCCGCGGGCTTTCCACCCGGACTGATCGTGGCCTGCAACGGCCTATCCGCTCCAAGCCCTGGTTCCTGGATTCCTGCGCAACGCTTGATGGAGCTCCTGCCATGGCCCTGGCGTCCAAATGCCTCCCGGCACCCATCTGGGTTACGCACTGGCGCTGGGTCTCACCTGCACTGGATCGGGGTGGGACCCGCCAGGCAGGACCTCTCGCGGTTGCGCCTCGGCCAAGGTCGATGTCGAGGTCAACGAGTGGAGCAACGCCCTGGCCCTCAGCCGCCCAGCTTGCCTTCACACTGCTCGATACCGGCGACAGTACAGGCGACACGACAGGGCGGCGGCCCTGCGCTTGCTGCTCCAGCCTCTACTGGGGATTTGATCAGGTCAAGAGCCCGGCGGAGATGCCGCTCTATCCTCCCGTGTGATTTCTTCCGCGTGATGCGTCGCCAACGACTCTGATGATCCGCGCTTCGGCCGCTTGCCCTCCTGCGGGCTGGCTCTGGTTGAGCGCCTGCGGTCGCACGACCCACCGAGGCCCATCGGATCTCACCACCTTCATCGTGGCCTCTCCGCAATCAGCAGACTTCGAAAAAACTGTGCTGGCAACCGCCCGGCCAGCGGGCCATGCGATTTTGATCTCCGATAGCCTCGCCTGTGAGGGGGTCGGCGATACCGGCAGGTGGGCCCCAGCACCGATATGTGCTGACCCCGCGATGAAGGGGCCGATTGTGATCGCTCGGGTGTCCTGGGGCGGGGAACGGTGCTTGGCGAAAGAGCGGGACGCCGTGGCAGTTGGGTTACGGGGCGCAAGTTCTCCGCACCATTCGCGTTGCCTGGGTCCAGCCAGGATTAATACCGTGGAGCTGGGCCAGGGCAAGTTCGGGGTCCGCGCCAACATCAGTGAACTTGCGGCCTTATCCGCGTGGTGGTGAATGCGACCTGGAGTGAACGCTTTTTGCAGGCTGGAGGGGATAGATCGCGGCCAGGAAAAGCCCGAAGCAGGGCGGTGAGGATGGGGACCTTCATCATCCCCAGCTCCACCATGTGGAAGCGAGTAAGTAGAGGAAGCAGGGGCCGTGCTGCCTTGAAGGCAAGTGCCGACCCATCCTCCTGGCCTGCGTCCAGGCTCGAGGCTGTGAGCCGTGTTGCGCGCAGTCACTCGGCGGATCAAAATCAGCACAGGAAGAAGACGACCAGGGCAAGGGGACGACCCGTTCCTCCTGCCCAGATCTGCAGCAACAGATTGTGATGAATGGGTGAGAAAGCGGCCGGTCACCTCGGGGGTGCAAAAGAGTTGCCAGGATTCTGAAAGCCGACCCCATAGATGAACTAGGTTCTCTCCCCATGAACGGGGCAGTCCGAGATAACACCCCACAGACCGCCGGAACCTGCCGATGTCGTTGGCGATGTTCTCCGCTCCGTAACAGTTGTTGAACCAGCCGAGGCAGGCTGCCCGGGTGCGCTGATCTCCAACGACCAAGGACGATGGCCAAGAGCGAGAGCGCACCAGCAACAAGCAGCCAGGCCGAGGCGCGCCCGGGCAGCTGGGGAGAGCCCGATGGCGGTTGGATCAGAGAGCCGCCAGCAGCAGGGCCAGGGGCACCCAGCCCCAGGGCCGCTCCCGAGAGGTGGTAGCCCTCGCCAGGATCATGCTGGCGGCGAATGCACGGCAGCATCGGCAGCCACCAGCAGCACCTGACGCCGAACCCAAGCAACGCGGCATGCACCCGCAGAGGGCGCCCACTCCAGCCAGCAGGCCGTCTGGTTCTTGGTGAGGCTGTGGGCCTGATACTCGATCGCCCACCAGGCGAAATCAGATGATCAACTTCGGCGTTGAGCACACGCCCAGCCAGGTCAGGCCCCACTCACTAGGGGCGCCGTGCGACGCCAGCGCTGGGCGCTGCGGCCGAAGGCCCAACCAGGACAGCGATGATGATTCAGTACGTAGTCCATGGTGCGAGACCGGGGTCGGACCGTCCTCGAGCACGATTCCCCGCACATTTCAGCGCCAAGAATGCCATGGCTTCCCCACGACCAGGGCAGGGGCGCTGGTTAGGCGCAGGGTCCTGATGGCAGCCAGTCGTGGTGGCTCCGGCGCTGTAGCGCTTTGCCCGTCCTTCGATGAACAGCCATCACAACGGCCAGCACCAGGCTGGCCTCCGCTGATCAGTGACACAAAAAACTGGCGGCCCCCCCTTTGGGGGAAAAAAAAGTCGGTTGCGCCTGTCGTCCGGATCCGCTCGTTTCAATGGAGGGCTGGCAAAGAAAGGGGCAGAGGTTCGCTGTGATGGTGAGCGGACCCAGAAGCTGCAGGCCGGCAAGAAAAGCCGAACAGGCAGGGTGAGCATCGTCAACCTTCAGCGTCGTCCAGCTCGAAGATGTTGAAGATCAGCAAGAAACAGGCAGCTGGCCCAAGCAGCGCCGGCCCGATCCAGATGGGCCCTTGGGCCATCGAACGCCCGTGCCCACTTGTGGCCGCTCAGCAGCCGTTCAGCCGACCGAAGACCAGGACCTGCCGCCAGGTCACGGGCAGCACTGAATGCAATGCCTGAGTCGGCCAACGATCTGGACGAGAAGTTATTGGCGTGGCTCAAACGGTGAGCCCACATCTCGTGCATGAGCGACCATCGCTGCTCCATACCCTGCCCCCGAAAAACTAACCAGAAAGCCCGGCTCCAGGAAGGCAGGCCGAGATACAGGCCAGCACGGTGAGGCGGCGGTCATCCCCACTGGATTTCCGCTCGAAAAACGTATGCAGCAAGCGTGAGTCAAGCCCGCTCTGATGCAGGCAGGAAACCAGGGCCAGCGCCGCAGCTCCGAATCACCAGGGCCAAGCCTGCGGGGTCCGCCCACCAGTCCCGCCGCGGTTTTGGATGGCCATCCCGCTCTGCTGGTGTGGAGGGGGACTGGCGCGTTGAGCAGGCAGAGCTTGCTGCCACCAGCCAGGCGGAGGCAGAGCAGATGGCCAGCGTGAGCCGAGTGGCGAAGGGCCCGCGATGGCGTGCTGGGTGGCCCGCCAGCGTCATCAAAGATCGCAGAACTCCCGCTGCTGCGGAATCGCACACAGTCAGCGCTCTGACAGAGGCTCAGACACACAGGAGGCCGTCTGGTTCACGCTCAGGCGGGAGCCGACCCGGAAGTATTGGCCGCCCCAGGACTGGGCGAGATAGCCGGGCAGATCGGCCTGGCCTTGCCCCAGATGGCCTGCAGCGGACGCTCAAGGGGGTGAGGTTGAAGACAAAACCGATCACAGCGGCCACCGCGATGGCCACCAAGGAGGCTGCCAGTGCCGCACGGTCGCCCCGGCCGCCACGAAGGGCGGTGATCCCAGATGGTACGCAATGTGAGAAAAAGGGCTTGGGGCCCCTCGTGCAGCACCACGCCGCGCAGATTTGAGCAGCAGAATCAGAAATCAGTGCCCAGTTGAAGGTCTGGCTTCCGGGCCTGATCGCAGCCCTCAGCACCAGCAGAAGGCAGGCCCACCAGGGCACTGGTCAACATCGCCTGAGTCCTAGGCCATCCAAACACGCCCAGACAAGCAGAACATCCGCTGCTTCGCTCCAAAGGGTTCGCGGTGCCCGCTCGATCGCAGGGCCCCTGGGATCTCTCGGCGATGGGCCGACCCACCACTGGGCTCCCTCGCCTGCTTCGCGTCGATGGGCGGCCCTCAACAGACATCGATGGCGCCAATCGGAGTCAGGTGGGAACCCAAGAATCTTGGCCCCGCGAGCCCAACTAGGTGAGTGGATGGTACCAAGCTCTGCTGCTGAAGGCCTCGAATCAGCAGCAGGCTGGTGCCAATCAAGCTTGAAGGGGATCAAGCTGAGGCCGCATTTGAAATTGACAAACCTCAAACTAACTTGGCGCATCTCTGCAGCCCAAAGGAATTGGGCTTGTTGTTCCTGACTCTCCGTTCAGGATCACAAAGGTGCTGATCGCCGAAAAATTGTCTGGGTTCCCAGCAGGAGCTTCTGGGTGGGAGGCGAGCGTGCCGGATCAATTTCCTGTTCACCGTGTAATCGCCGATGAACGGAAGTCCTGACTGTTGCCCAGCGATCCGCTTTGAATCACGCTCAAATACCAACGCACGGGATCGTATCGAAATAGGGGCGGAGCCCTTCCTTTCTTGGCTAAGAGTTTGCTGGAGCATCCTGGCTGCAGAGGTCTGTTGCAACGCCAGGAAGCTGGCTAATTGCTTTGTAGTTTTGCTGGGGATAGATTTTGGCGAAAGAACCTCTTGAGAAATGCCCGAAGTGCATGGCAAATGGTGACGGCCAAACGATCGCGGTGGCTCGTCTGGTCTGGGTGCTGCCGTGATTGAAACAGGCCTGGCCGCCATCGGCTAGGGCGAGAGCCAGGGCAGGCAGTGAACGATGAAATACCGCTCGAAACAGAGAGAGGTTTGATCAGATCACAATCAGACAGATCAGCCCTAGAAAATGTGGCGCGCCAGCAAGCAGCTTCAGGGCTTTCTTGCTGTTGGGATCGCAGCGCAGCTCCTGATGCCAGGCTGAAGGCCGCGATTGCTGGCGCTTTCTCTCACCCAGCGCCCAGGCCAGAGTGGTCATCAACGCCAGGGCCAGGGCAACGCTGGAAGGCAGGGAAGCCCCGTTGAAGGCCGCCTTGATCACGCCGACGACTGGCTGAGTTCAATCCAGGCGGTTCGACCGCCGCCGCCGCGAACAGGCGATGCGCAGCGGCCAGGCAGTCAGCGACAACCAATAGATCAGTCCATAGGCGCGGCGAACCCAGGCCACGGTGGCGCCTGAGCGAAGGTCTAGGGCAACCAGGGGTGGCGGCATAGAACAGCCCGAAGTAAATGGCTCAGGGACAGCAGCAAGCAGCGATAGGTTCCCCAAAACCAAGGCGAAGTCTGTGGAGTTTTCGATGGGCGGATGGGCCAGGCCCGGCCCGCTGGTGATCGCCCACAGCAGGTCATCGTGGTCACCGCTGTTTTGGTTGCGAACAGCAGCGCCGCAGGCCGTAGGGCTGACCTCCTGGGCATACAGGCTGAATAAGGCTGGTGGCCCAGAAACAGAATTCGCGATCAAGCTGGCGCCGTGAAATCCGCCGCCCGCGGGTGGCCACGGCCGATGGCAATCAGCTCGCCAGGCTGGAATCAGGCTCAGTCAGCCGGGTGGAGATCTCAACCAGACCGCGAACAAGGCCGATCCAAGGCCTTTCAGCAGATACCAAAGGAAAGGAGGTGGGTGTCTGGAAAGATCCAAGATCTGAAAAGATCCCGCCCATGACTGCGCGCTGGCAGCTCCAATCGTGAACAGCTCATCGTGCCAATAGGGTAGCCTGAAATAATCCGCGCGAACTCAGAAGAGGCTAGGCGAATCAGAGCCACCGCAGAATGAAGCGCTGCAGCCTTGCCTGGTGCAGGAGCCCCGCTTGATCCAGTGGTGGGATCTGGTTTGTGGACCGCCTTCATCTGGCCGACAGGTGGCTTGCTCCATGGCAGGGGCCTCAATCGTGCCAGGCGCGGGTCGAGGAATCTTCGGGCCCATGCCCTCAAACTTCACCGCGATCGAGATCTTCTCGCCGCTACCGAACAGGTGGGTGATCGTGCCGTCGCGAAGCTGCGTGGCGCAATTGATCGCCAATCGGCCCAGGTCGGGCCGGCGCCGCCCGCCGCACCGCATTGCCGGGGCTCGGGGCCTGCCACCGGCGGCCACCCGTTGGCTTGTCCTCGCGATCGACCCGAGTGAGGCGATCCAGCGCTTGCTCCGCCGTGAATGGACGCCCAGCCCGCTCTGGGGGTGTCGCCCTGGATCAGCTCCGCGGCAGTTCCGAGAGAAACCCGACGGCCCGCCGGCTCGCGCATGCCGCCCCCAGAGCCGCCTTCGCTGGCGGGAAGAGGAAGCAGCCGCTCTTGCGCGGGTTATACCCCGTCGCAGAGGCGCCGCTCCTGCCTCCCAGGGGGGAGGGATCCTCCAGGGAGCGGTAGCTGGGGAAAGAGACCCTGCTCCAGGCCACAGGCAGAAACACAGGAAACTCCAGCCCTTGCTGGCGTGCAGGGTCATCAGGGTGACGCCGGTTGGCCTCGGTGTCCTTGCTGTCCGGCGTCGCTGGCCAGGGCGGCAGAGGCCAGGAAGCCCTCCAGCGAGCCCTCCCTCGTTTTCTTCCTGTATTGGATGGCCGGCATTGACCACTCCTGCAGGTTGCGCCGCCGTTCTTCGGCCTCATCAGTGGCCCTCGTGATCAACTCGGCCAGGTAGCCGCTCTGTTCCATCACCCGTTGCAACCAGCTCCGGGGGGGCGCGTCCTGGATGCGGCTGCCCAGATCCCGATTCAGTTCGCTGAACTGCAACAGTCCCTTGGCGGAGCGGCCCTGCCAGGGAACGCAAACGGCCTCCGGAATCGCTGACCACCTCCAGAAACGGCAGACCCAGCTGGGCGGAGGCGTCGGTGAGGCGCGCAGCGTGGTTTTGCCGATGCCGGCCGCGGCACATTCAGCACCCGCAAGCAGGCTGACGCTGTCGGCCGGGTTCACCAGCAGGCGCAGGTAGGCAGCAATGTCTTGAATCTCGGGCGGCCGAGTCGTAGAAACAGCGCAGCCGCCCCCGACATTACGATGTAGGGGAATGCCCAGCCGCACCAGCGATTTCCTCCATCGCCACCGGCTCTGGGCGTTGGTGCGATAGAGGATCGCCATGTCCGCCCCAGCTCAGTCGGGTGGGCCGCCTCCAGCATCCCGCAGTCGGTTGCACCACCGCTTCGGCTTCGGCGATCTCGTCGTCGCGCGGGTGAGGGTGATCAGTTCGCTTCGCCGCGGTGGGGCCGCAGCACCCTTGTCGATGCGGCTCGCTGTTGTGGGCGATCAGCCCGGCGTTTGGCCGCACGCCAGGATCGTGGCGGTGGAGCGTAGTTTTCCTCCAGCTTTTCACCATCGTGCGGGTGGCTTCGTCGCTGGCCGATCGCCGACCGTGTTCCTGGAGCCATCAGCGATCGTGAAATCGGCCGCCCGAAGGCTGTAGATGCTTCTGGTCGGCGTCCGCGACGACGAACACCGAGCGCTGGCCCCCAGTCGTCGACTGCTCGGGTCCCGGCCGCCCGTGACAGCCAGCTTGATCAGGCCGTACTGGGTGGCGGTTGGTGTCCTGGTACTCATCCACGAGCACGTGGCGAACGGATGCGCCGTGCCAGTAAGTGACGCAACCTGTTTCGTTGCTCTGCAGCAGTTTGGACGGGCAGCAGCAGCAGATCGTCGAAGTCCGAGGGCGTTTGTTGGCGGGCCAGGCGCCCGCGGCGTAGAGCCTGTAGGCCTCGGGCCCTCCCCTTGCGGCACGCAATCCCTTCGCCTTCGCCTCCTATCAACATCGGCAAGCCAAGCCCTGTGTTCTTGCATTGCTGATCGCCCCAGCGCACTTCCTTATGGGCTCAAAGCCGCTTGGGATCCCAGTCCAGCCTCCTGGGTGACGATTTTCTTTACCAGGGTCTGGGCGTCAGATTCGTCGTAGATCAGAACTGGACGGGTCCAGCTGAAGGCCTTCGGGGTCCCTTGTAACTTGTCGATGTCGAAAGCGGCAGCAGCCGCGCGAAACGGGCAATGGAAGGTGCCGATCAGAGCTTCCGTTGGTCATTCCCGGTAGATGCGGTTGCGCAGCTGCCGCTGCTGCTGGGCATGAGGGGTGCCTGTAGGGCTGGCCGAACTGACTGCTGGCCAGGCGCTGGGCCAGGAGCAAGCTCCAGTCGGTCCTTCATCTACCGCGCCGCCTTGTTTGGTGAAGGTGGACGGCCCAGTAGCTGGTGGGGTCGCGCGTGCGTGGCCGATCAGGTGGGCGATGCGGTGGGTGAGAGCTCGCGTCTTGCCGCTGCCGCTCCGGGCACCACCAGCAAGGGGCCGTTGGGTGATCGAACGGCGCCGGCGCTGGGCCTCATTGGTCCACCCATGGAAAGCCACCCCGAGTCGGAGGGGGTATGAACTAGTACTAGGCAATAGTGGCAGCTTAGGGCTCTGGCCTCACGGATTGACTTGCGAACTACATCGCAGCTCCATGAGTTGGCCTTCCATCGTTATCCGCCGAGGTGTTTTGAAGCCAGGGATGGAAGTGTGAATAACTTCAATAGTTTTGAGCCCAGTGGTTTAGAAGGCGACCTCGCCAGGATTGCTTTTTCTGTATCCTTCGCCAAGCTTCCAGAGGATTTGGCATGGTTAAGGTCAGTCAGTGCGTCATTTGGCTTTGGTCGAGCCCGCATCAACTGGCGACGGGCGGATTGGTAAGTCGGGAGGGAGAATGGTTGTAGTGGGGGTGAGTCTATTTACGGCGGCTTTAACTTTTAATAACGCTGCTTCGTCAGTACTCTCTTATGCTCGAGTCGGATCTGTTCACACCAACAAGGCTGCTGAATTCGCTCAGGCCTGGATCGATCAGGATTTTGGAATCTGGGGCGGAATTTCTTCTAATTTCAAGAGGGATTATGGAGGTGATTTCCTGAACAGCTTGGTATAAGTCACATGTTTCTCTTATGCGCTGCCTCAGTTTCATTGGACTGTCCCTCGGCGGCGAGGCTGGCTTTGCTGCGTAGTGGTTGCGATCCCGGTAATCACTGCTCTTGGTGATGGCCCTTGGGTCTCGCCGTCATCGCCTTTTACGCTTGTCTGGGCCAGGTATCTAGCGGCTCTGATGAGGGCTCGTCCCGCAGCATGGCCTGGGTGGGCGGGAGGTGTTAGCCTTCATCGGTCGCATTCAGCTCTGAGCCGGTATGGGATTGGCTGGAACAACTTCGATGTCCTTGGCAAATCCTTCCTATGGTTTGTCTCTGTCGCCATCTCGGTGGCTAAGCCAGCATGCCGTTCGTGCAGAAGGTCTCTACATTTTTTCTGCTTCTTTTCTGCTCTCATTGTGCCGGTCGGTAATTTTTGCTCGGCTTTTGTGCTGTCGCTGTGAAGCTGAATGGGCTCCTCCTGCGCCCACCGGTCAATGCGCCGCCTCCCTGCGCCGTCCATTCCTTTAGATGGCCCATTTATCGCTGGCATGCTTCTTCCTGCCGCTCTCACTACAATCAGCAGGGTTTGGGTCTATGAAACTTGGTTTGGCTTTCTCTCTTCCTTCTTTGGGCAGTGATCCATTGCTTTGAGGATGGGGCTCACCCCACTGTACAAGGAGCTGGGACAGCAGATATCGACTACAAAGACCCCCTGAGAGCCTTTAAACTTTCCTGTGGCGACAGTCGGAG
>Ga0163217_1021881_pt1 | contig 10018 bp, 13 predicted proteins | sample SynspAceP_FD_185933 | JGI IMG/M metagenome (GOLD analysis project Ga0163217, IMG submission 185933) | Saline lake microbial communities from Ace Lake in Antarctica - Synechococcus sp. Ace-P (PacBio error correction) | ecosystem: Environmental > Aquatic > Non-marine Saline and Alkaline > Saline ...
GACCGCCGCAAAGTGGCTAAAGTCATCGCGCCCGCCCGTTCCGCGCTCAGCGTGCCCAGCACATTCTCCAAACACGATACAGACGCCGTGTGCTCCGCTCTGGTCCCAGTCGTAGGGCAAGTGCAGCACAACCCTCGACTTCACAAGACCGAGAGGCTTCACCCGACAGCCCGCTTGCACTTCCGCAAAGCCCCCGCCCCAAGCCACACCCGCTGCCGTACAGATCCTGGCCAAGGGAGAGACCCCATAAGCCAGACTTCTGGAACTCGGGAAGGTTCGGTAGAGGCCAGCGCCGCAATAATTCGCGCCAAAAACCAAGTCGCGTCCTCCACCCACAGTTGCGCCGAATAAGATACGCGCTTTCTGGGCGAGACCCATCATTGGCAAAAAGACGCCGGTCCATATGCGACTCCCAGACCCCGCCCGAGCACACATCCGCGCGGAAAAAGAATTCACTAGAAGGTTACATTGATACCTCCTCTGAGCCTAAGCACTTGTTTCCCATGGCGGGGTATTTCCTTCAAACAGTCGTAGGTATAGCACACCTCGCTGCGCAAAACCGTGTATAGCGCCCGTTTCCTGCGCCCCAGAGGTAAGCGCGAACCCACGCGCGCACCTATGCATGCGACGAAGACCGAGAAACCCTTCACTAGCCACGCTTGCCCACGACACGGTTTGCCCGGTAACGTTTACTTGTTCGCCGCGCATACGCTGAGCTATTATGCGCGCTTTGGCATGGGGGTTGATGTCTTTATTCACTTGCGATCCCCCGGTGTATGTCGCCAACGATGGCCTGCCACCATCGCTGACGTTCACGCCGCTTCGATCGCACCGTTTGGGTTTTGCAGCGGAGCGGTAATTTCTTCAAAAGTGCGAACAAGCTCGGCCGCAGTTCGCATCGATTTATTGATGGCCTTCAACCAAGGCCATCTGTGTCCGCAACGACTGTTACTCTTGGAGGAGCGCCAATTGGCATAAGTTGTTGGTGGAAATGCGCTAGAATGGAAATCAGTACCCAGCGTATGCACCGAAGACATCGCGCTCAACCGCCGTGATTTGGGGCTCCTCCTCCGCCCATATGTGCGCCCTCATAAACTGGCGGAAGACTCTTTTCGTCATCTGGGCCGAGAGCTTGCGATGGCTGACATCAACTCAATCAATGCCAGCGGACGTTTGTCTTTGTCCCACAAAGATCAACGAAGAGCATTTCACGGATGCCGGCGCGCCGCGCAAAAAGCTGAGTTTCAATTGGCTACTGTCGGAAGTCAAGGAAGGTCGGGAAACGCGCGTACATTGGACGTCTTTGATCGCGTTATGAAGGCTGAAGTTTGTTGGTCATTGCCATAGACCCTCCCCGAAGATTTAGATTAATTAGAATCCGCACTGTATATCTCCGTCATTCTCTCACCGCCGTTCGGCGAACAGTCTGTATTCGCTTCTACGAGGATATTGGAGCGAATTTTCGGGGAGCGCATATTTTACAACACCTCGACCATGGGTCAAAAGCGATCATCAGCGGAGTATCGTCCATCTGCGCCAAATATGCTTGCGGGATCGCCTTTAGGGCCGTTGTGACAGGATATGTCAAAAACCCCATCATGGTAGTTTTTTAAGATTTGTTCATCAAATACTCTTAGCTTGAGCTTGAACTCGCGTGGCCCCGAAAGAAGCGCCCGCAAAGGAAATCAGATTTGCAGCACGCTCTAGCGCAGCGTACCACCCTTCCTATCCCCCCCAAATCTTCTAAGGCATTGCCGAAGCAGCGCCTTTGCCTCCGCATCCCTGCGCGGGCGAAAAGATACCACCCGCCTCTTTTTCGCAGTGTTTGTCTGTAAGCTGTGTCGCCTCCATGAGGATGGGGTTCAAAGGGAGTCGGTGGTACGCGCTCGTGAGGAAACGTACCAGAGCTATTTAGTATACTAAGAATATTCTTTCTTATATAGTATATTTTAACCCGGCTGTCGGTGTGCACAGCACCCGACAGCCGGGTAATCACAAGCTTCGGTGGCTCACCCGCATTAGAAGCGTTGCAGGTCTTTTGCCTGGCTGATTTCAGGTCGGAATTTTCTGCCAATCAGTGCGCTCGCGAATGCGCGCTTCGGCAACGCATGTAGTTTAGCCAGATCAATTTCATATAGGCTTGAACGTTTTTTTCCATTAGGCAAGCTTCTTGCCCCAACCTTTAAATCAGACCATTTGATTTTCAGATTGTCTTATCGGCAACATCCACAGGTTGACCGTTCGAAAAACCACCAGTTTCTGCTGCAATGTGGTTCGATTGCCGCCAAATATTGCGACCCTCAATGGCTTGCCCGTTCTGCTAGGTAGACCAGGAACATTTTTTAAGGGTCGGAAGAAGTAGGCTTTTTTGCACCGTACGGTGCGAACAAGATCAAAAACGAACATCTCTCGCCTCCCGCTACTGGAGTGCCGAAATATTTGAGGGGTGAAGCGGAATCATCGCCCATAAAGGGCTCCCTTTGACAAAAGGATAGACTTGGAGGCAGGCATACGTCCAAGCCATCCATGCCTGTGTGGCTACGTCTATGATAACGAGCACTTTTGTTACGAGGATGCCGTCGCGGTTGACGCCACTACAGGAGACTCGAGGGAAGGGAGCTACACTACGACTAGTATGCGGTACGATTCCACACGCGTGACCCGCTGGCCTATTTAATCATTGAAACACTGAGATCGAAGTGCATATGCTCAGATTTAGACAGTTTCGCATCCATGCATATGGACATGAGAATAGACCGCACTGCCGGCGTGAGCGGAGGAGCCGGCCACCCACTCTTGTGCGCCCAATCGTAGCTGTAGGATGATCCCACGAACACAATTCGATCGTTAAAAATCAGCCGAATTCTACCCAATAGGGGATTTCGCGCCTGCAGTCGGTTATCATGTGGAGGGAACCTTGTCTTTTCCCTTGCACGGTCCCGAGAGCCCACCGCTATGAGCCACGATCCAGGTGCATCTTTCTAATACGCACGGAAGATACCGGCGTACAAGAAAGTGCAGCGTTACCCATTTTGTGAGTCCTCGAGCTGTCGTATCAAAAGCACAGATATATGGGACAGGTCCTATTTTATTACGACTTACCCTAGTGAACGATGGTGAGCCGGTGAAACTTAAAACAGAGTATGTACGTGATCTGCCTGATAACAGTGCCTGATGCGCGCGCTGGAGAGCAGTCAGCCCGGTAGCGGTAGGCCCATTACGCCTCGCACAGGAGTCGCGAAATGAGGCTGGTTCCAGAAGAGAATCGAATTCTTGTCCATGCGCGAGGCCGCAGATGTTATCTGACAGTGGCACTTCGGTTATATGGTATCACAGAGGAAAACGCAGACGTGCGCTCCTCACCGAACGGTCGGGATGCCCAGCCAGCCCGTTCGCCATAGCAACGTTACCGGGTTGGTTTCGAGGCACGACGGACGGAGCTACGGAGTGCGGTTAGCACGGATTGACGCCAGCGGTAGTGCAATTCCATCCACTCAATTACAGATTCGGACCACAGGCACGACGGACTCCTCGCCACCCTCCAGGGATATTCGTCTATTCGCGAGGCACGCTATTCAAGTCTGTCACGCGGTCTCACCACCTATCAGAGAAAGGTACACCAATGCACAAGAGAAGCTATTGCGCAGGAAACACACGATAGGGACACGCTTGAACCTCGCAATTCCTTGTCCTGTTTTTCCGCAGGAGCGCAGGCATGCCGGATGCGTGATGTGTGGGAGGCCATGTCGTAACGGCACGCTTTGTTTGGCAGCAGTCTGAGTGTGAGAGAGGAAGATACGCTAAACCCTCCCCGAATCCACCACTGTCGGCCCGCGGCCGCAGAATCACACTATTCTGCGTTATGCATCTGTTGAACTGGCGGTCGCCGGTTCGTTGAGGCCAGTGCCAAAAGTCCGCGCTCTAACCGTACCGAGAGCTAACCAAACGAGGCTCGCCGCGAAGGGGAACAAAGCTGCAGGTTTCTGTCCTTTCTGAAACTTCAAAGGGTGGCCTCGGGGCAAAACGACGAAGTCGGTACATGCTGCGCACGTTTGGCGGTTTGAAAGGGCTATCGTTGTTCTTTGTGTCGATATCGACACGCCACAAGCGTCTTAACCACGCTGTTTGGCTACGTCTGAGTATATTTTTCTGAATTCTGGCACGATCTACGACGCTAATCCGGTATGACGATCGCGGTCGCCTTAGAAGACGTTAATCCAGAAAACCTATTTCACTGGATTGACCTCGCCCCCGGTGGGCACACGCACTCGCAGAGTGAGAATAGTCTTTGCCAGAACACGCCGCGCACGGAGGCGCAACGGCGTGTGATGCTGGCATGCAACCGACGTGCACTGCGCGCAGCGCCGTATCTTCGCAACGGTTTGGCAACGGCTTTACGGAGATGTAAGAGCGCTAGAGTAGAGCACATACAACGAGAGCGATTACTCTCTCGCGAAACGCGATGTCTACGACGCGGCTGACTTGCATCGCACTCCTCGACGGAGTCACTCCTCCACCTGGACCTCATGAAACACAGCACACACGAGTCGGGAGACGCCAAAAAACAGAGACGCGAGGCGAGTCGACGTTTCTATATAAAGCGCGCATTACTGTGGATGGCATTGTTTTTGATCACTGTTTTGTAACCGAACTGCTTGATGTCGCTTCCGATGTCGCAGTTCTTCATGCACTAGGACAGTCGCGTGAGCACTTACTTCGAATCAACTGGTAGTGGAATATGGACGTTGTCCCTCGATATGCCGCCCGTACATAGGCATGGAGTTTGGTATTTTCTCGAGGCAGTTCTCTTGCTCGCTCGAACTCATAACTGACCGATAGCAGCACGTCGGCGAGTTCCAGAGAGTGCGCTCCAGAGGTCGCCCACCCGATGCGACAGGTGTTGGCGCGTTGGGGCTTTCCCCCTGCTTGCGGAAACAGTTCCTGAAGAGCGTGCGGATTTGTGTAACGGGGACGATGTGATGGAGCCACACACGCACGCACGGTGCCTAACAACATCTACCAGCGATTTTCCGAGCGCTGCAGCGCCGCAGAGGAACCGGCGTCACACACTACACGACCTACTTGATATCGCATAGGTTCCTCGAGATGTTCCCCCCGGGGCCCCCTCCTCCGCACCTCAACCCAGTCCTATCACTCGGAGACACAAAGCCGGGGTCACCTGAGGTAACCTTCGTCCGCTAAGCTCGGGATCGAATTACTCAATCACCCTGATTCCTGTGTGGGCTCACGGGCGGCAATCGGAAATGCGCTTGAACGTAGCCGAGTGCGGGGGTACCTTGAGGTGACCTGAAGCTGATAGTCAACCGCAGCAAAAAGACCACTCCATACAGCGGCATCTGGCACACCAGCCGGGAAGGTATCCCACCTTCCTCGGGGTAGTCAATTCATCGTGGCTTTATACGCGAATCCAGATGAAGAAGCTGAAGGGACTGAAAGCCAAGATGAAAAAGTGGATGACCCGCCCGCAACTCGGGCAAGGGATCTGGGCAGCAATCATCGCGAGCTCAACCCCGGTGCTGCGTGGCTTCATCAAACATACTTCGGTCACCAACTGTACGCGGGTAATGAAGCAGTTGATGGGGTGGCTACGCAGGCGTTTACGCCTGCGTAACACCGCTGAAACAGGTGGAAGACGCCATCTGCGCCTGCACCGGCGACCTGAAACAACTGGGGACCTGCGCCCGCCGTTTTCAGTTTATCCGAAATGCAAAGTTTGGCGCAATGCGCGCAGTCCATCTGGGCAAGCGTACCCAAGCCCAATCGCTTGGTTGCACACGAACTGGGGCTGATCGACCTAGCACTCAGAGAAGTAGGACTCCTGGTGTCCCTGTACATTTAGGGATAAATGTTTTACATGAGCCGTAATACGAAGGCCCGTACGTACGGTTCTGTGGAGAGGGATGGGGGCGGCAAACGCGCTCACCCTACTCGATGTTCGTGGTTGCAGTCTGGCGCAGGTCTTGTGTAGGTTTTTAAGCTGAGGTGGAAGGTGTGACTGGCGGCAGCAATTAGAGGGTTTGAAAGTGCTGGACCTCTCCGGTTCGGCGGGGCCGTGGGCTGGCCAAGTTGCTCGAGGATCTGGGGTGCCGACGTGGTCAAAAGATCGAGCGTCCCGTTGTGGGTGACGATACGCGCGCCTGGGGGCCGCCTTATCTTCAGGATGGCTCAGGGTCGTGGATACCTCGGAAGCGGCTATTATCGTATCGGCCAAGGCACGTAAACAAACGCTCCTGGCGCTGCAGACTTTAAACCCAAGCCCCCAAGGGCAAGCATACATTGCGCAGCTGGTCGCCCCAAGCAGATGTGCTGATTCGAGAAAATTTCAAGGGTCGGCGGCCTGGCGCTTATGGGCTGGACTATGCCAGCCTGCAAGGCCATTAACCCCTCGGCTGAATTTATTGCTCCATCACCGGCTTCGGGCAGGAACGGGCCCCTATGCCAAGCGCGCTGGCTACCGATTTCATGATTCAGGCCTGGGTGGCCTGAATTGAGCGTAACCGGGCGCGCCTGACGATGAGGCAGGGTTGCCGGCCGCCGGTCAAGGTCCAGAAGGGGGGGGTGGGTTGACCGATATCCTTACCGGGCTCATATGCCAGCAACGCCATTCTGGCGGCATTGGCCGAGCGCGAAACGCAGTGGGTTGGGGCAGTTTATCGACCTGGCGCTAACTGGATGAGTTGCCAGGTGGCTTGCCCTGGCCAAATCAGAGTCCCTTCAATTACCTGACTACGGCATAGGCGCCGCAGCGCAATGGGTAATGCTCATCGAATATCGTGCCTTAATCGTGACTTCCCACGGCCGATGGGGATTTATTCTGACCGCGTGGGAAAACGACGCGCAGTTTTCGCAAGTTTTTGCGACGTAGCCGGGCATGCGAGCTGGGCGCAGGATGCCGCCGCTTTGCTACCAAAATGCGGCCAGAGTGGCTAATCGGTCAGAGCTGATTCCTTGATCCGTCAGGTCAGGTGTTTTCGGCAGTACCACGCAAATGGATCGCGATCTGGAAAAGGCCCGTTGTGCCCTGCGGGCCGATCAATAATCCCTGCAGCAGGTTTTTCAAGGACCCGCAGGTTGCTGGCGCGGGGGCTGAAGGTTTAAGAATGGATCCCCGCTAGCGGGCAATATGAATCTGGTCGCCAACCCGATTCCGCCTGTCCCGGTACGCCTGTCAAGTTTAACGCTATTTGCCGCCGCCCCTGGCTCGATCAGCATGGGGCGCAGGTGCTCAGAGATTGGCTGCCTCTCAGTAAGCCGGTTTAAACGTCAACCGCAGTCAGCCGATACAACCAGGTCCCGATTTTCGCTATGCTCGATATTCACGGGCTCACCCCGTGGCCATCTGCTGAAGATTTTCCGGGGCTTGCTTCGGCTTCTCTAGCTGCATAACCCCTTGGCCGGTGAAGCGCGTACGCATCTCGCGCGCGACTGCCATCGTCAGCTCGCCATGCATATCGCCATTGGAAGCCGTCGCTACCGGCGCATGTTGCCGGTGATACGCAGGCTGGACTTCGCTCGCTTCTCAACCTCCAGCGTGCATCAAGGCATAATCCTTTCGGGCGGCTCTCGATCAACTGCTGCGGGTTGGTCAGGCTGCTGGCATTCCTCCCGCGCTGAATGCACTCCATATCCACGCCCACCTCTTCCGCGGTTTCCCCAAAGCCTTCACGCAGAATCGCGCGCTGTTCTTCGGGCGGTCCTTGAAACATATCTTCCTGGGATGCGCGCAGGCTGCCTGCAGGTCTTGAACCATTGATCAGGTGTTGCCCTCACTGCGCAACAGTCCGGCCTCTGGCTGGGGCGATAATACTCTGCGCCTTGTGCGGCAGTGGGAGCTCAGGCACAGCGCGGCCATCCCCGCCAGTAAAGTGTGGCAAACATGGCTTTTTTTGGATGAGTCACCAGGGCCGCTCCTTATAGTGCATTGCCTGACTGGCAGTTTATGGCCCGCTTCCTGGATAGCGGCATGGCTAGTCTCTACCTACTTAGCGAGCTTTCCCAGGTGGTAAAAGGCAGGACATTCAGACTGTTTTCGCCGAGCTTCAGGGGAAAACGCGAAAAAAAATGGCGGCTTGATCACTTTGTTGTCCGTATGCATATGCGTGCGTCAAATAAAATGCCATATGCGTAGTGTTTCTGAAATCGCGTCAATTTAGTATCATTTCCCGTCAATATTCCTAGGGAACGTCTGAAAAAGACTTTCTAAAACGGTAAAAATGGCGCAGCCCATTTCTGAGATCACCCATGAAACAGATGAGCTTCGCTGACGCCGAATACGCCGGAAACGTAAGCAGACCCGCCGTGAGGCGCTTCCTGATCGAAATGGATCAAGGTTGTCCCCTGGAAGCCATTGCTGATTGATCGAGCCCCATTATCCGCAAGGGTGAAGGTGGGGCCCTGCCTAATCCGCTGGAAAGCCATGCTGGCGGGTTCATCTGATGCAGGAAACTGGTTTGGGCTACAGCGAATCCGGCGATGGAAGAGGCCCTGTATGAAAACGACCATCTTGCGGCATTTTGGCGGCTTGCAGCTAGATGCGCTCCCCCCGACGAAACCACCATCCCCTCACTTCCGTCCTTGCTGGAACGCCACGGCAATGTCCACCGCGTTGTTCGAGTGGTGAACGTTACTGGGTGAACAGGCTAATGCCTCCGCCAAGGACATAGTCCGATGCAACCATCATTCAATGCACCAGTTCGACCAAGAATGCAGACGGAAAGCGTGATCCGAGATGCCATCAGTACAAAAAGGCACCCAGTACTATTTCGGCATGAAGGCCGCACCATCCGGTGTGGATGCTGATAGCAGGTTCTGGTTCACATGTGATCTAAGCCTCGTAGGTCACACTGCCAACGCTTGCTGATGTTCACTCAGGTAGACAAGTTTGTTGCACGGTGACGAAACTCATGTGTAGCGGTGATGCTTGGTTACACGCGGCCGTCCAAGAAACGGGACGAGCAATAAGGAAACAGCAAATCAGTGGTCTGGTCGATTGCCGTGCGTCCTGGCAAGCTCAAGACGTTTGAGCAAAACCAAGCTGGATTGAGAAAAGGCCTTACGCCGAATCGGAAGCGCGGCCGAAAGCAGCACCCGGGCGCAAGTCGGCACCCGTTTCCGGGTGATTCAAAAATCAGTTTTCGGCTTTACCAAGGTTGCGGGTACAAGGCTTTGGCCCAAAATAATGCCCCAGCTGCATTACGTTGTTTGCCCTGGCTAAACTTGTGGATGGCCCGAAAACAGTTGTTGAGGTGCGGGATAAAAATCCGCCGGAGTTTCGGGTAAGGACGGCTCTGAACGGCCGAAAAGGGGCTAAGCAAACACCCAGAAAGCGTGGGAACCAAGCTCGATCGAATCGTTCAATGTAAATGGATTTTTTTTGGCGAAAAAAAGTTGAGAGTCAGAAATTGCTGTCTGGTATGGTCGGCTACGTTCAGACGGTTCCCTATGTATTGGCAGACGACTTATTTTGATACCAATAAGCCAGACCGGTTTTCTCGTGACTGGTCTGTTGTTTCTATTTGCGCGGCCCAGTGAGAAGGGAGTGATCGAAATTGCTTTCAGTAATCTTAGCCAGGGAGGCGAGTTATTGCTTGCTGTTTCTCGTGTGGGCTGTCCCTGGGCTCCAGCCTTTTGTCTGGGCCGACCAGTCTTAACTGAACCGTCTATAGAGCGTGCCCGCCTGGGTGACCAGCAGCCTGCGGCTGGAATTACCTGCGGCAGTTGCCAATCATCCGACGACTGCTCAGCAGGTTGATCTTCTTGCTGATATGCCAGTTGGGCGCCAGGACGACGAAGTGCTGCGCCTTTACCAGTCCAACCCCGCCGTTTATACAAAGAATTGCCGACACCGGTGGCAGCAAATAGAGCGGCGGGTGCGCCGGCAAGGATTGTCGGCCTCGTAACCGCGGTGAGTGGGACCTACGGCCATCAAATGGCCTTCCTGCTGGCTCGCTGCGCTGCGCCGCGCGGGCCGATTTGCTGGCAAGCGGCAGGCTGATGA
>Ga0163217_1073499_pt1 | contig 10018 bp, 3 predicted proteins | sample SynspAceP_FD_185933 | JGI IMG/M metagenome (GOLD analysis project Ga0163217, IMG submission 185933) | Saline lake microbial communities from Ace Lake in Antarctica - Synechococcus sp. Ace-P (PacBio error correction) | ecosystem: Environmental > Aquatic > Non-marine Saline and Alkaline > Saline ...
CCAAAGTTATTTGCCGCTTAAAGTCCCCAAAACCAAAGGTGAATAGGCTAATAGTCCTAATCTTCACTTCACGATGGGACTTATTTCGGCCAAACCAACTTCAAACAAGTCTGTTTAAAAGGTATAACGGGTTTCTGTTTATGGTAATCCATTCTGGGCAAAACTAGCATTACCTTACTTTCCCCCAAAGTACCTCATGGCCCCCCATGGAGTTTCATTGTGAAACATACCCCACAATGTCTAGATTTTACCCTGGGAAACCAAGTCTCTTAAGGTTTCCAATCTCTGATGGGATATTGTTTTCCCATGGTCAGTGGATACTAATGTTTTTATATCCCTTTTTCCAAAAATAATTGGTAGTTACCGATCAGGCCGTGCCACTGATTAGATTCCAGCATAGTCCTGTTTTGCAAAACGCGTGAACCTTCCTCCCGGCCGATTTTATGGTTTTCAGATTTATCCCCTGTTGTTCTAATGAACTTTTGTCATTTCCGCTTACTACGATTTTGAAGCAAAATAATCTTATCCCGGTTTCCCTTTTCTTTTTAAAACCAGTGCCATAATCCTCTCCGTATCGCATATGCGTTCCTTGTCCGCCGGTATGTGGGTTAACAATTCGGCCCGTATCAAAAATTAACCGCCCTTGTTCGCAGGCATAGTCATTGTGTTGGGTGACCTTTACTCTGCGTATTTTGATTCGCCCCAGGGTCATAGTGCCTAGCCATATTTTTGCTAATTCAACATCTGTATGGGGGAGGTTTGTGGTTATTTCATTTGGTACAATAACCATTTATTATCTATTTATTTTAAAAACCAATCGGGCATGTACTATTCCAATTCAACCATATAGGACAATGATCACTATGAACGGCCCTGGATAAAAAATAACGGAACGCTTTTAACCTGCTCAACAATGGGGGCTGCTGACAGATCCGGTATCCAAGTCGCCAACCCTATGAAATTGGTTTGCCCACTAGAATTTTTCTTTGCCGACTATAGCTCCACCAAAGTCGTTAATTATCGGGTTTTCTTGTTTTAAATGCCTTAAAACTATCAATAAAATCTCGTTTTTCCAATAAAATTGCTGACTCAGGGCCCTTTCCGCCGGTAAAGAAACCCAAGAAACAGTTTTTGTTTCTAAACCGGTCAATGGAATACTCTATTGCCTCATGACAAATTTGTAATTCCCGCGGCAAATAACAGATTCGGTATTGTTTCTATTTTCAATTTATCTATATATTTACTTGAAAAATCGGCCATATACTGTAGTTTAATCGATACCAATTCGAGCAATATTGGTTCCGGCGATGGCAAGTAAAGGCTCATGACGTGAACGCCGTTAAATCGGCCCTAATATTTTCGCCCGCTCAAAATCGCATATTTCTTATCTGCGCGGTACCAAATTCCTACATCGATTGGCTGTGGTCTGTCGCGTAGTTGGCTACCAACCGCTGTAGCCTTTCTTTTGCAGCACTGTAGCAAATAGTGGATAGTGGATAACCCAAAGCCTCAAAATGCCGAGGTCCATTGATCTGCGAATTTGGCCATTCGACTCTCCTGTAAAACACACCCATCTGGTATCTACACTTTCAAGCCAAATCAAAAAACCTTTGGTTTACTGCTCGGCCCAATTCCATTTACATTATAAGAAAACAATTTTCATTTAAATATTTTTACATCCAAACAAACCTTGTAATAGACATTTAATGACATTAAAGGTGGACGCTAGAGTTTAATTTAAAGCTTCAAACAAAAACCAAAATCGGGCTAAAAATAGCTTAATCGGTTTTTTGTAAGCCAAAAGGTCTATCGATAATAGTTAAGAATTTTACGTGCGCGTTTAAGGTGTTACACTTCTCTAGATTCAGTAAATGATCCAAAAATTAGATAATATATACTTAAGTTTGGGGCTTATTTAGATTATCTTGATTGAATTCTCCCTTCAGGTTTAACTACTTTACCACCCCTTCTTTTATCGGGTTGACAACCTCCGCTCACAGTACCTGTTAACAAACAGACAGCATCAAGGAATTGGATTGGAATTAAATCCTTTTTGGAGCTCCCTAACAATCCCTCTTCAGGCAATGGTATAATTGCAACCAACAATTATTGGTGCCCAAGGTATTTTCAGAAGCTTTAGTCGCCGTTGTATGGTTATCAGCCCATAATAAATCAGGTATCTGGGCGTGTATATATTGTCTGGAGCATTAAACACCAATAGAATTACCATCCGAGGAGTTGGTTGCAAGAAACCTGTTCGGGAACGCGAATAAACTGCGACTATACTCAATGATATTCCGATTACAAACTGGTTTGGCTTCTCCACTATAGAATCCTTTCGATCTGGAAAATCTGAGCTCGGTAGAGGTGATCAAAGGTGCGCAAAAGCACTTAATTTTTGGGGCCAATTTTTAGGAGGGGCACATTTTGCTCGAATTCCCAAGCAACCCCAATGATGGGGCTACCTATCTTTAGAAAATAACTTCAGCCATAGGTTCCTACAACTTTTAAAAAATAACCTCCATTTAGCCTTCAAGGAGAATAAGATTGCACTAAATGGCAGTTATGGCTATTTAGGAGACAGATGGCTAACAGAGAAAATAATAGATTTCAACGTGAAGGTGTTCTCCGTGGATGCCAATCTACCCAAATAAGCCGGCCAAAACAATAATTGGGCTTCTCTTTAACCATGTAGATTATAACGCGGCAGATCCCTAAGTTTCTTCGGGGGGAAACCGATTTTTAAGGAAACCCATCGAAAGGCCGCTTTTTAGCATGGAAATCGTCAAAGGTTATGAGGACAACAAATATAGCCCTGGCAGGGGCTGACCTTAAATCACTCCATTCAGATAACTTAAAAAACAACTAGTAGTATTTTTTCTATTCCTATCTGATTCACTACGAACCCAAGACCTTTGGATTTTGCATGAATACACTCATGGATACACGGCTTTTAGGACAAAATTTGGCCGGTGAATGGATTGGCCATAAAAACTAAAGATCGATTATATAAATTTTGGTGCAGAATTATATCAAGATGAAAATTACAGTGTGAGCGAATTCCCGAAAATCTATATCAAGAAAAATAATGGCAAGGAAGCCTAAAAGCGATCATTTTGCCAAAAAACAAGGAATTTAGGCGGCAGTTTCAATATGCTTTTGGAATATAACTCTATTCCTTAGCTAAGGACTTTTACAACCGCCAAGATTGGACATTGAACGTTAACAAGACTTATTAAAGGCGATTTTAGGGATGAATTTAATCAAGGGTCTAGCAATGGAGTGACGGAAAGGAATTTTAAAGCTATTGTTTTTAACCTCCAGCTTTAAAACTCAACTACATTTTTCGGAAGTAAAATTCACATTTACGCCAATATAAGGTCGAGGATTTTTCCAACCCTAACTTTGAAGAACCACTTAACTCCAGATGGGTAATTAACCCAGATATTGCCCAAAGAGACCAGGATAACGAAATTACGAAATTGCACTAGATTAACTGCTTTGGCCTGGGACAGAAAATTAAACATGAACATTGCCATTTATAAGAATGGATATCACAAATCTTTTAGTGGCACAAAGGGGTGGGCGAGGATCAATATGTGGGTAAAAATGCTGGTAAGACCCACAATCAGGGCTAAGAATTGGAGCCGATATAAGTTTGGAATATTAACTGGTTGTCAAAATTTAGGATTACTCCCTTATGCAGCTATACTTTAAACAACCACAAGTTTTGTGAACCTTTGTGGATCGAGGACAAACAATTATTCCCGGAAATCCATTGACCGGAGGTTCCGCAAACAACAGATTAAATTTCTGGCCTACATGGCCCCAACTTAACAATAGGTTTTTACTGGTATTACTACGCCATCAATATGTGGGAGAAATTCCAATTACGGACGAGCCAATAGTCTCTACAGTCCGCATTAATGTAATTATACTAAAGGTGGGTTATAAAAAAACAATTGGGAAAAATCTTATCAAATGGACATCGCTTTTTTGCATCAACAATATCTTCGATGTCAACTATGGCCCCAAATGCCGTTCTTATAAATACAAGGGTTTGGCGGGGCGAGCTGGTTTTTACTATGCCTCGGAAACGACAGAAACTATTTGTAGTTTACGATTGGGGTATTTCACTTTAAGCAAATGAAAAAAGGCCCAATACGTTTAATTTATTGGACTTTTAATTTCTTTATAGCCTTACGAACTACTCAATTCGTTTTCAACCAGTTTATTCATAACTCCCTTCCTTTTCATGAATAATGCCCTTAGATCCGTAATGGGCCACATCGTTGTTTTGTTCCATGGTATCCCTCATGTGCCCGTAATGGTAACCGTATTAATCTCCAAGGAGCTGGTGGTTCCACCTGTTATGCAAAATGGGGTGCCATTGGCATCCTGTCTTCTGTATAACGGCGCCCTACGGCATCTTTTCATCATATACCACATTAAAATCCCATTTAAGGTCTTCAATGATTTCTTGGGGCCAATTCCGGCAGACCATCCTTTTTACAGGGGAAAACGTGCTGTTGTTCGGTGCTAAACAGAAGGCAATTTAAGTAACTGTTTAGTAGTATTGTTTCTAATTCCTCCTCACCAAGGAGTTTGAAAATACGGCCAATGGAACCATACGATCCAAACCTATTGAACGTTTCAACCACATATGGGGGGGCACATAACTTTCGTTTCATTCTGGTCCGAATTGTAATGATTTTTTTCCTGCAGATTTTTTCGTGGCTGCCTTAAGAATCGAAATCAGTTTTCTGGAATGTTCCGCTTCCAAACTCCTTTCCAAATGCGGGAAATTTTAATTTTATATCCGTGCAAGCTGCATCAGCATAATGGGCTAATTTCTATGGTCGTGGAAATCTATAGTTAATCCTGCCCTAATCCAAGACAAATGCCAGCCTCCGCTTTTCTTTCCAAGTTTCATAACCCATTCTTTTTGCGATCCGGGCCCGAATAAAAAATTGCTCTGCTCCATTTGTTCAAGACTCCCTTTGGCGAAAGATGAACTGTCTTGCAACTATTTCGTTCCTAAAGGCCTTTCCTACCTTGAGCAATCCCGAACGGAAATTTTGCATTCTTTCCCGGTCATTTGGACCATTTAGGAAGTTAGACAAAATACCTTGAGCCGTCTCGGCCTAGATAAAGGTCCATGGCAACTTATCGGCAGACAGCTCCCACTTTGGTGCCGAACATGGAGATTAAATTGGTTTTCACCTCTGTCCAATTCCTCGAATGCCGGATAGCGGACAGGCAATTTCAATTCTTCGATCAAATTTTTTACATCGGGACGCTAAATCCTCATTCTCCAGAGGATTTTCCCAATCGCTTTAAAATAGTGGTTATCTGGCTCTTGGTAACCTCACTACTCTTAGGATTTGGTTTCCAAAAATTGTTTTTTTATCAAAAAAGTATCCCAATCGCTTTTGCGCCTCGGCAACTTCTTTGTCTATTTTGGCTTAATTTAGCCGGTATAATCCTCCACAAACATCGGGCACGATATCTTTTTTTTGGAATCGTTTGTTAATCGAAATTAATCGGGTCATTAAAGGCATCTACATGGTCCAGGAGGCGTTCCATACGTAGGGTGCAATTAAATATAGCAGAATCAGTCCACAATATTATCGTTGCATCGCTGCACAATGCGCTTACCACCAATATCAGGTGTTCTTTTTTAACTCGGCCCCATTTTGGGCATAATCGTGATACGGCACTTAGTCCGTCGTAAATTTCGCTGGCACTGGAAACGTATCCCTACTCCTTTGCATGCGAGATTAACGCTTTTTTTAAATACTCGTCTTCTTGGTTTCACAGCATTTGGCAAAAATATAATAATAGTATAAAAAGTTGGGGATTTATTTCAAATTGAAATTCGCGAAGACGCCAATATTTGTTCATTTTCGAAAACATTAAGGTATAAGTTCCTTCGGCGCAAAACGCCTTCCGGTACGATAGTCGCATCGCAAACCACTAACTCCTGGCCCAATAAAAACTAGTTTCCACACCGTTTTGCTATAAACATTGCCATTACGGAAATAGGGTTGGCAATTATCTTCGATTACAACCCATATTAGGTCCCATGAACTGAAAGTAAATCACCCTTTTTCAATTTTTAGATTTGGGATTCCCATACTACGTGACACATCCTCTTAGCTGGATATGATATTGGCCGTTATTGGTCTTAACATGTTTCCCAGATCGAAAACCTAAATCCACCTCATTCGGAATTTTCCCAATTTAAAGATAGGCTTTGGTCTTTAAGCTCTGACTTCAGTCTTTGTTCTTTCTCCCGTAGTAAAGCCTCTTGCTTCGGCCAATGAACTGCTCTTTCCCCTCAGCTCTTCGATTCCTCTTTCCTGGTTTCCTCATATTTGTGGCCAAGGAGCATATTATTATATTTAGGAAATTGTTCTTTAGCTTAAGCTATGCATTTTTGGCTCAAGATTTTCTAAGTTTCGGTTGTGTATTCCTTTATTTTTTCAACTGTAAAGTTCAAACGCCCCACGGGAATCCCAACAATTGTTGTCTCTATATTTAGAAATCTTGCACTTCAATTTCATTGACCTCATTAAGTGCCGAAGCCGATCTACCATCAGATTTCATTAAAGTAAGGTCGTTGACCAAACAATTCTTTCTCTTGCTTCAAAAACCATGCGACTTTTGGATTTGGGCATAACTATAGTAGAAGGCAATTAAGAATACCTAATATAATAGCTGCCAAAAGCGGGCAAGTATTATCTTATAATTAAATTTATTATCTTCAGTATCCATCTAAAAGCATGCGTATTAAGTAGGTTTAATTAGTAATCTAGATTTTGTGTATTCAAGATTTCAAATATATCTAAACGATCTCACACAAGTCCTTGTGCCAAGGTCTAATGTTTTGGTGTAATGCCACCATTATACAGAGGAGAAAGAACATGTTTGTACGCGTTTGTCGGAATCAATTACCATCACCCGAATTATTACATTTAACGCAGAAAACCCTGTTGCCTGTATTTTTTACGGAATGAATTAAAACATAATCAAAGGCAAGTGCAATTTTCATATTTTTTTAACCGAAAAATGGGAATTGTAAAGAGTCTTAATCGCACTATTTAAAAATATAGAAACCAAGAAACAAATTGGTTCATTTTTAGGAATTGGTAATGGCCCATATTTAAAACGAGACAACTTCCTCAACCAAATTGACTAGTAATCCCGTTCGCGCTAACAACCGAAAAAGAATTAAGAAAAAAGAGGTTTTTAATAAGTAAACCGCTTTTTGCAAAAATCAATCGGCCATTCATATCAAATGCCCAATACATAGAGGGCGTATTGCCCTTAAAATGCATCACAAAGGAACGCCAACAAAAAGTCCAGAATCATTCAGGTGGCAAAATAAACAAGCCCCTTTATGTTTTATACCCGGAATTATGAATATTCAGGAATCAAGACGTCTAATTACTGGAGACGAATGTTATTACACAAGGGGCAACCATGGAAGCCCTGTGCCACAGCATTATCGCACACGCAAGGGAGTAAATATATATTTGCCTCCATGGCTATTGTACCTTAATTTTAACAATTCTAACAAATTAGTTTGTTTCTTTGTTGAACATTTATCCAATGACTACTAATGATCCAACGCATTTTAGGGTTTTTATTTTTGTTATTAACGGTCTCGGCCGCTGGGTACAGATGTGCCCGAAGAGGTGCGCCAGTGGAGGGGCGATAAGATCTAACCGCCACCTAAGGTTTGAATAAATGGCAGAACCAAAAGAATATGTCCATTAATTTTAAGGCATAAAATTCGATTGTATTTTGGACGAGTATGTTGTAAGCTTCAAGGATATTGACAAGCAGCTTATAGTGTCCACGCATTGAAATACCACACCTATTAATGCACCCGCCGCAGGGGATCAGCCTAATAAATAATGTGGGAAAATCATCCTAAGAAGATACCCTAAAAGCGAATACCAACTTATCCTTCAATTTTCGGGGCCCTAAGTATTATTGACAATAAACGAAGGCAACCCTAAATCGTTTTTCCACATATGTCTTCAACTGGTGATTATAATGATTCCTTACCGTCTCTGGTGTTGGTAAAAAGATGCCTTCAAATAAGAAGGCTGATACGTTTATAAGTATTATGCTCTACGAAATAGATAGCAACCTATACCGGATTCTTATATTTAATAGGCGCAACCTCCAAATTATATTGCTAATACGCTGGGACAGTCTCCCATCTTCATTTAAAAAAAGAATTTAAAGGAGGGAAAATATGCTATGTTCGGAGTTAAAAGAGAGGCCAAAAACAAATTTTTTTAATCAAAAGACAGATAAAATGTGGCATTTATAAAAGATACCATAAAGCATCCTACAGATTCTGTTTAAATCTATTAACTTTGTTCAAGGAATTACCGGATTATAGTATTTCTGTCCCAAATTTTTTGCGGCGAAAACAAAATTATCTTTTGGTTTATCAGGGCAATCGTCAGGATTATTCCGATCAAAAATTTAAGCACATTGCCGATAACCGGTTGAACAAAAATCACAAAAGAGCGGGATAAGGAACACACCTAAACTACTGGTTTAACCCCTTTAAAGCGGATTCCCTGGTTTTTACGGGTCTCCCAATAAAGGAAAGACTTATAGACACCTTTAGCGTAAAAACAAAAAAGTTAGCTATGGACTCACTGAATCTTTTACAACCCAATCAGCGGAGGATCACTAGAATTTGAAATCCATTTTTATATCGGGGCCAATACACCCATTTCAAAAAATTGATAGTTTCTAAAATAAAGTATGATGCGAAAGGATTCTAACTTTGGTACTAGGCCATGGAATTGGATATTTCACCTTGGCATAAAAATTGATTTGGATTTTGAAGTACGAGCCCAAACGAAAATTAATACCTTGGATTTACTCCTGGAAGTTGTAAACCGATTTTTTTGGCCACAAATTGAAAACGATACATTTCGTACAAACTTTCTACCAAAGTTATGCTGATTTTGGGAATTTAAGCCTTAAGGACCCACTAGAAGGCCTGGTCAGCTATCCTTTAATTGTACAATTAACAGATGAGAAAGGGGTGTACAAAAAGGAAATTGTTTTCGCACGGAACCCACGGTTTTTGAGTTCAGCAATATTGCGCCTTCGCAAGTATCCTGTTATAGTTAATATTTGACAATAGTAATGGCAACCAAAAGTGGGACACGGGGAATTATATTCAACAAACTCAAACCAGAAAGAGTAGTCTATTACCGCAATGTCTTGGAGGTAAGGGCCAACTGGGAACCTTGAAACAAACCTTTACTCTTTCAACTACAAATAGTCCCTATTCGTCCAAAAATTTCAATTTCTCTTCTGGGCCTTGGAAATATTGTTTCTTGCTCAAGTAGCTAAAGTTATCGTTTCCTCCTCTGAAGAAAACAACTGGGTCGCCAAAACATCATTTACTGTGGAATGGCCAGATAGTTTAATTCCCGGCATTATCCGTCCCTGTCCTAATTGAACCCCGAATCACGGTATGCATATTTTCAATAGCACGTGGCTTTAAGTAGCCGTCCAGGCTTTTATTCTTGGTTCTGGCCAATTGGCAACATAGATAAGATCACAAATAATTCTTCAGTGTTTTCTGCCCATCACAGGAAAGCGAAGATCGTACAAATAAGGGGACAGATCTTAAACCCTTTGTAGTCAATGATACATCTTTTTTTCCTCCTCTGCTATATCACCTTAATCTCACCTGCAAGGGTAAAAGGTATGTCTCTTGTTATAGTAACTCAATTTTCCTCGGGCTCCAAAACCAAAACGTCTAATTATAATATTCCCATCAGCAAAAAAGAACTACACTTCCGACTAAGGCCACATTTTTTCTCTCTGCTTTCCTGTTGCCATCGCATTTAACGGTTTTTCCGCGCTTCCTTTCCCTGGCTATAATTTTGAAGGAGACCATATGTAAAGCCCGTGCTAACATTTCCGGGAGCACTATCAAATCAAACATCAGGAGTACTTGTCCAGTTTACTT
>Ga0163217_1097119_pt1 | contig 10018 bp, 6 predicted proteins | sample SynspAceP_FD_185933 | JGI IMG/M metagenome (GOLD analysis project Ga0163217, IMG submission 185933) | Saline lake microbial communities from Ace Lake in Antarctica - Synechococcus sp. Ace-P (PacBio error correction) | ecosystem: Environmental > Aquatic > Non-marine Saline and Alkaline > Saline ...
AAGAGAGCGAGATCATAAGTTGTGAGAGCGGGAGTGGATTGTTGTTGGCGCGACTTTTGCTCAGCGCCCAACAATTTTTTTTTTGAAAATACTAAAATGCAAACTAAAGGTTTGACAATGGAAAATTGGACCCGGAACGATTAATCAAAAAACATCCCAAGAAATACTTTCGAATGTAAGGGTTTTCTAAAAATTAATTTCACAGGCCAGCCTTGCTTTATGTTTTTGGGGTTTTATTTTTTTGAAAAGCCAAAGTTCTTCCTCTGCTAAGCGTAAATTTCCACAAACAAGTAACGCGCACAAATTAACGAAAAATCAAAGTTTTCAAAATACAGCCATTTAATACAAAAATTAATCTGTGCAAATTAGTTTCATCTTTTTACCCCAAAAAGTATCCCTTTCCTTCTATTGAGTCGCAGACTTAGACAGTTTAAAACCAAGGTTTAAGCTTAGCATCAAAGCAAAAATATCAATAACATTGTCCCTGCACTTAAATGTGTCAGGCTTTAATAGCAATCAATGGGTTTTTACAACTTTTTTATCAATGACACTGGACTTATAAAATAAAAAACCAATGCCCGGTTTTATCAAAAACAACCTCGGTTGATGTACTATCTGCTCATAAATAAGGCTGAATAAAAACAAGGATAAAAATGACATGTTTCTGTAGTCCATTCTGGCCGCCTGTAAAGGTACCAGAATGAAATCCACCTTACCCAAAGTGTTTGCATCCTATTGGAGTAACCTATGGTCCCAGCCATCATTGATACTGTCAGGCAAAGTGGGGGCGACAATAATTAAATCTTGTTTACGGGCCACGGTGGCCGAAACAAGCTGCCAACAAGGCCGCTAATGCAGCAAATGCTTAAATTGGTGGTTTTACAAGAGCGGAACAACTTGTAACCGGGCACGCCGTATAAACAGCAAGCGCTGCCCTAATCTTAGCTGATAACGCAGCGACGTGCTTATTTTAGTGGGTGATGCCCCCTTATTTAAAGCGGGCGACCCTTGAGCTGGTTGCTTAAAACCAAACAACAACAGATTTAGCCCTACTCACTGTGCATTTGGATGACTCCACTGGCAATGGGCCGCTATCATTCGCAGCGGCGAACAAGTAAGGGCCATTGGTTTGGAACATAAAAGATGCAACAGAGGCCCAGCGCCAAATAATGAAAATAATACCGGGTATAATGGTGATGGGGTGGCAAGACCTCAAACGCTGGTTAAGCCAATTAAATAGTAACAATTCCCAAGGTGAGTTTGTATCTTACTGAACGTTATGAAATGCGCCAACGAAGGAAAAAGTCATTCAGGCCTCTCTCCCCACTTCAGCAACTGAAGTAGAAGGGAATCAACAACCGTATGCAACTTAGCTAAAATAGAGGCGCCTTTCAAACCGAACAAGCTAACGATTAATGATAAGGCGTAACCTACTTGATCCACAGCGCTTTGATTGCGTGGTGATTTAAGTGTTGGCCAGGATATCGTGATTGAGTACAATGTTTGTTATTGAAGGCACAGTAAGTTATTGGGTTCTAACCGTTAAAATGGACCCAACTGCTTGCTTAATCCGACTGCACAATTGCTGACGGCCAACCGTGGTAGAGGCCAATCTAACTATTGAGCAAAGCCAGGTGGCTGAAAACTGCCAATATCGGGCCATTTGCACGTTTACGACCCGTCAACTGAGAATCTCGAAGGCGCCAAAAGTAAGTAACTTTGTTGAATGAAAGAAAACCAATTTGGGCTTAGGCTCAAAGGCAATTCAACCTTTACTTATTAAGGTGCACTACGTAGGCCAGCAATTAACATTGGCGCCGGTCCATCACCGTAATTATGGATTGTGCTGAATACAAGACGCACTGAAATTGGCGACGGTGCCTTTATTGGCTCAAACAGCTGCATTGTGGCACCCGTATCCATCGGTTAAAAATGCACCGTCGGCGGGGTTCTACCATCACCAAATCCATCGCCGACGAAAAGCGATTGCACGAGCTAACACGTAATATTACGGCTGCAAAAGACCGACTAAAAAAATAGCTTTAATGTAAAACATATACTTTACGAATGCAACGTAAACTTTCATTTCGAAGATAATATTCGCAATTTAGTAATTTATTTATTAAAACTACGTAACATATATTGTCCGAGCAGTCTATATTTTGCAAAAACGTAATACTCCAACAACGCCGCCGAGCTATCATATGAATGCCTAAACACCAATGGTGCAAGTCGTCGTCGATGACTTAGCACGAACAATTTCTACTTCTGAAGTCACTATCGCAAAGATTCGGCTGAACTGGAAAAATAATGGCTTGTTAACTGCGCAAGTTTGAGTGCTGTATTGCTGCCCAAAGACGCTTCAGAGCTGTCCAACCGAAAGTTGTCTAAGTCGCAAAATAGCCATTGCCAAGCGCAGCTGAATTAATCAAAGATCAATAACGCATTATTATCAGATAGTGGGCAGCACTACCTCAGCTCTTCTCCCTTATTAAAAGTAAATTGGTTTCTGGTTGTAAATGAAACCAATTCTTTGCAAGTAATAAATAACTTACCTTGAACAAGAAAACGCTAAAATTAGCTCATTGACGGGGGGTAGCTGGGATACGCCAATTCATTCTTTTCAAGGCAAGATGGCGAGACTGGTACTGCCCGCTCTACAATTTTGATCAAGGCCTTTTAGCGGCCGCAAGGCTTAGACATCGAACAGGCAGCACCACATTTACTGAAATACATCCAGCTTAAGTAAAGCGTCATGCTGAAGATCAAATCAAGTGATTGTGATGGCAGAATCAGAAAGTTACAACGAAAAATACCCTAAATGTAGATTGCCGTGGCAATCTATCCTCAATAATGGTGACGGACGACCTGATAAGTATTTGAACAGCAAAACAAAGTATCTGAAAAAACCATGGTTCGCAAGTGATCTGCGCTAACCCCTTTAAACTTGGAAGTCATTGTCAATGTGTGGAATTGTGGAAGCTATTGCTGAAAAAACGTAGTACGAAATCCTGTAGAGGGTTTAAAACGTCTTGAATACGTGGTATGCTTCTGCGGGTGTGGCTTTATTAGACGCAGACGGCCTTCTTACTCGTACGCGACGCCATCGGCAAAGTCAAAGAATTAGCTATGCCATTCCATCAAGTTCCCGTTAAAGGTGCGACAGCATACGCTCTACGCGTTGGCAACCCATGGGGCGGTACTGAAAGCAACGCTCATCCCCATTTTTTCCAAGTGAAGCGCATCGCGGTAAGTGCACAATGCATATGAAAACTATCAAAACTACGCAAGATTTAACAGCGAAGGGCTACTGCTTGAACCTCTGAATACCGATACCCGAAACGATTGCCCATCAATACATTTGGGAGGTTGAACCAACTGTAAAGACTTTATACTGCAGTACAAAGAGCAGCTAACGCCAAAGTTTCATGTGCCTATGACGGTTATTTTGGATAAACTTGACGCCTGAACGCCTTAATAGTGGCTCGCTCTGGCAGCCCACTAGTTATCGTTTCAGGCATAGGTGAAAAACTTCCATTGCCTCAGATCAAATGCACTCCCTGCCAGTCCACACGTCGATTTATGTTATTTTAGAAGAAAGGCGACGTTGCGGGAAATTACCCGTACATCAATCAAAGTATATTGATTACCAAGGCTAGTTTAGTAGAGGCGAAGTCAAACGAATCTGATATTGAACATGATGCCGGAGATAAAGCAGGTATCGCCACATATGCTCAAAGAAATACACGAACAACCCAGTGTAGTGCGCAATACTTTATCAGGTCGTTTACATGAGAAAGGTATTAGTGCCAATATTTTTGGTCAAGGCGCCGATGCATTACAGCTAAAATAAAACCGTGCAAAATTATTGGCCTGTGGCACTAGCTATCACTCAGTATGCACCGCGCGCTATTGGTTCGAGCAAATACGCTAACGTCTCTGTATGTTGAAATTGCCATCAGAATTCGCTATGCAGCACAATACTTTTGTGCACCCCAATAGTTTGATTGTGGACTATTTCCACAATCGGGCGCAAACAGCCGATACCCTAGCTTGCCGCGGTTTTAGCCAAAGAACAAGCTACGCCGCCAGCTTAACCATTGTGTAATGTGCCTGGTTCGTCATTAAGTTCGAGAGTCGGACTTAGCCTTTATGACCCTCGAGGGCTGAAATAAGGTGTGGCTTCAACCAAAGCGTTCACTACCCAATTGACCTGGTTTGGTTGATGCGACTTAGCAATTGGGCCAGCACAACCTGGCATGAGTCAACTTGACCATACCAACAATCGTCAAGGCATTGCATAGCCTACCGGCGAGTTAGAAGAAACCCTCGAACTGACTAAAAGGCATAAAAGGAACTAGCCGAAGAGTTTTGCCGACAAAACAGCAATAGTTTATTTTCTAGGCCCGTGTGACCAATATCCCATAGCAAATGGAAGGCGCACAAAACACTAAAAGAATTCCCCTATAATTCATGCCTGAAGCCTATGCATCGGTGAATTGAAACATGTCCCGGTTAGCGTTAATCGATGAGAATGCCTGTTACGTCGGGTAGCACCTAAATGAATTTGTTAGAAAAGCTAAAGCGAACGTAGAAGAAGTGCGCGCGCGCGGCGGAATAATGTATGTATTTGCCGACAGAACAAGCCAATTCAAAAAGTGATAAACCATGCGGTCAATCAATCGTTCCCCATTGTGGGAAACCAGCATCGCCCCCTATCATTTACAACACCATTCAGCTGCAGGTTGCTGCCTACTAGCGTTGCCATATTAAAGGGCACTGATGTCGACCAACCACGGCAAATTAGCCAAATCCGTAACGGTTAGAAATAACACAAGGGCTTAGGCCCTTTTTGGTTGCTTGCAACGATTAACTGTTTGAAACTGAAACTCCATGAACCTTGGATTTTGTGTACTTGGTTTTTGACCAAATTACTTAATGTTTTGTAACTAGGGACAGCCAAAGTTTAAAACGCTATAAAAACTCGACGAATTAAAGTTTGAAACTCTAGTCTTACTTAAATATGCTGACAGGCGGGTTTGAAGCGAAAAGCAGACAACACATAAAATTACATCTGGTAGTGGTGGAATTAGGTTAGTTTCGACCAAAGCGGACCTTAGAGAATGAGACTAACAGTCGTCTTTGAGCCGTAAACTTTACCCTTGAAGATGATGTTCGGCTATGGTCTATAAAATTGGCATTGGAGCCAATCCAAGTTGCCAAACTTTATTTGTTCACCACAAACCTTGGTTCTTTATTTTTTCTCCTTATACGCGTTCGCATATCATAATAAGTGTTTTTAGCTTCACCCGCATTATTTATGCGTTCGCATATATTTGGTGTATTTCTACTATAAATAAGCTACAATTGCCCGCGAACGCATATTACTATGAGGTCAATGCACGTTACATTTAACTGATACTAACAAATAGGGTAGATTGCCAAGCTAGTGGAGGAAGCATCAAGGGCTTGACAAGCCACTTCAGCTTCATTAAGTGGCAAATGGCGCCAACGTTCACCCAGTGAATTTGAAAACGGAAACCAAACCGTTTGAGATAGGGCGTGTATTAGAATGTTCCTCGATGCTTCTTTGGGATCACTGTGGACCACTTGATATTCCTATGCAAACAGAAATGTTTAACGGCAATGGAAAAGAAACTAATTGGACTGATTAATCAAGGATAAGCTGTAATGCCGTTCGTATTTGAATGTGTTTATCGACAAAACGCCTACTTGGCGAGTTTATCAGAAGATAATAACAATCTGGTCCTTTGAGTATGAGCCTAATTGGTTAACTTGCAGCCATAAAGCTTTCCGATAATCTCCGAGTATTCCCTTATAGAATGATAAGCAAACAGACGGCTCATCTACTCGCCCATTCAATGGTTCCTTTGAGCAACCATTGCCAGAGGAAAAAAGCCGAGAGTTACTTTGCCAAAGATATCAAGGAGCTCGTAAGAAGGCACGTGTTTGCATATTAACGGAACAGCTGGTGCTGAAACTCTGCTGGGCAATCACATTACTGCCACCAGACACCCCTATTCAGAAGGTGAATATACACTCACTGACCAAAGAAGAAGATGAACAAACGTATTGAACTTGCTACCGAGACATCATTAAATCGTAGTGAGGCGGAAACGTAATGTCATTCAGCGTCGTGCGCCAACACAAGATTTAGTCGTGTTACCTGAGGGCAAAAATTATATGAGCCAAGTGGCAACCATGCCATTCAACTCACATCTAAAACCCATGTCATTCAGATCCAGATTTGTGTATCAAACACCCATCAACGCGTGTTTGTGGATTGAAACTTTGCTGATAAATGTGGACTCAATGTGCCGCCTGTCGATAATCGTTTATTTTCCAGAGGCTGCTTTATAATTAAGCGATTTGACAGAAAAGGACATCACCCACACCAGCTAAAGGTTGCATATTTGGATGGCTGTCAGCTTTTGAACATTACCCGCACTTGCACAAAATACCGCATAAACAATGTCGCAAGTTTAGTGAATATCGTGGATAAAACGCGTACACAAAGCTAAAACAACTATTCAAGAATATTTCCGCTGGCTTGTTTCAATGCAGGTGGGCAATGGGTGATGCACATTTAAAGAACCTGTCCATTTTTATTAGCAAACAAAACTACATAACCATGACCCCCATTATGAACTGCCTTAGTACAGCAATACATGAACGGTATAGGGAAAGCTTCGATCATCGACTTGGCTCAGGAATGGGCGGGCGTGAAAAATTTAGTTATTATTTGAAACGGACCATGTATTGCCTTTGCCTTGAATTGGGATTGCGCGAGAAATTGGGCCGCAATCAACGTTAGAATGAATGTGATTACAAAAAAATTGGCTTCCTCAACATTCCATGGCTGATGAGTAGCTGAAAAAGAGCGAGTTTTAGGTGAGGTTTAGAACAATAAGAGAATATACATTAAACTGTATAAATGGAAATGTCAGCAGACTCGCCTGACCACAACCTTGAGATGTTAATATGCAGAACCTCCCAGCCGTCTGTTGATCGTCATTGTCGTCAGTCAAGTCTGATTAATCGCATGAGATTTTGGCTCAATATAGTCAGACTCGTTCGAATTCTCTTTACGACCGCTATAGGTCGATTTAAGCTCTTTTCTAGACTAGAACCTTATGACTGCTTTTGGCAACAAACGCGAAATTCGGCTTTGAAGCGTCAGGAGACGTGGATACCACTTTCCTCGGCTGATTCACTGGTTTACTGAAAAGCGAACAAGAGGGAGGTAAGGTAACAACTGTTCAGCTTCGACGAATTAAATCTATCTAGATAAACCGAGTTTCTTAAATAAGGTATTTTTTATTTCTCATAGATTATAACTCTTTGTCATCTTTGTGTTGTTTTATATTTATTGTATTGTTTATCTGGGTTTTGGCTTCTAATTATTGTCTTCTTATACTTTACAATTAGCCTGTAATCTTATTATCTTTCTATTGTCTTTTTGATTCTCTCTCCTTTGGCATATTATGTATGTCGCTCTTATTTATTATTTTCTCTTCTTTGTTATCTTATCATTCATAATTCTTTATTGCTATTGGTTCATTTCCCCGTCATAATTATATATGTCTCTGTTTTTTTTTCTTGTTTTAATTATTATGGGTTATTAAGTGTTGTCTATTTTATATATAATGTTATGGTAAGTTGCTGTGTTATTATTAATATTTTCTTCGTTCTTGATTAAATTAATATTTTCTTTGTTTTCACTTCTTTGAACCGGTTCATCCCAAAACGAAGAAAAAGAAAAACGTGCCGCTGAACTCGCACGCAGTTTGCCACTAGTGTGACTCAAGGATGCCGGTCCGTTGAGAGAGGCGTGAACATTGACTACCTAAAGAAATTAATAACTACAAAGCCCCAGTGTCATCGGCAGCCTGATCACTCGGACAAACGACTCCTTGGATGTGACTCACCTGAAGTTCGACGTCAGGAAGACTTGCTTAAAACGGCGCGTTGCAGAGCGCAAAATTTTTACAGCGCCAACTTTTCAAGAAATTGCCAACCGAATGCGAAGGGCGTCAATTCCAGAATTTTTCAACGTCGCGCCGAACTAAGCTTGGGTTAATCACCTGCCGAAGTGGTAAACACATCACACCGGCCGATATTTCCCGAATCCGCAGGAATTGATCGGCGCGCCGAAGCATTGAGTGCTGAACTTGCCACACTGATTGCACCTGGGTTTTCGAAGGCACTGGTGTCAATGGCCTCCGTGGGACCGAGGACTATTTACGAACTTATTTATATCCGTAAGACGCAGTGTTTTTCCGGCCGTCGTTCGGTCACCGACACTGCGCGAATGAGACGAATGTCCATAAATCGGCTATCTGCTGATCAGCACCGGATAAAAGAAAATAAATAAAATACTGGGCTGCGGGGGTGCGCGGGGGTGGGGGACCGTGCACTGGTGGGCCACGCAAACAAGTCGAAGAGACGAAATGAAGCTCGATCACGATTGCGCGACTCAGCATTTCTACACGCGCTTTCGTTAATCGAATCCAATATCGACGCCCTCATGACCAGCTGATGCCGCGCGGCATCATCACCGGATGTAATAAATCAAGCAGAAGCGTTGACCGGCTGCATCCCGTGACGAGTTTGATTGGTCGCACCCTTTAAAAAGAACTATTTCACCGGATGCAAGCCGTGCTGAGGCCCGGTATCCATCGCGTGCTGGACGAAGGACAAGCGTTCACTAACTACCCCGAACTCACCGCACGCGGCCTCGGATGGTAAAGAAACCGTCGTGTCTATAACGCGACCAACTTTTATGATCGCGAAATCGTAGATTCAAGGTGTGTTTAACCTAGCCGCACGCGGATGTGACTGAAAGTAGGCGTCTGGATCTCGCACTGAGGAAACAAACGTGGGAATTTGCCAGATCGCCAAATTCACCCGCGGAAAAAGCCAACCTTGCGAAGTCGGATTTTCTCTCCAGCAGAGTCATTGAAGTTTAACGCAGTCCCACTCAACGCCATCCTAGGTTTTGCGCACTCAATCGAAATCCGATTCACCGCCACCAACGCTGTCGCAGAAACGCAATGTCGATCAGATTCCTGCAAGCCGGGTGTACCTGTTGGAATGATTTTAACGAAATTCTTGATCTGCGCTGATCGAATCAGGTAAATTTGTCGCTGGTTCTGGAACTCAATATCGTTGGCCGAGGTCATTCAAGAATGCTCAGACCATGAGGAGTTTCGCAGCGCAGAAGCGCGGCATCAGCATGTGCTTTACAGAGTTCGAGACTACCTATTTTTGTTAAAGCGGACCACACGCGCCTGAACAAGTGGGCTGAATCAAATCTGTTGTCCAACGCGATCCAAGTACAACAAAACCGAATGCGACGGTGGCAGTTGAACTACGTCGTGGTCATCCACGACGCAATTCGTATTTGGCATCCAGAACAGCGGCAAAGGATTGACGCAGAGCAGCTCACGACAATTACTTTCAAGCCATTCCCAATCGTCTCCGGGCCGAGGGAAATGTCGACAAGGCACGGGCATTGCTTTGGTAGTGTCAAAGCGGCTGATCGAATTGATGGGCGGCGTCCATCAATGTGGAAAGCAGCTGTCGTTAAGGGCAGCATGTTCTGGGTCGAAAGCTGGTCCTGGCTTGCTAAAACGCAAACCGTGCTCGTGGATATTGCCGACGCCGGTGGTTGTCGCTCAAGCGTCCATCTCAAACTGATGAGAGCCGCGTAACTTTGCTAATATGTCCGAGGACCACCCGGCGAATCTCTTGTTGGTCGAAATATATAGCTTCGTCGAGCGGATATCCGCTGCTGAGAAGCGCTCGATGGCCACTCTGGCCGTTCGAGATTTCGCCCCGCACCACTCGTCCCGGCACGTTTTATTTTGATGGATATCAACCTGCCGGTATTAAGCGGCCATCGACGCGCTAAAATTCTCTGGCAGGGAGACCCACTAACAAGCACCACATTCCCTCATTGCGCTGCAGTGCCAACGCAATCGCGCATGATATCGAG
>Ga0163217_1098805_pt1 | contig 10018 bp, 6 predicted proteins | sample SynspAceP_FD_185933 | JGI IMG/M metagenome (GOLD analysis project Ga0163217, IMG submission 185933) | Saline lake microbial communities from Ace Lake in Antarctica - Synechococcus sp. Ace-P (PacBio error correction) | ecosystem: Environmental > Aquatic > Non-marine Saline and Alkaline > Saline ...
AACACCAGGGAAGGGGAAGAAGATTGGGCCGGGAAATGGTAGGTGGGGCCAAGATGTTCCCCCCATGTTTTTTTTTTATGCCTAGTTTTAGTGGCCCGTTGAGGATTCCATAAAAAACTTAGGATATTATCTTGGCAAGCCCCAAAAATTAAAACATGTATTATGTGGCCGCAAGCGGAAACCCATGAAAAAGAGCCTGTTTTTTTGAGACCAGAAATTTTTGCGTATGCGGGGTCCCTATATAGTGTAGGAACGTACCCAAAACCGTGGCGGTCTGAAGGAAAAGGGATGGTTTTAACCGAAGGTTTTTAAATTTAAAGCCGATATAATCCAATAATTGGGTTACGGCCCTTGAGGATCGGGTTGGGGTAATTTATCCTTTTTCCGCAGGGTAAACTACAGACACCGTGGAAACCTTTGAGAAAGGAACAATCACATATTTAAAAAAATAACAAACCTAATTGTGGTTCCCCCTGTTGGTTTATTAAAGGATGGGGTTTTTCCCGTCGTTCATTTGATAAAAAGAGGGGTTACGTATAAAGAAGAAAGAATTCCTAACAGATCTATGTAATTAAGGAGCCATTGGAAGATTGACTATGAAGAATGAAAAATTTCTTTTGACTCCATTTTATTGAAAAAAAGTTGGAGTATGGGCCATTGAGCAAACACCCTTCTTTCTTAAAGGTTTATTCCTAAAAGTGGGAATTAATGGCTACGAAGTAGGAAAATAAAAAACGAAAATTCAAGGGTTAAATATCCATATCTCTAAGTTTCCCTGTAATTCTCCTTAAGTTTCTTGAAGGAGTATTCATAAAGTAAAAAATAGAATGCAATCCCATCACTAGGGTAAACAACGACTCCCTAAAAACAACTACAGTAGCAATAAAGTAGTTTTTAATTTTTTCGGGAGAAATATTCTCAGGCCTATGCTGGTAACCATGGGCTGTCATAGGGGTCCTCGTTTAAATATATTCCGTGTTTGCATTACAATAAAGGACGCAAATATCAAGGATACACAAAAAATACATTAGTTATTTACGGTCTTTCTAGTTTTTTAAAAAATGTTTTGGACCAATTAGTTTGTTTAGCGCTGTCCCAAATGGAAGATATTTCCTTGTATCTTTTGTAAAAATTGAAATGAAAAACAATACCCACGGAATAATTTGCACGAACATTCGAAAACAATAAAAAAATTAACCCAAGCCTAAAATCTTTCAAATAGCCAGACTTTTTGGACATTAGAAGGGCAGAAAGTAATAATAAATGGGGCAATTGCAAATTCCAATAATCTTATGAAGAAAATCATTAAACAATAGAGGAAGGATTTCTTCCATATGAAATTTTATAAATTTCATCAAAAAAGAGACTTGTGGGCAATTTGTTTGGTCCTTTTTTTTGCCAATCCCTTTTTAATAGTTCCCAATTCATCATATATCTAGGGATTAAAAATTGGTTTTTAGCTTTTCTTTTATTCGGTTCAATTTTTAAACTCTAGCATTTACCTCGGTAATACCAGAGTTTCGATATTTTCTGTATAGTTCTTATCTTCCAGATGAGAAAGACCAACGGCTTTATCATATCCCCCAATGCTTTACGGCATGTACATCCTAATCTAAGTTGTTGTTCCTCGCTGGGTCATATCATGCCGCTGTAATTTTAAAAATGACCGACTCATAAACCTGGGTAGGTACACTTTTTTTTGATTTTCTATATAGTGTTATTGCTGTATTCAGCGCAACCGGTACCATCCACGTTACTAAAATTTGATTCGCCCCTAAACTTGGATACGCTTTTCCATAATTGTATTGTTTATTTCCTGAAAATAATCATTTATGCCGAATCCCTAATCATTTGGTGTAAATGTGCAAGACTTAAATGTACAGATCTGATTGCACTCTAATTCGATTACGAATTGAATGTTCCCAATCTTTTGGTTCACCTGATCAGTTTCTATTCTGGTAGTGTACAGTTGGAGTGATCTAGTAGCCATTAATTTAAGTTTGTTACACAGAAATGCAGAAATTAAATATTAAGACAAAAGTATTTTTCTTTGAAGCAAGGTACATATATTGAGAATCAAATGCATTTAGGCCTGGTTCAATTGCGGGTGTTTTTGGGCAGCTAATATTAATGTAAGATGCATCTTAAATCATAAAATAAGGGGATTAAAAATATACTGAAAACCAAATATCTTCTTCTGATTAGTTGACGAATGTTTTAATTTTAGAACCCATATTTACGAGATGAAATATTCAAGACTAGTTTTCCAAAGAATTGTTATTTATAGTGGTGGTTTTTTGCTGGTAAAATTTCCATAGCCAGAAAGATTGATAAATAAGGAAGTACAAGTAGTTTCTTCTGGATAAGACATAATTACCATAATTTCAAACCACTACTGTATCAAGTATCCACTGGGGGACTGGAACCCGATTCAATAGCGTATCCTATACGCAAAAGTTTTAAAGGGCTTCAACAAATTTTTTTCTTTAGGCTGGCAAATGTTGAAGAAAAAATAAAAAACGGAGGAAATAAGCTATTGTGACCAAATAATAGGTAATTGGATTATGATTATTTGGTGATTGCCCAACTGGTTCTGAAACAATTCATGGGAAAGGGAGATTGAAAATAAACGTAATGGCCATGAAAACCAATTCCCGAATCCTTAAATCTCGAAGTCCTGATTGGAAAATTTTGAAGCAGGCATTGCTTACCGATCCAATATCACGAAAAGGGATGCCCCTAATGAATTTTGTTAATTGTGGGGGCAGGACGCAACGGAGTTGAATTGGCGGGGTGGCCTTAGCTGAAATAAAAAAGGGGATTTTACCAAAGGACTATCCTGATTTTGGATAAAGAAGGGTACAAATAACACTTAATAAATCTGGCGATCGTATTCTTAAGGAAATGAAGCGATATAGGCTTCCTGAAAAGCAAGAGGAATTTTTTGGAACCGTCCTTGGGGTGCAAATATGGAAAAAACACCAGGTGTAACGGTTAAAATGGAAAAACAGTAAACCACAGATGCAGGGGATAATTTTGAAACGGACCCTTGGGTTTGGGCTGCAGGTGTTAAAAGGGGTGGAGATTAAAGGTTTAAAATGCAAAAGAATTATTGGTAGGAGGGAGTAGGATTACCGTGAATGATATAATCAGGTTGTGCCTACCACAACATTTTCCGCCGTTGGCGATGTAGCTTGCATGCAGACCAAAGAAAGTGCCTAGAGGGCATCTATGATGGCGCCAACCGGCATACACAGGGGGAGAAATTGGGAGAGAATCTAGTGAGATTGGTTGGATAACAAACTATGGAGCATTTTGTGTACAAGGTAAGGGAAGTATGGCCGACTATTGGTAGGAAACAAGGCAGTGTTGGATATGAAAAACATAAAGATTCAAGGGGTTTTTTGCTTGGTTTGTTTGATTTTCGTACACCTTTTTCCCTTTCTATTGGGTTTAGAAATAGAAATGTTTGTCTTTGTAAATTGGGTGTATAACTATTAATTCGATCCGATAGGGAAGCCCGCTTATCATTAGACCCTTCAATAGAGATTACAGGTGCTTTTAAAGGATTAAGATAGACAGGTTGGGGCAATAGAAATTTTATTGAGGTTAATCCCGCTTCCTAGGATGGTACTTGTTCATTATTTCTGCAAATGTGTGCGATCAACATGCATGTATACTTCAAGTAGTGTTATATGCTTTCCATGCCAGCATTTGTTGAATGCCCGAAGATCGGCGCCCCATTTGTAATAAGTGTGTGGCAAAAGAATGCCGAAATGGTATGCGGGCTTATGCTTTTTTGAAAGCCCTATTGTCAAAGCAAGCTGTTTTATAATGGTAATATATCCATGGCGCGCGTTAACTGCCTTCCCCTGCGGTTTTTAAAAATAATATGTCTTCAACCTTTTTGATTGCCATAATGTAACGCGTATCTCCTTTTCTATAGATTTATTAATTTTCTTGTTGATTTTCGGCTAATTGGAACAAAGCGTTTGTTTGTCTCCCTTTTCCGGTAACCTTAAATAAAGTTCTTCCTCATAAAAGACTCGGAAAGGTCCTTAGACCTATAAGTTCCGAAACCCTAAGTCCGCATCCATATAGTTGTTTTTCCATTGGCCCTATTGCGCTCTCCTCGGGTTTGGAAAAGGGCAATGGCGTTAAATTAGGTCATTTAATCTTCTTCTTCAGAAATAGCGTATCGGGGAGTTTTACGGCCAATCTTTGGAGATTCTAATTAATTCCATTGGGTTGTCTTTGCGATAATCTTCAAAGACCCAGGTAATTGAAAAAGCTCTTTAACCCGGATATAATTCTAGATTGTGATCTGGATTTACTGATTCGCTAGTTCGTAATTAAATTGTTTGTAAGGTGTTTTTGCAAATGTGTATTTGGTGATTCCTTGAGTTGAATTGGCTTCCAGAAACAAAACTATTATTTTCTCACATCCAAAACGTAGTTGCTAATACGGATATTTTTGGATATCCTTCTTTCCATAATTTAGATAATGTTGAATAAATCCATGAAAGGGCCTGTTTTCCAATCATGGGTTAAATATAAGGTACTTTTTTGGGTGCAATAGTAATTTGTTGTGGCCCATAACTCCATTACATGTGGCCTAAATTTCTACATTTCCTATTTATTAAATATTGGTCGTTTTTGTGTTAACTATAATAGGTTTTGGTTGCAATCATTACATTCTAAACTTACTATTGTGTTATTTTAAGGGTAGCTTGAGATAAATGATTTGTTTATCCTTATTTGTAAGTGCGGCTAAAAAGTAATTTTTTAGCCCTTCTTTTTTTATGAATTACAATTTCCTTAACATTTAGCCTATAAGAATCATGAATTATCACGGACCTAACATAATCTTTTTTGGTAATACTGTGAGCCGCGGAGGTTTACGGAATAAACAACTTTCGGAGGAGTATTTGTACCCTACAATTTTAAGTTTTAAGGAAGGTGAATTGGAAATATTATCATCCACAATAGAAGGGGAAAATCATTATAAATTGCACGATTGTTGGTTTGGAAGGATATGAGGGTCATAATTTTAAAATGCAGGTGCCTATACCCATACTTCCTTGGTATTGGCTGACGCCATATAAAGAATATACCACAACCCGTTGTCGAGGTTCATATTAGCAATACTTTTGGACGTGAAGAATTATGAACATTATTCCTCTTATATTTCCCCTTTCCTAAGGGTGTGGTTAATTGGGTTTCGGATCTAAAAGTTACGAACCTGGCCATGTCAAATAGTTTTTGAATAAAGAACTAAGGTGCGGAATTGCCTTAAAAATAATAGGCTACTAACGTGAAAACGGTAATAAAACAATAAACAGGGGACGGATAAAACTGTTATTGAAGACTGTCAACTTTTTAACGCCATCTGTGGCTTTAGGTTATTTCTTGTCTATATAGAAAGTGCCAAAAGGGACAAGGGAAGCTATAAAAAGGATAACGAAACATTTTTTTAAGTCCCAATTTCTTTTTCAAACACATACAGTATGGCCAAGAAACCACATAGGCCATATGAATATAGAAAGCCATGTGCATATCAATGTAGATATTGGGTTCCGGTATTGGCCAATATTTTAAGGCATTCCAAATGCCAAAAGTAATAATAGGATATTCCTTCGAGAATAGCGTAATACTAATAACTTATATCTATATTCTTTGCGGTGTCGTCGTGATATTTTATTATTTTTTTTAAGAGACCCGTCAAGTTTTTTGATAAACCTAAAACGGGTTCCTAAATTTTTTAAAAGAACTAAGCTTTTTAATTTATATGCTGTATTACTTCTCCATATGCATGTGAACGGCCTCCATTACCGCTTCGCTCATGGTAGGATGAGGGTGTTACTGCCTTTTATGTCTCAATGGCCATGGTTTTCTAATTTACGGGCTACTACTGCTTCGGCCATCATGTCGTAACACCCTGCATCCGATCATGATGACATCAAGCCATTCACGCATATTTTAGCGTCCGAAAATCACCTTTACAAATCCGTCTTTGTTACCAGAAGCACTAGCTTTCCACTTGCGGAGAAAGGAATTTGCCCACTTTATCTCGTATCACTTTTTAATGGCCCTGTTTTTCGGTAGTCCAACAGATGCAATTTCAAGGTGAGGCAAGTAATGGTGCATGCCTGGAATATTGCCCAATATATCTAATCGCTCACAGTGGCAAATCAAGCTAATTTTTCACACAAGAATATCCTTCTGCCGAGGCAAACGTGGGCTAAGGCTTGTCCGGTTGAACATCACCGATGGCAAAATATCCCGAATATTGGTTTGGTAATAAATCGTTTACTAAAGATTTTATCCCCTATCCGTTTGCAATTCCAATACCAATTTTTCCTAGACCAAATTTTTCGATTATTGTTTTTAATACCACGGCGGATAAAAACTATATCGGGCGGCTTCAAGAATTTCTTTCGCCTTTGTCTGGTCTTTAATGGTTGCTTTAACTCCTTCACCAGAGTATCTACTTGTTATTCTTGAGGAAGTCATAATGTTTTATTCTGTCTTTTTAAGACTGCGTTCCAATGGTTTTGAATCTCTTCGTCTCCTACTGGTACCACATTGGGGCAAAAAACTCCACTACGGTTACGTCAGTACCGCCAATGGCATATAGAAATAGGCAAATTCTATTCTATGGCAACTCATACTACCGTACAACTAGCATTTTCTTTGGTTGTTTAACCCAAGGTCATTGCCTCACGGTAGCCTATAATTTTTTTGCCATCTCTGTGGTAAGGTTTTGGTAGTTTCTGCGGCTTCTAGCCCCCGGTAAGCATAATGATGTTTATTGGCCGATACTCGGTTTCCTTACCATCATAGCGACTTAACGGCTCAACCTTTTGCCAGGTTTTAAGGTTCCGAAAACGCTTAGATGACTTCAATTTTTGTTTTTTTCATCAAAAAATGAACGCCTTATCTCTGCCTATCGGCACATTGCGACTCTTCCTTTTGACCCGCGTCAAAGTCCTTGTCCACAATTTATACCTTCAGCTTTTTAAGTCCAAATCGGCTGCAATGTAAGCAAATATTCGAAAACTCTGAGCGGATTTCAATAAATGCTTTGGTAGGGATACATTCCCCAATTTAAACAAACGGCGCCACCAAGACTTTTCTTTTTCTATAATGGCAGGTCCTTAAATCCCAAATTGAGAAGGCCTCTGAATTGCGGCTAACATAACCTCCAGGAACACTACCTAATACAATATAATCGAAAATGCTCATTTATAATTTTTTTTTGAATAAATAAATATAGAAGTTTTGCAAAAGTTACAAAACCATACTGAATTCACACGGATGCCATTTTAAAATTAATTGGAATAAATAAGGCTGGCCCAATGGAAAAAAATGGCCAGCCTAATACAGTAAGTGATTTATTTTTAAAACTATTGACAGACACTTATTTTTCCGGCCAAAGTTTAAGGCTGCGCCATTAATGCCAATGTTCTCGCCATTAGTTGTTTTTTTTAGGACATCGTTAAAACGTGGCCTAAGTCCCACCCACAGGTGAACAGTGTTCTTTCTTCCTGGCAATAAGCCCAATCGTAAAATCACTCAAATGCAACATTTCCTTTATCTTCCCTGGTTCAAAACTGGGCCATCCAGTTCCTGAATCGAATTTGGTGGTCGCTTTAAAGCTCAGTGCCAACAAGCGCACATAGTATATACCCCTTTTGTTATTGGTTAGGCATTCACTTGAGCCGGATTTTTCTGTACCTGCTTGCGCAAGCACAATAAAATTGCATATCCGTCAACTGTTTTTTTGCCACTCGGCCCTTCAGTCTTGGGTAATTTTAAACTGCTCCTTTTTTTTTAAGAATCTCTGTTTTGGGATACTTCCTTTTCTTGAGAAGTTCCCCTTGCAATTCCAATAAACACAAACGCATAAGTGGCAAATATTATTTTTCATAAGGCTTTTCTTTTTTATGGTTTAGACCGAAATGGATTGAAGCTACTTGCCGAGTATTTTATGTACGTGAATTTTTAGAGTTAATGGTTTTAATATATAAAAATAGCCCTTAATCCAATAGGAAATAAGGGCTAGGAAAAATTTTAGAGCGACTTTTAATTCATCTTAAAATCGCTTAAACATCTTTTCTTCAACGCCATTGTTCTCATTACGGCATTAAATATTTGAGTTTATCCAATTTTGATTCGGCATATTGGCTAGTAAAATGAACAAATTCCTGAACTAATTTGGTTATCCCGTAAGGCTGTATCTAAATTGGCCATATTAAATTTCCGTCAATAAATATTTCTACGTCTATAAAGGTATGGCATTCGTATATTGAATAGTTCCTTTCCGTAAAAAGAAATTTTGTGGAATTAAACTCCAAGGCATCTTGCACTAGTATCTTGATAAACAACAGTTCCATCAAATCTATAAACCAAAACAGCGTCGGATTCAAACTTCGAAAACTAGTGAAATCCTGAAAAAGGTAATAATGTTAAATAAATATCACCGACCTGCCAATCAAATTGGAAAGTTGACATTTGTCTACTTCAAAAATAACGCTGCCCTTGATACCATCCTCTCCATTTTGTCGCATTTTTGTCGTCCAGTCCATCAAAACGTCATAGCCGGAGGTCCTGCAGGCCCTCACAAGAGTATAAAAAATAAAGCAATAAATGCGCGAGTTAATAAGGTAACTTTTTTCATAATATTTATTTTTAAAAACGCGTTTTTTCCGAATTGTATAATTTGTTATTGTATTTTTATAGTAAGTTTCCAAAAAGCGTTCCAAATTTAAATATCTTCTGCAAAGTTAGGTTTTATGTTAAAACTTACTGTTCGTACCGTAAGTACGGACCAAAGTGTCTGAATTTTTGTCTAAAAATAACGTAATCAATGACCAAAGTAGTAATCCCATATGTTTTATTTACAGATTTTTTGATATGCGACCTATTCAAGAAGTGGTAAAGCATTTCAAATTATATGAAAAGTTGGGAATCTCATCTCATAGAGGTCGAATGGGGTTAAAGTACTTATTTTGCAGTTTGGGGCTCCGTCTGGCCGTCTGTTTTTCCGGTGGTTTGGCGAACTTAATAATTGGTATGAAAGCGGATCATCACTTAATGTTTCGTTGGGAGAGGAAAGTGGCACTGGGAAGGATTTTGTTCCAGAATTGGAACAAGGGTACTTTAATATTAAATACATTGTTGCTTCTTCCATCAACGGGGGTAGTTACGGAAAAGGCTGACCCCTTTGGCCAAAAGTTGTGAACATCCCTCCAATGACAGCTAATTGTTTTGGGGATGGCCAAACCACGTTGGAAAAGATGAGCTTTGATGAAAACCAGAAAGGAAAAAAATGCTTGATAAAACCCTATGCCGTTTATGAAGTGGCATTTGGCTCCTGGAAAAGCGAAAATCGAATATATGATTATCTAACCTATTCGGAACTGGGCCAGTAGACTTGTGGAAATATGTTAAGGAAGATGAATTTTACCCATGTGGGAGTTTTTATGCCGAATCATGGAGTACCCGTATGATCCGTCTTGGGGATATCAGCTAAACTGGCTATTTTTGGGCTCCCACTTCTAGAATTTTGGAAACCTGACGGGTTTAAATTAATTAGTGGATACTTTGCACCAAAATGGAAATGGGTTATTTTGATTGGTGCCTTCCCATTTTCCAGAAGATGCACATGGCTTAGGATTTTTTTGACGGATCCCACCTTTATGAGCACCGGTAGTAGAAGAAGGATATCACCCAGATTGGAAAAAGTTTTGATTTAATTATGGTAGAAATGAGGTAGGGCCTTTTTTGATCAGTAATGCTATGTTCTGGTTAGATCAATTCCATGCAGTGCCTTAAGGGTAGATGCCTGTAGCTTCTATGATATAATTGGATTTAATTCGCGGGCAGAAGGTTGAAATGGGAACCCAATATTTATGGGAATAATGAGAATTTGGAGCCCGATTCATTTTAAGGGAATAAATGAAACCGTTTTATTCCAATCGAGGGAATACAAATGATTGGCAAGAGGAATCTAAAC
>Ga0163217_1011295_pt1 | contig 10017 bp, 14 predicted proteins | sample SynspAceP_FD_185933 | JGI IMG/M metagenome (GOLD analysis project Ga0163217, IMG submission 185933) | Saline lake microbial communities from Ace Lake in Antarctica - Synechococcus sp. Ace-P (PacBio error correction) | ecosystem: Environmental > Aquatic > Non-marine Saline and Alkaline > Saline ...
CTCCACCCAACACACAAACACACCACAAAGGAAAAAAAGGGGGAAAGAACATGGCAGGCCCCCGGTCGAAGGGCCGGGAAAGCGACTCAGAATCGGTCGCGTTAATTTTTTTCCGATGAAATTTCATATCCATTGAATAGCCATCCTGAATTTTAACCTGGGTTATACCGCTGCAGCGGTTTCAGTCCCTGAGAAACAACCTGCCCTGCAACCCACATAGATAGAACCAGCAATGCGGTTCAGTTCCACCAACGACTGAAGACCACCACCACGACGGCGATCTCCCAGCCGCCGGCAAACGCCCAGAACCAGCCGGCAAGGACCGACGAGGAGTTGCGCCGCGTGCCGAAGCTGGAACCCCGCGTCCGGCCCCGGCCCGGCGATGTCTGGCCTGAACAGCCTGCGCTCAGGCCGCGAGCCAGCACACCTGGCGGATCAGCAAAGTGGAACAGCAGGAAGACCGGCAGCAACGCGAGCAGCAGAGGGCTGGCCTGTTTTCCATACCTGGACTGTTTGCTCGGCGCAATCATCAGCAGCAACCACGTGCGAGCAAGGGCACCGGCAACCAGGCCAGCCCTTCCTCCACGCGCGCGCGCCCGCGGGCGCGCTGCGCCATCGCGCTGGGTCAGCACGCCAGCACATGGCCCACCAGCAGCCCCAGGTCTGCGGCGGCCCGAGCAAGGCTTGCGGTGCAATCGAGCGTCAGTTGCAACTCTGTCTGGCAGCAAAAATAGCCAGAGGTACAGCGGTAACAGCAGCACGCAGCAGGAGATTTGATCGCGTAGGGAGAATGGCCGGCTGTGCTGCGCGCCAGATTTGGCCCAAAAGGTAATGAACCCAGTTCGGTGCAAGGGACCACTAGCACCAGCAGCACGCCCCAGGCGCAGTGCGGATCAATCCGCAGCCACGGCAGCATGGCCCAGGCCACCAATGCAAGCACCACGAAGTTTGCCAATGACGGCGGCCGCCACGAAGCGCGCGGCCCAGTGCCTCACGCACTCGAGCAGCGGTACCTGGACGAAGGTGGGGCATACAGCATCAGCCCGAGGGTCGGCCACAAAGCGTTTCCAGCCAGGCGCTTGTAATGTGGGTCCCAGGTGCCGAGCAGCAGGCCGAGTTGCGGACGGCGCACAAGGTACGGCGCAACTGGTGGCGGTTCGAGGGTCAGCGGTCGGGCATGAGTCGGATCGGCAGCGGTGACGGCTGCTACTGTAGCAGAGACACCCCGCCCGTGCAGGCTGAGTCTGCGCTGTCCGCCTCAGCACACCACTGCTTCAGCGGCCACCCTGATCATCTGTTTTCGCGGTTCAGCACGTCTTGAAGGACAGCACATGACCCGCTATCACAGTCATGGGCGACAAAAGATGGCATCCCCAGTTCGGCATAGGGCCGACCCGACGTGTATGCGGTCGGCCGGGGTTCCAGCGCTTGGTTCCTCGACCTGGCGCAGCGCTCCTGCAGATGCTGGACATGTTCGTCCTGTAACCTTGCAGGTTTGCCGGAGAACGCGACATCCGGGTACGCCGCGGTGGAGTGCAGGGCGGTCCAGTTGTCCCCTCGCCTTGACCCGCACGAGATGTAGCCGGGAACAGCGGCGCTGAACTTTCCTGCTTTGATCGCCCCCGGCCTTGAGCGTCTGCCAGCTGAATGCTCGGTTGAAGCATTCGACCCTGACCGGAAGGTTGCTCGGGGGCAACGGAAGTTTCCTGGCGCGGCTTGCACTGCAGCAGGTATCAGGCAAATCAGGCAACTTTCATCCGAGTATTCATAAGCCCTTCTGCTGGACCTTGTCGCAGCTGCTTCGAGAATCGGCAAGCCACGGCAAGGTCCAGCGCGCGGCACTATCTCAGCCGTGGATTTCTAACGCTTTCGCAGCGCCCAGGTTTGTGAGGAAATCTGGCCGGCCAGGCCGGGCAGCCAACTTCATACGGGAAGGGATCCTATTCCTGCAAGGTTTTTAAACTGCGCGTCTTCCGCGCGGTCGCTTGGCCGCGATCGCCGAGGGCTGCCCATGGTACCGCTCGGCGACGCCAGACAATACTGCTCGGCGGGCTGTTTCGCTTGATGGCGAACTGGCGTCACAGTTCGCCGCTCAGTCCGAGGTCCGGCACGCCGTCAGATACTGCGCCGGCCTGCTGCAGCCGCAATCGGGGGTACCCAGCAGCAACCAGAACGTCTTCCGGCAACAGTTCGATGGGCGGCGGGTAGGCGCAGGCGCGATTCGCCCGCACCACGCGGTGATCAGCACCTTGCCAGCTCCAAAGCGTGCCGAGGGATTTGCCCGACCGCAATGCTACCGGCCCGTCGATCCGCACCGGAAAATGCAATCGCTCCAGTTCCGTGCTGTTCGGCCTGCAAATCACCCAGGCTACCGCGCAAACAGCTCCTTCAGCACGGAAATAGCGCGGTAACGTTGCTGTTGCAGGTAATCGTGACCCGTAGCTTGGGACGTTCAGTGGTCAACAGCGCAATGCGAGGCGAGGGTCATGCCCGCTTCCAGGGTTCGGGGATGACTTTCCGAAGCGCCGCCTTTCCAGCTCCTCCAACGTGGCTTTTCGTCGCGCGGGGCGCACCAACCGTTGGCACATCGGGGCAACGCGCGCTGCGTACATTGATCAGGTCTTGAGCGCGGCGGTCTTGTCCGTTGTGCAGATCCTACCAGCGAGGCGCTGGCAATTGCCGAACGTGTTTTTCGAGCAACGGGTCGGTCGGTGGAGTCGGCGTAGTACACCGCCTGGCCGGCCAGCCGGCTCGCGTGCGAATACCGGGTTCGACATCCACCGCGACGAAGGGCAGGCCCTCGCTCGAGAACAGCGGCCGACGATCTGCCCGGTCCGCGTAGCCGAAAGATCAGTACATGGCGGGACAGGTTTCCGGCTTCTCGATGGCCAGGGGCTCTTTCGTCGTCGCCAACGCTTGCGCCGCAGCGCCAGCGGCGACAGCACAAGGGTTTGTAGCGAATGATTGAAGGGCGCGAGCACCATCGACAGCAAGCACCGAGGTCAGCAGTATCGCGCCAGTGGCTGTCGAGCGAACGGCCGCCGCTCAGGCCTAAATCGCGATCACGCAAGCCGAACTCGCCGCCCACCGGCCAAGAATCAGGCGGTGCGCAGGCTGTCGCGCATCGATGCGAGAGCCTGAACGATCACCGGCCACTAGAAGACTCTTGGCTGCCCAGCAAGAATCAGCGCGCACAGTCACGGCCTCTAGCCAGATGTCCGGTAAACCACGCTGGGTTCGACCCAGCATGCCGATGCTGACGAAGAACGCCCCCCGAGCAGCACATCACGGAATGGACGAATGGTCTCGATTCGACCTGAATGGCGAAATCGTCTCACCAGCACATCCCTGCCAGAAAGGCAACCGAACGCCATCCGACAGCCCCAGGCGCCTGTGTCCAGGCGGCGATCAGGGAGAACGAACAGCACGGTCAGGGTGAACAAGCTCTGCGAGCGCCGTTCGGCGAACCAAGGTGGAACAGCGGACGCAGAAGATAGCGTCCAGCGGACCAGGAACCACTCGCCTGCCCACCAGCGCCCTTCAGCAGCGCCATGCCCAAGAACCTGCGATCTGCCGATGCTGGCGCCATGCCCCAGTACCGGAATGGAATGATCCACGACGGGCAACGCAGGACGTCCTGGAATACCGACAATCGCCGTGCCTCAGGCGCCCGTGCCGGTTCATTCTCGCCCTGTTTTCGGTCAATTGCTGCTGATCCAACGGTGGGAAGGACCTGCGCGAATACCGCGCCGACGAAAAGGCCGCCCGCCGCCGGCACCACCTCCGATCAAACCAGGCCCCCTGTGCCGTATCACCGCCGTGGTCAGCGGCCACTGCGCGTCCCGCCCCAGAATGCTGTGGCGCAATGGCGTAAAAATTCTGCGAAGAGGGTAAAGCTCAGACCAATGGTGAACAGCAAGAAAGACGGAGCGAATCTCGGCGATCGCACTGATAATACGGGCACTCACTCACCGGCCGCCCGCCGTATGCAGCCAAGGAATACGCCCACCAAGCAGGTAGGCCAAGGCCTGGGAGGGTACGCGCAAGCACGCCTGAAAGACCAGCACCACCAGAACGGTAGCACCCAATAGAAGAAGCGTTTGTACCAGCGCTGGTTCCAGCATAGTGCGTCCCGGATATCATGCCAAGGTGGCCATTCGTCACAAGGCCGCCTGCCCTCGAATGGCGCCAGGCAAAGTCCACAATTGCACCAAGGGTTGGGAAGCAGAATACGTCAAATTGCGCTGCAAGTGCGCCCAATCAACGGTGGCAGGCGTTTCAGCGCCCGCTCTGAGACTTTATAGAAGCATTTCCTAATCGCTCTGAACTTGCAATGCTCACTTGGCGCGGGCATGCTTCCTATTATCAAAAGGTAACCACCTCCTTATGACATCTCTTCAACCCACGACTATCGGCGGCGCAAAAAGCGGTTGCCACGCTTCTGTTCGGACTAATCGACGGCGGTGCCAACGACGAGCACACCGCTGCGACGCAACGTCCTCGCGATCTCGCCGACGTAGCGCTGCGGCAACGGGTGCGAGAAATGTCGAGGGTGTGATTCTCGAGACATCGCTGTTGGCGAGAACCTAGCATGCCAGTGGGCGCTGGCGCCTCGGGCTGACGCATGTTCGCCCGCCGCGGTGAAGTCCCCGGCGCCCGCTGCGGCCCACGCAAAGGGTTATTTCCTTTACTCCTGTCCACCGTCTCGGTAGCCCGATCCGCCGAAAGTGCCTCGGCGATCGACCGGCCCCATGTGTTCCAGCTCCTAAATGTGCTCAAGATCGCGGTTTCATGAAGCAACGCTCTGGAGCAAGGCCAAGGGCTGGCGTGAACACTGGTGTTCGTTACCGTCGACTATGCCCCACGCCGGCTTCACGCTATCGCGATTGCGCAGTCCCGGCAATGAGCGGCCAGTACTCCGCCATGCGCCGCATGTGCCCAGGCCGCCCTGCATCCGCGCTGGTCTGGGAATGTCGCGCGCTGCATTGGCTCGCCGCACGGATCTGGGCAATATCTCCCTCTACCCGGGAAAACCCCACCGCGCGGCCCCGACCTACAATCCGCTGGCTGGCGCCGCCACTTCGATCCCTCCATTTCCTGGAAGGACCTGCAGTGGATTCCGGACTTCTGGGAAGGACCGATGATCATCAAGGGGATTCTCGACGTCCGAGGAACCGCCGGAAGCCGTTTTCGTTTCGGTGCCGAAGGCAATTGTCGATCCCATCATGGTGGCGCCAGCTCGATGGCGTCCCTGTCCAGCACCGCGCCCTGCCGCCCATCGCCGACGCCGTCCAAAGGCAGATCAAGAATTCTGGTCGACTCCGGCAATCCGCACTCGGCCCTGACATCGTCCCATGATCGCCCCGGCGCCGACTTCCCTGCTCGGCTCGACCTTCATCTACGCCCTGGCCACCGCGCCCCGGAAAAAAGGCGCCGTCGCCAACCTGCTGAACCTGATCGAAAAGGAAATGAAAGTCGCCATGGTACTCACCGCGCCAAGTTCGATTGCAGAACAACAATGAGGACTGCTGGTCAGGACTGCGCGGGAGGCAGGGCGTATGTGGCGGAGTAAAATCCCGCCAGAAAAAAGGCGTCCTGGGGAACGCCTTTTTGCTTGCCGGGGTCACCTTTCTTCCGATCCCGTAAGATTTGAAATTAAAGGAATATGCTAGTTAATAATTGTTCTGGGTTAAATCATCGAGGGTAATCATTTTTGCTGTTGAGGATTTTTTCCTGCACCGGTGGTGCATGTTCGGCGAGAAAATTTATGCGGGTTTTTCTGTCTCGCTTGGCAACGGCCAACGCTGAAAATAATCTGTGATAAACGGCACAGAATTCACCGCAGCAAGCGATGTTTTTTGGACAAAGAGACCGGCGTGACTCTGGCTTCATCAGCCCGGCAACCAACATTGTGCTAAACTCCTGGATGATACGAACGATTCATTCGTTCAATGCAAATTCGTACGAAACGCACGATTTTATAAGGCTGGGGTTTTTAGTGGGAGGCTAATGGCTATGAACCTAATGACAGCAAACGAAGCAAGGCTCACTTTGGTGAGGGTGGTTTTGCTGAACGGCTCAGCGAGAGCCGGTACACATCAGCAAGCATGGCAATGCCGGTGGCAGTAGCTGGGTTGCGGCTTGAAAGACTTTGGTCAGTCAGTGAAGTAATTGAAACTGGAGCTACTACAGCTGAGGCAGTAGCCGCGCACAAGGAGCAAGATTGCAAGCCGGGAGAGACAGTGGATGGCGAGGAGTTCTTTGATCCGCTTGCTGCGGACGATGACTGATGGCGTTGGCTTCGTTTTAACCCGTGAATGCAACAGCAGGATCCTGAAAAGCTATCCGCCGTTAACACAGTGGACACCTGGGGGCAGGAGCAATCCCGAAAAGTACCTGCAGGGTCGAGGGAAACCAATGGAGCTATTAGCCGAGTTTTCCCGCTCAGAGGGTTGGCCAGGCTGGATGTGGGTGAAGGGGTGCGGTTCATTTTCCGGTATGCAGTCACATGCTCTACTAACGGTTGAAAAGAAGCAGCTAGTGTATTTTTGCTGTGCTGCATCAGCGATGGTGCCAACGGAGCATCTGCAGGGTCGTTTAAATGTTGTGTCTGGGAAAAGTCGTGTTCGTTCACAGTAGTGCTGGCGATGGAGCGCATGCCGTGACCTGACTAAGCGACCGTGCAAATCCATCGTTTCAGGCCATGTTACATGCGGGTCCTGTGTTTGCAGTGGGTCGCGTGGGTTGCGAATCTGCGGGAATACAGACTCGCGAAGCCCGCTGCAGGGTTGACTGCCTCAAGGTAGCGAGGGTTGCGGGTAGAGGAAACGGTGCGGTCCGGACGTTTTCTTTCAATCTGGCCTGTATCAGGCCGAGTTAAACTGCGTAGGTCTAATCTCGTTCAGGCCGATGGATAACGCCGCTGACCGTCTCAAGGCCTGCCTTTGGGTTTCCAGGGGCGTGGCCAGGTCGTTTACTTGGAGATATTGTAAAACCATCCGTGGATGCCATAGACCTGTAGGTCGGCTCCACTCGCAGCCTTTGCGCTGTCCACAGCGGCGACGCACACCACCCAGCCGCGCTAATACCTAGAGCACTAAAAGTAGCGCAGTACACCCGCGCTAAGCTACAGCGGTGGTATTCCGTGGCGTCACCTAGAGCCATCTTTTAATTAGTCAGATTATTGAATTTTTAATATGAAAATTCACAAATGGGTGAGCTACAGGCAACGCGTACAAAAACTGACACTTTTCCGCGCTAAAAAGAACGAGGGCACCGAATAGCCACGTTCGTTGGAGTTGTCTCTAGCTGTGTCGGCCCACTCCTGCCTCGCTGTGTTTAGTTATCAGTCGCTCTATGCTTACCACGGACGCCCTGCAGCTACTGTAATGCAACGCACGTCCACGTTTTTTGCCGTAGGACACCAAGGGGATGGCTTCTGCAAGTCAGTAGCAATTTGAGACGCTTTCCATGTCCCGCCCTCCGCGATCGTCTGTCTCGGACAAGCAAGGCCCTGCATCTGCATCAACGTTTCCCAAATGGATTATTCACAGACGGCGCCAAACAGCCAGCCAACCAGACCTTTGCCAAGTAATGAAGCGAAGCTTGTTACAGGACTGGATGCTGGAGCTTGTGCTGAGATGGGGCGCTGGCTGTAGGGAACAAGAACGTTGAAGCAGCGCCTTGATCACAAGGCAGAGCGTCATGATTTTTATAATTACCGGACCAAGACTATTGGTCAATTCGATAAGATTGATCGCGCGGGCAAACTGCAAGAAGGGAGCGGCCGGCGGTTCAGTTTCCCCTTTGATAAAAACTGGAAGGTCCAGCACGGCCAGATAGCGAAACTGACGCCAATACAGACTGGAAGATCTTGAAGAGCCAGTCAGCGATAAGTCCGAAAGCTTGGAGAAACTGGCGTAGCCGCCCTTTTAGACCCTCGTGCAGAAAACAGACTGCTTAATTTCTCACCACGCTTTCGCTTCCAAGCGTTTTCGCTCGCATTAATCGATTGAGCTTCCGATCAGCTTTGAGTCGCTGACCCACGAGCTGACCATGCGCTTCGCGCCGTTTTTCCTGAACCGACGAGCGTCAGTTGATTGAGCAACGGCATCTTCAATACGACGAGCAAACAGGCAGTGTCAGCGAGCTGAAAAAACCCCTACTGCGGAAATCTGGGCGCAGATTCTTGTATGGAACCAGCTACGAGTTGCCATCATGGATCAGAAGGATCCCTGCGACAAGCACGCAGACGATGCTATTCAACGCTTTAAACTACCCCTTCGAACTTGAGTCACGCCTGCAGAACCTGCATACGCTCAAGTCTCGTTTATTCGCTGGATGAAACCGGTGCCAAAACATCCTTTACTTGCATTCGGATCTTCTCTGAATGGGACGAGTCCGATAGTCGGGAAGAGCAGGCATCACGCCTGGCTCCTCTCATGCTGTTACCCGTTCGCCTGGAGAACGGGGAAGCTTTAACCCCAGAACCGCGACCTTTCGAATACGAGTTGTGTTACCGGCGAAGACACTCCTTCAAATCCTCTCGCTCCGGGGAAAAAGTTTACGCCGGCGACTTCGGCCATTGCTCTGCCGCGAATCACTGAAGAACTGCTTGCCCGGAAAGAGTATTTCGCTCGTGTGCGGGAGACTGTTCTCGAAGTAAAGCTCGGCTGGAAGCTGCATCGCTTTGCTTCCTCGGCTATTCGAGTCGGCAAGCTGAGATGTAATCTGGACCTTGAGCCCGGGTAAAAACGCAAACATGCTGCAAGAACAGGTCTGCCCGTCCAGCGCTTATAGGTCCTGGCTGGTAAGCGAATGCTCCGATCCGTCGGCAGCATCGGCTTCACCAGGAGTACGCAATCGATCGAGCTCGATGATGTCATCAGGCTACCCGTTGATTTGACGCCGATAGCTCCCAGCACAGCGCATTGGTCGATGTATGGCGCGGGCGAAGACCTGGTTATCGAAGGACCGCCTGCACGGGTAAGTCCCGCAAACGAATCACCAACGATGATCTCCGCTGCCATGGGCGCAGGGGAAAGCGGTGCTCTTCGTGCTGAAAAAACGCGCTGCCATTTTTTTTTTTTTTGGGGAGGTTGGTAAAAAATCGGCTACGCGTGCTGGCCTGGGTGATTTGTTTGTTTGGAAACTGCAACAGTCACAAGAGCCAAAAGAGCCGCAGTTGCCACGAGCACGGGCAAGCGTAATTAGTACGCGTGCTGCTTTCGCCAGCCCCGTCAGCCTGAGCGACTTGATTAATAACTATGAAAGGTGAAGCAACGCAGCTCAAATGAGCAAAAATGTTCGCCAGTTTTGCATGCCCCCTTGCCAGCACTCGGATAACTGCTCACGACAGGTTTCTTAATGCAAGCGGCTCGGTTGCGACGAAATGGCTTGCTGTTCGCCCGACCAACTTCCACCCTTCTGGCCCGGTTGGATCTGGAATCAGAGACCAGGTTTACGGCAAGCGTTACTTCCCATATTTGTTCGCAAAGAATCCGCGAGGAAAGCTGGTAGAGTGGCAGCGGAGGATCAATCCGTGGTTTGGCTGCAACGAAAACGCAGTGAGCGAGGTTGAGCAGACCGATATTTCTGGCATCAACTGAAAGAAGCCCGGTGACGTCCCCTGGATGAGCTGAGCAACGGCCCGAATCAGCGCATCGACCGAGCTTCAGTCAGATGAATGGTTGCCTCGTTTCTACCTCTGGCAATGCAGCAAGTGGGCAGAAGTGTTCGGCGATGCCGTTTCCCGAAGGGTATGAAACTGGACCTATCACTCGAGCTTGATGCGTCTAGCTGTGAGGGCGCTTGCCAGAGCTGCTTGAGGGCATGGATCAATTGATGGAGCAAGCAGGTCACGCTGAGCCAGGCTGTGCATTCCAGCGTGCATTACTTCGGATTCTGCTCTGGAGAAAATCAAGCAGTCTTGTGCGCAAATTCGACAGCACAAACGAAGTAATACGCTTGAAGCTGGACGAACCTTCTTGATTATGCGGAAGCCAAAGAGCTCATTGT
>Ga0163217_1070403_pt1 | contig 10017 bp, 9 predicted proteins | sample SynspAceP_FD_185933 | JGI IMG/M metagenome (GOLD analysis project Ga0163217, IMG submission 185933) | Saline lake microbial communities from Ace Lake in Antarctica - Synechococcus sp. Ace-P (PacBio error correction) | ecosystem: Environmental > Aquatic > Non-marine Saline and Alkaline > Saline ...
TTGCGACGGGCCGATGGACGAACACCGCAACAAAAACCAGAGTTTATAGTTCTAATCAAGCGCGCAGGGTTCGCGCGACTGTTGGTTGCAGCGAGTGAGGTGCGGGGCAGCAGTTGGATTGCAAAGAAAGTGCCTGCAAAAGCGCCTTGATCCTGCCTGGTGTTCCGCCCTGATGGCACACAATCGCGACAGGGCAATGCCAACATGTACGGTGCCCATTGGAAGGCGCTGGTACGTGGGCGGCACCCCAGATCTGCTGGCTGGCCCTTGCGCCAAGGCGCTTTCCTCCTCGTAAATTAAAAACCCTTCATGGCCTGGAGCCTCTCGCAGACGCGCCCTGCCAGTTTCCCTCTTCGTATATGAAGCTACTTCCAGCAGGCTGCTTTCGCGGCTAGCAGGCCGCTTGCACGACGAAAACGAAGGTGGCGCACGATTCGTCACCCGGTGCATTTCCTGCTGGTGAGCTCAGTTGGCTTGGTATCACCAGCTTGCATTATCCCTGGCTGCGGCTCCATTGAAATCTGGAAGCGGTTATGTCACGATCCGCCATCGCGGTCGTCCATAATCCCGAAGCGTCTGCTTGCTCCCTTCCGACCTGGTGGGGTCTAATTAGGTGCAGTGTCGGCTGCACTTGCCAGCACCGAACAGGCTGAACGGCGAATCACATCGCGAGCCCATATTCGAACTCACCCACTTCTTGACCGACCCAACTTGGCTGAGTTGGGGTCAGGTGGTGGGATGATTGTTGTGCATCTCTTCACCGCCAAATCAGAATGCCCCCCAGGCAATATGACTCGCTTCGGCTGCGGCGTCGGCTTATTTCGCGGAGTGCTCGACATTGCGAATACCGCCAAAAAGCATGGGCCCAGACCCGTGAGTGCTTGCCACACACCGGCGGAGCCATGCGGCTGGAAGGGCGTGGCCCGAGGGATTACAACACTCCACTGCACTGCCCATACGGTCATGCCAAGCACGCCGAACGCGCCAGAATTGATGATCGCCAGCAGTGTCACACCCGCCAGCGGGAAAGAGGCTTACAGGTTGGCGCTCGACCCAGCATCCGGGAGTTCTTTGCGTAGAATGCGAGGGTCCTCTTCATTCTTGCCTCTTCCATATACCAGTTCACGCGGCCTTTGCGCATTACTGTAGTCAGACCCATTGTGCACTGGCTGTGGGGGTTTTCCGGGGTTTCGCATTTTGGCGTGTGCTTGCGGTGGATGGCCGTCCGACTCGCGGGTGTTCATGCTGGGTCGTGAGCCACAAACCAGAAACGGAAAAAAAAGTGCTGCAGCGGCCCGGGTGCAGTTCAAGTGCACGGGGCCGAGTAGCGATGCAGATAAACTGTGACGCTGACGATGGTGACCATGCCGTCAGAACAGAGTGACGGCCAGAATCTGCCAGCCGTTGAAGTTGCCCGTAAACCTTGATAACCATAGGGCTTTATTTTCCTCTTTCAGCAATCGGGAACACACGCGGAATTTTCGATTATGGCCCAGGATGCTGGCAATGAACACGAACCGTCAGACAACGGTGGATGCCTATTATTGCTTTCAAACATCTGATTACAACACCGATGAGTAATGGCATGACTTCCAATCGCAGCGCCGGCACATCGCTCTCTTTATATATGGTTGTAGCATATCACTGTGGATTCTGTTCAGTGGACAATCTGTTGCTCGTGGGCGGGTGTGGAAGCAGCACCCACAACGCAATGCAGACGTTCAAAAAGGCTGTTGTTTGTCCTCGTATAGCACCGGCGGGAGTGCGTTGGCTGTCTCTAATTCCATGCGTACACTTTGCGTCGCCGGCAGCAAGCAGCCAGGCAGATACTGCACGCAGGTGAGGAACCCGCATTCGACCTGGCGTGCTTGGGGCTCCAACGAGCGGCGTCTTTGGGTACTGGGAAATATCCTCTCTGGCGATGCTGTATTTCTCCGATCGCTGCAAATTGATTCTGGTCATTCCGGCCTGACTTCAACATGCAAATCAAGCGGGAAACACTGGCTCAAGGCCACTCTGCACCTGACGACCCTCGCCTTTCACTGGTGGCTGACTTGCGCCGCCATCTCACAGGGCGAGAGCGCGGAGCGAAGCACTGGAGCACACCCACCGCATTCAGCCGCTCGCGTATGGTTTCTATATCTGGCGTCACGCTTCGTCGGGCAGTGCGCGTGCCAATGCTCAGGGCAGAAGCAACCGGATTGTCGGGGCATTCGTCTGCGACGTGACGCAGCAGCAAACTCAAACACGAGCGGGTTGCAGAGGGCGTCCGTGGTGGTTTAGCGAGGTACGCAATGAAGGGGTGGTCACTCAGCGACATGCCGCAATGCATCGTCAAGCGTCACATATTGCGGTTCTGCCGTAATCCGGGTTTAATACCCCATGAGAGGTCGAGATTGCGCGATCTATAAAGCCTAACCCTGCCTCAAAGTCCGGCTGCATGATGGAATTGTTTCTACATGGGAGAAAATGTGGGAAATCGTTGTTCCCGCTAGGCTCTCGGCATCCTCTTGGCAAGGGAGAAAAATCTGGAATCGACGCAAGGATGGGGAGATTTATCTCCCAGTGGAGCAGCGGAATAAATGCGGTACGTGGCGCCAGACCAGTGAGCGTGACGCATTTATTCGTGGGTGCGGTCTTCTCCGATATATGTGCTCAAAGCAGTCCGCGCCAGGAAAATGCCGATTTTCTTGCCGCCCAAATCAGCACTGCCCGCGCCTGCCTTCTATATCCGCTTACGCTGGCGAGAGCGAACTGACCAACGCGGCTGGTTTGCGGGCAAAGCGCCGCGAACAGCCGCCTGGGGTTGATCTTTATCGATCCTGGACCGCTTCAAAGACCGTCAATCGACAGCCCTGGCCCAACCGCAGGGGATGGTTGTTTTTGGCGTGTGGCTGCCCGAGGCAATGCTCTACGCCTGTGTCGCGAGGAAGACCCACCTTCGCGCGTCTGGGGTGGTTGACGTAATTCGTCCAATGCTGGTCGAGAACCTGACCGAGACGGACCGACATAACGTCCCAATCCGCCTCAGCGGTCTTACCACCCGAATGGCTTCAGCCAACCCTTCGAGATAGAAGGAGCATCAGCATCTCATTGCGGCGAGCGTCGAGCGCTGGGCCATGAGTATCTCTTTTCCGGATGATGGCGCAGAGGGTGGCCGACTACTCACCAGGAGAGCGCCGACGCCCGCCGTGTCCAGGCCAAGGCAACGGCCCTAGCCTACGCTTTTTTATACTCAGGCAGGCTGACGGACAAGGACGCGGCGGCAGATGTATGTTTAGCAAGTCAGACCTTTATAAATGGCCCATCAACATGCAGCCAGTTACAGGTCTATTACCAAGCCTCAGGTCCCGACAATGCAACAAATTGGCCAGGGTGGGTGCGCTGGAGGCGCTCCGGTGCCGTTTTGGCAGCATCGCGGTGCCGCCGGCGATCATGCCCCGGTGAGTTTTTGAGCCCAGTGGGCGCAGTCGAGAGCGGTCGGTTGTAGCGTGGATTCCGATTGAGACGAGATACATGCTTGCGCCAGGCCTGTTTACTAGATGCGCGAATGGTTGGATGCCCGGGTTACCCGTTGACCTGTGTCGCGTGCAAAACATGTCTGGCTCCACCCTTGAGCGCGGCGAAATGTTGCTTGGCAACCGTCAAAAATCTGCGCTGGCGGCCGCTTCGCTTCCGCCGGCAGCGCACTGGAGCTCGGAACTCCACTCGAAGAGTGAAAATCGATGCCAGCAGCGTGAGCGCCTGCTTGAAAACGCTGAGTATGCGTTGCGGGCGCTGGGAGGTCAGGCTTTTCCATCGAGTGATTTCGGTACGGTTTATTCCTCCTTGTAGCGATCTTTCAACGGCTGCCGGTCCAACACCCCTGAAAAATCGATCCAAGGGCTTCGCTTGCCGACTTGCCAGGCTCCGCCACTGACAGCGCCCATCTCCAGAGCCATTATCGAGACGGTTGACGAGGCTCGCCACCTGACCATCGTTGCCGAGGGCATCGAGAAACCCAAGGGCACAACACGAGTTGCTCAGGGATATGAAGTGCGATATCGGCCCAGGCTATCTTTACAGCAAAGCCGCAGGCGCCGCGCAAATATCACCGAGCACATCGTGGTGGCGGAGTGCTTCATATGGTCTAGCGTGGGTAGACAGGTGGGTACTGAATTCAGTACAAGCACTGGATTAGTTGAGCCCGAATCTAAGACCCTGTAAAAGGTAGTCCGCAACTCACATAAACCACGTTCCCTGGAGAAGAATCATGAATTGCACTCAACCCAACACCGCCGGGGCCTCGGTCTCGGCGAGCGGCCTCACACGCTCACCGCAGCCGCCACCTGAAATGGGCCGGGTGCGCGGAGTGTGGCAGCCCAGCTTCTGGTGCGCAGCACCGGTGGCGAGACGCCGAATCTCTATACCAACTGGCGCGACCCAAGAAAGCCCGATCTGACAATCGTCGAACACCCGCCCACCGTACATCGCCAGGCAACTTATCGAAGACCCTGGTCACGCAGGTACAGGCCGCAGGCCTGGTTGACACCTTTGAAAGGCGAAGGCCCGTTCAACCGTTTTCGCACCCACCGACGAACCTTCGCAAAAAAGATCCCCCAGGCTGACCTGGAGGCCCTGCTGGCCGACAAGGAACAAACTGACCGCCGTCTGACCTACCACGTGGTAGCAGGCAGGTTCAAATGGCCGCTGACAGTGGTCAGCATGACCAAGTGCCGAACCGGTCCAGGGCAGCTCACTGAACGATTGACGCCACTGACGGTGTAAAAAAGTCGATACCGCCACCAGTAAACCGCCACTGATATCAAGGCCAGCAGATGGCGTGATTCATGTGATCGACACGGTGCTGATGCCGGAGATGTAATACAGGCATGCTCGATTGGTACTGAAGGAAGGGCAGGCTTGGGTCTGCCCTTTTTTATGTCTTAGCAACCCACTCACTTCAACAGATTTCTCCTCATCAGACCGGCTCAACTCTTCCTGCCAATTTGCTGATCGATACTCCCGAAGGATCGGCAGAGAGGTATCGCGGTTTCCCGCGCGGTTATCGGGCGTTGGCGAGTAGGGCTGGAAGACCGGGGTTTATGGTAAGGCAAAGCGTCTGTGTCGTTTTCCCAGCACGACGTGATACAGCGCCCTGGGCGCATGAAATTCCAGCTTGGATCAAGAGTTATCTCAGCAGCGTGATCGCGTCGCTTCGTGCATGTGGGCACTTGGGTGTCCGCGGCCCTGCGTCGATCCAGGCCAGAAACCGCATTGTCGCCTTGTCGGTCGCCTAATTTCGGCGAGGGCAGGCCCTTGTCGGTGCCGGGCGCCTGGTTTGGGACCGGATGCCCGGCATGGCGTGGCTAGGGCGGTTACGCCCCAGCTCACGGCCTGCAATTGAGAATCCGCCGCATCGGGCACGTTCCTGATTGTTGAGCGGTAATCTCGAGGACCCCGGCGCAGAGGAATTGCGTGGCTGACAGTTGGTCATCAGCGCAAGGTACAGGACACGGACTGAGTTGGCGTATCGAGCAGCATGTTGCCGTCTCGGGTCATCAGATATACGTATCCCGAGGTAAGGCCGCATGACTTGTGGCGCGGTGATGGCAACCCACCTTCGAACCTGTCGCCATCGCGAAGGGGTTGCCGTGTGCGCTGAGTAACACGCCCGGCCAGTTAGTTCTCGACGATATTGCGAAACGCAAGAACGGCGCGATCCGGCCACGCCGCGATGCCAGCACCGGGAGCGCCGGACCAGCCGGCGGTGCGTCCATTACCTCCAGGGCGACAGCACCCCCATGGGGCCGGTCACAAGTAGACGGACGATACGTTAAGGGCCTCTCTATGATTGGGAGGCCAGCTCCGACATGGCCATGGCCTGCGCAGCACAGCCCGTCATGGTTTCCGAGGCCACAGCGTCAACTAATCAGCCGGGCGAAACGAAGAGACAATAGCCATAGCAAACCAGGGCAACAGGCAGGCTGCATCGCGGTTGGGCGCTCATCATCCTTGAATCGTCGGGTCAAAGGCTGGAACCGCGGGCAGCGATATTGGACAGTCGTCGTCAGAGGCGGTTTCCTTGGTGACATAGACCACCACCTCAACGCGGCTGGCGATATCGCACAAATCATCGTCCGCGTCGCGCGGTGCCGTGCTGACCTCCGGCCCACGCTTGAGTGTCACCACTCCTGCGCATCACCTCGACTTGGCCACGTCGATTCCAGGCCATCAATAGCCGCTCAGCAACTTGGGTCGCAGTCCGTTGTTCTATACTTCGTCTGGGTGCATCGACCACATACGTATTTTCGCATCCAAGCGTATGCGCATCCTGTCACCGTCACCGGGCCGCTCAGGCTCAGCTATAGCAGTCGCGAGGGCGATTAGGAAAAGTTGTTCTGATCAAAATGGTCTGGCCTTGGCCGAGTAACTGGCTGCTTTGAGCAAGCGCACCTTATGTATGCAGTTTGTCAGGCAAACACGCCCGGGGGAAGAGCCTTATCGGAACCTAAATCATGCGGTCTTCCCGGTCACACATACCGAATTGTTTATTAATGAGTACCCGAATGCGACTAAAAAAAAAGCTGAGCTGTGTCCGCCTGGTATTTGGCATCGGGGGAGTGATGCCAAACCAACCCAATGGTAATATGGGGTTAGCGAGAAAAGCGTTATTGCCTGAAGCTGATTATTGGAAATTGCCTGCCACAGCATGGATACTGGCGAGGTGACGCGCGGACCCTGAGTGGCAAGTAACATCTATTGTTTGCCAAGCGCGACGGTGAAGACTGGGTGCGTCTTTTCGAGCTTGGCGGTGTAAGGCGAGAAACGAACCGGCAATTGGACTGGAGCCCTGCCAGTGGTGCGTATCCCAGCCAGATCAGAGCGCGCGCGGGGCTGATATCCCAGAGGGCCCGAAACCTAAGGAACTACACCTTCGTCGACCCGTGATCGAGAAATGAACCGGATGCATGGGTGATGGGAGCAAGGGATATCGAGGTTAAGCCCTGACTTGACCCGTACGTCCTTTTCCTAATCGTTTCCCTTAAATTGTTCTACCGGCCTCGCAGCAGTTTGTATGCGATTGTCGATCCCAGCGAAGTTACTCGCGGGTAGCCCGGCCCTGGTACTACTTGAGCCGTAACTGAAACTGCCACAGCGAGGAGCCGGAGACCCTATGGCTCCGGCTTTGATTGTTTCTGCGTCTACGAAAACAAGTACGCGGCCACATGGGCGTTTGTCTGCATGTCCTTGCCTATACTGGACATGAACTCCTGGCGCCGGCATTAGCCGGCCAGGGTGATGCAAGCTGGCCTACACAGCCGGCTGCACAGGACGGTCGGCCTACCAGGCCTGACCGATACTCACGTCGGCGCGCAACATGCACCACCGATTGAGGAGATTGACCATGTCCCGCAACAGTGAAACTCCCCTTACCCGCTTGATAGACGACCAGGGCAGCCGCTGGCCAGAACTGCCGCAATGGAACGCTCGAACACAGGCCTGTTGTTATCCCTGTACCAGAATATGCAGCGTGTGCGCAGCTTTGGAATCAAAAAGTGCCGTGCGCCTGCAAGCGCACCGGCCAGTTTGGGCAGCCTATGCCTCGACCTGGGTCAGGAGGCGATCGGCTCCGCCGTCGGCCCGGGCGATGAGCCTGAAGACGTATTGATCCCTATTACCGTGGATACCGCACGCAGCTACAGCGCGGCGTGGGATGCACGAGATTCTGCTTGCTATTGGGGCGGCGACGAGCGCGGAAGCGCCTGGGAAAAACCCCGCGGTGCGGAGGACTTTTCCCGATTTGCGTGCCTAGACCTGACCCCAGGCCTGCCACGCGGTGTGTGGCATCGCGACCCTTTCCGAATCGTCAGCAACCACGGGGGTGGCGGTGACGAACGCCCTGCGGCGACGGCGCAAACCACAAGGGCGAACTTTCTGGAAAGCCTGAACCTGGCGGGTTGGGTGGCAACTGCCGGTGGTGTTCGTCATTAACAACAACCAGATGGGGCTATTTCGGGTGCCGCCCTAGCCTCTGTGCAAGAGTGCGCGCCAAGACAGCGTGGGCGCACGGAGAGCGTTGGGAGCGTGTGTGCCTCGGCGAGCAGGTGGATTGACGGCCAATCGATGTGCTGGCTGTCTATCGACACGAGTGCAAGCAAGTGTCGCACTAGAACGCGCGCATGGGCAGGCAAGGGCCGAGCCTCGATCCTGGGAATGCGTCGACACTATGCGCGCTGTGGCGTGATCACACCGGGACCTGCGCCGAATGTGATGCCAGGCCGCTAGACCGACTCGGACGCCTAACGAACTGAAGCGTAAGCCCGGCGTGGAAGCACGAGCCGTCAGGACGCAATGCAGGCGCTTTTTGCATTCCGCGAGGGAGTTGTGACGAGGCGCGGTGGAAATAGCCTTTTGCGAGGCCCGGAGGCTGGCCGAATCTGCCATCAAATGATGCGGTGGCGCGCTACAGGAGTAACGGCCCCTAGTCGGGTGGATCCGGCAATAGCGGCCGAGCGTGCAGACATGCGCGGGCGCGGCGGAGACCGGGATTTCACCCACGCGCAGGGCCCCAGGAAATAAGGTCTGCAAAGGGCTTTTTCAGTGGGTTCCGCCGCGTTGATGCTCCTGTGGGCGCCCCGCGTCTGACGCACCACGGAGCCTCCTTTCGATCACTCTTTTTTGCGCAGACCTGCCAGCCGCAGCTAACAACAATGGAGCCCAACGCGAGGCCAGGCGTTTGGTCAGCGCGTGTGTCAGCGCTAGCGGCGGGAGGCTGAATCCATCGAGTGACACCGATCCTAAACCCTGTGCAGGGTCGAGGCTATGCCAAACCCCTGGCATCTAGCCCATCACAAACCGCGCCCATGCAGAGGGACTGACCGAGAGCTCCGCTGCGTGCTCCGGGAAATGAAGCCAATGTGGCCGGTAAAACGGCGGGGTGTTTTTCGGCGAGACGTGGGGCTGCAATCGCACCGCGCTGTCGGTCTTTCGCCGGGTCATGGACAAACGGCGCCCGTCGGCCGGAAACCTTGATCGCCGCCGCATTTCAGTGTCCGCATGAGCACGCGGCCACAGGTTTGAAGCACGAGTTGCAGGGCCGGGGCATGGGACACGTTTGCTTCATCCAGGTCATGATAGCCATGAACTTGAAATCTCTTGCAACGGACTAGTCACCCTTGGGGGGGCCGCCATGCCCCCCGACACTGCATGCCGGCGGATTCTAAGGTTCTTCGAGCCAGGGGGCCCGTTCGTTCCATGAAACTCCGGCCACGAAACCGAGACGTTTTTATCAAGATTGCAGCAGCAACCCAGTTCGCCGATCACCCTCCGGCTTACCCGGCCACATCTTCACCCACACCAGACCTTTCCCGGGTCGGTCCCTGCATGGCCGCGGTGTAATGCCAGTGATAAGCCCCTCGAACCCATGCACCAGGGTTTTTGGGACTTTCACTCATGAACCCATCCGCCAGCGCGGCCAACGCGCTTGACAAGCGCTCACGTTGCTGTTGGTACTGGCTGGGCCCAGCTTGGCCCGCAAAAGATGAATCCGAAGCGGCCCGTGGGTGCCGGCCACGGGGCGTATTCTTCCGGTAGCGCCCGCCACCGGCATCAATTGATGCGGGTTTCGCCAGCCTCGGGCCCTGCCGCAAGGCTATTTCCAACGGCGCCTCCGTCCCACCAACTCCCGCGAATGCAGAAAAGCGCCTGCATGCCCGCCCGACAGGCTTCGTGCTTTCCCAGGCCTTCGTTCAGTTCGGTCGTCGAGCGGTATGCCGGCCTGGCCCATCATCGCGGTGTGTGATCGCCCCAAGCCCGATAGGTCAACGCATCCAATCACGCACCCTCGGGGCCCCTCCTGCCCGCCCCGCCGCGTTCCTATCGCCTTGCCCTTTGAAAACCTCTGTCAATAGACAGCCACGCACAAATCATTGGGCCGTCCACCTCTGCCGGGCCACCCCCTCCCACGCCTTGGTTGCGCGCCGTTTCTGGCTGGCGTGCGCGTCCCCCAACTCTGCAGCCTACGGGGCACCGAAA
>Ga0163217_1040963_pt1 | contig 10016 bp, 19 predicted proteins | sample SynspAceP_FD_185933 | JGI IMG/M metagenome (GOLD analysis project Ga0163217, IMG submission 185933) | Saline lake microbial communities from Ace Lake in Antarctica - Synechococcus sp. Ace-P (PacBio error correction) | ecosystem: Environmental > Aquatic > Non-marine Saline and Alkaline > Saline ...
CCGCCATGCTCTCAATCCGCTTGGTTTGCACTGGACGAACTTGGGGCTGATCGGACCTATTAGCTATCTCAGAGAGGTAGGACCGTTGTCCCCGTTAATTAGGATAAATGTTTACATGAGCCCGTTCACGAGGCCCGTACGTTACGGTTTCTGTGAGAGGTGATGGGGTCGGCAACTGCCTCACCCTAACTCGATTGCTGCATGTGATTGATGGCGGGAATGCTTCTCAGAGGCAACCCCTTCGCAGTGGCGGCCGCCGCCTCCTACAGGCTGCAGCTGCGCAAAGGGTTATCTGCACTGGTAAGGTAGGCGGGCCGCCGCGAAAGGTCTGGCCTCAGGGGCCTCTGAAATCAAAACTGCCGCGCCTGTTCCCAATTGAACCTCCTCCACCGCGTTCTTCCCTGCCAGCCGCCCGGTGCTCATCTTATCAACTGATACTGGGGGCGATTTCCTCATGCCGGCATGAAATGCAGACAATCGCCACGCAAAGTACCAGAGCAGGTCGCGGGGATCAAGTGGGCGATCTGTGGATAGCGCTGATGATCTGGCACATGATGTCCTGGCCAGGTGCAGGCTTGTCATGGCGCCCGCTTCCAGTTGGGTAATCATCTCGTCAAAGCGTTTCGGAGAAGACAGGCAGATTGCTTTCCTCCGGGGCCTGCTCCATCAACAACCGATTGCGCGCGGCAGGTGTCAAATAGGCTTTTCAATAGCGCCAATGTGGATAGCGGTTGGTAATGGGTAAAATCCGGAATTTCTAATTGAGTGCTCCTGTTGCGATTGTCGCGGCAGTCTAAGCAAAAAAAAGGCCAGGCGATGCGCCGGCCTCTAGTGCTTGTGGTCTCACAAGTGGCAGTTAAGCGGGTGTCCACCGTGCACCATGGCGGCTCGGTAGGCCTCAGAGCGCTTGGGCGACATCTCTTTCCTGAGAAAAGTTCGTCCAGCCGGCAATCTGCGCTGCGGGCGCTGGCACGAGCCGAGCGAATAATCTCTGCTGTCTTTCCGGGGCTGATGACGCTCGGTTTCCGCTGGCCACCACCAGCATGTCTGCCTTCGCTGTCGTGCTCCAGCCTCGCCGGAGTGAATCGCCTTGCTCAGACGCAGCTCCAGCGGATCGGCCAGATCCACCTTTCCAGCGTACTGTTGAGCGACCGGTGACATCATTCCGGGTCACTGCTGCGGTAGCAGCCGTGCAGACAGTCGGTCAGCGCATGGCTGCACCGGGGGTCATCAGCGTCGGGCGATTTCAGCGCCGACGGATGTTTCCCGCTGGGGTGCGTCCAGGTCGACGACCCGCGGGAAGATAGCCGGGCGCAGCAGAATGCCGATGGCGCGATGGGGAAGTTCAGCAGAAGCTCGTGCATGGCCTGTTCGATCTCGCCAGCAGATCTCACGCCCATTGTAAACAAAGGGACCAGAAAAAAAATTCCCCCGCCCTGCCGGGCAGATCCTTGATCCGTGGTAAGTGCTTGAAGGTCCGCGTGGCCATGCTACAAGGTTGCTGAGAATGTCGCCCCAGGCGTGGCGGAGATGCGCTCGCGACGGGCTTTAGCTCACCGCCGTAGCATCAGCAATGGTGACTGTCGGTCAGGGTGGGGCCAAAACCAGCCGCAAAGGCGCGACATGCTGCCGTATAATAGCCAGTTTCGACTTACCACCCTCGATTCTTGATCAGGCGGCCACCGGTCAGGCCCAGCAGCAGGCTGCCGGCGACGTTGCTCAAGCAAAGCCGACGTGTTTCAAACAGCAGTTTGTCCGAAAGCGGCTTGAAGGCCGCGATCCTGATCGGCGTCCTGCGTTTTTGCTTGCATTTTCCTGGTAGTACATAAGGTGGCAGCGGATCGCGCCCTGACCAAAGATCATCAATGTTTGCGGGTGAGAATGTTGGCACCGCTCTAGCCGTGATGGAGATGCGGAATCGACTGGTAGCCACGGCGAGATAGTTTCTTCGGTCCATGCAGATGCCCCTTGCCGCCGTGCACCATCCAATGGCGTCATTGATTGCATTTGCGCAGCGTTCGGTAAGGTGGTACTTAACTACACCGGAAGCACAGAGGGTTTCTCCGCCGAGCGTCGACGGCGCGGCGGTCCATGGTCCGCGCGGAATTCAATCACGTAGTGTTGCCGCGATGCGGGCCAGTGCCTCTGAAATACCTTTCGAACTCGCCGATTGGCAGGTTGAACTGCTTGCGGATGCGCGCGTAGGCGCCCGTGGTCATGCTGGCCATCTTCGCTGCGCCGGTACTTGCCGGGGGCAAGGAATGGAGGCGACCAACCGAGAGGAGTTCAATGCAGCATGATCCAGCCCTGGCCGATCATGTCCTGCACCGCCGATCAGGTAGTCCATGCGGAATGAACACATCCTTCGGAATTGGGGCCGTTCATGAAGGGCCGCATTCACGAAAGTGCCGGCGGCCGATTTCTACACCCTGGTTTCGGTAGGAATCAGGGCCAGCGAAATGCCGCGCTCCTCTTCCTCGCTCAACAGGTGATTCCGGGTCCAAAATACCTTGAATGCCAGGCCAGGATGGTCGCGACCGGGCCGGGTGATATAGCGCTTTTCCCAGGTAACACGCAGGCCGATCAACCTTCCTGGCGCTGCCATTGAACCCTTGCAGAACGATGCCTTGTCCGGCATGGCGCAGCATCGAGCCCGCCCTCGGGTGAGGTCAAGGCAAAACAGGGCGTATGTCCAGTACCCGCCCGCAGACGTGGCATAGGTAAATGCTGCTTCTGCTCTTCGTAAAACCGTAATAGTGCATCAATCAAGTTCAGCAGGCCCCAGGGAGTTGGGCACCATCAACGGTCGTGCCACCAGGTCGCGCTACGGGCTAGCCCAGGTTTCAATGGCGCTGTGAGTGCGCGTAGGCCGAGAAGCGCTTGCCGCCGGTATTCCTTGGAATGATCAGACCAAAAAAAGAGCCGTTGCTGGCGGATGTAGCTCCAGCTTCTGTTCGACAGGTCCTGCAGCTCGGGTGGTGACTTTCCCACTCGTCGGTCATGCGGCACAGTTTTTTCACCACGGACCGGTCCATGAAGGCCTTTTCTTCCATCGGTCAATCGTCGGCTTGCGGAAACCACTGTGCAGCCGTTCAGTCAGTGGTCGGCCCCGCTGAACACTCGCCGTCCCACATACCGTGGCCTGCATCCAGGCTTTTCCCTGTTCGGTATCGGAAATGGGTGGCAAGTCACCTTCTTGAACCAGGAAAAAAAGCGGCCTGCCTGACAATTGTCGCGCCTGAAATCACGCAAGAGTCCAGCGGTTGTGCGATAGCCAGAAGATAACCCAACAGCACAGGTCGACAACCAGTGTACGGGGGCAAATTAACGTCATTGCACAGATAGGCACCCCAACGCAACACAGGCGTTGAGCAGTCCTAACGCGTAAATAAGCCAGTATGGTAATGCCCAGCACCAGGCACGACTTAAGCCAGAGTAGGGTGATCATTTCAACACTCCCTTTTTTTCCATTGGATGCCAGTTTCAACAGTCACCCCATTCCTAGCATACGCCCCTTGAGCAAGCAAGGTAACCGCAGGATTTAAACAGAATGGACAATGGCAAGGCGCGGATAAGTGCCTCATAGGCGGGGCAAAATTGCGCGACTATATCCGGGCGGAGCCGCGCGGGGGATCAATCTACCTGGTCGACCAGGTTGCCGGTGAATGGAAGGCAATGGTCCCTCGCCGGCCAGGTAATAATGATAGGTACAGCCCAAAGATTGACGAAGGCAGCGCCCAGAAGGGCATAGCGCAGGCGTCGTTCCTCAAACCACTGGCGCAGTGACATCACTGGCGACCGATCCAATTGCGGCCGAAGCCCAGAACCCACCAGAATCAGCACGAACAGCAATGATGGCCGATGCCAGCGCGCGAACTGCGCAGGGGCGTCAGGCTCTTGGATCATGGCGAAGCTGGGGCCAAGGTAGAAAAGGCGCCCGAGGAAGGCGGCGGGCTATACACTACCAGTGCCAGAAGGTGCTGTCCGATCGGTAAGAAGCGAGACGATGAAAGAGGAAGGCCAGGAACCTTGGCGAATGCCCGACGATCCACGCGTTCCAGGCCTGGTCCTTTGCGCCAAGAAAAACGGTCGCCAAAGGAATGCCGCCGATATAAGCCACCCAGCGCCACGATACCCAGTGACCGGGCCCAAGAACAGGCCCGACCTGGCCGGCGCGTCAGCCCATGCCTGCGAAATCAGGAATGCCTCGGACCCGACAATACCGCCCGTAGCCAACCAGTGCAGATCAGCGTCACCCGATTACAACGTGGCGAAGTGGTCCCACGACGCCATGAGCCACTGCGAAGCCGGCCTTGACGTTTCACTTTCTGCAGTGCCGCGGCTTGGCGCCGCCATCGGCGAAGCCGCGGCGGCGGCTCGATCATGGTGAGCGTACCAAGCAAAGAATGGCAATGCCGGGTAAGCCCCGACGACGAAGAAGGCCGCGCGCCGAACCCCACCATTCAGCGACGAAGCCACCGACCATAAAGCCGATCATGATGCCGAAAATACCAAACGCCCGAGCGCGTAGATGCATGGCGCTGGAGCGCTGTTCCTTCGGGTACAGGTCAGACAGCATGGAGTGTGAACGGGGGCTTGCAGCCCGCCATAGCCGATACCCACACCCAACCGGCAAGCAGCCAAGTTTGCCAAGAAGTTCCTTGGGCCCAGGCCGCAAACACACGTCATGAGACTCCAGAATGCCAATCGACGCAGGCACATGATATTGCGCCGGTTGGAGCGGTCAGCCCAGACGGCAAATGGGAAGCCAAGGGTTGCGTAGAACAGGGCGGAACAGCGATCCCCCGAAAGGAAGCCTAGCTTTGGGTGTCGGAAGAGCGCAGGTCGGCTTTAAGCGGTTCGATCAGAAATACCGACAATATTGCGGTCGACATGAACTTGAGGTAAGGCAAGCACTAACAGGAACAGGGCGTAGCGGCGAATGCGAGGAGTAATGCGGAGCGCATAGTCTCCATATCGACAGGTTGGTCTTGACTTAGAGCCCATGGACGGTCCCGAGAAGGTAATACTGCGTTGTTTTTGTGTGGCGCAAAGCATAGGGTGCTGCGGCTGGGTACACAACTGAACTGGCGGGTCACATTTGTGCAAGATTTGTAGTCGCCGCCGAGCGCTGGCGCTGGTAAAGCATGGCCTGTGTAAGGTGGCCGGGATTGAGATTCACGGGCCGTCCCCTGAATTCAACAACATAAGTGCAACGCTCACCCCTTGTATACACTTCGTACGGGCGTCTTCCATCCCAAGGCGTTGCTGGCCGTAAATTGATTCTGCGCTGCGACCTTAACTTACCGACTTCACGGTCATCGTGCTGAAATCGGCTCCCTTGGGGAAGTACTGCGCAATCAGACCATTGGTGTTCTCAATTGGTGCCTGCGCTGGCAGGAACGCATAAGGGTCGGCAAAGTAAACGCTACAGCCGCTTTTAAGGCGATCCGTTCGTGCCCCGCAAACCCCTTGCCGTTGTTCCACCGAAGGCGTATGCACCTGGTGTTCCTTTTAGTTGAAGATTAATGGCCCGCGTCACCTGGCGGCGGCGTTCTGCGCTGACCGGATAGGCGCTGAGATAGCCACTTTCGATCCACCAACGTGACCCAAAGTTACTGCCCTTGCATGCACAGTGTCGCCTTCCCAGTCGCCCCGATTCGTTTCACGGGTTGCAGCCTCAAGAAGGGACCGCTCGCTTGATAGACTACCCGATTTCGGAAGCTGACCCGCCTGTCATTGGCCCGTAGCGTTTCCGGTATAAAAAAAAAATATAAAAACAAGAGCCTGGCGGCGCTGCCAGCAGATGCAGGTAGAGCTCCCCACCATGGCGTTTGTCCGGTATCGATAAAACGGTATATCCAATTCATGGCTGACGCACATATCGGAGCGCTTCAAGCCGAAAAGGGCGGTTTGCTATTTTGCTCCAGGGCTTGAACTTTCATCTCCAGCCAGACCGGCAAAAGTGCTGTTTAACCACGCTCTGGCTTACAGTACTTGGCGTGCAATTGGTGCGCCGGTCATCGCATTGGCCGCAGCTGCGCCGCTTCGTAATCGGCCTCGAGAAGTATTCCGTCCTAACCTCCGACTGACCTGTCGTGTATGGACGCCAATCTGTTTGGCAACGCCTGACAGGGACATGCCTGAAAGCCAATCCGGCTTTCAATCTGGTACGTTGGCTCTGAGTCAGTTGCCGTAATGTGCATTCATATGCGCTTGAATCCTTCGGTGTGAGAGCCTGGATGTACCGGTAGCTGCTCCTGCTATCGTTTTCCAAGCGTTGCATCTTATTCTAATGAATTCAGGGGGTTGATAAAGCAAACTGTGGCCCCCAATAAGCTGACTCTTCTCTTCGACCGGAAGGCATGCATGAACGGCGGCTATCAGCATCAGCGGGTGGAAAAAACCTACAGCAATGGGTTTCAGGCAACTAAAGGCATCAATCTCGAGTTGCAGCAGGGCGACTTTTTTGCGACTGCTGGGCCCCAAACGGGGGCGGGCAAATCCAACCACCCATCGGTATCCTTTCGTCACTGTGTGAAACAAATCAGTTGCAAGGGTTCGAAGGTGGTTCGGACCAATATCTGGATACAGATCTGGCCTGGCGGCAAACGCTGTATCGCGTGTGCCGCAGGAGTTTCCAACTTCAAGCCAGTTTGAAAGACCATGATATTCTGGTCAATCAGGCTGGCTTTACGGTATCGCGCTGGTCGGACGCCAAGGTGCGCGCGGATCGCTATCTCGAAGCGCCTGGGGCTGTGGGACAAGCGCAACGGAGCCTCGCGCATGCTATCTGGGTGGCAATGAGCGCCGGTTGATTGATTGCGCGCGCCGTTGGATCCATGAACCAAGCTGCTGATATCTGGACGAGCCGACCGCAGGGGTGGATATCGAGATTCGCCCCGTTCCATGTGGCAGTTTTCCTTGCATGCCCGAAAAACCAAAAAAAAAGGAGATCAATGCGCAGGCGCGTGACCATCCGTGCCTGACCACGCATTATCTGGAAGGAGGCCGAGCAACGTGCAAGAAACATCGCGATATCGATCAGGGTCAGTATCCATTAACGACCAGCCATGCGCAACAACGCTGATGGGAGCTGCACACCGAGACCTTTCTGCTCGATTGGTCAGGGCTCCTTGCACCCAAGCCCGGCATTTTGCCGGGCTAAGTTCCCTGCTCCGCTGGTGGGATGAACATACGCTCCGCGGTGCAGGTCGACAGCACCAGGGACTGCAAGTGCCTTGTTTGTCGCGCTGAGCGGCAGGGCGTGCAGGTGCCTGGCATGCGTAACCGCAAGTAACCGGCTGGAGGAACTGTTCCTAGATGCTGGTCGATGAGAGACGCCGTAACAAAGGGGCCGCTTGACCATGAGCGGCTTTACCATGCCGATGGCGTAGCAGTTGGATGCATCACAACCATCGTTTTGTGTCAAGGAAATCACGTCCGCTTTAACCCCGAATAGTGGCCGCAGACCCTGCTCCCCGGGCATCACCATGGCGCTTAACTTCGTGATCTCGCATCTGATCCCGGCAGCCGCATTGGGCCGAGATGGGCGGCTATGCCTATATCGACTATATAGTGCCGGGTCTGATCATGATTGTCGGTGATTAACCAAACACTATTCAACGTGGTATCGAGTTTCTTCCAGCACCAAATTTTTTCCCAGCGGTCGATTGAGGAACTGTAGGTCGCGCGCGGTGTTCCTCCCGCCGTGAATTCCTGCTCGGTTGCACCACCTTTGGGGCGGTGTGCCCGCGGTTGGCCGGTCGGGTCTGAGTCGTCGACGCTGATGTGCGCTGTTCTTCACCCGGTCTGCAGGTCAGCATCTGGGCCTTACCGTGGTCGTGGTTGTTTTCTTCCACCTCGCTGGTGTCTCGCCTTGGTGGTTTTTAATGCGGTCTTTGCCAAGACTTTCGACGATATCTCCATCATCCCGACCTTTGTGCTGCACCGCCTCCTGACTCTACCTGGGTGGGCGTGTTCTACTCAATCAGCATGCTGCTCCGAATTCCTGGCAGAAGTGTCCTTGCCTCAACCCGATATTGCGACATGGTCAATGCCTTCCGCTACGGCATTCTGGGTGTTTCGGAATATCCCGATCCAGGTCGCGCTGAATATTGATGCTGGTCTTTGTTGCGGTGCCCTGTATAGCGTCAGCTACTGGCTGCTGGTCAGCGGGGAATAGGCATGCGCCAGTAAGCCCCAATCGGTACTGGTGGAGCGGCGTGCTGCAGAGTATGCCTTGATGGCTTGCCCTTTATAGGAGTTCAAACATGGATCAGCACCCCGCTGAACAGTCGCCACTGGGCGTAAAAGCAGTGCCTACTCACGTCTACACCCCCTCGCTGCTTTTTCCTATTGCCCGCGATGCCAAAATGGCAGGAGTTGGGGTTGGATGCCGAGGCCACGTGTGGGGGCTCTGCCGCGTTCCACCCGGTGCGGACACTCTGGAATTGCTATGGAGCGTCCGCTGGTTGACTCCCTCCGGGCAAGTCCCCGGAGTGGCGGCCTGCCGAAGTTCGTGTTTCCGATCAAGGCCAGGCGCATCGTCGAATCCAAGTCCTTCAAGCTTGTAAATCTGAATTCGTCTCAATCAAACGGTGTTTCGGGGTCGCGCCGAGGTGCCTCGCATAGCCCCTGGAATCCGACCTGAGTGTGACGGCCTTGGGCCCGGTTATGGTGCGCCTGTTCAGGCATGACCAGCTGTATCAAATGAGCGTTGGCCACCTGCCGGGCGAATGCATTGATGAGCTGCCCGGTAATGATCACCGGTTATGACCTAACGGATGCGTGCGCTTCTGGGGTTGGCGGAGGCAGGCGGTTTGCCCGGGACAACGCTTGCAAGATGCCATTGCCTTCAAAATCCAACTGCCCGGTGACCGGGCAGCCGGATTGGGGCAGCGTGTTGAGCAAGCCGCTACGCAGGAAGCGATCTGGATCACGCCAGCCTGCTGCGCATCTGGTCTCCTTCAGGCAACATGGCTGAACTTTCATGAAGCCAATGCGTAGAGCGCCGATATTTACCCGATCTTATTGCCATTGGCGTGGGGGAAGGTGCCGAGCTTGACAGTCTATGCACCGGTACGTGCGGCGCGGCGGACTGGATATCATCCTTATCGCTCCACCGAGCCCAGCCTTTCCGCGGATAATCGTGCGCCTGGCCACCGACAATAAGCAGCGCGCCTCCATTGCTTTAAACTCTAGGATAGCCCATGGACCGCCAGCGCCTTGCCAACCCTTGCAAGGTGGCGGCGACGGTCGGATGGCAAGGCGGAGAACTTGCTCGATCATCAAGGTTTACGCCGCTACCAGCGTTGGCTCGCCCTCGCATCGGCGTTGGTTTCGATCCCAGCAGCCGGGCTTCGATAATTGTCCGCTAGTGCCTGAAGAGCCTCGCGCTCTCCTCAGACATTGGCCATCGTCTCATTCCAGAGTGTGTGCAGGCTTCCAGCGATTTCAACTGAACGTGCGGGCATGGGTGTTATCTCCTTTGAATTATCGTACTCCAACTATATCACCCAGTCGTGCCAGCCGCAGTGCAACTCTGACCTTCTGTGTGCAACATCCAAAGTGGGAGCTTTAGGCGTCTAACATTCATCGTTGAACCGTCACTGACAGAAGTGGATTTTTTTTGCAAATTAAAGCATAGATCGCGCATCTCAAGCGGAAGAACGGCCCATGTTTCCGGTTGCTGAATTTTCGCGTTGCCGGAAATAATGGCCTCAGGAGAACACGCATGAAACCGGTTAACCCCTTTCTGCACAAGCTGTGTTGGTGGCTGCATTGTCCCCAGTTTGTGCTGGCGCCGGCAATGGCCGATGAAGTCTTGATGGTAACGATGAATGTCGCGGACCAATCCCGATCCCTGGGAGCCGGTCCATCGGGGTGTGTTTCGGTTTTTTAAAAAAAAAAAAAAACGAAAAAACGAAAGAAAAAGTACGATCCCTGGATCACCTACACCCTGAAGCTTCCGCCAAGGCCTATTGACCGGTTTTATGGCCCCAACGCGCACCTGG
>Ga0163217_1046462_pt1 | contig 10016 bp, 10 predicted proteins | sample SynspAceP_FD_185933 | JGI IMG/M metagenome (GOLD analysis project Ga0163217, IMG submission 185933) | Saline lake microbial communities from Ace Lake in Antarctica - Synechococcus sp. Ace-P (PacBio error correction) | ecosystem: Environmental > Aquatic > Non-marine Saline and Alkaline > Saline ...
ATAGCGCCGTTGGTCAGCGATAACTATCACATTTATACGAAACCTCTCACTCACACGCACTTCTGGTCAGAGCAAAAAAGTTGTTTTCACCCCGTCCCTCCAAACCAACGGGCTCATCTTATAGGCAGTCTTTTCGCCGATTGGGTCCCCTTCCCTCAATAACTGGCGGCACTCCTTTTGGCGCGAAAAAAACAGCGCTTAAGGAATAGTTCTTCGAGCTAGCGTCACAGATGCACTAAGATAACTTTCTCTGGAATGCGGTGGTATGTTTCACACTCCTCCGATATTTTCTGGAGACCATTGGCCGTACTGACGCACGTGGTCTAGTTACAGGGGCTGGTCTACGCGAGCGGGCGCTTTTTTGGCTATTGTCGCTAAGCGATAAATTTCAGTTGGATGCAAAATTTTGAGAGATAGGAGCTGTCCTAAGCGAATTACTTGCACTTGGAATAAGAGAGTTAGAGCGTTTTCCATTACAGTACGACAATAGCATATTATCTATTAATTATGGTTTAATTCTCGCATTATGATCATGTGTCTCGGTACCTCAGCTCCATGTCATACAAGCGGCCGACAGACCCAACCGTAGCGTCCCGCCAACTGGTATCAGTGAAGAACATCTACATTAATGCATTGTCTTAAAGGATAGCTGGTATAGAAGGAAAGCCGTAGATATACTGACAGCGGTCGTGAGCAAGATGAATCGGGTTGTACAGAATAGACTCTCACAGTACGCTGGTTCTCCAACGCCGGATCTTAGTTCGAGAGCTAAATCAGCGAAACATTGATCAGTGCATTGCAGTAACTAAGTAGTTAAGTCAAGTGATTGGCATCCTGTCTGGCGGGACAGCTTCCGTTGTTTGGGACGAGGGTGCAAAAGTACGAACATCGTGCAGATAGTTTTTTAGAATAATAGAACAACATGACTGTCAGATATTTTACACTTATGCAGCTGGAACTTTGTGACTGGCGTGCCTGAACCACAGGGATCAGCTTCCTGCACACGCATGCGCGACCGGTTGCACACGACCGCAGCGCATCATCGTTATATTGCAACTGCACATTCTGCGTAGTCGAGTATACTATAAGCTCGCAGCGTTCTAACGGATCCTGCATTTCTACGCACCATCCACGTAGGCGCAGCGACATGACCGAAGCGACTTTCGTCATGTATGAGCGTTTTGCACGCCGGTCAGTAGTATGAGCTTCAAGTCTCTATTCTATGGCACAGTTCTATACTACGCCGGTGACTTTAGCGCTTGCTTTTTGGTACCTGGTAATTATTCGCAAGGATAGAGTTTTATGCAAGTAGATCCATCGCTGAACGTGCAGTCTTATAGAGCCCGCGGTGCTGATCTTGTGCGTTGGCTTATCCGCTAGGGGCGTGAGCTACGCATAGGCGCGCTCAGTCAGTTTTTTTCTCCTCTCACGGCTTTTGATTGAGCGTTCGGCGTGCTCTCGTCGCGCATTGATCTGCAATACGCTTGTTATATATTGCTTTCTCTTTAGACAGAATAGTGCATTCGTAAGATTCACGCTCACCGGAAGTCTGTTCATTCGAATGTCTAAGGCTTGTGCCCCGCACTCAGAAATTAAGCTACTTGTCACAAAGTGTATATTCGGCATGGGGCCAGATAACGCAGTCTCTGTTCTCTTATACAGGTTCAATTCAGGTTGAATTCTCAATCACTATTTCAGGGGAGCACATTATTTGCAGTTAGCATCTGGTACCAATATTGGAGCTTCTGATGTCGTCTTATAGTTACTTCCCTGGGTCTCTCCTGGTAGAACATCCACGACCATCAGACATACCTTATCGGTTGGCCTAAATTCCTTCGTGTCGAAATGCTCATCTACTAGATCGAGGTCGTAAAGCTTACCGAGTCATTCATTATCAAAGTCAATGTATATTATTCTCGATCGCACATTGGCGGTCACCTCAGAACGTAATTTGCGTTTCCAGCGTACTCATTGGATCTATATAACGTCAACTCTGCATTATAGCAGCCTAATTTGGACTATTCACCCCGGTGCGTCGTTAAACCTTAAAGTTGCAACGTAACCTTGTAGTTTTGACGATAACCAGCCGGCACCGACTACCTGCTGTCATAGCAGAGACTCAGAGATGTCCTGAAACCAGTTTGAGCGAGTACAGGTTGATCCACATCAATGCGTCTATATCCGCTGAGCCAGCATTCGACCTGCAGGACCAACACCGGTCCGTATGCTATGTAAATGTAATCGGACTAAAGAGATATGGCCTTTTGTAGTACATATCATATGGCGCCTACAGCGAAATCGTTCCCCGATCTGCACATCTTATAGTCCGTGACAATAGTATTCCGTAAGACATATTTTTGTGGTTCTTTCAAGGCAGCAAAGCAGCAGTAAACTGCTTTGTCAATATCGTGTTCAAAGTAGCCGTGACAGGAATGTATTATTTTTGTTCTTGGAGAGATTCTTTGTAGTGATTACCAATTGGACTGTTCACCGCTCGCCGAAGCATGCATGCCGTTATGGGACCGCAAACCGAACGCAGGACAATCAACTGTTCGCGTTCTTGACCAAAAAGTCCTGTGCGTCTGTTTGGTGGTGAACCACCTTGGTTTTTCTTAGAGTATCTTAACCTATTTTTTCCCCATGCTATCCATGGTTACGGACTCACCTTCAGACTGTGTGGGCAGTTGTCTGAGTAATAGGGCTGACCGCATACGACTCACCAAGTCTTTTAGGAATTCTGCAGGTACGCAACCATGGGCTCAGGATTCAAAGCTCTCCTGTATGGCGACGATCATAGTTTCATTCAAAGGCATAGCGATCGTTCCATGGGCAGCTATTACTTATTTAGCTCGAGTGTGAATCTCCAGCTTCTATTCTGACTTTTGCGAGAGTTCTTGCCTCTTGAAAGGTCTTATAGCAACACGCAGAGCCAGTAGGCCTTTAACATGCTTAACGTAAGCTCGATGTGAGCTTAACACAGAGCACCGCCGAACAATCCATGCCGTCTTGGGTCCACATAATTTGTCCTGGCGCTAGGACTTTTCTGCTTGATGCACATTCCGGCAACGATAGGTTCTCAATTCTCGGCGGCGGCCACCGTTGGTCACCCGATGGAGAGACAATCTCTGTGCGCTGATGCGGCGTTCAGCCGTTCTCTTCATCCACGCCAAAAGGGGCTGACCTGTCAACGTCTTTAAACAGTGTCACCATGAGAAAGACAAGGCTTCGTTCGTCTCAGGCACCGCAAAGCGTGTAAATTTTTTGATGATGACAAAGCTTGATGGTAGAGTTATTTTCAGACTTCTGGTCTTATCATATTTGACAGTACTTCACAGGAGCAGAAACTGAGAAACGAAAACGTTCTATCTGAAATCACATGTGCGGCGCGAATTGCACCGCATAGCCCCTCGAGCTGCAAAAAGTTCGTCATGCGAAACATGGAAGACAGCAGCATCTAAGTTCGAAATTCGAAAACTGTGGCAAGCTGCGACGTTTTCCCCAAGAACAAATCACCGAGTGCCTCTAGGCTCTACGATCTTATTGTTAAACCCTAAGATCACTAGCATTTACGCAGGATCTACTTTACAAATCCATGATGGAATATACTGAAAGCAATACTGGGGTAGCATCTTCTCTGATATTCTAGTCTTTTCGTAGTAACCTTCTCTACTATCCGCGCTTGTCCGATCCGGCTCAGAACTCCACCCGCATGCGAATTTTGAACACCGTACCTTCCCTTCTCCTCCTATCTGGGCCGAAGATGACCGAGAAGATCAGATGCGCAAGCAGATCGAATTGTATTATTTCAGTATTCGAGACGATAACGGAGGTAATAGCGTGGAGACTCGGACTTACTGAACCGAGTATAGGAGACAATACCTGATCACCCGGAAAATGCGCAGCACGGAGCATAAACGCTTCTTGTTGGATTCTTCGCGCTATAATAGCTGTGGTAAGCTGCCGATCGTTCGGTGTCCGCACTAACCGATTCGCATGGGAGATCAGCAGCTATCTTCGGCCGAGTTTGGAAGAATTGCCACACGTCACGATCCTACCAACCCAAAGCACCTACCACGTCTTCCGTTCGCTACGTCCGGAATGTCGCGTCACGCTAGGACAAACTAGGGCAAAGCCAAGGCGCCAGGTACATGGGTTGTTCTACCTCCGGTAAAGTGGGGCTGAGAACGTTCTGAATAACTTTCCAGCTCGTACCTGCCCAGGTCATAATTATCCGTTTTACGGGGGTCTGTTTCGCAGTGGCGCCCCTCAATAATAATACACAGATTCCTCAACTACTCAGCCACGCCCAAAAAAAGGTGACGGACGACCATGGACGGGATCACTACGTGATGAAGATTCTAACCGCGTCAAGACAGAAGCCTTACTGGCTTGAGACCCAGGCACATGAAAGTGGGCCCAATTTATCACCACCGAGCATGGGATGCCCGGGTGATTTTCCCGTCATGCTCAAGGTCCGACAGGGTGCGGGCAAGACCCGGTTTGTTTGAACATAAAGTGGAAGCTGGGCCGTCCTCTGTGATTTCGTGGCCTGCAATGAAGATATGACCGCCTCTGACCTTGATCGAGGCGCTATCTGGCTGGATCTGACGGCACCCGCTGGCAGGATGGCCGCTGACTTTTGGCGGCACGGAGGAATGGCGCCGATCTGCTATCTTGGATGAAGTGGTCGAGGGGCGCGGCAAGATACCACCGTCGCGCATCCACGCCGCTTGACCGATGATCGTCCGCGTTTTGCTTTGGAAAAAAAGGCGCGAGCTGCTGCGCGCGCATGAACGATTCCTTGTCAATCATCAAGCTATAACCCCGGCTAATCATCCGTGATGAATGATGAAGCAATCCACCAAACCAACGCTTTGGCGCGATGGATTTCACCTGCCCAACCCTGGCGGTCGAAACGAAAATTGTTGCGCATGAAGCCCGGGGTTGATTAAAACAGAAAACCAGCCGCCAAAGCTGGTTTTGAGATTGGCGCGCCGCGATTCAGCCGCAAGCCTCAGGGGCATGGGTCTGGAACGAAAGGGAGTCACCTCCACGCGGAATGCTGATTTCAATGCAGGGTCGCCCTGAATCCACTCGTGGTGTGGCGCCGCGCGAAATGCCTTGGTTGGCATGGCGGCTTGTCCATTCCATACCGAATGACCCGATAAGTGCGGGATGCCCTTGGATGCACGCCGTTGGCAACCTGGTTTCTGAAACCCTGCCCGAAGATCACGCAGGCTTGGCCTCAGTCCTGCCTGGCATGTTCGCGGCAAACCCCTTTAATGTCTGGCCGCTGCCCAGAACGCGCGCGTCAGACTACTCCCCCCGGCGGTTTGGATACTTGGCTGCGCGGTATCAGAAGCACCTGATAGCAGTATGGGGGCGCGTCGAAAGGCCCGGTCATCGCCCTTGGATCGACGGCCGCGCTTGGCCGCAGAGTTCGGGCCGAGGACTGTTACTGACAAACAGAACTTCTTGCCGCTCAGCCTTTGTTTCGTTTTCCCGCACCGTCGGCCAGTCATTGCCGCGCTCTCTGGCCCAAACGGCCCCCTTGGGCCTCACACCACGCTAACCGCGCCTGGGGGGATGCGCAAAACTGTTTCATGGTCTATCTCAGGTTTACTGGACTATTCTTTCTGCGCACCCGCACGAGCACCCGCGCCGTGCGCCGATGCCCTCGAATCCATCTGCGAGTGTTGGAATAGTTCCTGACTTTGGCGGCCTGCGCGACACTGGCGGCCGACTGGGGGTGGATGCCATCGTAAGACACTCTCACCACGCAGCCTGCTGCGCTTATTTTCACACTAGAATGATCTGGAACGAAGGTCCGGCAAAGTGATTCAGAGAGAAGCGCAAGAGGCACCTTGCTGGATCCGACATCCAGCGCCCGGCCTCGATCGCTGTACTGCGCGAGGCTTTGGGCAACGGGATTTCAATGCTGGTGCCGACGGCACGCGCGATCATTCTCGACAAACGACGCGCCCGGCCTGGCGCCCTGTTTTCGAAGGCTTCAGCTGCATCTGCCCGACCCGCACTTATTCGGAGGCACACAGCGCGAACGTCAACCGCGACGGATCTTTACGCCGTGCGCCAATGGTGGGCACATCTGGCCCGAGAGCACATCTTTTCATGCCCTGCGCGCGCCGATCCGTGGTGAAGGCTAGAATGCCTGCAAATCTAACCTGCCATCGGGAATTGATTGAAGACGCCCGCGTCGAGGCCGCTTGCCATCGGAGGAGGCCCCGGCCTGAGAGCCCCGGCTGCGCGAACTCCTCAGACGGAGGGGCGGTCTTTCTACCAGTCACGGGAGAAATGCGCGTCGCAGGGGAGTTTATCCGCAAATCGAGGCAGCGCCGCTTTTGCTGGCCTGATCGGGGGAGAGCGCTGAAAGGATCTTTGCACATGGGTTCGGAGGCGCAATTCGCCCCGGCATGGACCTGACAGATATGAACGGCCTCGGCCGCGATTGGGGTCTGCCTTTTGGCTGCCCACATCGCCTCACCGACGCCGCCGCGCCAGCCCATTTTTCTCACATAGCGACGACGCCGTCCTGCCTTACCGAGCTGGCGCGACAATCGCCCTGCTGTGGCGGAGTTTGATGAAGAGAACCTCGACTTTCATACCACTGAGGCCCCCACAGCGCCGCTATGGCACCCAACTTCGCGAATTATCAAAGCATCAATTCGGAATCACCGATTGAGTGAAACGGGTATCGGAGAGAGTGGACCAAAAGCTGATCATACACCCACGGAGTACTCGCTCATTTACCACCACAATGATCAGTCACATGAGAGAAGTTCATATACACATCAAGGGACATCTGAGGCACATATATTATTCACGCACAAAAATTAAGCGTATCACACTCTGCATATTCGTCCTCATACACCTATTCGCTTCATTTACTAATCACTCCTGCACTAACGAGCCCGACAGCATCCAGATAATGCGCCCCAGCTTGAGAGGGCGAACAATTCTGGAACAGGCGGGCAAGCTTGGCGATCCGGCAGGGGCCACGGGGCTATCCTTGATGAACATCGGCCCTGTTTAGTGGAACGTCTGCGCCACCAGGCTTGACGCGATGCGCCCCCAAAAGGCCACGCCAACGCATTCGTAAGCTGGAAGTATGGCGAACGAAGATTGAATATCACACGCCGCAATCCATTGCCGCGATTGAGGATATTCGTATGGGCCTGCAACCTGAACCCGCCGCGGTTCATGATGCGGCCAATTATGCGCCGCGCTACCCGGGCTGTTATGGTTTGCCCTGCTGGATCTTTTCGGAAATCAACCAATGACCCGGTTGGCGATGCAAGACCGTGAATGGACTTACACAAATCGGCTTGCATCCTGTTTTTGCCGATGGCAATCAAACCGCGTTGTGACAGCTTTGGCCATTCACGGTTTCTGCTCTGACGGGGCGGATCAACAGGTTTTTTTATGAACGTTTCAAAAGGAAACTTTGACCACCTTGGGCCGATTGGCAGCGGCACGTCTTGAATGGGGGCCTGAGGGGCGACTTTCGACCGCATGGCGCACCGACCATCCGCACGCACCACAACAATTGCGCAAGGATCAAATCGACCCGGAACATGATGCCTGTGTTCTTTTGAAACACGACGGTGGCCTGGCCGATATTTGAGATGCGCGATCCGCAATAGTGTGCCGCGCCGATGCGCGCCGCGCCGGTGGAAGAGGCGGTTCAGCAGGTATTAACTCCCGTTTTTGCCTTGACGCTTGAATCCGGGGGCAGATACCTATGGTTCAGCCGCATCTTTGGCCCGCGGGTGGCGCAATGATACTTGACGCGTGTCGAACGCCTGCCAGGCGCCTGCCGCATGCTTTATACGAGCGCTTACACGCTACGGTGGGGAAGATATCGGCCCTGCCAGGGCCCTCAACCTCGGCGGCCAAGAACGGGTTGTCGCTTGCGAATGGGTCCTGCCCCAAGCTGGTCAGGGGTGATCCAAGGTAACCAATGCCGCATCCACAGCACCGGCGCAGGCGCCCGACTCGCCAGGCACAAGGCGCACAGCCGCACCGCCCTGGCACCAACCCTCTTCGCTGACCGTATGCATTCGACCAAAAACCACATAAACCTCAAAACCGCACACGCGCTTAGGTATTGACTTCGTCTCCAGTTGAGGCATCATAACCATTGCGGCACCCACGCCTTCGGCAAGCCGGTCCCGAAAGGCGTTCCATCAGCCACCCCCGCTTCCTCTATCTCTTTATCTCGAGCATAAATGAAAAAAGGTTTCCTTCAGGCAAAAGCGGAAGGGTCAATTATCCTCTTGGTGCGGCCAATGGATGATCCGGGCGGAACGACGATCCCAAATGCGGGTTGCGGGCCAAGCGGAATGGGAATCGCCCATGACTTTCGCGCGGCGGGCGGCCCATGATTCACCAGATCATATTCGCCCCGCCGCATCGCCTCAAACGTATCGGCCCGATTCGTGATCCGAAGGTCCCACTCGATGTCTGGGTTGCGGCAAATCCGCGCAACAAACGGACAAGCTTTGGCGCAAAATATTGGCAAGTTGAAACAGTCCCAGACAACCCGCCTCGAAATGACACCGCGACAGCCGCGCCTAATCTCTTGCAACAGATGCGACAAATTGGCTTCGATTCGCGCCGGGCCGCGCGCAATATGGCTTGGCCTGCATCGCTTGGCGCAAATCCAGTTCCATCTGCGGCCTTCACCAACAATTGCTGCCCAAACAGCAGCTTCCAGGTTCTTGATTGGACTGTGAATTTTGCGGGAAACGGTTTGGTTGCAAAGAACTACCGTCTGCTACGGGGTGCAATGAACCATATACGTTCCACCAGCCAAGAGCGCGATCGAGAGACTTCGCCTTTAAGACTCGAATCACTCCAATTACGCACGCCTGTTTTCGTTTTTTTTTCTATACACTCTCGCTCTCTCTCATATAGTGTGTCATTTAAACATATTCACTATAGTGACTTGGTTAACATATACATTAAGCCTATCCTATTCTCTCTCTACTAAAAATGCAAGAGTATAATTATATCTCCGTGATCACTTACCTCTGTACGATCGAGCCCACCAGAATATCACGGAGAGATACTCAGAGACCATATGCGCATAGTATGACCAGCGCATCTCGCACGTGCGCTGTTTCGTTCATCCTCTCTCTCTATCCATTCGCCCGCGGCGCGGCTGGATGAAAACCTCGCACATGCCCGCAGGCACAAACCGGATGGCGATGCGCAAAAGGCTTTGACGTTAATCGCCGATGAAGCGTTTATGACGCCCTCAAAGGTGGGCAAGTGCGCCATTACGCCTCCGAAGAACAAGACACTGTTGTCATCCTTTAAACCCAGAGGGCCAGTTTTGCCTTGGCGAATTGATCTCTGACGGATCGTCGAATATCGACAGCCAAATGTCCTCTATCGGAACGTCTTTGGCAATCTATCCTGCCGAAGAAGATCGAACGCCAGCTTTCTGCGCTCTGGCCGCGATCTGTCTGGCTGCGGGCTCAGTGCGATCTTCTGGGCCGCAATGCCGCCTTTATCATTAACCGGCCCATGGTGTGTTGAAATATGTCTGGAGCCCAGAAACCCAATAAGTTTTCTCTTCACCGGAATCAAAACATTCCGGCCGATTCCAAAGAATATGCGATCAACGCGTCAAACTATCGCCATTGGGGCCGCGGCACAATGTCCGGCCTAATTATCGACGACCGGTGTTGGGCATGGGAAATGAAGGCACCGCTTGAGCAGAACTTCAACATGCGCTGTTATTGCTGTCGCTCGTGGGGCTGAAACCACCCCGCATTTCTTGAGCTTTTCCCGTGGCGGTTATTCTTCCGTCTATCCAGGCGATGGCACGCCCTGGCTATGCAAACGGTCGCCTGCGCTATGTTTACGAATGCGCACCGATTGCTCTCTTCTTGATCGAACAGGCCGCGGGCGCGCCAACAGACGGCCAAGCCCAGCCCGTACTTGATGCAACGCCAACCACCCTTCTGCCCCGCACACCCCTTTGTTTTTCG
>Ga0163217_1006780_pt1 | contig 10015 bp, 9 predicted proteins | sample SynspAceP_FD_185933 | JGI IMG/M metagenome (GOLD analysis project Ga0163217, IMG submission 185933) | Saline lake microbial communities from Ace Lake in Antarctica - Synechococcus sp. Ace-P (PacBio error correction) | ecosystem: Environmental > Aquatic > Non-marine Saline and Alkaline > Saline ...
GGGGTTGGGAAAAAAAAGAGAAGAAACTCCCCGCCAAAAGCCCCCCCCCCGCCTTCCCCAAAAAAAAGCCCCCACCCGCCCTTTGGCGGGGGTTTCCGTCCCCCCTTCGCTTACGCCCCCTTGGTTGGAAAAGCGGCCTGGCGGCTGGTTTTTCGCCGGGGGGAATGTGTCCCGCCCAGTGCCCCCCTCAAGGCCAGCATACCAAACCGGCAATCGAAGGGCGCGAGCAGGGCCACGCCCCGGCCTGGTGCCCAACAGAGATGGCGCGGCGGACCAAAAACCTCCAGCGCAGCTCTCGGCCTGGCCCTGCCCAGCCAGCACCAACTCGGACCGCGCGGCGCAAACCGCCCACTCCGGGCAGGTCCAGCTCCCTTCAGCGGAAAAAGCTCTCCAGGGCCTTGGTGGGACTCAAAGCACCCCACCAGGGCTGCCACGGCCAGGGCCGATGCCTCTCGAGGCATGCCCGGAGCGCTAGGCGCCGCCGCCGTGTCCGCAGGAGATTGATGCCGATCACAGGCCGCGGCAAGACGTGGGATCACCACAGTGGCCGGTTCCCCCCCCCTGTGAAAGAGCCGGTACAGCAATCAAGGTCGCGCCGGGCCGGAGCTGTTGCCCGCACCGCACGATCTCGGCGCAACTCTCGATCAGGGCCCAGCACCGGTCACGCACACTGGAATGCGGCGGCATTGAGCACGCTGCCCTCCAGCAGTAGGTGGCGGGATCCGTCGCGCCCCCCCGCACCAGCGTAGTGCTACAAGCAGCCCCCGTCGCTGCGCACCATCCTGCTGCCAGGTTTGATCAACCAGAAAGGCGCTCGGTGCGTAGTGCATTGCCTTCCCACCCGGCCTGCAGGCAGTTCTGACCTACGGTGGCGGCCTGTTGATCGCGAGCATGGCACGGATCGGCCCACCGCGGAAGGGCAAGCTCCGCAGTGAGGCGCCGAAGTCGCGTGGCAAGGCGCAAGCTCCGGCAAAGAGCCGGCTTGGCAACCCCGAAGGCGCACAAGTATCCACGGATTCCCACTGCCGCTCTTCATCATACAGCAGGGTTGCGGCGGCCTGCTCGCGGGTCGGTGGCATGCACCTGGCCGAACGTGTGAGCCAGAGCAACCAGTTGTGAACGTGCCAAAGCAGAGCTCCCGCCGCAGCAGCGGCCGCCGCCTGCGGCTGCTTCAGCGCAGCAATCCAGACGACTTGCTGCTGAAATAGGGATCCAGCACAGCCGGTGCCGGGCCCTCCGCACCAACGCTCCAGGCCGTTGCGTTCCAGTCGGCGCAGAGGCGCGGTGCGGCGGTCCTGCGACGATCGGCCGGCCACAGTCGTGCGCGATGCCAGAGCAGGGTGGTCTCCCCCGTGCGATGCCCAGCCGCCACGGCGCGCGGTTGCTCCGGCTGATCGCCTGCTTCCAGGGCTGGATGGCCCACAGCTGCTGCCCAGACTCTCCCGTCCTGCTCGACCCAGCCCCGTCGCGGGCCCGAGCTCAGGAGCGGGCGCGGCGACACCTCGGCCTGCGCGGTGTGGATATGTCCTCGACTTGTGGCCGGTCGAGCTCAAAAGAGGCGTCGGGGTGGGCTGGGCTCCGTTTGGTCCGGCTAGCGGCGTTGAGCCAATTTTACGGTCGAATGCGGTGACACGAACGACGACACGGCTACCGCCCGCCACCACCCCGCAGCCGCCTGACTGATGTCGATCCCGTGATCGCGATCTCCCCGACCGCTTTCGCCGCAGCGGGGGCAAGGGTGGCGGCCCACAGGGGGCTGGCCTGCAGCCGTGGGGGTGAGGACCCGCCGCCCAGGCGTTCAAGCGGTGACTCTACGGCGTATCGAGCTCTCGACAGACTCCAGGACTTGGCGCCAACTCCCTATCCACGGTCTTCGCCTCAGCCGCAACCACCGCTATCCCACACTTTCGATATCTTTCCAGTTGACCCCGCCTGGGGGCAACGCCCCTGGCCGCTCTGGCCGGACGCATACGCCGCCATGCACTGATCTCGTGGCGTCCTTCAACCACGCGGCCGGCGGCTTCTGCCTTCCATCACCTCCGAAACGGCCGCTCTCGCATCTACGTGGATTGGTTCCACGTGGAGCACTGGCCACGGGGGGAACCTACGGCGTGGCGGTGTGGTTGCGGCGGCGGGCTGCTGCAAAGACGGACCTGTCGTGTACCATGCGTGAACCGATCCGGCCCGCCCAGCTTCAAACCACGCCAACCCCGGGTGCGGGCTACTGCTGGCGTGCGCGGCCGGATTTGCCGCCGGGTTGGCTGTCGAGGATTCCCGATGAGGTTACCCGAGACTTCTGGCGCGTCCGGCGGGTGTGCGCGCTGAGCGGCCCGACGCCTGATGTCGCGGAGCTCTGCGGCACGACGCCCGCCCCCTGTGCAGACGGCGTCGACGCACGATGAACTACCCCTGCCGGGCCGATCCTCGCTGGTCGCGCCAGGCATGTGCGGCTCAGCTCGGGCTGCCGGGCCGCCCGAGCCCCTACCAGCCCCTGACATGCCACGGGCTCGCGCCAGTTAGATGCTGTTGTACGCCCGGCGATCAAACCGCTCCAGCTCAACCCTGAACACCATGACACACCCCGGGCCCGCATGTGCTCGGACGACGGGAGGCCCGCCCTGGGCCGCTGCTGCTCCGTTCTGCTGCCGGTGGCGCCCTCCTATTACGCACCAGAGATGGCCTCGCTGTGCACTGAACCCGCTTGCGCGAGGCCATGCTGGGACAGCTTTCCCCTGGGCGCCGCCACCGCTGCGGCCGCTGCGCCGCTGAATGCCCTGCTGCCGTAGCCACCGCTTTGCGCTCAATCTGAGCCTGGCCTTCACCGTAGCGGCCCGATACCGCACTGGCGGGTTGAAGCCCGGAAGCGGTTCTGGTGTGAATCAATCGGGCGCGGCGCGCCGTTGCGCGCCCGCCGCGCCACCACGGTGCTTTGGCCACCGCAATCCGTGGGTGGCCGCCGCCCGCGAGCTGCCGCCCAGCACGGGCTGCTGCTGGACTTCCCGGCGACTGACGCAATCTGGCGTGCTAACAGTGGCCACACACAGATCTGGGTCGATTGGGCACCGGGGGGATCCACTCGAAGACATCTGGACAGCACCCCGAGACGCCTCGAAGAGCCAGTTTCGGCTGGAGTACTTTCGGCCGGCCAGCCCGGGGTAAGAGCCCTGTCCTTGCGGTCCGTGAACGCTGGCGTGCTTGCGGCACTTTGTTCGGGCAATCGCCTGTTCCCAGCTGCCCCGCCCGGTGCGCCAGGGGCTGTGCGGTGACTGCCCCTGTGCGCTGAATGCAGACAGGTAGCAGTGCGTGCGGCGCGGGATCCCGGCGGCCCTGCTGCAGGCCGGCCTCGACATCGCCCGCGCCACCGCCTCACGCAGATCGAGCACATGCTGCGGCTCTCTACCCTCGCTCCGGAGCGCTGCGCGCCGAGGCCACCCGCGCTGCTGAGAGTCGGAGCAGGGACCTGTGGCTTCTGCCGTGGATGAACGCCTCACTCATCAGCGCCCTGGGGCCATGATTCCGCCGATACCGCCGCGGGATTGCGCGCCTCATGCCCTGGCGTGCCCTGGTGGCCCTTGACGCACACGCGCGGCCCGGGCGGGCCGACATCATTCGCTTCTGCAGTTGCGCCGCCCTGTCCAGTGCGCTCGCCCTCCCACAACCTCGCTCGCATCGCCGGCGCCCGGCGAGCCCTGCGGGCTGAGGCGGTGGCCCGCCGCCAGGGGGCGGGCTGATCTACGCGCCAACGCGGCGTTCGTGGAGGCTGGCGCCGGCTCTCGCGGCTCGGGGTGGCGCATCGTTCACGCGGTCAGGATCGGAACCGCGCTGCCCGGAGCATTTTCCGCACCCGGTCCCGTGTGGTGCACGGTCGCCTTCGGCATGGGGTGCGACCGCTCCGATGTGGGCCTGGTCCTGCACCTGACCTCCGCCACGCCGAGGCACTGCAGAGTCGGCCGGCGGGACCGAGGCTCCGGCCAAGTGCCTGGCTTTCGTCCGGCGACGCAAACCACTGGGTTGGCGATGCTGGCCTCGATCGCCGCTCACACGACTGCAGGTCAAGGACGAACCCGCCTCGGAGCGGCCAGACACTCCGCGCATGGAGCGTGCGGAAGGGAAACTGCCGCGAGCAGACGCTGTCTGCTTCCGTCCGGAGCTCGTGCCCCCCTGCGTGTGCCTGTGACAACTGAACGCGCAGCGTCCCACGATTGTCGCTCGAGGTGCCCAGGCTTCTGCCTGACAGCGCATCGGCTTTGATCTGCGCCGCTGGCCGATCACCTGGCACGGCGAATCAGAAAGGATCGTTGGTGCTGGCTGCTCGCCGCCTGGCCGAAAGCTGATCAGTGAGAGCGATGACGCAGCAGCGCCTGGGTTGCGCTCGCCAGCGTCGCTATCTGCAGCAAGCCTGGCACGCTGCGCTGGGTCGCTAGCCTCAAGCAGCTCAACGATCAGCCGTTCTCAAAGTCGGCCTGGTGCGTCCCAGTCTTCGACCCGCCTCGCGTGTGTTGATCTTCTTGCGCCGACAGTTCCACCGCCAATAACACTGCTGCCTGGTAATGAGGGACGCGACCTGCTGCCTCCCAGGGCGCCAGGTGGTGAAATCACCGATAGGCCAATAGGGTGCGCCAAGTCAGCGGCCGCCACGCGGCATGTGGTTGCTGCGGCATGTGGTTGCTGGGGTGGTGGTGGCGCAGTGCTGGGGCCGCGGCGGTGGTTGCGGCTGTGCTGCGTGGCGTTTGCCTGGTTGCTTGGGGAGTGCGTCTGGCTGATCAGGTTTCGCGCGCAGCGGTGACTCGCAGGGACAGGCGAGTGCCGGCCTCCCCTGCGGCGGCGAGAGGCGTGAGCGACCACGCCGCCTGACCGGAGCCATAGACTCGGCAATAGCCCGAGAGGTTTCGCCGGTCCCACACAATGCGTGCTGGCCGCTTGTTCACCGCTGTTGGCCTGGAGAGCACACATTGGCAGAGCACCAGGCCCACCAGGAGCGGCCCGCTTTCCAGCATGGCGGCGCGGCTAAGTTGTTGAGATCATCAGGCGGCTACGGAGATGCATCCGCGTCGCGACTCGAGAAGGTTTCAACCGGTCTAACTGTAGTGCCTGCGTCCAGACATCCTGCGCTGCCCGGGCCGGGCGCCCGGCACGCAGGGTGCCGTTTGATCAATCGGCGCCTTGATGCCTGTGACGCATCACCTGAGTGACACGCCGTAACGCTCGGCAATCTGGGGAGAGGGTTCGCCGCCGGTTTCACAACATCCTTCGGCCGCCAAGGCGGCAGGGCAACGCAGGGCGAGGACCAGGCGGCGAGGAACGCGCAATGACAGGGTCAGAAGCATATGCTCGACCATACAGGAAGAACCAACCATTGCGCCACCACCTGCAGGGTACATCCCAGCAGCCGCTTGATCAGGCGAGCGGTCCGCCGTAGGCGATGGAACGCAGAGAACCGAAGGGGGTCTGAGCAGCGCTGCGAGGCGAGAAGTGTCGAAAGCGGCTTTGGCGTGGTAAATGCCCATCCGCTGCGCCCACGCTCCGAACGCAGTTCGGACCCCCACCTGCATCACCACGATCGTTGAAGCTAGACTCCCGAGCTCGTGCCGGCAACAGGGTTCCTGGCCGAGACATTGCTGAACAGATACAGGGCAGGTTGGGGGCTCATTGAGGGGCGATAGCCAGGCCAGCGAGGGGACACTCAGCACTGGGCAGTAAAGGGCCGAAAGTTCGTCCCGCATCAGCGGGTCGTCGCTACAGACGGCCAATCAGGTGGGGCGATGCGCCAGGCTCCGGGAATCGCTCGTGGCCGGCCGCCAGGATATGACCCCGTGCCTGGCCCCCCTCCATGCAAGGGGCCGAGAGCCGCTCGAACTGCCCCGGTGACGATCCTGGCCAGATCGGCGAAACGCATACGGATCGGCATAGCCCGCCAGGAATTCGCCTCCAGGGCGCGTTCAGGCCGGGCCGCACGCTTCTTCACCACAGGTTCGGGGGCGATGCAAGGCTGGCCGGCATATGAGGCCCTTCCCGCAGGCGATGCGCCGGGCGGTCAGGCCAGATTCGGCATCGCTGAGAACCAACCGCCGGCCTGCAACCCGTTTCGAGCGTGACCGGGGTGAGATGGCGGCGGCCGGCGCCATCACGGCGACCGACCTGCCGCCCGCCGGAAGAAAATGTGGTCAAAGTGCATCTCCAGCAGCTGCCGCGTGTCGCCGTCGCCTTCCCCACCTCGCTCACGGCGCTGAATAGAGATGGCGACCGGCACTCGCATCAGGGCGAGTGCGCGGGCTGTTCGAGAGGCTTGAGCCACGGCTTGTCCGCCGCCAGCGCACTCACCAGGGCCTGCAATGAGAAGCGAGAACGGATAATTCAGGCCCGATATTCAGCACGCAGACCAGGCTCGGCGATCCAGCTGGCTCCGGCCGGGCCGTGGAAGCGCATACGACACGTGCGGGGCGCCATCCCAGGCCGCCCGCCGTTGGCGCTTCACTCCCTCCTGCACGCACAGTCACGTCGGCCCTCCACCGGCGGCTTGCCAGGTCGGCGGCGCGGCGTCGATCACTCGCTGCTCATGACTGTAGCAAGCTCGGCATCCCTCAGTTTGCCGGCGGCCCAGGCAGCGGATGTTGTGCCCTGCGCATCCGGTTCGCGCCAAGCGCTCCCACGACACGCAGAGCACAACGGCGATGTGCGGGCTGCGTGCTGGAGAGGCACGCTCAGGAACGCAAGCCGAACTTCAGTGTCGTCCTGCCCAGGCACGCAGACCTGCTGGCGTGCTCCGAGCAGGCAGAGTCCTGGTCGTCAGGCATCCTCTAACGTGGTCCGGGTTGCTTGCTGCACTATGCACCCGAAACGCTTTGCTTCCTTCTGTGCAGGCAGCTGGTCCCGCTGTTTGTGCTGAGCAGCCGCCTGCGCAGCCGCGCTCTCATGCTGAGGCCAGCAAGGCTGCTGACCGCGCCTGGTCTCACCACCTCACCGTGCGGGGACATGGCGCAGTGGCTAGGGGAGCACCTCCGGTGGAATCGATCACGCTAAGCGGCACTGAAATCCATGGTTACGACCCACCCCATGCGATCTGGAGCGGGGCCATTCGGCGCGATCTGGTGCTGAAAACGGCCTGAGTTCGAAACTCGCCCGCTTCACACCGGCCGTCTGCCCGAGTCAGCCCGGTCAGTTGACGAGGCAGAGCCGATCGAATCGCGAGGATGCTACAAGGCAGCCCAATCCCCATGCTGGATGTCCCCCGAAGCTCGCTGAGATCTATGTGAGAACACCGCAAGGACCTTCACCAAGCTCATCCCGCACGCCGAGCTTACCGCCGAATGCGAGGCCTACCGCGCCAGTTTGCCGCAGCCTCGATCGCGAACTCCACCAAACCTTCGCGACCCCCCGCGCGCCGGGTGCTGCACCTCGAGGGAGCCTTTTCCTATCTGCCCGGATACGGCTTGGAGAGGCCGACCTCTGGCGGTACAATGCGACCCCCAGGTGCCCCAAAACGCTGGGCGTCGTGAATCGCCCTGGTGTCGCGAGCGTGAGGTCCGCGGTGTTCTCTGTGAAGCAGGGAGCTGAGAAGCCCAGCGCCAGGTGGCCAAGGAAGCCGCGCCCCGTTTTTCCGGGTGTTCTTCGTGATCGCTTTCGGCGCCGATGGCCCGGCCCATACCTGCTGGATTGCAGCGTCACAATGCCGAAGACGCTTGCTGGATCGCCTGGCGGTGGAAGTTGACCGATCGAAGCCGATCTTGAGCGAACCTGCCCACAGCGAGCGCATCAGCGTCCCGCAACCTCAGCGTCGACTATCACGTATCGTTGCGCTCCACGACGTCTCCTGCATTAGCTAGACAGCCTCTGCGGGCTTGGGTGCATGACGGCGGCTGGCAATGATCGCCACTGTCAAGCATTGATGGTTTTGTGCACCCCCCAGGCAGCATCACATCAATGGCCGGCCGCTGCGGCAGCGCGCCGACAGCCGTCGCCCTACTGCCCAGATGAGACGTGATGGAACTTCCGGTAATGTGGCACGTGGTATGATGGCCGCTATGTCGTAAGAACCTGCGCGCACCCCCGGCAAGGACCACAGGGCTGGCCGAAGGCCTGAGCGGTTGATTCTGGCACTTGCGCGAAATCGCCAGATCCGGCGAACTCTCCGGTGGTCACGCAAGCGTGCCTTTCTCCCGGCCCTGGCCCAAGGGCTGCGTGATGCTGCCTCGATGGAACTTCGCGGCGTCGACATCGACCTGAGAAACGATGACCAACTGTTAGCGTTCCGCGCTGAACGCCGCAACTCCTCTGATCCTCCACCCAATGATCTACGCATGTGCGCGGCTCTTGATCAAGGTGGGTGCTGACCAACAAGACCAGTGATGCATGGGCGAACCTCGGAATGTCACCGAGAGACTGGCGCGCACCTTCAGCACCAGCGTCCCAGCACCTGCTCCTGCAGCCAAGGGATGGAATCAGGTTGGGGACTCGTGAGACAGCTGACAATCGCGCTGGCTTTGCTGAACCGATCCGCTAATGACTTCATGTGCGCGCTTTGGTGAGCGCGTTGGTGCGGCCGGTCTGTGGGCTGCTCTCCGCTTCATACCCTCAAGGGTTGGGGCCCTGATGGAGCCGTTTCCCACGCTTGATGCCCGGCGTGTATCGCCTATGCCCTCATCTTCCCTCGGCGCTCTGCTTTCGTGTTCGGGGGGTCGTGGCGGATCGTTTTTGTCAACAGATGACCCGAAATCAAGGAAGACACGTATTTCGCCTGTTTTCACCGCTTCTTTGCCTTGGCTTGGTCTGGTGGTAAAAATACGCACACATTGATCTACCCATAGTCCTTCGCAATGTCTGGGAATCAGTGATCACGACATCCACACGGGCGATCAGCGCGGTGGTGCTGTGGTGCTGATGTGTTCGCCGCGACCTGATCCTGTTTTGGTTTGACCGCCACCTCCCGCCCTGCTCGATCGGATCATAACAGGCGTGCTCTATACTGCTTGCCTCCGTACGTCTTACCGGCCGTCGCCGGTCTGCAGACGCGTGGCATCATCTGGTGGTGGCCACGCTTCGGTCACGCGGGGGCTAACAGCCCACCTCTCTACTCGATCGGCTTTGACCGCATGGTCTGGATTGCCGTGCTCGGCGAGCCTCGAGCCTCGTGGGCATTTACTGGAGCTATCTGGATGGATGCCTCCACGCGATTGCATCGTGCTCACCCAGACTGGCCTTTCGTGCCAGTTTCTGTTTGCCACACCCCGCCATGCGTGCTGGCCCACAGCGCGCTGAATGGTTTTTCTGTAAGATAGTTTGCTTTGCCTGTATTCAGGCGCAACAACTTGCTAAAAGTTTGTGATCTGATAGCGCCCTGAACGTTGAACAGCCTTGAAGAAGAATGAACTCGTGACCTCCTCCTTACAAGTGGAGTGCTCTAACGCTGAGCTTACAAGGGCATGTGGAAGGTGGGCCGGGTTTGGATGAACCAACGTAGGCGAAGCCAAGCGGATTTAGTCCGCCCCATTAAACCACCCGGCACCGACCCGCACCACCCTCGTAACTACAGCCACTCCCATCTAGCATTTGCTCGTGCTGCACGGCCCCAATCCTTCAACTGCTGGGCGCTGTCAGCCCGTCTTTATGGCACAACCATGCCTTGAGTCAGAATCAATCAGGGCCTGGGGAGCGGGCGCGGCCGCTGGGGGTCAACTCCTCTTTTCAGAGCAACCATGAGGGAACTGTGACCTGATCCAGCAGGCCGCGTGCAGAGCGCGGCATCTGACATGCCGGCGCGCTACACCCACACGTCGTCGCCTCTGCGTGATGCCTCTGCGGCGGTCTTCCCTGCCCTTCGTGGACGCACCTCAGCAACCCCATTCGCCAGTGAGACGTTCCGCCCACTCCACCCTGCGAGCGCGGGCGGTGGTTGAAATCGCGGCTTTTGCCCACAGCTAGCTCGCCTAGACGGCTGGTCGACCATCGCGCTCTTGATAACGAAGCACTGTGAGGACTGAAGACGTTGGTTCACTTCTCGGGGTGAGGGTGGTGCGTG
>Ga0163217_1010844_pt1 | contig 10015 bp, 18 predicted proteins | sample SynspAceP_FD_185933 | JGI IMG/M metagenome (GOLD analysis project Ga0163217, IMG submission 185933) | Saline lake microbial communities from Ace Lake in Antarctica - Synechococcus sp. Ace-P (PacBio error correction) | ecosystem: Environmental > Aquatic > Non-marine Saline and Alkaline > Saline ...
TAAGAGACCCACATTTTCCCCAACGCCCACAACCACAACAGGAAGGAATTTTTGCCCAACCGGGCCCCCTCACCGCTTTCAAAGCCACGTTAAGGCCGCCGGCAAGAAGAAAGGGGAGCAACCCCAGGCCGCCCGCAGACCCGATCCGGTGGCCCAAGGCCCCGCCGGGCCGCAATGAAACCAAGGAATGTTTCTGGCCGAGGAACAGCAAGGGTGATTTCCAGCGGGGCAACCCCGGCACGAAAAATTCCGGAATGTAAAAGACCCCACCGAACCCCAAAGCGCAGCAAGGGGCAGCTTCGCTTGCGTCGTCCAGGGCCATCAAAGACACCCAAAGCGGAAAACCTTGCGAGGATCGCGAAGCTGGCCATCAGCACCGTGAGCCAGCCAGGCCTCCCCATTCCGAAAGGCGGCACCCGCACAGGCCAGGGCCGTCCGCTGCTCAGGGGCCATGCCCCAGCAGATAGAGCAGCGGCCAGCATCCAGGGGGAACCAGTTTTTCAGCCGCGGTGGCGGGGCAGGCCGCCGGCCCCCCCATCAGCGGCCCCTGCCCGACCAGCGGATGCAAGAGCAGACAGGGCTGTGATCAGCCACCAGCGGGGCCTGCAGCGGCACACTGAGCCAAAGGGCGGCGGGGGGCCCAGCTTGGCCAAGAAAACCGCCCAGCAGGCAAGGGCGAATCCCGATCGTTTGCAGCGGCCAGAGCACGCCGCTACGTCCGCCTGGGACTGGCGCGCAGCAGGCCCAGCTGAGGCCCGGGGGCCATGGGGCCCAGACAGGCCAACTAGCAGCCACAACGCCGCCATTGCTTGATCGAGCCGGGTACGCCCAACTGGCGAACAAGGGTGCTGTTTGGCCTGGATCACCCACCCACTGCGCTGCAGGAAGGCCCAAGCGAGCAGACCCAGCAACGACGCCCCGATCAGGGCCAGCCAGGCCAAGGCTGGATCCAGCCCCGTCCGTGCGGCTGCGAAACAACTCGCGGCGGATGGCCTTCAGCCGCGGGGTGGGAGCCATCAGCGCTCGCGGATTTGAACAAGCTGGTTTCAGGCCGTTCATCACAGCGGAGATCAGCAGATCGATCACCGAGGTTAGGCCCGCAGCAGCAGCAGGAACACCTCCAGTGCCCGGCCCGGTCCTGGTTTGAGGGTGGTTTCACGCCAGGAATAGAGGTCGGCGTAGCCGACGGCCGCCAGGGCGGAGTTCTTGGCCAGAGAAATGTAAACTGGCTATTGGAGCCGGGAATGATCAACCGCAGGCCTGGGCCAACACCACCGAGCGCATGCTCTGGCTCCAGTTGCCAAGTCCCCAGGGAAGTGGCGCTTCCATCTGGCCGCGGGGCACAGCGGCGATGCGCCACGCACAACTTCGGCACGAAGGCACGGTGTGGTGCATCAGGCCGGTGAGCAGGGCGGCGAACTCGCACCGAGAAACGTCCAGGAGCTTGCCAATCCCCATTCACACAGTTTTGCGGCCCTGCCAGGACCACCCTCGGCGAACCCAGGCCAGATAGAGCCGACTTGGCCAGCACCACCCCAGGATTTGCAAGGCCTCGTGTCCGTTGCCCGAAAGGAGAGAACACCACGAAATACCAGAACAGGACTTGGAGCAACAGGGGGTGTGTGCGAATACCTCCACGTAGACCGCCTCAGACGGCGCACAGGCCGTTGCCGCTGTATAAGCCGTCATGCCAACGGCCGTGCCCATGCAGCGTGGCTCACGGCCAGCCCAACCACATCGCCCTCAGACTGTTTCACCAAGCCCACCACCAGGGCCCGCCAGTAGGGCATGGCAGCGGCGTCGAATGGGATCAGGCTTTCGGCCACATCAAAAGCTGGCCGGTTGAACCAACCCAGCGCCAGTGAAGTATCAGGCCGCGCGGCGTGAGAATTGCGACACCAGGTTGGCCCACCAGCAGCGCTATCACCACGACATCGCCAGGCAACCACTCCCTGGCACCGCCAGAGGATCATCGCGCCGATCCCGCACCCAAGGATGGGGCTTCTGTTCGCTCATTCGGGGGGCATAGCATCCGGTGTGATCAGCGGAACGGCGCGTGCAATAGATCAGGCCACCGTCGGCTCCATTGCCAGGTTTTTCGGCACATCCAGTTTCAGCCAGAGGCACGGCCCACCGTTTGCGCCTCGAAGATCTTTTCGCCGTAGTTTGCCCACGCAGTGACCGCCTGGACGACGAGTCGGCCGGCAGACCAGCTGTTTACTCTGAAATCGCCTTCCACAACAAGGAACGGCGCAAGTCGGCTGGTTGTGGTGTTGGGATTTGGCTTTTCGGCCAGCTTTTCGGCCACGTCGCCTGGGATCCCAGTTCCTCAACTTGAGAGGGCTAGAAACCGTGCCAGCGAATCGCATCGGCCAGCGGGTCGCCGTTGAATGCTGCGGGGGTGAGCGGTTCCTTGCTCATCACCACAGGGAGAGCACCGCTGCTGATCGGGTCCGGGGAAGCCAACCTTGCGCTTGGCCGCGAGCTGGAGCGGTCTGCTGGTGACGGCCACACAGCGTTGCCAGGTAGGCTCGCAATAGGTCTGATCGCCGGTCTGAATTTCAGGGGGGTGTAAGGCGATAGCCCTGCTCGGCGCCAATTGCGATCGGCCAAGTTGAGCTCGGTGTGGGCGCTCTCGACTGCAGATCCCGGCTTTGCCGTCGAGATCCCTGGAGGCTCGGCGGATGCCAACCTGCCCAGGTCCAGTTAACCATCATTCCCTGGCCGTCATACGAAGGTTGTTGGACCAAAGCTGATGCATTTCCCACCAGCCGAATCGCGGCTGAGGTCCTTGGTGGTGTGCGGCCCAGCATGTACCTTCTACACGCTGGCGAGGGCGGCGAAACGTTCGCGGGAGTGAGGTCGCGTATCCAACCTGGCCCGGGGGCACCGAAGAGGGCGGCCGCCATGGCCCGGCCAGGTGTCGGCATCCAAGGCCGCTTGTAGGTGCCGTCGGGCCCGGAAGCTGAAGCCCGGCAGCTTGCGTCCACCCCACAAACAAGCTTGCGCGGCTTGCGGATCGTGGCCATTCCGCTTCTGGACCCCCCACCGCACTGCCCTCGTCGGCGCAAAGCGCCATCACCAGGCCAAGAAAGCACGGGGCTCGCGCTGAGCAGGCGCCGCAGTTTGGAGCAGGTGGATAAGGAGTAGTGGCGCAGTTGCAGTTTGGGGGCAAGAGCACAGTTTACAAGCTCGACAGCAACACAACTGGGAATAATCGATGACTTGGCAGCATGCGTTTTGTCTTCAGCGCCAAGCAGCGGTCTGTTGCCTTGGGCAGGAGCTGGCGACGCGGCACAGCTGGCCTCACCGCTGGTGAACCACTGGCGATCACGGCTCACCGTTCCACAAGTTACCCTGGTGAGCGGTGTTTTTGTGATCGTCTTCGGCACCATGCTGAGGCGCTGCCGCTTTCTCAACGCCAATGTGGGGATCCCCCTTTTGGGGAAAGCCCTGTCACGGTCACTTCGGCCCGATCACCGTGACAGGGCTCACGATCGTGAACGTGGGCGAGGACCTCACCTTTGCGCCCAGCTGCTGCTGGCTGCTGGTTGAATCTCACCGGCGGCTGGGGGCTATGGCGATCACCAACCTTCCTGCAGGCTTTGTGCAGGAGGAACGGGATTGCGTCGTCGCCTCGACCGGGGCCGGACCCTCGAGAATTCGCGTGGGGGGAGTGGGCAGCACGCTTCCACTCGATCCTGATCACGCCGCCTGGATGGTGGGTCTGGGCACCGTGTTGCTGTTCAGCTATGCTTTCGCACATGCCTCCCGTGAGCGCTCTGGGGCCTCCGTTGTTTCACTGCAATCAGCGCCTACTGCAACGCCGGCTCGGCCTCTGGGCGACAGCTGAGGGCTACCGGGCAATCGGTGGTGAACGCGTGATCGCCTGATGATCGTGTGCCGGCGGCATCGCTACCGGGTCCCAACGACCTCTGGTTGAACCGCTTCAGGGTGAAGCGCATCCGCAGCTTCCTGTCCTCACACCCGCCTGGTGCTGCCGCTGGTCCCCTCGTGGTGGTCTTCGGTGCCCTGGGCCTGCTCTTCACGAACAGTGACCGGGCAGCAGCGGCCTGACTTCGTTTGCCGTGGTGGCAGGAAATTTCAAGTGGTGAACTTCCCAGTCGGTGTCTGACCGGACAGCCGGCTTCACACCGTGCGCTCTCGGCGCGCGATATCGGCAGCAGGATGCTGCTGATGAGAACCCTGATGTTCAATCGGCCAGCCCCGGGGGTAATCCGGCGTGGGCATCCAAGACCACCACCTCGCCGCCCTGGTGCCGGCCACGCGGCTCACGCTGATGGGTCTGGAACACGGGTGGTGATCCGCCCGCGGCCATCTCCGACAAGGTGGTGCTGCGGCCGTGGGATCACCTGGCCTCGCTGTGTTCGTGCTGTTGATGAACCTGTGCTGGGCTGAACCAGGCCACCAGCCGCCGATGGGCACACCTCCACCTTCCCTCGACAACTGTTCACCGCAAATCTCGGCCTTCGCCACCGTCGGCCTTGATGTGGGGGTGAGAGCGCCTTGAAATCGCCTGGGGCCGCTGGTGTTGATGGTGGGATGTTCGTCGTCGGATCGGCATCCTGCTGTTGCTCTCGGCGATTCGGCAACCGGCCTGTCCACGCGGTCTCCTACAACAACGAGGACTTTACTCTGAGCTCCCCAAGCCATTAACGCTTTCCCCTTCGCTCCGGTCTCAGTCCTTGGCGCCAGCATCCCCGATTCTGATCCTGCGCCGTCCCGACGACTGGCACTCCATCTGCGCGATTGGCGCCATGCTTCGGCGTGGTGCGTGCCACGGCGAGCCAGTTCCGCCCGGGCGATCGGTGATGCCCAATCCCTCGTCCCGCCGATCACCACGGCGGCGGCGGCCGGCCGCCTACCGGCAACGGATCCTGGCGGCGTTGGCACCTCCGGCCTCCCTGCGCCGGCCGCTTCACACCCTTGATGACGGCCTATCTCACCGACAGCATCGATCCAGACCGAACTGGAGCGGGGCTTTGCCGACGGCGTGGTTCAGCGCCGCCAAGCTCCTATCCCGCAATGCCACCATCTCTATCAACAACGAACAATGGGGGGGGGGGGGGGGGGGGGGGGGGGGGGGGCGGAGGAGGAAGGAAAAGAGAGAGATGGTGCATTGGCGGGAAGAGCTTGGCGGCGCTGAACACGCCGCGTCGGCAAGCCTCGCTCCAAGTTCGGCTGGATCGATGCTGTCGGTTGAGAATAGGCCAGCGTCATCAAGGTGTGAAGCGCCGGCGCGGGATGGCCGGAGCTGCAACGCCGCCAGGATCCGTTTGCGGTAGGCGGCGCCGCCGCCGCCGTGGTGATCGGCGGGACGATGATTGGGCACTCGACGATCGCCCGGGCGAACTGGCTCGCCGTGCACACCACCGCCGAAGCATGGCGCCATCGCGCGAGATGGACGTGCCATCGTCGGACGGCGGCAGATCAGGGAACGGGGGATGCTGGCGCAAGGACTGAAGATCCGGAGCGAAGGGGAAGAGCGGTAATGGCTGGGGAGCTCAGACGTAAAAGTCCCTCGTGCTGGTCAGGCAACGCGTGGACAAGCCCGGTTTGCCGAAAATCGCCGAGAGCCCAACAGCAGGATGCCGATCCGACCGACGAACATCCCCACATCAACACCAGCTGGCCCCAGCGATTCAAGGCGCTCGTCACCCCCACTCAGGCCGACGGTGGCGAAGGCGCGAGATGCAGGTGAACAGTTTGTCGAGGAAGGTGAAACGGTGTGCCCATCGGCGCTGTGGCCTGGTCCAGCCCCAGCACAAGGGCCATACAGCACGAACCAGCGAGGCCAGGTGACCTCCCACGGCCCGCAGCACACTTGGTCGGAGATGGCCCGCCGGCAGGATCACCACGTGTTCAGACCCATCAGCGTGGGCGCGTGGCGGCCCCCAGGGCGGCGAGGTGGTGGTCTTGATGCCACCGCCGGTACCTCCCGGGGCTTGGCAGACCGATGACCTCAGGGTCACATCCAGCTCCCTGCTTCCGATAATCGCGCCGCCGAAGAGCGGCACGGTGTATGAGCCGGCTGTCGGTCGAACCGACTGGAAGATCACCACTGAATTTCCTGCCAGACGGCAACGAAGTCCAGGCCGCTGCTGCCGGTCACAATGTTCGGTGAAGAGCAGGCCCAGGGCACCCGAAGACCACCAGCCCGAGGACCAGCGCAGCACCAGGCGGGTGTCAAGGCGAAGCTGCGGAATGCGCTTCACTGAGCGGTTCAACCAGAGGTCGTTGTGACCCGGTGCCGATGCCGCCGGCCACGATCATCAAAAAAGGCGATCACCGCGTTCACCACCGGGATTGCCCGGTTAGCCCTCCAGGCTGTCGCCCCAGAGGCCGAAGCCGGCCGTTGCAGTAGGCGCTGATGCAGTGAAACAACGGGCCAGAGCCGCTCACCGGGGGAGGCGTGTCGCGAAAGCCAATAGCTGAACAGCAACACGGTGCCCAGACCCCACCATCCAGGCGGCCGTGATCAGGATCGAGTGGAAGGTGCTGCCCACTCCCCACGATTCGTCCGAATTCATCGAGGGTCCGGCCCGGGTTCGAGGCGACGACGAATCCCGTTCCTCCCTGCTACAAAGCTCCTGCGGAAGTGGTGATTCGCCATCAGCCCAGGCCGCCGGTGAGAATCAACAGCAAGAGCAAGCAGCTGGCCGCAAAGGTGAAGGTCCCTCGCCCACGTTCACCGATCGCTGAGCCCTGTCCAGGTGATCGCCGAAGTGACCGTGAACAGGGCTTCCCAGAATCCCCACATTGGCCGTTGGAGAAAGCCGGCACAGCGCCATCAGCAATGGTGCCGAGACGAATCACCAAAACACCGCTCACCAGGGTGAACTGTGAACCGTGGAGCCGTGAAATCTGCCAGTGGTTCACCAGGTGAGCAGCTGTGCGCGTCCGCCAGCTCCTTGCGCCCAGCCCACAGGACGCTGCTTTCGCGCTGAAAGACAACCGCATGCTGCAGTCATCGGAAATTATCCCAGTTTTGTGTTGCTGTCGAGCTTGTAACTGTGCTCTGCCCCCAAACTGGGCAAACTGCGCCCACTACTCCTTATCCCCCATGCTCCCAGCCTGCGGCGCCTGCTCAGCGCGAGCCCTGCTTCTGGCCCTGGTGATGGCGCTGCGCCGAACGAGGGCAGTGGCGGTGGCGGGTCCAGAGCCGAGAAGATGGCCACGATCCGCAGCCGCGCAAGCTTTGTTTTTTAGTGGGGTGGACGGCAAGCTGCCGGGCTTCAGCTCCTGGGCCCCGACGGCACCTACAGCGGCGCTTGAATGCGACCTGCCGGGCCATGGCGGCCGCCTCTTCGGTGACCCCGCCAGGTGGAATACCGGAACCTTCACTCCAGCGAACGTTTTCGCACGCCTCGCCAGCCGGAGAGTGGGACATGCTGGCCGCAACACCACCAAAGACCCTCAGCCGCGATTCGGCTGGTGGGAATGGCATCAGCTTTGGTCAACAACTTCTATGACCGCCAGGGAATGAGGTTCGGCGCCAGTGGCATCGCAGCCTCAGGGATCTCGACGGCAAAGCCGATCTGCGTCGAAGAGCGGCACACCACCGAGCTCAACTTGGCCGATCGCATGCGCGAGCAGGGCATTCGCCTACACCCCCCTGACATTCAGACCGGCGGATCAGACCTATGCCGCCTACCTGGGCAACGCTGTGTGGCCGTCACAAGCGACCGTCCCAGCTCGCGGCCAAGCGCAGTGGCTTTCCGACCCGATCAGCACGTGCTCCTCCCTGTGTGATGAGCAAGGAAACCGCTCAACCCCGCCGCATCAACCGGCGATCCGCGCCTGGGCGATGCGATTCGCTGGACGTCTACGCCTCTTCCAAGCTGAGGACTGGGGATCACCCAGGCGAACGTGGCGAAAAGCTGGCCGAAGCCAAAGCCAAACAACCAACCAGGCGACCTGCGCCGCTTCCTTGTGTGGAAGCGATTTCGGTAACCGCTGGGTCTGCCGGCCGACCTTTCGTCGTCCAGGCGGGTCACTGCCGTGGGCAACTACGGCGAAAATCTTCGAGCGCCAACGTGGGCCGTGCCTCTGCGCTGAAACTGGATCGTGCGAAAACCGGCAATGGACCGACCGGTGGCTAATCTATTCCCGCCGTTCCGCTGATCACACCGGATGCCTATCCCCCGATGAGCGAACAGAAGCCCCTATCCCTGGTGGGCGGGGATCGGCGGCGTGATCCCTGGCTGGTGCAGGGATGGTTGGCCCTGGCGATGCTCGTGGTGATAGGTCTGCTGGTGGGCAACCTGGTGCGCAATCTCCCGCCGCCGGCCTGCTACTCAGCTGGCGCTGTGGCGTCAACCGGCCACTTGATGTGGCCGAAAGCCTGATCCCATTCGCCCTTGCCATGCCCCTACTGGCGGCCCTGTGGTGGGCTTGGTGAACAGTCCTGAGGGCGATCGTGTTGGGCCCTGGTTGGAGCCACGGGCTGCTGGCACGCCCGTGGCAATAGACGGCTTACCGCGGCAACGCCTTGTGCGCCGTCTGGGCGGATCTACGTGGAGGTGATTCGCACATCCCCCTGTTGCTCCAGTCTCCTGTTTCTGGTATTTTCGTGGTGTTCCTCTCCTTCGCAACGGCAACCGAGGCCGCAAATTCCTGGGGTGGTGCTTGGCCAAGTCGGGCTCTATTGGCCTGCGTTCCGAGGGGCTGGTCCTGGCAGGGGCCCGCAACTGGTGAATGGGATCTGGGCAAGCTTCCCTGGGCGTTCTCGGTCGAGTTCGCCGCCCTGCTCACCGCATCTGATCACCCTACACCGGTGCCTCGTCCGAAAGTGGTGCGTGCGGCATCGCCGTGTTGCCCCGCGGCCAGTGGAAGCCGCCACTTCCTGGGACTGCACTGAGCCAAGCATGCGCTCGGTGGTGTTGCCCAGGCCCTGCCGGGACAATTCCGGCCTCAATAGCCATACATTTCTCTGGCCATATGAACACCGCCCTGGCGTGGCCGTCGCTACGCCGACCCTCTATCCGTGGCTGAAACCACGCCTCAACCAGACCGGCGGGCACTGGAGGTGTTTCCTGCTGCTGCTGGGCCTACCTGGTGATCGATCCTGCTGATCCGCTGTGATGAACGGCCTGAACCAGCTTGTTCAAATCCGCGAGCGCTGATGGCCTCCCACCCCGCGCTGAAGGCATCCGCCGCGAGTTGTTCGCCAGCCGCACCGACGGCTGATCAGCCTGAGCCTGCTGGCCCTGAATCGGGGCGCGTTGCTGGTCTGCTGCCAGCTGGGCCTTCTGGCAAGGCGCAGTGGGTGGTGATCAGGCCCCAGCACCTGTTTCGCCCGTTGGGCGCTACCCGCTCGATCAGCCTGGCGGCTGTGGGCTGCTAGTGGCCTTGCTTGGCCAGGCCTCCGGCCTCAGCCTTGGGGCCTGCTGCGCGCATTCCCAAGGGCGGACCGTAGCGGCGTGCTCTGGCCGCTCAACGACGGCCGCCCTTGCCCTGCTTGGCGTTTCTTGGCCAGCTGGGCCCCGCCCGCCCTTGGCTCAGTGTGCGCTTGCAGGCCGCTGGTGGGCTGATCACAGCCCTGCTGCTTCCATCCGCCTGGTCGGCAGGCCGCTTGGGCCGGCGCCTGCCGCACGCCTGCTGAAACTGGTTCCCCCTGATCTGGCGCTGCTCCTATCTGCTTGGGCATGGCCCGATCAAGCGGCGGCCTGGGCCTTTGGTGCGGGTGCCGCCTCGGCTGGGGAGCCTGCTTGCTACACGGTGCTGATGGCCACTTCGCGATCCTCGCAATTTTCCGCTTGTGTTTGATGGCCCTGGGACGACGCAGCGAGCTGCCCCTGCTGCGCTGGGGCTCGGTGGTCTACCATCGAATTCGTCCGGTGCCACTTCGCTGATCACCCTGCTGTTCCTCGCCAGAACATCCTTGGTTTCATGCTTGCCGGCGGCCTGGCACCGGATCGGGTCTGCGGGCGGCCTGGGTGCTCACCTTCTCTGCGGCGCCTACGTGGCTTGAAGCGGTGAGGGCCGGGTCTGC
>Ga0163217_1030946_pt1 | contig 10015 bp, 13 predicted proteins | sample SynspAceP_FD_185933 | JGI IMG/M metagenome (GOLD analysis project Ga0163217, IMG submission 185933) | Saline lake microbial communities from Ace Lake in Antarctica - Synechococcus sp. Ace-P (PacBio error correction) | ecosystem: Environmental > Aquatic > Non-marine Saline and Alkaline > Saline ...
AAAAGAGAGAGGATCCGCGCCCCCACCCCGGGGGGGTCTCCAGCCTTTTTGCCTACAAACCCCCAAAAGCTGGAGATTCTCCCGGTGGTCCGGTTCGCCGCCTGGCCCTTGGTTTTGAAGTACGCGTTTTTTTAAACGGGGGCCCAAAAAAACCTCCCCGCTCCTGGTGGTTTTGGATGGCGGCTTTGGTTGCCTGCTCCACCAAAGAACCCTCTGGCGCCCTGCCAGCAAAAACGTTTTTCCCCCTCTCATCCGACATTGCCGGGGCCCATGGGGGAAAAATCCCTGAATGGCCCTTGCGTCAAGGTGAAAAAAAGGCGGCCCTGATTTTTGGGTTCGAAGCTCGAACCGCCAGCCAACCTTGAGCGGGCCAATGCCGCCCTACGGAGCTTGGTCCAGCAGCCTGCGTGCCAGCCTTTTTTCTGTTCGGCCCTCTCCTCGCCAAGGCCTCGGTGTAGCCTAAGATCCGCCCATGCCAGGGGGCTGCCAAGATCCGGCTCGCGGCCCGTCGCAGGTTTTCATGTCCAAGGGCCTGCAAAGCACTCGGGCTCAGGTGGTTCATTGAGCACGGAAAAATCGTTTCAGCGGCCGTTCCAGGCCGCGGCATCGCCTCTCAGGTGGGACGCATCTGCCTTGGATTGCCCAGCGTTGGGGCCACCGAAAACCCTTGAATATGGCCGCCGCCGCCTGGCCGATGGGGAGAACGGTGATCGAGAACGCTGCCTCGAACCTGAGGTGGTGGATCTTCGCCGGTCTTCTGGTGGCGATGGCGGAGAAAGTGGGGCATTGGCGCCGGCACCCGACGATCACCATCGTTTGGCGTCAAGGCCCTGCCATGGAGCCGATTACGCCGTGATCCCCGAATCGCATCGAAGCGGGCACGCTGTTTTGCTGGCTGCTGCGATCACCCGCTCGGAGCTGACGTTGGGCCCGATCGCGACCGAACCATCTCAGCGCTGTGATCACCAAGCTGCGAAGATGCCGGCTTGTTCGTTGCACGGCTCCGCCAGGCGGCCTCACCATCCCATCCCAGGCGACCTGCGTCCCGTTTGACAATCTGCACCCAACCCTTTCCCGGGTTCCCCACAGAACCTGCCCAGGGCGCCTTTTTATGATCCCCCGCCTGTTTGGCCAACGATCCCTGGACCAAGCCATGGTGGGTGAGAACATCTTCGAGAACCGCCTCCAGCACGTGGGCCCGAAACTGCCAGCGCATTGGGGGCCAACATTCGTCTCCAAACGGCAACACCGCCTTGGTTGAGGGCGTCCGCGCAGCTCAGCGAAGCGCCAGTTGAAAGGCCGGACCTGCGCGGCCTCTGCGGCCATGGTCCTGGCGGCCCTGGCGGCCGAAGGCACCACCCGCCGTGCAGGGGCCTTTGCTAACCTCGATCGTGGGCTACCTGCGCGACCTCTCGAAGGCCAAGCTCAACAGTGTCGGCGCCGCGATCCGTCCGCGTTGAAGTCCTGAGCACAGGCGCGGCTTAAAGTTTTTGCCCATGGGAAGCGTGCCGGAATTGGTAGCGGCTCGACTCAAAATCGAGCGCCTCGGGTTTGTGGGTTTCGAGTCCCACCAGGCTCCCATTGCACCTTGGCCGCACAGCCTGGGCTCGCCCAGGCGAGTCGCGCCACGCCGCCACAAAGTGCGGTGATGGACAACCTACACCGGTTTCCTCTTTGAGCTGGTGGGGGCAAGGGGGGTCCCTGGGTCAAAAGGACAGTCCGCGGAAATCGCTAACCTCGAATGCGTCGCCGGCATCGCCAACGCTTGCGCTCTGGCCATAGCGATCGGGTGATGCGTCGGGCTCTGAGCCGCCAGCTCCGGGCGCCTACAGGCATGTCTCCAACTGTACAGGATCCCCGGAACAGGAAACTGCTCGCCACTGGATCAACCAGCCAGCAGCTGCACCGATCGCAGTCTTTTTCTGTAATTCCGGGCCGAGGCCAACGAAGCGGCGATCAAGCTGGCCCGTCAACATGGCCATCTCGTGCGAGGCATTGAGCGGCCGGTCATCCTCACGGCCCAAGGCCAGCTTCGCCACGGCGCACATTGGCGGCGGTGAGCGCCACCGGTCAGCCCGCTACCACAGGGCTTTCGAGCCGATGGTGGAAAGGATTCCGCTTCTTTCCTTACAACGACCCTGAGGCTTTTGAGGCTTTGCTTGGAAGGCCGAAGCCAGTGGGCCGCCCGGGTAGCTGCCGTGATGCCGAGCCCCTGCAGGGTTGAAGGGGGGGTAAACCCCGGCGATCCGGCCTTCTTTTCTCCGGCGGGTGCGCCAGCTCTGGCGATGAGCGCAACATCCTGTTGATCCTTTTGATGAGGTGCCAGATCGGCAATGGGCGCGGAGCGGACGCCTCTGGGGTTACGCAGAAGCTTGGGGTGGGAGCCCGATGCGATCAGCCTGGCCAAGGGGCTTGGCGGTGGCATCGGCGATCGGGGCGCTTGCCCGTCAAGCAGGCCGTCGACCCACAAATTTCCGCCCCGGCGACCAATGCCCAGCACCTTCGGGCGGCAATCCCTTCGCCTGCCGCGGCTGCGCTCACCGTGGCCGCAGGAAAACTTGGAAACGCCGCCTGTTGGGTGCCCGCATGTGAGCAGATGGGTGTGCTGCTGCAGGAACTGCTGGCTGAATGCTGGTCACCGCCGCCCCCAGCAGCCTCGAAGGGGTTGAGGGGTTGGGGCCTTGCTGCAGGGCTGGTGCTGCCCCGGGGGGCCCCCCGATTGGCCCCGGCAGCCACCTGAGGTGGTGCGGCCAAGGCGATCGAATTTCGGCCTGCTGGTTGGTGCCCGCTGGAACCGCGGGTGGTGCGCTTCGTGCCAACCCCTGGTGATCAGCCAACACGCCAGCTGAACCTGGCCGTGTCAACGCCTGGAGCAGGCGTTTGCAGGCGATCGCCGCCGCTTTGAGTGCCAAACGGCGTCGATAGCTTTGACAGATCTGATAAGAGCCCTTCAGCCGCCGCGGCATTGACCTGGGCCCTGGAGCGTCTGCAGGCCGCCCTGGCCGAACTCGGCCATCCCGAACGTCGGCTTTTGGCGGCCGTGCAGGTGGCCCGGCACCAACGGCAAAGGGCTCGATCTGTTCCCTTCTCCTTCTATGGCGCTCTCAGCCGCGCTGGCTTTGCGCCTGCGGCCTCTTATACCTCCCCCCACCTGGTGAGCTGGTTGCGAGCGCGGATCCGGCTGGGCCCAAGCGGAGATCCCAGCGCCCCAGCTGCGCTTCTTGCCTCCAGGGGCTGGCCAACCCCTGGCCCAACGCCATGCCCTCACTCCCGTTCGAGCTGATCACCGCCGCCGCGTTTCTGGCCTTTCGCCGAGGCCGGGCTGGAGATTGTCGTGCTGGAGGTGGACTGGGAAGGCCGGCCTCGATGCCTCCAGCGTGCACCCCGATCGGCCAGGTGGTGGGCTTCAAGCACGATCGGCAAATCGACCATGCCGAGGTATCTCGGCCATACCCTCGGGCTGATCGCCAGCGAAAAGGCCGGAGCCGCTGAGCCCCGGCGCCGCCGCAGTCAGCGCGCCCCAGCTCCCGGAGGTGGCTGCCGCCCTTGCCAAGCAGCGGGGCCCGGCAGCCCCTGGGGTGTTCCTTGCTCTGGGTGGATCCGCTTGAGGTCTGCGGTGATGAGCTTTGTGCGGCGGAACTTTTTGCACTGGCGGTAGTGGTTTTGCCCGGCGCAGGTTGCAGCGCCCTCAACAGCGGCGTTTGGCCCTCGGCATGGCTGCAGACGTTGCGGCAGATAAGGGCTGGACGATTTCCCGACCAGGCGATCACGCGGTTTTGCTGCGGCCCGCCTGGCCGGCCGCGGCTGCAGCCGGCCTGGTGGCGCGGCGCTAACCCTGCTGCTCGATGGGCCCATAACGTCCGGCCGCCGTGGCCCTCGATGCGGATTGATCAGCGGGTGCCCCCGATTCGCGGGGCGTCCCATTCCTGGCTGTGGGTGGCGGCATTCCTCGCCAACAAGCAAGGCACCCGAGCTGCTCGTGCCCTGCTGGCTCTGGAGAGCGGGCTGGCTGTGCCCGGTGCCCGGCCATCCAGCTGGATCGCGACTGCCCTGGCTGGCCGCCTGCCCGCGAGCTGGCCGATCAGCTCAGCGCCGCGGCCGTATCTTCCTGAAGCCTGGCCGCCCCGCTGCCACAGCTTGCGCAAGTATCCACGCCAGTCGCCAGCTCAGCGCCGCGGCGCCCGCAAGGCTGTGGTCGTGGCTGGGTCGCTGTATCTTGCTGGGCAGCCCTGCTCGCTGGCGGAGCGAACGTCAGCAACACGGCGAGCTGAAGGGTGGAGAATGGACCGCAGTTCCGGGTGAGAGTGAGGCGGTGTTGCGAGATGAAGAGATGGCGCGCATCGACCACGGCCAGCCGCCCTGGAGCTGGCTGCTCCGCCTCGGGGCCGAGTTCGCTGGTCTGCCTGGCGCTTGTATCTCCAGCCACCGCTGCTGGCGGTGTCGAGGCAAGGCCTGTTTCCAGACCGGGTCGACTAACACGCCTCACGCGATTCAAGAGCGGCACTGATTTTCAGTGCCAGGCCCTGGCCTTTCAGTTCCTTTGCCGGGGCCAACCGCCCGCCGATGCCAACTTCGCCGGCGCCGACCTGCGCGGTTTCGATCCTCACCCAGGCCAGTTTTTCGCGGCCGATTTCCGTGGGGCCGAATCTCAGCGAGCCCCTGTATGGACCGGGTCGACTTCAGCGGTGCCGATTTCAGCCGGTGCCCTGCTGCGCGGCGGTGATTGGAAGCTGGGCAGCAACTTCAGTGAAGGCCCGCATCGAGATACCCGCCACTTCAGCGATTGCCCTGCTCGATCGCGCCGACCAACCGGCAAACCTTTGCCCCTGCCGGGCCCATGGCACCCATCCCCGGTCCACCGGCGTCAGCACCGACTCAGCCCTCGAATGCCGTTGACCCCCCGGGCGCCTGCAGTGTTGAGCGTTTCCTCAATGCTTTGCTTTCAGCGCTTTCGCTCAGCCCAGCCCCGTAACTTTGCCTGGTTGAGCAGTCCCCGGCCGGGTTCATAGCATGTTTGGCTGACACCTGGTCGCATCGACGCACACCGCGAGTCCGCGCCGTCCTCGACGTTGAAGACGTGGGGGTTGAACAGCAGGCCGCCGTTTTGGGTGGACCTCAGCGATGCAGCTCGGCAAAGGGACTCTGCGCCGCGCCAGCGCACCAGCGGAAGGGCCGCCAGCACCGCTGGCTCCCCTGTTGCGCCCCCCTCAAGGTGCCAAGAAAGCCAGATCCTCGCCCCAGCGCTGTTTCAGGGCCGAAGAGGAAGGGTGCTTCCGGTTGGGGCAGGCAGCATCTGCAGGTAGGTCCCAGCCCGGGTCATGGGCCCGCGCATGCAGGGTGGTGTGGTTCCAGCAGAGTTCCCGCAGCGGCAGCCCCCGCTTGGCCCTGTTCCGGCGCCTGCCAGATGAGGTCCCCGCCCAGATCCGCCAGCAGGTTGGAGGCAGGATTTTCGAGGCGTATCGGGCGCCGCCACAGCAGCAGCGATGGCCACCGGCCGCTGGGCAGCCGCCTGCTCCTTGCCGCCGATGGCTGGCCATTTGAACGGGCCACAGCTTCCTCCAGCAAGGCAGAGGCTGTGGAGGCAAGCAGGGCTGTGGCCAGGGCAACATCCGGCGGCTTTCGGAGGGCGCGCTCCCGTGGCTGACTCCCACCAAACAGTTGCTGACAGTTCACGGCGGCGGCGGTGGGCAGGCGACCGCCGTGATGATGCCGTTGGTTCCGTAAGGCATGGTTGATCGGCCCGGCTTGCTCTTCCATCGAGCTGGAGCAGGCGGGGGTTCGCCTCCAGGGTCCACCAGCTCAGGCCGTCAAGAGTTGCCTGGATCGCGCAGGAATCCCCAGCGCAGGGAGCCGATGCCTCCCGGAGCCGCCAGCGATGAACCCAGCCACGGTGGCGCTGCGCCAAGGTGCTGGGGGGCCAGCCGCAGTGAGCGGCCTGAAACCGACCAGTTGAACGGTCGAGGTCGGCCCAGCAGGCAGCCGCTTCGGCCGTGACGAATCCAGAGCTGGCCTCGACTTGCCGCATCCTGGTTCAAGGCCACTGAGGTTCGAGCACCAACCCGCCCGCGAGCGGCACGCACTGGCCGTAATTGCCGGTGCCGCTTCCGGCGCAGGGTCAACGAACACCTGCCCGGCTGCAGCCTTGGCCACGGCCAAGCAACCTCCTCGAGGCGGCTGCTTTGACCACCCAGCTGGCCCAATCGGCCGCTCAGCAAAGGGCCTGCAACACCGGTGAGTAGTCGAACAGTCGCGGCGAGAGGCGGCGCCAGCTCTGGCCCCGTCATGCACCAGTTTTGGCCCCTGAGCCGGTGGCCCCGCTGGCCTCGCTGAGTTCGGTTTCGATCGCCGCCAACTGGGGGCTGCCGTGGCCGCTGCAGGCAGATCCTCGGGCAGGCGCCTCAGGGAAGGGGTTCAAGGCAGGCTTTGACGGACCGTCAAGGCATGCGTGCAGAAAAGAGGGCGGAAGCCCATGGTGAGCTTGTTCTGACAGGTGGCCCTACCCCCGGGCAAGGGCAATCGAGCAGTCGACTGGCCAAGGCCGGAGCCTCCAGGGGGGGCAACCACTGGCCCTGGCCGCAGCACCCTGCCGCTGCGGGCAGCGGGCCAGCGGTCGCTCCAGTTTGCTGGCGGCCAGGAGGAATGGCAGGTCGCGGGCGCGCCCTTTCGCGGCAGCACCCCGTCCCAGGCCAGCCCATCAGCGCTGGCCGCAAGCGGTTGGTGGAACGGCATCAAGACCCTGGCGTTGCCCGATGGGGCTAGGTGGCGGCCTGTCACCGACAGCCGCAAAGTTCGAGCGGTCGAAATCACCGCCTGGAACCAAGGATCCTGGACGTTTAATCTCCACCAATTGCCACAGTCACGCCGCCCGCTGAAGTTGGCGATGGCGCCATCGGTCGCGAGTGTCGGCGTGTCCCCACCGTGGTGGCGCAGCAAACCCAGAGGTTGGTTGGGAGGCAGGGCCACCACGGCAAGCCCGCTCGGCGATCAACGTCGGCCAAGGTCCAAGCAGCGACGGCTGGAAAGCTGGGACATGCTGGCGCTGGTGGCTGCAGAGGTCCACGGAATGGCGATTCGCTGTTGCTTCCCTCACCAGCCGGGCGCAACGCAGGGCGAGGGAGCGCCTGCTTCCAGCGGCTGCCGCCTTCGCCGCTGCTTTCCATCGACGTTGCGTGTCGACACCGCAGCCACGCTCGTCAGCCCAGCGCAGCAAGAAGCTGCAAATCCGGCTCGCTCGCCGGCATCGCCGAGAAAGGGGGCGGCCGAAGAACGCCCACACCGAGCAGGATCGGCAGGGAGCTCCCATCCGTCGCTGGCCCGGCCCGGCTGGCCAGGCGTCTTGGCCAGCCGGGGCCCCCGCGGTCCCGTGGCCCAGTGGCCCGATGCCGGGACCCAAAGGCCACCAGTTTGCAGGTCAGCCGCTGCTGCAGCGCTTGTTGCAGGTCCAGTCAGGGCTCCCAGCTGGCCTCCGCAGCAGGCCCGCGCTGTCCACATGGCTGCGCGCATGGCCGGGAGCCCTGGCGCCAACGCCTGCTGCAGGCCCCGTTCGCTCCCGCTGCCATACCTGCTCCTGTGAGCGAATGGAGGTGCTCCTGTTTGGTTGGCCCCGCCAGGGCGCCCGGCCATTGGTGCCGTAGCCATTTGGGGGGCGCTCCCAAGGTGAAGGCCTTGTCGAGGTGGGCATGGGGCCTCAAGGTAAGGGGCGTGAGCGCCAGCGGCAACAGCTCACCCGGCTGGGGCTGTTAGGCGCTGATGCCTGGTGATCCCGGCCGGGCTGATGGCCCGAGGCGCAACGCTCACACAAGTCCTTCGCCCTCGGCGTCGGGGACAGGTCGCTGCGCAGCGGGTCGAGCAGGCTGCGCGGCAGCCCTCAATGGCGGCAGGCCGTCCGGCGTGGTCACTTGCGCTGGTTCAACGTCGGGTCCGTCATCGCGCTGTGCTGCCAAGCCCTGATTAGGGATTGCCGGGGGTAGGAGTTCGTTGGCGTCACTGGATGTCCTCAGGATCAACGAAATTGGGCCTGCCCCCGCCAAGGTGAAGGAGGGCGTGGTAGGAATGGGAGAGGCTGAAGGAAGGGCAGCAGGCCGGGGTGGACGGGGCCGCCAATGCGCCTCTTGTGCAACCGAGCCGGCAGGTAGAAAGAGGCTTTGAACAGCCCGAGTAACGGTTCTCCTCTGTCGGCCTGGCTCGACGAGGAGTCGTGCTGCTCTGCCCAGAGGTGCTTTCCGAGCATCTGGCGCTGGCACCAGGACGATCAATCTTTCTCCGGGCAATTCTCTTCTTTTGATCACAAGCGCTTAAGCGGTGCCGGTGGCATGAACCTGTATATCGTCTCGCCATTCGCCGGAGCATAGATCCCGATGGGAGAACGGTTGGCGCATCGCCGCTTGCGGGTCTCGGCGGTGGCGCCTTGGCCTGGCCTCAACCAAATCCAGGTCCGCCGATTGAAGACTTTGAAGCCTTGCCGCAGAAACAGCTGGTCCGAAGAGGGCGATTGCAGCGAGGCTTGCGGGCGATGGTCGTACCACAGGCACACCGCCGCGCGGTCACAAGGCTTGTGGATCAGAATTGCCCGCGAGCTGAATCCGTGGCCAGCGCCAGATGCCTAGGAAGCCTGCTCTTTGGGCAGATGTTCAGCGGCGCCAGAACTATTGGGCCGGTTCAGAAGGCACAATGTACTCGCCACCAGCGATTGGCGGCCGCCGTCAGTGCTAGGCACGCTTCCTCAGCTCTTCCCAGCCTATCTCACAGCCCTCTACGCTTGGCGGGGGCAGGCTTAACTGGTATGAGCGTAAGCGTTCCCGGGGGGAGTAGTGAATACGCTGAGGAGCGGGGTCGACTGAAGTAGACGAACAAATTGTTGATGATCGTAAAAACGAGTGTAGTAGGAGTTAGTAAGAGATGTGTTAAATAACAGAGAAGGGCGTACCCCCTCGGCAGAGTCCTAGGATTAGGGTGACAGGGCTGCGCTTAGGGCCAACTCGAGTGCAAGCAGGAATCCGCCGATGAGGACGTGACCGCAAAGGGTCGGAACGTTGGGAACGCCATTCCGCCACGCGCAGTGGTAACCCACCCACGCTCCGGACGGCCCGCTGCCCGACTGCCTGGTAGGACCCGCCTATTGAGCGGCTCAAGGCCGGGCAAAACCTGCAAGTCGAGCCCAAGCGATCTATTGCGTGCCTCCGGACAACTGCCTCACGTGCTGGCATGATGCGATGTGCGGTAAAGTGGATAAGATGAGAGATAAAGTAGGGTGACTAAGTAGATATAGATGAGAGTGAGTAGATGATTGAAAATCCGTAATGGCACAAGTGTGTAATACATGGTTGACCGCGTTGCGCGGAATCTCGTCCAGTGGCCGCATTGCGCAGGACACGGCCGAGGATCAGCGTCGGACACTCAGGCGCCATCCACAAGCGGAGCCCCCAGCACACGGTCAGGTGAGGGGCTGCTTTGCCGCTGCGAGCTGTCACGCTCGCTGCTACTTGACGGTGCTAGACCATGCAGCGCACTGAAAAGTCAATGCTGACAAGGCCTTCACCTGGGAGCTGGGCCAAGCCCCATGGCATACAAGAGCAGACCCACGACTGGGGCGCAGTCGCCCTGGCCGCGCGCAACCCAGACAGGAGCAACCTCCAGCTGGGGCGTACTGTGAAGCAGGTATCAAGCAAGCGTATAGTTGTATGGTAGGGCGAATCAGCACGTCAGATGTACAGAGAACACAGGAGTGGCCTGCAGACCGGCAGGCGGTGGCGCCGAGGTCGCTACAGGTGGTCGGCGCATTCCAGTGGTGCCGTGCCCGCGCCATACCAATAGTGGAAACAAGAAAAGCGGCGAGTAAGCGCTGCTGCGGTGCTAAGAAGGAGTGGGGCGGCTGAAGCTGGAGGGTTCGAAATAACCCCTGCTGGACCCTGCAACACGCGCTTCGGCGCACGTGGCCCGGATCTGACCCGGCTCGCGCCCTACGAGTGTGAGGGCAAGAACAATGTTTGTCAGCAAAGCGTGGTCTTCAGGCGAG
>Ga0163217_1034824_pt1 | contig 10015 bp, 14 predicted proteins | sample SynspAceP_FD_185933 | JGI IMG/M metagenome (GOLD analysis project Ga0163217, IMG submission 185933) | Saline lake microbial communities from Ace Lake in Antarctica - Synechococcus sp. Ace-P (PacBio error correction) | ecosystem: Environmental > Aquatic > Non-marine Saline and Alkaline > Saline ...
CTTTCAGCAATTTGACGTTCGGTCTCGAACCCTGAGGAAGAGGCTACCGGGTTCCTGCCAGCAGATCAATCGTCGAAGAAGTGAGAGCGACGATCACACAGATCGGCTTCGTCGAGGTTCAAGCAAGTAGCCGAAGACGCCGCAGATCGGCCGACACCGTGGTGCTTGATGTCACCCGGAAAAGGAAGATTTCGGCCGGAATGGCGGCTCCACCACCAAGCAGGTGCTGGCCCAGAAACTGCGGCGATCAGCAGCGCCGCAATGATCCAGGAGATTCGCCGACCTGGAGGATCCGGTGCTCACGTCCCGGGTGATCCCGCTTTCGAGCGACAGTCGTGATCATGGCGGTGAGCTCAGGCCCTGGAAGGCCTGAGGTGGAGGCTGAGCTGCCGCGCCGCGACCAGCTTTCCCCAATGACAAACTACCAGCCAACGCCCACCTTTCCAAGGTCTTCCTCAAAAAGTTTCCGAAGTGGCGCGTCGCGGCCCCCCAGTTGTTCGTCTCCAGGCTAATGCCGGCCTGTGGTTTACCTTCTTCGAAAAACGTAAGTTCCCGAAATCCAGGAGGTTCGGTGCGGGATCCGTGGGCCGTGGGCCCTCGGAAGCCAATCCACCGTCCCGCTCGTTCGGATCCACGCACCAAAGGTGGCTGTCCGACAGCATCGAGCGTGAAGTGGATCCAGTTGGTGCTCGTGCATCGGTGCCCGGCCGGCTTCGCGTATCCAGTCATGGTGGTCAAACGAACTTTCGCGGCGAAAAAGATCGGACGTGATACCGCGGTCTGCTCGATCCAGGCCAGTACTTGCCAACTCACGAGCCCGCCCGCGTCGAAATGGTTGCGGCTGGTGGATTCGCCGAAGCCAACCACGCGCAACGTGCTGGTGCCACCCGACGCAACTCAGCCTGGCGATCGCCTGCGAAGGTCAGAAACGTGCGCCTTCGCCGCCCGCCTGAACCGGCTGGGAAAATCGACATCAAAAATGCCTGGAATACGACCAGGTTTGCCGAGGAATGCCAAAGCCGCTGAACTGATCGGCTGCGCGAGAAAAGACGAAAGAAATCCAAGCCGAAAACTGAGGCGCGCCTGGTAGGCTGAACAGGCGACCGTGCGAGGAAGATGCCCGCCTGCGCGAGCTCTGACCCCCCCTGCCAGAGGACGAATTCGAAAGAGGGCGACGAACGCCGAGGACCTGCAGGGCGAATTCGTAGCCGGCGAGCCGGAAGGGTCGCTGTGGCCAGCTCTGATAGCCGGCAACGAAGCCGCTGCAAGCGATGTGAGAGGCTCCGAGGCTGTTACAAGCGAAGCTGCTATCAAGCCAAGACGCGGGCTCCGTTGAGCGGCCGGCCAATTCATGCGCCGGTGCGTGAGTTGCAGGCAGCTCCTGGATCTGCCGACTGCTCTTGCGGGTGGTCCCGTTGCCAGCCAAAACAAGTTGTGCTTGATTTGAGGTATGGGTCGTTCGGCCTACCTCTGCGCGAGCGCTGGAGTGCCTGAGGAGCCAGACGCCGAGCAAGAAGCTTGCAACGGGCTCTGCGCTGCCAGGATGGCGGAATTTCCATTCACACGGCACTTCAACAGCGGCTGGAGGACGCACGGGGCTGAGCCGCTGAGGCAAGATGAACAGTGGGCGCACCGTGCGTGGGGCTCGGCGGCACCCGTTGCCACCGACCGATCTGGAGATCTGAAATGACCAGCAGCGGCAAAGTCATAAGAATTTATGAGCTGTCCCCGGGACTTGGGCCTGGAAAGAGCCGCGACGTGCTCGATGCCGGCGAGAAGCTGTCGAATAGCGGCCAAGGCCACAGCAGCTCGATCAGCGATTGACGAGGCCGGCCGCAATTCCGCTCGACTTTGATTCAAGCCCAATGGCAACAGGCCTCCGGCCCGTTGCCCGTCCGGCAATGCCTGCAAGGGCAACCCCAACGCCAAGCCACCCCCTGCTCCGTCGAAGGCCATCCTCTCGGATCAGAGAAGGCCGTGACACCCGCGCCAGCTGCTCCATCAGCCAGCGCACCGGTCAGCAGCGCGGCCCAAGCCTGCTGCCCCAGCAAAACGACAACGGCTCCAACCAGGCTAACCGGCCAGCAAGCCCCAGGCCGTGCCCATTCGGCTCCAAGGCAGCTCCATCGTTGCCCCAAGATTTGTTGGCGCCCCGGCAAAGCCAGCTGGCCGCGACCGGTTCAACACCGGTTACGGGCGCCTCAGCGCCCTCACCAGCCAGCCGTCGGTCCGCCTAAAACCACCCCAGCCCGGCCAGGCCCGCTCCTCCGGTCGTGATCAAAAGCCACCGGCGCTCCGGCCCGCAAGCCCGAGGCTGCCCCTTTCTCCAGCCCAAGCCGGCACCAGCCCCGTCCCTTGCCCAGGGGCAGCGCACCGGCCCCGCCCGCTGCGCCGCAGCGGCCTGGATCGTCGCCCGCCCGCCAGCAGTGGCAAAGTTGCAGCCAACCCCAGCTGATCGGCCGGCCCCCAAGAGCGGTCAACCGAGCCCCCCCAGCAGCCGGCCGGCTCCCGCCTTCGCCCGGCCTGGACTTCAGCCAAGCGGCCCCAGCGGTGCCTTCGCAAACGTGCGCCATGCCGGTGCGGCAGGTCCGCCCCGCCGCAGTCCACTCGAGCTGGTCGGCAAGCCGATCCGCCCGCGATGCGGCTTTCTCCCGCGCGTCACCGGTCCGCAGCACGGCCGGCGCACGAACGCGTGCGCCCGGGCGAGCATGCCCAGGGGCATGCGCAAGCCGTTCATCCCCGGCGAAGCTGATGGCCAGCTTCCAGGACCCCGGCCAGTCGCACCCCTGCCCGCTCCAACCCCGGGCGCCGAAGGGGAATAGGCAATGCGCACAGCCGACGGTCCTCGCCAACAGCACGGCCCCGCAGCCCCAGACGGCCTGGATCCCGCACACCGGCAAGCCCCGACTTCAATGCTCGACGCGCCCGCCGGCCGGAATGGGATGTAGGCAGTGCCAACACTCGAGGCCGCGCTGCGCAAGTAAATCACCGGCGCAGAAGCAGCGTCAGAAGGTCCCTAACATTTCCATCGTGGAGAGCACACCGACGCTGAAACCAGCGGTTTCGCCGTGAAGCCGGGAGGCCTGATTCTTCAAGGCCACCTTGGCCCGTCCGGCCCGGCCGCGGCACCCGTGGGTCCAACCCCTGGTGTCAAGCCCAGTGGCGGCAATCCGCAAAACGCAAGAAAAAGAAACCCACGGCGCCAGCGCCAGCGGCGCCGTGCCATGGAACTGCGCGCCGCACGCGAGGCCAAGGGCGCCCGGCCCGAGATGCTGATCGTCGGGCCGAGGGCACCTCACGGTGCAGGAACTGGCCGACCGCCTCGGTGTGGAGAGTTCCGGAGATCACAAGTCACTGTTTTCAAAAGGGAATCATCGCCACGGTCACCCAGGAACCCCTCTTGATCTCTCCAACGATCGGACAACGTGTCTCCGATGAGTTCGGAGTGCCGGTCCTGGAAGACGACGTCCCAGGAGGCCGCCAAGAAGACGTCGAGAATGATCGAGTGGAAAGCGACAAAGCTGCACTTGATTCGCCGGCCGCCGGTGGTCACCGTGATGGCCAACGTCGAATCAACGGCAAAAAACGACGCCTGCCTCGATGCCATCCGCAAAATCCCGGGTGCCGCCGTGATAGCCGGTGGCATCACCCAAGCACATCGGTGCTACCAGGTGGATTGTTCAGCCACTGCCGGGAACAACGCACCATCACGGTTCCTTGAACCCCGGCCACGAGGCGTTTCACCGCCATGCGCGCCCGTGCACCCAAGTCAACCGACGTGGCGGGTGCGGTGGTGGCCGCCGATGACGGCGTTCGCCCCCAGACCCTCCGAAGCGTCAGCCACGCCCGCGCCGCCGAAGTGGCCGATCGTGGTCGCGAAATCAACAAGATCTGACAAGGAAGCCCAGCCCGAGAGGGTCAAGCAGGAGCTCGTCCAACCAGCAGCTCGTCGCTGAAGACTGCGGGCGTGGCGACACAGTGAATGCGTGCCGGTGGAGCGCGACTCAAACGACGAGAAATCGACAAATTTGCTGGAGATGATCCTGCCTGGTTTTCGGAGGTCGAAGATCTCCAGGCCACGCCCCGATCGGATGGCCAAAGTGCACCGTGATCGAGAAGCCCAAACCCCGACAAGGCGGAAGCCAGGGCGCACCTTTCTGATCCAGAACGGCAACTTCTCAGGGCAGGAGATGTGCTGGCTGCCGACCCATCCTTGGGTCAAGGTGGCGCGAATGGGAATGACACCGGGCCAACGGGTCAAGCTGGCTGTGCCCTTTCCTCCGCCGTGGAGGCTTCTGGGCTTCAGCGAAGTTGCCCACAAGCCGGCGACGAAATTCGAGGTCTTATGGCCGACGAGAAGGCGCCCGCGCGTGGTGGGTGAACCGGGCCAACGTGGCTCGGGCGACATCGCCTGGCCCAGCAGATGGTTCCCGCCCGGGTGTCGCTGGCTTCGATGTCGGGCCAGGCCACGAAGGAAGAGCTTCAGGAAGCTCAAACCTCATCCCTCAAGTGCCGATGTCCAGGGCAGCGTTGAGGGATTCTCCAGGCTTCGCTCGAAACAACTGGCCCCAGGGCGAAAGTTTCCAGGGCGGGGTCTGCTCTCGGCCACCCGCGAGATCCACCGAAAACCGACGTGGATTTGCTGCCTGCTCAGGGGCGGTGATCGGGGCTTCAACACCTCCATGGCCTCAGGCCAAGAAGGCGCCGATGCCAAACGGCGTCGACGTGCGCGACCTACGAGGTGATCTACAAGCTGCTGGAGACATTCAGTCAGGCGATGGAGGGCCCCCTTACTCGAGCCAGGATGGTGGAGGAAACCCTGGTGTGAAGCCCGAGTGCGGGCCCGTTATTTCAGTATCGGCAAAGACAGCCGTTGCCGCTGTTACATCACCAGCGGCAACGCTGCGCAGCGCAACCTGCATAAAGGTCCGGGTGCAATCGCGCCAAACAGGTGGTCTTCGAGGGCGACCTCGACTCCCTGCGTCGCAACAAGACGACGTCAAGAGGTGGCCACCGGTTTCCGAGTGCCGAGCATCGAGGCTGCGATCGTTCGCCAACATGTCACACACACGGAGGATCGCGTCGAGGCCCTACAAGCCTGGTCACCCGCAGGCGCACGCAATGAGCACCAATCTGAACGCCGTGAACCGCGCAGCGAGCCTGCTTGGGTCCAACTGCTGGCTGGCTGCTGCTCCTTGCCGAGCTGCTACTGCTATTTTGCTTGCTGCTGGCCGTGGGAAGCGATTCCGGGCCCCCTTGCCAGGGTCTCGTAGCGCTTTCTCAGCTGGGCCTCGGCGCTCTGTTGCCTGCCAGCCCTGCTCTGGCAGCAACAGCCCGCATGTCTGGTCACTGTTGCTGGCTGGCAAGACACCGGCAAGGGCGCAGTGAGTCAGCCAGCGGCAGGCTCAAGCTGTCTTCAGTCGCCCTCCTGAACTGCTCGCAGCGGCCCGGGAGCTCTGGCTTCTGCTGCGGGTTGTGGGCTCAGCGACAGTTCAGGCCGCCATATCGCCAGCGAGCTTTTCCCCCTTGCGCCACAGCAGCAGGCTGTGGCCCTGTTGCTGGCGGGCTGCCTCTGCTCTGGGCCTGATGCTCTGGCCAATGGCAGCAGTTTGCTGCAGGCTCGCTCGTGCTCTGAGCAGGCCCCGCCTCCACTGGCCACCGCCAGTCCGCTGGAGCCAACGGAAGCCGCAAGAGCACACACGAAGCGAGCCTGGGGGCTGCCCTTGCCTGTTGCTGCCCCGAGACCGCTCTCGCTAGCTGTCGCTGGGCCTGTGGACTTGCATCCACGTTGACTCTGCCAGAAGCAGGCAGACCGAAGAGCAGCAGCGCACTCGACCTGAATGAGCAGAATCCCCTGAGCCTCAGCCTCACCCCCAGCGGAGACCCGCAGAGCCATGGTGGCCAGAACCAATCGTGCGAGGCGCTGAGGGCGAACCAGAAGGGCCGGCGCAGCCCCGCATCAAGGGAGCGTGAACCTCTTGGAGCAAGCGAGCCCCTCAGTTCCCGGATCCCAGGGGGCCGAGGTTGGCGCGGCATGGCATGGACGGCAAAGGGGGGGTGGGGAGTCCGATGCTAGTTTCAGGCAAAGCGCCGGTGTAGCTCAGTGGTAGAGGCAAGCTGATTCGTAATCAGTAGGTTCGTCGGTTCAAGTCCGATCACCGCCCGGCTTCTCAAAATCTCGAACAGCCAAACTCCCCCCTACGTGACCGGGTTAGTTGGTCTGGTATCAGGCACAACAACGTTGCGGTAAGAGCTAAGCGGGCTTGAGCGAGGAACAAGACATCGACTATCTCCGCACCCCTGATAACAGAAGTCGGACCCAAGTTTAACTGGAGAACTCATCTCAGGATTCCCCAAAAGAACGTTTTCTCCAGAACAATGTGCAGATATGGGAGGGCAGAATTAAGATTCTTGGCCGTTATTTTGACATGTTTTTTTTACTCGTTCAAGAATTGGGATTTGGGCAACATAGGCTGTTGCTGGGCGTTGACCACACGCAACACCGAGGAATGGACGGCTTTCAGCCGTCTTCAGCCCTGGGGCCTTTAATCGCTACGTGCTCTGGCGCCACTTGGCAAGCGACGAACGATGCCACCACTCACGCCGCTGCAATCCGCTTTGCCCCAGGACATATGGGGTTTTATGGCGGCCTGTGCGCCTGACCAATCCCTGTTCGCCTTCGGGCCCGCCATCCCGCCAACGCCTGCTGGCGGCGGAGAAAACCGGTGGGCCTGAGAACGCTGCCTTGGCTGCGGGCCTGCGCCCGCCCAAGTTCAGCAACGGGTTGTTTGCCGCCTGGGCCTGCCACGGGCAAAATAAAAAAACCGCAAGCCGGACGCGACTGTCAGGCGACCGCGCCGCGATGGCTTTTCTGCCGCCGCTTGGCGGTGTTGCCGCCTCGGGCAAAACCGCCCAACCCATGCACCCTTTTTACCTGCCGAAAAACCTCCAGACCTATGCCTGGAGAAGCGTTCTGAATCCATCGTGCAGCAGCGATCCAAACGCTCCCCAACCCGCCTCCTCCATCAAGCAACATCAGCAGAACTGATCATTTTTTAATTGACCGAGATAAGACCACTTGGATTTAACGTTCGATCATCGCCTGATTCTAGCCAGCGCGGCCTTGCCTCAGCAACAATTCCTTGCAGAGACCCGAAACTGATGCCAACAACGGAGAGAACAAGCCCCCCGGAATCCAACCGCAGGGCGTTTCAACGACACGGAGCAGATACAGCCACTGAAATCAGCTGAGCCTCTCAGGCGAGAGTATTTCTGATTTGCCGCCCAAAGACGGCCACCAAGGCCAGCAAGTCCAAAATTCTCCAGCCATGGCCTAGCGCGATCGCCACGGCCATCGCATCCGAAGACAGAGCGTCGCCTGCAGACCACGCATCCAGCCAAGTCCAGAAGGCGGCCCTGGCACCAGACGCTTCCCGTCGAGGTCCAGATTCCGTCGCAGTGCTCTTGAGAAAGTGGTCTCAAGACCTCAATTGCCGGTGTCGTTGTGCGTGGGTCTGTTCTGCGTGATGGCCCTGCAACTCAGAGCCATCTTTCTGTCGTTGTTTAGGAATTCCTGAAAAACAAAAGGCAGGCCACTCACGCAAATGCAAGTGCTTTCGCCGAAACTAGCCCAGCGACTCGATGCTGCCTATACGCACAAGCAAATCGTTGACGATGCTCTGAGAGAGTAGTTAGCCCTCTGAGGTTCCTCCTCCTGGAGGCTGTAAAGACCCAATAAACCAACCCAGAATAAGGACAAAAAAGAGGCGCAGCAGCCTCAGCACCTTCTCAGAGCACATCACGATGAAGGCCATCGAGATCGTGTCTCGGCACCATGCTTGAGTTTGGTCCATGATCTGATCATATGAATACTTACGCTTCAGCTCCAAAGGATCCTCTACCTCCATTGCGTCGGCGCTGATCAGCAATTGAGTTTGCTGGCTTGCGAGGCAGCATTCAGCTCTGGGTTCTTTGGGGACGCCCCAAAGGCTTGCCTGAAGAGCCGAGATTCCCGTTTCTCAATGCAGAAGTGTCTATTCTCGCGATTGATGTAGATACGATCAGCGCAGATCCGCTCTGGGTAGCAACCATTGTCTTTCTTATATATTTTTCTGCCTGAGCAAGAGATCTCACCTTCGTTGTATGCATCCCCAACTGATGCGATGAAGAAATGGAAAAACCATCTCCACAGTGATGCTGATTTTGGCACCAAACTCCCACAGCTGCCCTTGCTTATTCCTCGAACGATCGGCGCTCACCTGCTTTCTGAACAGGTTGCAGCAGCGATGGGGAATGCTTTCTGGTATTGCTTTCGAGAAGGATGGCTTGCTGCCTGTGGCCAGTTTTCACCTGCAGCCAGAAGCTTCTGTCCAACCAGTGCCTGCTGAGGGCAGAAAGGCTTGCAACAGCTGATACGCGTCGATTCGACTCAAAAGATTGCGCTGCAGGTAGCTGAGCTGCTTCCTCACTGCAGCCTTGAGATTTTGCGCAGCCCTTGGCTTTTTCTGCTTGGCGATCGTGAGGAAGCTGAAGACGAGCTTTTTCCGAGCGTGTAGTGGGGCGATGGCGTCCAAAACCTTTGGACTGATGGCAAAGATCATTCATAATCTTTCAAGTGCCATTCTGCCTCGTTCGACAGCTTCAAATCGTAGGGTATGGTGATGTTCTGCAGGGGTGCAGGAAGCATCAAATGCTGAATCGTTTCCCCAGTTCTTGGCCTTCTGGCCAGTCAGCATGGCTTGATCATCGAATCAAGCTGAGAGCTGCGCGCCAGCCGTCTCCATCTTGTGATCCGGCTCAACGCTGTCATCAACTCTGGCAGCTACAGCTTCAACCAGCATCCTTTTGCCTCGGCTGCACAATCAGCTCATTGATCTAGCGCAGATCTTTAATCTGATAGTCGTACGGAAAGAAACCATCAATCGATGGATCAAAAGGGGCTTTGGCTTTGGTAGAGAGCCAAGAAAATATGCAATGTAATGGATTTTCCTGGAATCTGCAAGTACAGTCTTCCTCATCACTCAGAACCAAGCCGGCTGCTTGATGTAAAGACGCCCAAAACGCTAGGCGTCTGATTGGCAGGAGCTCCGATCGTCGGCGCGTGAACTGTGGTTGCGTAGGACGATTCAGCTCTTCCACGTTATCAACTGAGGCAAGAACACAACAGCGGTTATCTGGATCAAGTGTGCCGCCAAAGGAAGGTGGAACTCCTCGATGGAGAGCTGGCCATTATGATGTTTCCGATACATTCGTGGCCGTTACACGATGGTAGCGAGCAGGATTTGCTCGTCATGGCCAGTTTAGCCGCCTTTGATTGGCTCAAAAACAGCTGCAGGGCAGGGGTTTTTGGCTTTTTCAGGAAGCCTGTTTACCACCCTGAAGTCCACGCGGTCACCTCGACATGCCTGTTCATTCCTGATCCTGGTTGAACTGTTCCGGCTGCCTGATCATCTATCTGCAGGAGCGCGCGTTTCGATCGGTGTGTCCGTGAGATCGCGATTGTTTCGTTTGCGCGAAGTGATTTGTCAACCGGGTGCTGGAACCGGATTGCGACAGATCCTCGCTGTCTGTGCCTTCCTGGCTACCATTGGCCCTGCTGATGAGTTTGTACGTGTTTGGTTGCCTACCACCTTTGGCCGGCGTGGACCAGAAGCCCACATTCCCGTCGCCACAAACCATTTCCCAAGGAGCAGGCACAAGCCTGGCCAACAGCGCACGGCTAGCGAGAACAGATAGCGCGTTAAGCCAGCGGGCAATCGACCACATCACCTCCAGGTAGCGATCGCCCACCCTGGCCACCCGTCAGGCCAATTAAGCCCGGTGCAAGCCGCAAGCTGCTCCCTTCAGCCTCCTCGCAAGCAAAAAGCAGCCGCAGCGAATGGGCTAAATCCGGCCACTGCTAATGAACACCACCGGTGCGTCGACCAATTGTGCAGCACCTAGTGCCGGTTTGGTACACAAGATCGGTCAACCCGGTTTCGGGCGATGCAGAGCGCGCCAGACAACGACCGCACGA
>Ga0163217_1078411_pt1 | contig 10015 bp, 12 predicted proteins | sample SynspAceP_FD_185933 | JGI IMG/M metagenome (GOLD analysis project Ga0163217, IMG submission 185933) | Saline lake microbial communities from Ace Lake in Antarctica - Synechococcus sp. Ace-P (PacBio error correction) | ecosystem: Environmental > Aquatic > Non-marine Saline and Alkaline > Saline ...
GACTGCCGCTGCCATTAGCTGGATCAGACCGGGTCACACACCTGCTGGTACACAGCAAGCGACTATCCGACTCCGCGTTCATGCGGAGGCCAGATTCCGGAAAAGGGCGCAGCATCTTCCCTACACGACAAAAACGCCAGGCCGCCCGGACCTCGCGCGCGGCGAAGAGGCAGCTCGGTCAATCGCTAGTATACTCCGGATGGCTAGAATCGCACCGCTCGCGTCGCCCACCATGGGTTGCGCATTCGCGAACCTGGAGGATGCCCTCGATGACCGATCGATCGGCCGACCAGTGCTTCAGCACTGGACAATGCCACCCAATTCGCGGCATACCGCCGCCTCTGCCTGCCGCAAGAGCTCCGGCCCCAACTTTTATCGAGGGCCTGCGCGAAAGGCCCTTGCAGTGGGCTGGATCTCAGCCGTCAGAGGGCACGGGCAAATTTCACACTCAGATCCCCAAGGGTCTGGTGCTGCTGTTTCCCATTCCTGAAGCCCCCCGGCCAGTAACGGCTCAGCTGCAACGGGGATGGAAGACTGAGCCCGTCTTGAGTGGCTGGGCAGACGATGGCGGAACCGCAACTTGACACCCGGCCTGGACACCACCACCCACCACAGCAAGCCCTCGCAAGTAGCCAGCCCTGCAGCCCGGGTCCCCCCTCCTTGGGCCGAGTTTAAACCTTTTGGGTTGGTCGGCCAGCCCTGGAACGATCCTGAACCACAGGCATCCGTCATCAGTGGCTCAAAGTTGGGCTTTCTGCTCCAGCGTTGCGTGGATCCACAACTGCCTGTGGTGGCTGGGCCGTTCTGGCCTGGTGGTGGTTGTCCCTCGTCCTGGTGGCCGCAGGGGCGGAAGCAGCGCGCTTCAAGACTGACCGAGTGGAATTGGGGCCATGCAACAACACAGCATCGAACCGATTCGCTTCAGTAGGGTTCAATGGGGCTACAGGACCCCTCAGGAACCAAGCATTTGGATTCGCCGATAGCACATGTTCCTCCGCATGGCCAACTGTCCTCGGACTTTCTCTGCAAATTGTTTCTTGAAAGTTGTTTTCCCTGAAGCCCGTTTCAGGGCCATTCTTGAGTTTCAAATGATCCCAATGAGCTAATGAGCACCGGTACCAGCGAGATGCCCGGTTGTTTGGATCGACAAGCAAAGGGCCCAGATTGGAACGGTGCTGGCCACTCTCTCCCCCGAATTCTGGAACGAACACCAGACACACATCAAGAGCTGCAGTTGCCTTGCCGTCTACAACCAGCTGGAGGGGTTGCAACGAACAGGCCGCTCCAAGCTTCCTGTGGGAATCCGGCTTCTTCAGGGGGGTCGACACGGATGAACTCGCCCTGAGGAAGGCCTCCATGGGCATCGGCCTGCAGCGCCGTTTCCAAGCCCGGACCTTCCAGCTCACGCCCCCAGGCGAAATTCTCAGGGGGCATGTCCCTGCCAGACGGTATGAACGATCAGTAGCGGTAAGTTCGCACCTCCCGGCGGCAGTCCGCAGGCGAGGGAACCGAGGTTCTCCCCGGCGCTGCAGGCGAGGAAACCCCGCCAACCAAAGCCTAGCCGCTCCGAAGGCCATGGCGTCACCGTCAATCGGTTTGAAAGCGGCGCGCCAGCCGCAGGGCGCCGCAGCCGGGTAGCCCCGTCACGCGGAGATAGAGATGAGCGGTGCCCAGTCCTCACAGGAGAGCCAAAGAAAAGGAGACAGACGGGCACACGGTACAACGGCAGCGAACAAATGGTGAATCACCCCCTCAGTAGCCCCCTGCGTACAAACCTGGTCTTCCCGTCGCCGGGTGGCTTCGCCTGATGGCTCGCACTGTTCGCGGCCTAATGCCGTGAGCGGATCGGATCCGTGCCACCTCGGCAGCCTGCTTCGGTGGAGTCAGCCGATCGTTGAGCGCCGGATCGCTTCACTGCGGCCAAGGGCTGGCGTCCCCAGGGCCTCACGTCGAAACCCGATCCCTCGACTCTGCGAGGTGCTGGCAACACCCTGGCCAGCCTCAGCGCCTGTATCCGGCGGCCGCCCCCGGGTCTACTGCACAGCTACGCACTGTCGACCGCGGTCCAACGACCGGCGGCGTGATTGGAACCCTGGGCTCTGATGGGGGAAGGACTGTCGCTCGCCAAGAGCCACTGTTGGTGATTACCTCGGACACGAGCACCAAGAGGTTCAAGTGGCATGCGACAAGGGCCAGGTGGTGGCGACTGGAGCAACGAAGGCCCCACAGGGAGGGAGCGCTTGTGGGGAACTTTTGCCAGCAAGGAAGCCGATCAGCCGGCTGCCTGGCCTGCGCAGGAGACGTTGATCCGGTGTCTCGGGTTGATCCAGATGTCTCGTGGTGGTCCGATGACTTCACAGATAACGTTGCTGGTCGCCTACCCCTTTACCGAACTCGGGATCTCAAGAAAAAACGACAGCGACCCCACCCTGGCTGAACTGGCTCTTCCTGCTAGATCTTTCGTGGAGCAGCTGGCATTGGCGGGATTTTGTATTCAGTCCAACTCGGCTGATCGACGCGTTAAGCAGGAGTGAAAAGGCCTTTCAGGCAAGAAAGGCAACGGCCTGTCAGCAAGGCCAGGAACTGGTGGGATCGGCCCAGGTTATCCGCCGTTCTCCAGGGCCTGGGTTAACTGACCAGCCAGCAACCGAGGCCGCCTCTCGGACCAGCTGCAGGCCATGGCGGAGGCGGCTTCCACCACTTGGTCCACCGACAAAACGGATGAATCAAATTCGCGAAGGCCATTGCCGCTTCACCGCGCAGGGCGTCGAAGCTCTTGAGTTAGTTTCCAACTGGCGCGGGGGCTTTCTGCCATGCGCCTCAGACGATGTACTGAGACGAACATCGCTGGGCGGGAATAGATCAATGGAACCCAGCCGGCCCGCGCAGCGGGGCCGTGGGCCCGGAGATGGCGGGAGCCGATCGGCGGAATCAGACTCGGCCATATCAGAGATAAGGCGTCGTTGGAGAACCGAACTGGCGCTCGTTTCATCGGTGGCCCGCTGTAGTCCACCGGCCACTCTTGCGGGAGCAGCTCGATGGCCTCAGGGAGTTATGTCTTCATAGGGGACTTGCTACGAGCAGGGTGCGGAAATGCAGTTGAGAGGGCGGGCCGCGGGACCCTTGTTCCATCAGCTTACAACCGTGTGAACAGGAGCTTCGGCGAATGTTGTAGTGGGCAAACATTCTGGTCCTTGGCGTTGTGGAAGAATCCCAGCCAGCGGATCCCCGGAGTGCGAATGATCCATGTCGGGTACTCAAACTCACGCTGGAGAGCTGGGTCGTCGATCCGGCGATTGAAAAACGCAGCTCTGGTTCCTTTCATCACTAACAGAGAACCAGTAATTGAGAAGAACGATGCCTGAATCGACCAAGCATTCTCTCAAATTCAAGGGAACAGGAATTTCCATAGAAACTGTTCCACTGCTCTTTCCGTGGCAGAATCCCCATCACCCCCGCTCCTACACCAGCGCGGCTTGTACAGCTCGATCGAAAGAGAAACCATTTCACCAGGCTGAAAGGGAAATTCTCCACGTAGCGCTGGAAATACCACATTGAGTCTTCTGCTTGATCCGTGGGCGTGCACAAGGGCAACGAAACTTTGCAAAAGGCCAGCGCGGGGGGGTTCATCGGGTTCCGGTGGAATCCGTTTGAATCTTTGTTTTCACCTCCTTTCCCGGCGGCATCGGCGCCCCCTCGGGAGAAACCAGCCAGGATCATCGTCGAAAAGGCCGTTGCTTGATCCAGTACTTTACGCATCTTTCACTAAACTCGACTTGGAGAAAGCGGCTCGAAGTTGCTTTCTCATAAAACTTTCTTCTTGACGAGCTATCTCCCTGTCGCCGTTGGATGTGTCCTTCCTCGCGATATCATCCAGGCAGGGTCGATGGGTGATAAGCGGTCGTTGAGAACAAGGCCCGCCAGTGCTGGCGGCGGAGCTGGACGGGCTCGTTGAATCCCCTTTCTTTCCCTTCGACTTTTTTGTGATGCTTTGCCCTTACCACGGTCAGTCCTGATTGGAATCAGTCTGGCCCAACCTTTAAGCGCCTCTTGCCCCTTGAACTGCTCAAAGTTGATACCGATTCAAAAAAGCCCCCTGGCGCTTTGGCTGCGGCCGGCCGCTCGATCGAAAGTGGCCGTGAGGGTCTTGACGCAAAAAAAGCCCTGCTACCCGCCCCCCCAGGCACGGCACCGAAGCCGAGCTTCAGCTCCGCCCCGTGCGCCGCGTGCACCACCCGTTGGGCGAATCGTCCAAGACCCCAATTCCATCAGTGACCATTGGCCCGCCACGGCCACGTCAGACGCTTGAAAAAGGCATCAGCGCTGGGAACGCTGTCTTCGGCGATGCCTTGGCCCACCTGATCCCAGATCTTGGCCAACTCGAAGCCATCCTTCTGCCAGGGGGAGCAGGCGCAGGAGTAAGCAGGCGGTTGGCCATTAGGCTGAGGCGCAATTGGTCGACGGAGATTGGCGCGCGCCCGGCCCAGGGCAAATCGCTGAATCGAGGCCCGTTCAACGGGCGGCCAGATCCAAATCGAGGGGCTCGGCCGTCGTAGCGGGCCCCGCCAACTCGGCTAGGACTCGTGCGCAAGGAACCTCCACGGCCGGCTCGCTCGCTGCTGCCCAGCCACCGGCAAACAACAGAACTGGCCGGTGATCCGCTCGAGAATCATCCAGGTCTGCTTCCGCCTTGCTGCGTCCCCTCTGCCCGACAGGCCTGCAAGCCGGCAGCAAAGACAGCCGCAAGCGCAAGGCGGGTCAGGGTGTTTGATGTCGGGGCGTCTGGATCGACTGGCCTCTGCCGCTGGAGCCGGTTCTGCTCTAGCCGGAATCCGGCCTCCAGCTGGGTTGGCCCACCGAACCCTTGCTGCCCCTCTCGCTGATTCAGCGCAGCGTCGTGGCGCGCACACTGTTCTGTTGCTGGAGTGCACGGCCGCTGCAGCAACTCCAGAAAGCCCTCGGCCGCGTTTCGGCCCTGTCCGCGAGCCCCAACCCCCTGCCCCAGCCGGTGGGATGGCTCCGGGAGGTGCGGGCGCCTGCCCGCCACTTCAACGCATGCTCGAGCGCCTGCTCCAACAGTGAGCAAGGAGCGGGCCACGATGCTGGCCGGCACGCCCACGACATCCAAGACACCCCTAGAACCGCCCTGCGCTTGCGGTGCTTTGCTCCGGCTGCAAGGGCTGTCGGCAGAGGGACGCAGCAAGGCGGAAGCAGAACCTGGATAAATCTCGAGCGCGATCACCGGCCAGTTCCTGTGTTTTGCCGTGGCGGCAGCAGCGAGCCGCGTGGAGGTCCTTGCACGAAGTCCTAGCGAGTTTGGCGGCCCGCTCGACGGCCCAGCCCCTGATTTGGATCTGGCCGCCGGTGGACGGCCTCGCTTCAGGCCGGGATTTGCCTGCTGGCCGGGCCCGTCGCCAATCCGTCGACAAGGCCCTCAGCTATGGCCAACCGCCTGTACTCCTGCCCTGCTCCCTGGCCGAAGGATGGCTTCGAGGTTGTGGCCACGATCTCGGGACAGGGGGCAGGCAATCCCGAGACCAAACGTTCCCAGGCGCCTGATTGCCCGTTTTCAGCGTCTTGACGTGGCCCGTGGCGGCCCAATGGTCACGGGAGTGGGGTCCTGGCGATCGCCCAACGGGTGGCCCGCCGCGCACGGGGCGAGCCTGAAGCTCCGCGTCGGTGCCGTGCCTGGGGGGGCGGAGCAAGGGGCTTTTGCGTCCAGCCTCACCGGCCACTCGATCGAGCTGCCGCGCCGCAGCAAAAAGGCGCCAAAGGGGGCTTGAATCCGGTATCTAAATTGGAGGCAAGTCAGGGCCTAAGAGGCCGCTAAAGTGGGCCAGACTGGATCCAATCAGGAACTGACGCGCAGATGGGTAAAGGGCAAGCATCACAAAAGTCGAAGGGAAAGAAAGGGGGAATCAACCGAGCCGTCCAGCTTCCGCCGCAGCACTGGCGGGCCTTGTTCTCAACGACCCGCTATCACCCCTCGACCCTGCTGGATTATTATCGGAAGGACCGGGGATCCAACGGCCGAAACGGAGAAAGCTCTCCCAAGAAAAGTTTTTATGAGAAAGAATCTCGAGCGTCTCCAAGTCGCATTAGGAAAGATGCAAAGTACTGATCAAGGCACACCGGCCTTTCGCATGATCCTGCTAGTTCGAGGGCGCGACTGCCGCGGGAAAGGGGGGAGCGATCAAAACGGATCACCGGAACGCCGATGAACCCCCGGCGGCTGCAAAGTTGTCTGCCTTGGCGACCCCATCGGATCAAGCAGAAACTCAATGGTTTTCAGCGCTAGCGTGGAGAAATTTCCCTTCAGCCGTGAATGGTCTCTTCGATCGAAGCTGTAACAGCACCGCCGCTGGTGTGGAGCGGGTGTGGGATTCCTGCACGGAAGAGCAGTGGAACAGTTCATGAAAATCCTGTCCTGAATTGAAGAGAAGCTGGTCGATTCAGGCATCGTCTTCTCAAATACTGGTTCTCTGTTAGTGATCGAAGGACAGGAACTGCGTTTTCAATCGGCGGACTCGACGACCCAGCCAGCCGCTGGAAGTTGAAGCCGATGGATCCCTTAATTCGCGGGGATCGCTGCTGGAACTTCTCCAAAGCCAAGGACCAGATGTTTTGCCCACACCAACATCCCGAAGCTCCCCTGGTTCCACCGTTGAAGCTGATGACAAGCGTCGCGCCCGCCTCCAACTGCACATTCGCCACCTGCTCAGCAAGGGTCCCCTATGAAGACATGAACTCCTGAGGCATCGAGCTGGCGGCCCGCAAGAAAGTGGGCGGTGACTACCAGCGGCCACCGGATATGACGGAGCAGTTCTACGTTCCCAAACGCCTATCTCTGATATGGCCGAGTCTGATTCCGCCGATTCGCCCGCATCCCGCCACGGCGCCCTGCGCGCGGGGCCGGCTGGTTCCCTTTGATTCTATTCCGGCAGCGGGGATGGTCGCAGTAACATCGTCCAGCGGGCATGGCAGAAAGCCGCCGGCAGTCTTTGGAACTAAGCAGCAGGCTTTTTCCGACGCCCTGCGCGGGTGAAGGCGGCTGGCCTTCGGCGACCTTGGATCCATCCGTTGTTCGGCAGCTGGGCGTGGAACAGCGTCGCCTCCGCCAATCGGGCCTCAGCGGCCCAGGGCGGCCTCGGTGCTGTCTTGGTCGTTAACCAGGCCGCTGGAGAAGGCGATAAACCTGGTCCGATCCACCATTCCTCCTTGCTGACAGGCTGCCTTTCTGCTGAAAGCTTCACGTCCTGCTAACGCGTCGATCAGCGATTGCTTGAAAACCAAAATCCCGCCAATGTGCCAGCTGCTCGCAAAGAAAGATCAGCCAAGGAAGAAGCCAGTTCAAGCCAGGGTGGTCGCTTTGTCGTTCTTGAGATGCCATCCGTAAAGGGCAGCGACAGCATCACGTTATCTGTGAGTCCATCGATCAACGAGAACATCTGGGATCAAACGAAGACCACCGATCAAACGTCCCTTCCGCAGGGGGGCAGCCAGCGGCTGATCGGCTTCTCGCTCGGCAAATCGTCCCGCAGCCCTCCCTGGGGGCCTTCGTTGGCTCCACCGCGCACCAACCTTGGCCTTGGCCCATGCCTGAACCTGCTGTGGCCGTGCCCGAGGGTTAATGCACAAACATAGTTGGCTCTGGCGAGCAGTCCATCAGAGCCAGTCCATCACGGGGCGGTCGTTTGGGACGCGGTAAGTCGTAGCGGCATAGAACCGGGCGCGCGGAACGGCGCTGAAGGCTGGCCAGGGCTGTTTTCAGCACGCTCGGCGTCGAGGGGCATCGGGTCGACGCTGAGGCGGCTGGACGCCAAGCCCTTGGCGCAAGGTTGGCGATCGGCCTCAACGATCGCTGACCCACCCGAAAGCAGGGCTGCCGAAGGTCGGCACGGACCCGATCCGGCTCCGGCAATAGGCGCGCGAAACAGTGGCAGCCATCAGGCGAAGCCAACCAACGACACAAAGACAGGGAGCGACGGGAAGGACCAGGTTTGATACCGCCAGGGGGGCACTGAACGGGGTGATTCACGCAAAATTTGTTTCGCCTTGGCGCGGGGTGGGCGTACTTGTGGCCGTCCTTCTCCTTTCTTGGCTTTTCCAGATGGGCACCGCTCCATCCTCTAATCTCGGTTGGAACGGGGGGGCTAACCCGGCCTGCGGCGGCCACTGCGGCTGGGCCGCCGCTTAACGCGAATCGTTGGACGCAATTGGCCTTCGGAGCGGGCAGGCTTGGTGCGGGGTTTCCTGGCGCTGCACGCCAGGGAGAACCGGTTCCCTCGCCCTTGCGGACTGGGGCGCCGAGTGGCGACTACCGGGCTTACTTGGAATCGTCTAACCGCTGGGAAAAAGGGACATGCCCCCTGGAGAAATTTCCGCCTGGGGGCGTGAGGCTGGAAGGTACCCGGCTGGAAACGGGCGCTTGCGGCCGGGCGATGCCCAAATGGAGGCTTCCTCAAGGCGTTTTCATCCGTGGTCGACCCCTGAAGAAGCCGATCCTCACAGGAAGCTTGGAGCGCCTGAGGTCGTGCACCCCTCCAGCCTGGTTGTAACGGCAGCAACTGCAGGGCTGAATGTGGTCGGTGTTCTTTCCAATCGGCGAGAGATTGGCCAGCACCGTTTTCGATCTGGGCCTTGCTGTCGAATCAACACCGGCACTCGCTGTACGGGCTCATAGCTCATGGTCATGAACTCAAGGACTGGCTGAAACGTGCTCGGAAAACAACTCAGAGACAATTTGGCGAAAGTGAGGACAGTGGGCCATCGCGGAAACATGGCTACGGCGAACAAAAGCTGGTCCTGAGGGGGTCCTGTAGCCCCATTGACCCTACTGAAGCGAAATCGGTCGATGCTGTGTTGTTTGCATGGCCACCAATTCACTCGGTTCAGCTCTGAAGGCGCCGCTGCCTTTCCAGCCCCTGCCAGGGCACCAGGACGAGGACACCCAACCACCAGGCCAAAACGGCAGCAACCACAGCCCAAAGTGTGATCCACCAACGCTGGAGCAGAAGCCAAACTTGAGCCCACTTGATGAACGAAATGCCTGTGGTCAGGTATCCGTCCAGGGCACTGGTCACCACCGAGGCGTTTACTCGCAGAGGGAGACCGCGGGCTGCAGGGCTGGCCTAGCTTAGCCAGGCTGGCAACTTACTGTTGGGTGTTGTCAGGGCCGGGGGCAAGTTGCGTCGCAGCGCATCGGTTCTGCAGCCACTCAGACACCGCTCAGACTTCCATCCCCCGTGCAGCGAGGGTCCGTACTGCGCCGGCGGGGCTTCAGGAAATGGAACAGCAGCACCAGGAACCCCTTTGGGGATCTGGTTGAAATTCCTCGTTCCACGCTGAGATCCAGGCCAACCTGCAGGTTCCTCCGCAGGGCCTCCTCAAAGGGAGGTTTGGGGCCGGACAAACATCTTTGCCGGCCAGCCAGAGGGGCGGGCGATGCCGAGCCGAGGTGGCAATGCCAGCTGAAGCAGCGGGTCAGAAGGCCGATCGGAGGGTTCAATCGGAGGGCCATCCTCCGCAGGAGTTCGCGGAATCGCCATGGTGTGGCACGAAGCTGCGTTTCAGCATCGCAAGATAGAGAGCAGGAACGCAATCACTGAAGAGCATTCGAGAACGTGCGCGCCCTCTGGCGCCCAGCTCTAGCGGTGCCGAAATGCCCTGCCCTGCCCAGCTCCATCCGCCTCGAGTGGCACGAGTGTTTTCACCGGCCACCGTTCGGTGGGTGGGGCCCGAACGGTGTGCGGGAGCTGACCAGGCTGGCTCCACCACCAGCTGTTCGCTCTGAGTGGATGGGGAGAGGGCCGCAGGCCGTTGAAGCTGTGCTGCTGGCCGCCGAATCCAGACCTCCTTCGGTGCAGCGCCTCACCTGGGGCCGCAGCCATGTACAGCAGTACTCTGCCGCTTGCTGCGCTGGCGATCGAGGCAGCTCGACCTCTCTGGCTACCCCTGGTGATCAGCAGCAGCCATCTGGTGGCCAGGGGATCCTCACCGCAACCGGACCAGTTGG
>Ga0163217_1082540_pt1 | contig 10015 bp, 8 predicted proteins | sample SynspAceP_FD_185933 | JGI IMG/M metagenome (GOLD analysis project Ga0163217, IMG submission 185933) | Saline lake microbial communities from Ace Lake in Antarctica - Synechococcus sp. Ace-P (PacBio error correction) | ecosystem: Environmental > Aquatic > Non-marine Saline and Alkaline > Saline ...
CCCTCTGGCCGCCCCTTTTGCTGGCGAGACACGCCCAGTTAAGCCTCGCCCCGCCCTCACTCGTTTCGCTGGCATTGCTGGTCGATGCCACTTTGCGCATCCATGATGGCAGCCGTTTGGTCAGCCGTCGGCAGCACTGAGCTTCTGTTTATCCATCCGTCCACCTTTCACTCACGCTTAGATACATGCATTGCGCGGTCTTCGATGATATTTATGACTCGGCGATCCCCTTTTTGTGCCATCATTTTTCGGACACCTGTACTCCTAGAATGCAGTTAGTGTACCTGACCGTCAGGGAGGACTCTCCCATGGGACATATGCCTTTTTCCTTTCTACTTTTTGATATTCCACAGGAGCCACTATATTTGGAGATCTCCAGGCTCCCTAATTTCGCGACGCGTTGTAACACAGTCCTCGATGAGTCAGGTTCGGCACTTTAATCATTTTGGACCCGCAGATACTCACCCCAACTCACTTGGTTTTGGTGCACTAATTACCGCGCACCATGCACGTCAGGTGACCGCACTTTTGTCACCCTTCGCATCCCTGAAGGACCTCCAGCTGCCAGTGACCTATGCATACAGAGGTGGATTACATCTCTCGGCCGTACATTATACCTGAGGCTATGACCCGGCGGACGGTCCGCTTCCAGTTTTACTGTGGGCTCTCACGACAGACTATATCACAGCGTGCTGCTCAGGTTAGGGGTTTACATATGCCTTTATCGTCTGGAGCTGGGGATCTCCGCCTCTTACTTGGGTGGACTCGTGCTATGCACTTCTGGATCACTGCACATGCTCATCGTAGGGGACGGTGCCAGACCATGACTATTTCCTTAGACAGTTTCGTTTGGACCGCAGACGGCTGCAATCAGACCCACTTGTACGATATGGTAATCTTGGTGCTCGCCTGCGTAATCGCCAGTTTGGTGGTCATTCATAATGGCGCACTTTATGGCCTGCCACTGCTTTCCCATAACCGCCTTGTTTGGTGCTCGGATTGGCACGCGCGGAGCTACTCAAATCGTACCGCTGACCCCCATTTGGCTTTCACATACGCAGCAGCGCACCCTATTGGGGCTCCTGCGGTTACTTTTCATTATGTTCCTTTCTCTTTTGCCACCCCACGTGCACCACTTCCTATACTTCACATGATCCACGGCGGCGGATACCTATTCGGGTACTTTCGATCCACTGCGCGCTACTACATCACTTGAGGTCACGGCGCTCCAGCTAGATTGGTTTTCTACACCCGACTGACGTCATGGCCATGCTGCTCCAAGGCAGTCCACTCCTCCACACCCCTTTGGGACATGGATACCTGGCTCAGACACAGTCTGTGCATAGATGTGACTTGTAATCACACATAGCCCCCAACCCCACCCCTTCTGGCTTCTTAGAGGGGTTTTTGTTTACTCTGTCTTTCACATCATGCTGATTTGTTATCTATTTTATACCAGTGGCATTCATATCCCACTCACACCTTTCCCCTTTTCCTATGCACGGGCCTTGGGCTTACCCATCCGTACCCCACACTAACAGCCACACACATTCCCATCACTACCCCCAGGGACTTCGACTCGTACCCCTGCCATACCCTGATTGGCTACTATTTCACATAGCTTCACCGGCACTCCCGCAGTCTACGGACTCCCCGCCCGCTTCCCACTCAATGCATTTTTGCTCCTTGTCATCGTCATCCCTTTTTCACATCCTCTCGGCTTGCCGCTCATCAATCCGTTTGGGGACTGCCACAGCACAGACATCATCGCCTGCTTCTTATCCCGCCCACTTACATCCCCTCATGATCGTTGCGCTGCTCTACGAGTACCAGGCAACCATGGACGCACTGGCACACGGCCGATCAACCGGCGTTTTTGTGGCAGATCCTCACACCTTCCCACAGGCAGATTCAGTTGATACCTTTTTTCTCACTCACATCACCGACGATTCCTCCCCACCTGAAGTGGATATGTACACAGCATTGGGGTTAGGCACGGTAGGCTTTGCATGTGTCCAGCCCACGCCCCTCGCTGTGGATACATGCGCCCGCCCCTTGACTATTGTCCATCTCTACCACCGTTGACATGTCCTCCAGGACTCGCTAGATCGCCGCCACAGGTTGATCCCGATTTCCACAGTTTTTGCCACATTCTCTCGTGGCTATTCCTTGCCGCGAGCTAACTCTGTGCCCTGTAGCTGAGACTTGGCACATTCGGTAGGCCTCTTGTGGCTTTTTGAATGGATTGGACGACAGTCATGGGTATTAGCTAGTTCTTAAGTCGCAGGTCATCATCACTTCACGGACACTACCGCTTTCCGGGCTTTCCCAGGTCTTTTGCCTGACCTTACTTTAGTTACTTTCTTCGTTTGACCCAGATCACATCTACGTCACTTTTTAGCTTCTACCTCCCCATTCCTCCTATGCACATCCGCCCTTTCCTACTGTTGTTTTGCTTGCCTTTTTATAGCCAGCTTCCGCACGGGCAGTCCTTTTCTCCGATCCATCAGTCACCGTTTTTTCTTTGAAGTGGCGCACAGGTTTTTGCCATCTGCACGTTGGTACAATTTTCGTCAGGGCGTCGGTCCTAGGATCAGGGACTCTCTCCCTCACCCTCGCTGCAGTATTCCGTTGTCCAGGTACGGCATTTTTCACTCAGCTGTCAACATCGGACGACTAGACTCCCTCTCTGCCCACGTCGCGGAGCAGGCAGTGACGCTAGCGGACACTGGATGCGCTTCTTACCGCCACCATCCAGTCTTGACTTGGGCGACTTGGCAGATTTTACGGCGCCACGTTCGCTTAACCTCACTGGCATAACTCTTGGGGCAGCAGCACACTCCATGCACATTTGGCGCCTTGGACTTTATGCCATCGGATTGCACGGCCTCCAGGAGACTAGCATCACCGCCACCTGCAGGGATGCCCTCCATTCACTGCTATGGCCAGTCTTCACAGCTTCACGATATCACTTCGGATCCGTTCACTCGGCACTGCCCGGCAGTGCAGTTCTGCATTACTATCTGGTGCTCTGCAGCTGGTCTGCCCATATGATACTTCGGGTCACACGCTGTGACCAGCCCTTTAGGCATCTTACAGGCTGAGGTCTCCACTCCTGTGTGATTGGATACTGTAGCTGCGTTCTCCCACGGACTCCGATCAGGAGGTCAGAGGCGCCAAGCTTGGATAGTGGGAAGTTGCATACATGCGCGATGAAACAACGAAAATCAACGGCCACGAGGAAACCGTCCCTTTTTCAAGGAAATTGTCAGTGAAAAGTGACTGATCGCAAGGTGCAAAGGACTACCCGGAGTCCTGTACTCGTCAAAGGAACTAAACGATCGGAACGAGCACAGGCGGGAGATGGAAAGTACTCCATCAGGTAACCCAGCTCGAGTCAACCAGTTATTTATTCCTTTTATCGGAATGAATCCCGAGGAGCGAATGATCAACTCTTCCTTATGGAATGCTGGCAACTTTTTGAAGACCAGCGCAATCCTCTCAGAAGTAGTGTTTTACTGGTATAGAAGTTCTGAAGAAAAGGTCTTTTTCCAACAGCAGCGTTTTAAACTCCAATGCTCAAAGCCCTAATCATACAACTAGCTTTTCCAAAAGAAAAAATAACGCTACGGTAGAGATTGAGGTGGATGAGCTTATACCATCAAAACAACGGTGAGCGAATGTTAATTGATTTGCGAAAGTTTAATCAAAATTCCTGCACGTATCAATTATTCGGCTATTCCTAAATTGGAAAAAGATTGCTTTCTGATTGCTCAGATCAGCGGACTTTTGAAAAAAGGGCCAAAAAAAAAGGGTTTTTAAATAAAGGCCTTTTTTTTATGGAAAAAAAAAAAGGCGAAAGTAATCTATACTTCGAAGATGGCTTTGTAGGCAAATCTATTTTGGACGCCACTTCCACTTCAAGATACTTTTGGCGATCTCAATGGGAAGAGATCGGAAGCATTGTAATCGAGCGAAGAAGATGAAAGGAATTTTCTCAAAAGCGAAATATGGGCTCCAATATCACCGAGCCCCGCAATATGAAATCTGTTCGAATAAACAAAATCACAGCCTGCAGTTTGAACGTAACGGATCAAATTCCCGATCTTCAGTAAACTCAGACATTCTGGTAGAATCAAAAGACTTTCCGGAGGAACCTCATCCTCAACAAACTGGTCTAATCGAATGGGAAGTGAACTGCAACCTGGAGAGCAGAAGGCACTGAAGTTTGGCTATGAGGATAAAAAATATCCTAAGCGTGAAAAGTAATTTTAGATTAATAAAAGAGGGCTAGTGCATTACTCGCCTCTTTTTTATAATTATTTTTTGAGCTTAATCCCAATCTAATCGTGGTACGTTATAAAGCAGACAACGGGAACCTGACTTAGTACGCAAATACTTCCCCAGCCTTTCCTGATTGCTCAACAACCAATATTCCAATTGAAATACGAAGTCGTGAAATTTTCCTTCGGCAAATTCTTTTTTCCCGATGCCAGCGAAAAAGTCCAATGTTCCCCAGGTTTGAATACTCCATCAGCGCAAAGGTGCTATTGGCCTTTCCCGCTCTAGGAATTTCCCATCTTCATTTTTTCGATAAAAAATTTTCATTTAAACAAATGCGCTATGATACTAGCCCACGTTCACTGGATCAATAATTATAATCAATTGCAACTGAAGGAACAGCTAAAAAGCCTTTGTCGCCAGCAGCATTTTCTGCCTTGGCCGATTCGAGCATGGCCAATAACAAAGGAGATACTTGTCTACTTTCCTCAGCTTTGCTTTCTTCATCTTTCATTTTTGTTTGTTGCCAAAAGCTGAAATTGGAAAATTCACTAGAAATGCTTAAGAAAAAGAAACCCTTTCATAATTAATCAGTTTGAATGTGATGCAAAGTAAATTTGAAGGGGCAGCACGGATCAAATGGTAATTGTAAGGATTGATCAAAAAAGAGGCCAAGAATACGCCATTCTTGCCGCTTTCTGCTAAACAACCTTTTTTTCGTCAATTCAAACTTTGGGAGTAGGCATTTTTGTTAACCCAATAAAATTCCGGTTCATCTCCAAGGCTTTTTCCCAGTAGCTTTTGGCTTCACCTGGATCCCATTTCTTCTGAAGGATTCCCGTCAGGCTTAGATTATCGAGATGAATCAACTTTTTTCTAGATCGTACCGAAAGTTTCTGAGTGGGACTTTTCAAAGGGCTTTTAAAGCAAGCCTTTCTTTAATCCCCGCAATCTCGGAGTGAAATATTGATTAGACGCATACATCTTTAAGACAATAGAAGATTCCTGGATTTGCCTTCAATGGCTAGTTCTAGAAGGCCAGAGCTTTGCTGCTAGTAAACATGCTTTTAATGGAGAATGCGCAATCTTATAGCCATACAAACCGATAAAAAGGGCTTGGCATCAGCTCCATACTTTTTTGCCGGCGGCGAGTTTTTTCCAATCGATTTTCCACATTCTTCACATTAGCTTTCAAAAAGCTTTTTGGTCCATATCCACCATGGAGACATTGAGCGTACATATCGGTAAATGCAAGTTGGAATTCAGTATCAGCCGATGGTTGGTCCTTGATACAGTTTCATGGCGACTGCAATTTTTTCTTCAAGCAGATTTGTCAGATTTCAAATAGGGCGAGGTAGTTATTTGCTTTAATTACTGAGGAATTCCTCATAGCAAGCAAGAAAACGTTAAGGGGTAGGATTAGAGATTTAGAGTCAGGTTTTTCATCTTTTGTAAACTGGGTTTATTTTATAAACTATATTAAGAAAAATTTTTTTTTGGCTTATTCGATGTACTTCTTGAGTTTTTTCTACTACATCCTCGAATGCTTTTAAGCCTTCAGGTAGGATTCTGCAAGTGGTAAGCGGTCCTTTTTCACGAAAGGATTTCTCGATGCCGATATAGCCAGCCTTTTCAGTTATGCAATTGAACACTGAGGTTACCCGCAGTTGATTACGGTTTTTTCTTTGAGAAAGTAACATTCGGCTTCCTCCACACTGATGAGTAATGACATCACTGCCAGGCGCATTGGGAATGTAAAGGGATCTAAAGGCTTAAACTCGCTGCACGATAGGTTTGTTTTCAGGTAATAACAGGCACCAATATCTAAAATCATCGCAATTCGCGCTATCAGGTACTGATCGTTGACTGGCAATAAAAAGGCAATCACAGTCCTGCAATCAGAAGTATTCCACAATTTCGAATCACAATTAATCCGAACAAGAATCCGGGGTGTTGTGGGGGCTGTACTGATCACCCAAATTCCCGGCAAGAATCAAATGAATCGGGTTTTTGCTGAAAACTTAGCGTAGACATAAACTTAGCGTGATCAACATACCCGACAAAGAACTGAAATCCAAATTCCACCGAGCATATCATCCAGATGGGTTTTTTAGCCGAGCTCTATTTCGCCTTACGAAATACTATCCCAGATGCTGCCCAGTTCGCAGGGATGATTAGCAACCACACAATTTGGGGAGTCTCGTATCCAATTTTTTCCAACGTGTAGTGCCAAGTTGCAGATCGCAACCACCAGCCCATAAGCAGCAATTGGAAACCTTCCCATCTCCTGCGGCTTCTCTTTTCGCTTTGCTGATCATCTGCGTGATGAGTCAAAGACTCTTTGCTACTCAGTTCTTTTTCCATGATTTTCATGATTTTAACGGGCATTCTTTTAATGGGACAAATATAAATTGGTTTTTACGATATAAACGCAAAATTTTACGAGTATTTTTTTAAAAATTATCTCCCTTAATTTTCGGAGCTATTTACAAGGTATTTTCCTATTAATTTTTTTATATTCTCTGCCTAAAACAAAGGAGTCCGGCTTCCTATGAAAAAATATTTTCGACCGCGAAAACAACAATGAGTTAATCGCAAACGAATCATGCATTAATCCTGATACTCCAGCAACGTTGGGGGAAGATTGAACGTTGAACCAGATGCTCGCAATAGTATAAGTCCGATATGAATATGCCTACACGGATAAGTACCCAAAGCCAATGCCTTCATCGCGATTATCTCAAGACATTTGGTAAAAAAATGGAGTGGGTCAATGAAACTCCCTATCAAAAAATTCAAGGACAGCCCGCGGCCTTTATGATTTCTGATCATCCGCAATTTTTGAGAAAGAACAAAAGCGATAATCGTTTACTTGGAGGCAACAAAAGATTTTAGGATCTCAGCATTTTGAAGGAAAAGAGTCAACTTTCCTTTGGGTCGATGAGTGTGGAGAATGGAAATAATCTTTTTCTATAAACACCTTGATCATACACTTAACCCAATTCGCGTATGAACATCCACAAATCAATCTCGACATTTTTATTGGTGCGAAAAATTACCAAGAAGCATTTCGGTTTTACTACGGCTTTGGGATTCAAGTTCATTTTCCCTCGGTTCGCAGATGTCTGTGGTAAGCGTAAATGAGGACTCTCATTTTTATCTCTCCAGAATGGCCTATGTCAAGGATTGGGGTGGATAAACACTAATGATTTTTTCCCTAGAGGTTGAAGATTACAGCATCAATTGGGAGCCTGTTAAGGTTCCTGGGGGCTTCCCTGAAATTTGCAGGAGTTCGGATTTCAGAGATTAACCGTAAGGACTGGGGAGATGAAATTCTTTCTCATGATCCATCTGGCATTTCTTTGGCACTTTGTGTCCTTTAAATCAATAATTTTTCTGAAAAGATTTTGGATTGCCTTTTCAAGAAGATAACTTAGATTAAATTAAGTTGTCAATGAATCTTGTTTAATCTATTTCCAATAATTTTTTATTTACTTTTTTCATCGATTTAAAGAGCGCAGGAACAAACTCTTTAGAAATATCTCTTTTGGGAATCAAACATTCAAAAAACTTTAAAATATCAAGTTCTGCTCTTACATTGGACCTAGAGGACTGTAAAAGTTGTAGATTGAAACTTTACTTCAGAAGGGCTATAACTCGATAACTTATTGTTCATGATTCTAGAAAGGCCTTTAAAGATGCCGTCTTAGAATTCCTAGAAAAGTCCTATGGAGCTTTGGACGCCTGAAATTCTTTTAGCAAAATCTCCTGAAGGCTGAGCGCCTTTTTAATCACTTTTTTGGTTTTAACAAAGTGAAACCAACAGCAAGTAAATCCCTCGTCACGCGCTCAAAAACTGATGTCGGAAAAAAATATCGAAAGCAATCAAGGTCTTAAATAATGCAATTGATGATAAGCCATATAAATTCAAATTATATGACCTATAGGGCAAGAAGTTTACTTTGGTCTCTGGGACTCAAGAAAAGTTCGTGAGAATATGCAAAACAGCGAAGGATTAAAAAAAAAGTGTATTATTCGCAATTCGCCATATACACATATACCACCACTACCGTACTCGACGTTAGTGGCAAGCTTTTTTGATTCTACAAGGACTGGGGAGAATGAATTCCTTTTCTCCATGACCATCTGGCATTCCTTCTGACTTTGGTGTTTTTAATCTTAGTTTTTTTCTAACTTTATAGACAGTAGCCCCGTTTAGTCCTTATAACTTAATCTTTCTAACTTGAAAACGCTGCCTAGCTTTTACTTTTCTCGGACTTTTTAACTCCACCATTTTTGCAGCAAGAGAGTGCGGATTGTCGCAGATGAAATGAACCAGTTTTTTGTCAAAAAACTTGAGATACCCAACCGAAGCAAGATCAAAATGGTATACAAGGCAGATTATTCTTTCAAGGCTACTTTTGACGAGCCCTTTGGTTTCCCACTTACTACTACACGTGATCTCTGGGATGAAATTGCTCTCTTGCAGAAGTAATGCGTACCATTTCGGCATTGACTGAAACTGGCAAACCAGAATATCTAGGGGGCAGAAATAAAGGTGAATCTTATCTGCTAAGTTTTCAATTTAAAATTTTCAAAAGACCGATCTCCTACTCAAATTCATCAAATTGTCCCTTTAAAGATCAGTCATTCGGCGGAAAGCGACGAAAAACAATTGACAAGCGGTCTTGAAGCCAATCCCTACAATTCAAATTATTATGAGGCGCGGGCAGAATCTGTATCGACCTTTAAACTTCGCCGGTATTAGCTGAAAAGATTTGGATCCTTGCCGACTATTTCAAAGATAAGATGCTGACTCAACCTAGTGATAGTTGGGATATGAAGTTGAAAGGATAAGAGCTTTATCAGGCAGTGGAATAATCCACAATACTGTGTGCGCACGTTTTATGCATTTTGGGAAGAAAGTTCCCAAGCAATTTTCTTCCGCCTTTTTTCCTTTGGCTTCTAGCGTTAACTTTCCGGACAGCTATCGTCTAATCAATTGAAATCATTTAATTCTCAAGTTGGTTCGACACAACTTTTGCTACTACGAGCTTTTCCCTATCCTTACAAAAGCTACTGATAGAAAATCCAAGTAAGTTTTTGAGTTCAGGGGAATTTTTAAATATTAAGTTTTTTTTAAAATCACACTTTTCTTTTGAGATTACGTCCTATCTTACCCCTTTTCTTTTTGTGCTGGCTTGCTTGCTTTCAATTCAAGCTGCAAGTAGCCAGCCATTTAAATATAGTTTGGTCCAAAAGCATCTATTTACCAAATTCTGTCGAAAATGTCCGCTATCCTTCAAAGGGTTTTTACAAACTCAAAAATAAGGGCAAGTTTTATTTTCAATCAAAATCAATGAAGCCGGGATGTTTTGAATAGCTTAATAATTTTCAGAATCAGTCACGGACGAGCTTTTTCCAAGCTGAGGCGCTTAGAGCACTAGGCGGGATACTTAGAGTCAAATTGGTACGGGCACCCTGAAATCTTTCGAGAAAAAACCCCGACACGAAGCTATTTATTGTTTTTTTCAAATTTTGACGCCTTTTCTCAATGAGCGTCAATCCTCTGAATTGAGGGAACCCATGCTAAAGAAAAACCTAATAGAAAAGACACCAAAATTTAATATATTAAACGAATAAGGCTTTTAAAACTATTGAATGAACTTTTGGCAGAAAACCCTATTTGGTAAGCCGAAACCTTTGAGCTTCGGATGAAGGCTACGTTTTGTTG
>Ga0163217_1028970_pt1 | contig 10014 bp, 11 predicted proteins | sample SynspAceP_FD_185933 | JGI IMG/M metagenome (GOLD analysis project Ga0163217, IMG submission 185933) | Saline lake microbial communities from Ace Lake in Antarctica - Synechococcus sp. Ace-P (PacBio error correction) | ecosystem: Environmental > Aquatic > Non-marine Saline and Alkaline > Saline ...
AAGTTTTGTCGAGCTTCACTGCGGCGTGTGGCCCGCCTCGACAGAACCGGGCAATTGGCGTAACACGGTTGGTGAACCATATCAGGAACCGATGGGAAAAAGTTTAAAGCCTGATGGACGACCACGGCTGCCAACAAGTCGCAAAACTGATAATCAGATAATGCCAAGTGGCAGCGCTGACCCGTTTAAGCCAACGGTTGTTAGACGGCAATGCGTGACAAGCGGCCGAAAAGGATCATCACGGCGAGATACGCAAAGGGGCATTTATCCAAGGTCGGAGCTCTTTATCGGGCAGAAGGTTTGGCAATGATGAAATGGTTGGTTGGTGAAGAACTATGGACGCAGATGACCCCGGGCATGAATCAGAAACAACATGTCAATGTAATGAGCGATAATCGACGCAGGTGCCACCACAGAATGGAATATCAACAGGAATATTACCAGTCACCCCCGCTGATGTAAACATCAGTGGGAATAAACGACGAAAATAGTCGTCAGTGACGACGAATAGGACGGTGCCACATGTCGGGCGGCACCGACCTCTGATGGCGGTCAACGATGGTTCACCCGCTCTGGTATTGGGCGAAAGGCATCGTTCCCCCACCACAGATGGCATCATCGGACAATAATCGCCGCAATGCACATAATCAGATGGACCAAGACAGGCTGTGCATATAATAGGCTGCCGACCGGGGAGTGCGTATGAACACGGCAATGCCGGCAGTAAAGGATAGGCCGGGGAATACCCATGGCTACCCCAGAGAAAGCTAGCCCGCGATGGGCAGAAACAGAAACAGAATTTCCAAAGAGCAATAAACCGCCCAGACCAATGTTTTTAACACAGATTGATACGCTCCATTTGACCTCTCAGCCCCCTCTCCGCCACTGCGCCGCCCTTCCCACTCACACACCTTCCTCACGCCCTCCCTCCACACACTCTCGCGCCATGCCCGGGCTCGCCCAGCTTCTCTCTCCTCTCCCACACCCGCCCACTACCACCTTCCACCCGAAATACCGGCCGCCTCTCTCTCCACCGCAGAACACCCAGCACTCTCTCGCCTCTCGCTTGCACACCCCTCACACTCAACCCCCGCTGGCTGGCCTTGGATTAAAACAGATCATCTGCTTGCGTGAATGGACGGCGTTCAGATGGTTGCCAGCAGGGTCTTGCCGAGTTTGACTAATCCCATTGGCAAAATATCTGAGCTGTGAAACCGCACCCACTCGGCCACACACGCCACTCGCACCACCTTCACACCCTTCCGATCCGGACTACGACCTCTCTCGTACACCTCTCTTCTCTCATCCGCGCAATGGGTGTTGCGGGGGACCGACGCCGGCGCTCACCCACACTCCCCCCCCCCTGACTCACCTGCAGCCACCACTACCGCATTACGCCACACCTCACCTCCAGACCCCAGCTCTCTCACGCGCCCCCTCCCACCACGCTTCCCCCTCGCCCTCTTCTCTCACCTCCCCAGCCCTCTGACATGGCGATTTCTTGCCGAGCGGCAGGTGCCGCTGTTTATATTGAGAATAACGAGAAAACGAAAATACCAAAACAAACCTCCCACACGCTTCATGCGTTTGACACCTCCGTGGCGGCAGCGTCTCCGCCACGTCGCCATCGCCACGATCTCCGCCGGTTCTCCACCTCGGTGACCTCCAGGATTCGAGCGACCCCCACCCACCTCCGCTTCCGCTATTCAGTTCACCCAGTCTGACACCACTTCGCGGCCTTCTCTTCCCGTCAGTCGCGGCACGCCACTACGGACCTCCTGCGCGCACACCCTCGCGCCCGACTCTTCTGACCTGACCTCCCAACTCGCCCTCGCCCCACCTATCACTTCCTCTCTCCTCCGCACCTCACCACACCTTCTCTCGATGGCGCTGACGCAGTGACAAGGGGCTTCCGGTAGTGACGGAGGTGGAAGTCAGTCGTTTTTCACAAAATCAAGCCGCTGGCGCAATTCTGCTCGACCTGCCGGGTAATTGACTAGCCGAAACGTATCCTAACACACTAAAGAGACGCCAACGCCTTACAAAATAACTAGAAGGTGATAATAACCACAGAGCAAATGTGGGGAGAAAGACTGCGTGTTTAATATGCGGTTTAAAGAGAGAGAGTTCCTGCAAAGAATCAGTCACCGGATCATCAACGATTTGGGCAACCACCGCGATGTTTGAGGCAGAGATAGCCTATAAAATCGCGTTTTCGAAACACGTATTATTCCATTATGTAACAGTTACGGCTAAAGCCATTGATAGCAGTTAGGAAACTGGTGTAGTAAAATGCCCGGATCACTCTGTAAGCAGAAGCTTCGCTTTGGAATCAGGTAAACCGAGCTTGTGGCCCATCCTGATCTGAAATAGTCACCTGATTTTTGCTGACTTGAAACCGCTGGTCAGCTGATTATTCCGGAACACGATAGGGCACCCGATCCAGACGCATATAAAGCACGTAGGAAGGCGACGGTGATCCTGCCGAACCGGGCAGGGTCAAGGTTGTGAGCACTGACAAAACTGACCGCTGCGGCCAGCGAACCTTTTGGCTCACCTGTTCAGACGGAACAGGCCATGCACGGAGTCCTGCGACATTTGGCATTCACTTTCACCAACTGTAGTCGTTTGTAATGGGTCAAATTCATATTGGCCTGGGACCGGGAGATTTCTGCGGTGGCAGTGCAGACTCTGGAGTTTGCCAGTACGAATGAAATAGTCAGCGAGATAACGCCTGTGGGATGGGATGCCGACGCAAATTCCAGTTTGCTGCATATCATAAGTGGTGCAATCAAGGCCATGCGCGATTTGCACCCTGTCCGCCCCTGCATTTTTGCCGATGGTGGGTTTATCGGCGTCCTGAAAGGTGGGCTGGTCGATAACAGTACGCGCCGTCAATCAGTTCTGCACGGTCCAGCCTGCGCCTGGGAGCCTGTTGACAGTTATTGGCACTGAATGCTGGACAAAAATATCGAAATGGGATGGATGCCTGAAAGTATCAAACTGGCGTTGTTTAAGGTTCGCCAGACTTTGCTGGGCGCCGTGTAGAAGAGGGATGGAGTTCATCCAGATACGAGGCCTGCGATGGTTAAGCGTGGCTCTGCGTAACTTTTCGCACGAAATTCCAGCGTGCGCGCCTTAAAGCCAGAAGTCGACTAATTGCCTGTTGCGTTTACCTAACAGGGCTTCATTGCCGTTTAAGTTGGCGAATGTGTTTTCCGCATCGATGCTGCCGCAGTGCAATCAAAGCCAGTTTTCTGCAGGCAGCCTGTTGTAAGCCGCAAATTGAGGCTTCTCCGAGACCAGTTCTAAGTAAGAATGTCAGGCGCTGTTCGAGCCAGTATTGCACCATCAGAACACATAAGCCTCAACGGAACGTCGCCGCGGTAACTAGCAGCTGCGTAAATTAGCCATTGTGCGGGGCTTCAAGAGCCCATAGCAAGAGTTAATGTTTTGGCGATAATGAAGCCAAAAGTCAAAGCTGCTGGAGTCTCAGGAGCGCAGCACGCCCTGGTCGGACGTTCCCTGAACGGGAGCGCCTGGGGCCGAGTACTGATCAACGTACTGAATAGTCACTATGGCCAATGCCGGACGACCAGTAAAGTGTAACCAAGCGTTTAATTCAAAACCCGTAACTGAGCGCGTTATGTTTTTTTGATCCGTGACTTTTGGCAAGATCACTCCGCTTCTGTCAGCGATGAGTTAAGCGTAATGCATCCAATTGTCAGTTCGGCATGCTGGTGAAAGTGAGCTGGTTGTAGGGGTTGTGGTGTTGCGTGGACCTGAAGTGCTTCCAAAATTCTGCGGTGTTAATATGTGTATTTTTTTCGGCAAGATGCTGGCAGGTCGATTAGTGTCAAATGTCTGTCAGGCTGGCATTTTACTGGTTGGCTTCGGCTATTGAACTGCTGTTGATGTGTGGCGCAGCTTCTTTACTCGAGATCAATTAAAGGCCCTCAATAACGTTCGCGGGGCAACGCTGTAGCGCATCTGTTGCGGCCGTAAGTGTTTTTGGGAATACGTCCTGCCCTGTGATTCATCTCCGGTTCGAGTCAGAGCTGTTTCTTGCCAAACGGTCCGGACGCTTGTCCCATCTATGACGATGCCGCAGGTATGATTCAGGTATATGACCGGGGTGATATTAAGATTGCTTGTGGGCGCGGTGGAGCAAATGCATCACAAACGGCGAGCTTCCAACAATAAAAACTGCCGGCAGCAACCAAGATTAGCTTTTCAATTGGGACAAAATGGCGGTTCGATTGTCCGCAATCAAGAGGACTGTCACCGCACATCGCATTGGCCGAGATACTAAGATGGGTGCTTCCCAGGCTCAAAATAGGCCGTATCTTCCGAGCGTAACGCTCTGCCCGCTGATGAAGGTCGCCGTCGCAGGCGGCATCTTCTGGCAGGAGGAAGGTCGATTCATCGACTGGCGTAACCTCACTCACCCGCGCGCGCCTTCGCACACCACATCACCACTCCACTCCCCCCCCGCTCACGCCCACTCCACTCCCCGCCTCGCGTTCCAACCCCACCCCTACCACGCCACCTCCCCCAAAGAAATCATCCCACCTCCCAACTCGCCCCCCGGCCAGTTCCAATGGGACTGCTTGGCCTCTTCAACGCTGCATTGAGAATAAGGTCTTTTGCCGTGGGTTGCATATAGGATTCAGGTGAGGCAAGCCGGATGCCCGGGCCTTGACTGAGATTTTTGCCCGCAGTGTGCTGTTCACGGCTTGCTGGGTTGCTTTTTAAGTCAATTTGGGCTAGAGGCTTTTTTTATGGCCGGCCGGAGTCGGCGCAGACATTGGCTGCGCAGTTGCGTTCAAAGCAAAGTTGCTCACGTAGTGCGAGTGTCCGGTTTTTAACAAAAACGGATTCAAACGGCTTTCAATCGCCTGGTGATACCGAGTCCATTAACAAATGCTGGAGCGGTATCCTGATAATAGCGGGGCAGCACGATATGTGACGGGTATTGGCGTTGACCAATACGGTATGGCCAGGTCGACCAAATCCGCTTGTTCCAGCAAATCCGGATTCAGCGGCAAATCAAGGATAGAGCCGCGAGGAGTACGACAGGAACTGGAAATTCGTCCTTCACTGCCGAAGTTTCTGAGCAAAATCAGGATTTGGGCGCGCCTCTTCATCATCGCAGAAAGAGATGCGGCAGCACGGTGCACGATTGAGTCAGGGTCATGCTGCGTCATGAAAACACTGCTGCGAAATCACGGCATGTGTGCAAACGGCAGGATACAGTTCCAGTTGCTGAGGCTTGTTTCCGCAGGTTAGGCAGGAGGTAATTAATAAGGTATTACTCTCTCCCAACGGCACGGGAGTGGGAGAGGTGGGCTGGGTAGAGCCGAGGGTGTCCAGCGGGCAGCGCGAGCGTGCGGGCTGAGGAGGCCGGGGGGCGCCGGAGGGGTTTTTCTCCATAGTCCAGCCAGTTTTTTCTAACCTTCTAATTTTTTTTAGAATTTTTTTCTGGTTGCACAGCTCCAGTTTATTATTATTGTGTTGTCCTTGTTGAAATATAATTTATTATGCTTGTTGTGGTTCCTTGTGCCAAGTTGCATGTTTTCCGTAGATTTTTTAATTTGCGTTCAGGGAAACCCTTTTCACGTATCGCGGGTATGCGAAATAAAAATCCGTTCCGGTACGCGAATTGATCGAGAAATTGCTTTTGGTTTGGCCTGTTTCGCGTGCCCGCTTCAACTCAATCTGCAGAGCATAAAGTGCCGGAGCACCGTTTTTATCCAGAAATAGTCTGTTAATTCGTTTTTCAGGCTTTTGTTGCTAGCAAACTCAGTTTGCCATTCAACCGCCATAGTTGATCCAGTAAACAGGCTTGATCTGGCTGATATTTTCCTGCTGTTCTTCACGAAACCCCTGCAACTAAAACGTAATCAAGCGATCCGGATCCAGCAAACGGCAGTACTGGGCAAAAAATGACTGTCCCATCCCCAACTGTTTTTCCGGCGTGGCGGTTAATAACAAGACTGAGGAAAATCTGCCGCCAGACCAGTTTTTTTCAAACCAGCTGATAAACCTTCGCTGCTGTGGGATCAACAATGCGCACTGCAAATGAATGGCCTCATCCACCACCAACATATCCCAGCTTGCCTGCAATACATCCTGTTTTGATTTTCCGGATGTGTTTCCAGTGTCGTAAATCGATTTAATCCCAGTTGCCGCGCTATCAATAGGCATTACCTTCATCTAACTCAATCAGGGCTTCATAACGCTCCTGCATTCTATCACGGTAAAGGCCAGATTAAAACGACGCCAGCAATTTCACCAGCCCATTGTGCACTAGGTGCAGAACGGAACAAATCAACCAAGACACGGCTGGCGCGTCCCCATGCATGATTTGCCTGGTGCATAAATCATGGCCCAGCTTTCAATGGTTTTACCCAGACCAACTTCATCGGCCAGTAATACTCCGGGTTTGAAATACGATTGGGCTCAATTTGCGTAAGCATATAAAACTGATGCGGTAAACATTGCACGCCGGCCACCCGCAACAGACCCAAATACCTGGCGATTGAATGTAAGCGATGAAAATACTGATGGGTTCGAAAGTCTGAGCTGAAAATTTGCGGTTTTTGTCTATCCTGTCCGGCACAAACGATTCAGTGGCTGGCTGATATTGTACAAAGCTGTCCAAATTCCCATTTCATGGAATTGGCTGATCGCTTCACCCTCCAGTCGGTTTCCCCCTGGTTAAATGACACATCCATTTAACGGAATGCTTTTTCGCTGATGGTAAAGACCTGTCCGCTGACGGGTTTTTTATATCTGTTCACTCAAGCGGATAAATCTACCCCGGCTTAAGGGTGCATTGGTTGGCCGCAATAACTGCGTTGTTTCATGTCTCTGCCGGAAAGGCTATTTTCAAGCACGGACGACCCGTGACTTCGGTGACAATACCACCCAGGCCTAATTCGCCTGCGTTGTTGCTGACCCAACGTTGACCTTATCTGCAAAACTTAATTCTACAAAATCCTTTTTTACCCGATTTATTACGATGAATTTAGACATTGCCCCTGCAATAGGCACGCGAGCAAAATATGCATATGGTAATTGTCGAGCTGTATTTCCTATAGCAAATAAGGGATGTCCAGCCAGTTTTTTTTATACTTCGCTTCATTCTTCATCATGCGAATCCGAAATTAAAAAATCACGGTTTATTGGTGTTGCCCAATGGCCGTGTGACAGTGAACAGGTTCTGCATTAAAACAGCATTCGCAATTGGGCTGCGCAGCATGCCTTCTGCCAATCACTCTTGGGCCTTTGCCTGGGCGGATTCCGCGCAGCGAGGGTTTTTATCAACTGAAACGGTTTTTTGGATGCGGGCGAACCCTACGGCAGCAGCAGGTACGTACCATTCTGGCACCACTTTCAGGGTGAAGACCTGATTATACTGTAGTTGCGGTGATTCGTTATTTGGCGGCGTTAAATTGGCCACCGGCGGCATTAACGCCGCGCCTATATGGCAATGCTTGCCAAACAATGCCATAATCTAGCCGCCGGAAAATTGCCCTGGGTAGAATGGCGCAGTTTGAGCCTGCAAGATTGAATTACTAGCCAGCTTTCAAACTGCTGGGTATCACTGAAACAACTGCATGGACGGATAATATGAATCAGCAATTTACCGTACGGTAAACGGTGTCTATCGCAACTACCGGCAGAGCATTCGGACAAACATAAAAGGAACAGTTTATCGGTTAAGCAAAGAATACAATCAAACCGATTTGTCCTATCTCCAAGTCAACTGAAAGCAACTGTTTTCCAGAATAAACTCCAAAACCTGTACACGGTGATAAGAAAAAACACGTGGGTGATATCGTTTATAAATGCCATTTGGCAAAATCATCTGTCATCAATCCAGCTTGGTCATGCAAAACAACTTACCAGCCCGATTATTAAGAGTGTTTTTAAAAAAGACGGGGCGAATTCGACTGCCGGCACGATGTAAATGCTCCCACTCACATTTCACAGACAGTAATAAAATCATATTGTTGAATTTAACACAACTGTTTATCAGATAAAAAACCGGATCATACAATCGTGTTTGATAGCTTTCTCGCTGAGGATCTTAACGATAAAACACGGTCCAGGTCCCGCACCGAAATCCCCAGACCGATTTTATCATTGAAAATTGACTAAAAATAGCCTGCGGTGATGGGATGAGACAAACTGCACAGATAACAGAGAGAATCATTCACATCGTTTGATGGTCAGATAACAACAGCATGTTTCGCTTTCCTAATCCGGTAAATGCAGCTATGGTCCATGCTGCACGGCAATGCATTCATGAGCATTGCCAGTAATCGCGGCCAACGCCAAGGTGTTGATAAAAGCGACCACTGGCAGCAGCACAAGGCGAAAATTATTCTCGAACCAAAGGCTCACAACGGTAAAAAGCATGGTTCCAACAAATACCTATTAACCAACCAAACACACCGCCCAGACAAGGACCAGCCAGCACCAGATGCTGCGACGCGGACCTCACAGACTCTGAAATCCATCCTGTTTCCAACCATTCCTGGCCCGGTCGTCAGTTCTACGCCTCGCACCCTGCTGCACCCGACCTGGCTTCCGCTAAATCCTGCCCGCGCGTCATACCACATCATCCAGCTCGCGCACCGGTCCACCTCGCTCGATTTCTCTCCTCTCCCGCGCCACCGACTGCTCGCCTCGCCAAAATGTTTCGCTGTGCGCATATCATTGAGTGACTGCTGCATTTTTGCGAACAGTACGGTTTCTTTTTAATGGTTTTGAGAGCCCTTCGCTTCCACCGGACCCATCGACAACATGCTGCAAAGAGGATTCCATGATGGTGGCCACCAGATTATCAAACACCGGATCCAGATCGGTTTTGATCAATGATTTCTGAAAAATCGAGCTGACTCCGCTCACGTCTTCTCACTCACACTCCCCCAGCATCCCTCCTCACCTCGACCCAAACCACCCGACCTCCAGCCCACTCTCTGCTTTTGACTCTGCAACCAACCTGCGTTCTTCCCTCCCCAGTTCTCTTCTTCTCACCCAATGGCAACCCCGAAAATTCATTAAAGCGCGCTGTGATCACACCCTCGAACATATAAAGCCGGGCACTTTTCAAACAGCATTATGAATGGCGCACCAGTTGTTAAAACCCACGGCCAGGGCAAACATACCTGTTGGCTAACACCAGGCTCACGCGCCAGGGTGAATCCAAGCAATAAACCTGCGGCAACGCACCTAAAAGCGGGCGGCAGAGTTGAGTTTAATAAACTCTTATTCATCGCAAGTTGGTTAGTCCTTAGTCCAAATTGGTCAACGCTTCAATGATCTGTTGGGCCTGATCACCGACTGGAAATAATTGAATTTTTTTGAAACGCTGGCCATATTCGCCATTGCGTTTTTGAATAACGACGAATCGTATATCTCTCCATCCCCGGGCCAACCATTCCGCCCCGCCGTCCTTTCTCTTACGAATCTCCCAGCCCATCCCTCGCATACACGCGAACCACCTCGACACTCGTCGCCACGCCCGCCCTCTCTCGGCGTCAACGACACCGACTCTTCACCCTCCGCAGTTCTTTCCTTTCGTGGTGACTTCACCTTCCTGCATAGGCCTCACCGTTCACAACTCATCAACTCGTTCTCTGCACATACCGTCTCACTGTACCCTTCCTCCTCTCGATTATCTAATTTCGACACAACTCTGTTTACCAGCTCCGCTTACTTCACTAAACACCCTGCCCAGGCTATCTGGCTCGCCAGCAAGCTTCGCGCAATTCGACACCTGCCATGCCAAAATGTAAGGCACGAGTCCAATACCAGGTGTTTTTCACCCCCAGATTACTAGCTGTTATAGGACCAATTGTTACTGCCACAGGCCATATCGGAGCGCACCACAAATCCTGGTACAGGCACATCGCCACTCACAAATCCTGCCGGAAATCGGGCACTGGTTTCACTGTTGGTGCATAGGGGTTAGGAGGAGAGATTGGAGGTTTTTCTTAGACC
>Ga0163217_1006048_pt1 | contig 10013 bp, 12 predicted proteins | sample SynspAceP_FD_185933 | JGI IMG/M metagenome (GOLD analysis project Ga0163217, IMG submission 185933) | Saline lake microbial communities from Ace Lake in Antarctica - Synechococcus sp. Ace-P (PacBio error correction) | ecosystem: Environmental > Aquatic > Non-marine Saline and Alkaline > Saline ...
TGTGGCGTCGGGGGCTGGTGAGATCACCAGCCAGAACCAGGGTCGCCCTCGATGCGCCCCTTGCAGGCGATCAGGTGAATCACATCGCCACCTCAACGACCCGAGTGGCGCCTGCGCAAACCGTCACCAACCGGTTTTGATTCAGTACCACCCGAACCAGCCCGGACCACGATGCCGATCCAACCATTCGGCGTTCGTGCTGATGGCGGAGCGTCGCAGCGCGAATCGGCAAAAACTTGCTGATGGTGGCTTCAGTCCTTCTCCCATCACCCCTACACTTCCATCGCCGTCCACGCCTCGGGCTTAGGGCCATTCCTGAATTGCAACATGACGTGTCTTTGCGGGGTGATCCGAGAAACGGCCACTGCCTGCTGTTCAGCTCACCGGGCCAACTGGATGCCTACCCGACAAACAATTCAAGGAACTACGTCGTGTTGCCACAAGGGCAAGGCGAGCCTGCCTTCCTCTGGACTGACCATATCGATTACACGATTCCTCCGGCCTCGGGTGCCGGTCCAGCTTCGCCAACTCTGAGCGACGACAGCATCCGCTTTCTGGTCGTCGGCAAATGCCGCGCGTCGTCAGACCATCAAGTTGGCTGAGGCTCGAGGAGTTCTTCATCTCCAGCGACCTCGCACGCCTTGGTGCCCTCACCGCCGCGATCTCCCCACCCGCGAGTGGCTCGTCAGATCCAAGGCCAGACGCCGGTTGGCAGCGATTGCCGCCAGCTGGCCGGCCTGGGGATGCGTCTGGAGCTGCAACCAGCGCGGCGCACTGCGGCCAGCCGGTCGCAGCGACTCCCTGCATCGGTCCGTTGTCGAAGAGGTCCGCGCCGAAGCCCAGCCGGCCTTGAGCGCTTGGAGGCCCTGCTGAGCGCCGCCGAACGCGACTGGGTGCGCCGGGACGCAACCGGGCGCGTGGACCACGGCGCGGCGACCCGCCGCTAGGGCGGGCCACGGGATTTGAGAAACAATGGGGGCTGGCTCTTTCGCGAACCCCGGACGGCTTGCACAGCTGCGGATCAACTTGAACAGCCCGGCCCCGACACCCTTGCCCGATTCTCTCCATGACACCGACCGTGAGGAGCGCCGCAGGCCTGGGGGAGAAGGAGGTGAGTCGCTCCGGGACCGATCCCACGCCGAGTCGGTAACAATCCGTCGCGTTCAGTGGCCGCCCGACACCGAAAAGGGTGGCGAGCGGAGGATCGCCCCTGGTCGGAGCGGTCACGGTCCGGGGGATCGTGCGTGCAGGGATCCTGCTCTGGACAAGCTCCGTTGCAAGGGCGGACACTGCTCGTAGCAATCAGCAGCGTGTCACATGCGGCGCATAGGTCCGCGCGCCCCGCAGCGGGTGATTGCCGGCGAGCCGGTGCCGCGCGTCGCCGACTCGGACCAGAGACGCCGAGCGCGGAGACGCAAGCACAGCCTACGGCTAAGACTGCTTTTGGCAAACCCGCAAACGGAAAACCCGGCTACGGCAAACCTTCTTTGCTTGAAAGCTACGTTGGGGGCAAGACCACTTTGCTCCCGCCAGGGTAGGAGGTGCGCCGCGGCGTTTGCAGACCGCAGCGGGGATAGGCGAGCTTTGGCCGTAAGCCCGCGTTTGGTGAGCAAGCTCCGTTGGTGGCGGCCGTCTAGCGGCGACAAGCACCTCGGGACAGCCTTCCTTCGGGGAGAAGGCCTTCTTCGTGGCAGGCCGTCCTCTGTGGCAGGCCATCGTTTGGAGGCCGGCCCTCCCTCCTTTGATTCGGGGGCCCCCCGCGCGAGACCCACTCCACACAACCTGCCGAGCCGCGATGACCGGAACGATGTTCTGGAACCAAGCAATCGACCACAGGCTCGACTCGAACCGCGAGCGACATGAGCTCAGGCGCCATCCAGCCCTGGCCGCCCGGAAGCCGAGCGCCGATCCACCGCCACTCGTGCGCACCACCACGCCTGACTGCGCTCGCGCCGCGCTTCCTGCAGCATGTGCAGCCGCGAGCAAGGCCCGGCGGCGTGAGAGTAGGAAGAGGACCGCTGGCACCGGCTGGGCAGATCACCGCAGACGCGCGCGCCACCCAAGCAATGGTTGCAGCCCCTGCCGCCGAAACCCTGATCTGGGGCACCTGATCGAGGCCGGACCCCCCTCCCCACCCTTGGGCCCCCGGGAGGGGAGGAGAGGAGCCCACCTCGCCCCGACCCCCGTCACTCTATTTTTTCCGTTGAGCGCCGCTGCGCACTCGAGAAGACTGACTGGCCCTGAACCGAACCCTCACAACCTGGGCATCGTGCGCAGTGCCGCGAAGCGAGACAGGGTTGGCCACCTCGGATGCTGCCACAGCCGACGGCAACCTTTCAACAGTAGATTCCTAACGACCCCGGCCGCGATGCAAAGACTAACGCGAACGACGGAAAGCTCACACAAGGAAGGGAACCTTAGCACAACAAACGGCAAATACGAATCCCATCCGTTATTCCCCAAAAGGCGCACGCGACAACCAACCAAACGCAGTCGAACGGATAAGAGCAAGAAACGGCGCCATGATTGCACCATGGCGCCATGTCAGCCGGCAATGAATCCAAACAAAGTTTCCCCTGCCCGAACTAGAGAGCGCCCCTCTCCAATAGGTCCAGCCAATGAACGCCATTAGGGCAGCCGCAATCAAACACAGGGAACGGCAGGAGCGCCCATTACTATGTTGTGGAAAGAAGCCCACAAAAATCTAGCAGACAAATGAGCCCCGTGTGCGTGAGGGGCGTAATGGAAAAAGGCGAGTAACAGGCTGCAGGCATAGAGGGGTAGAGCATGATAAAATCAAGACGCTCCCTCATGGACTGCTGAAACCGTACGTAAAACAACATCGACGGCGTCAGTCCCTGCGGAAATCGCTAAGGAAACGGACCAGAAGAAGGCGCTCGATGCCGAGAACAAGACGATCCAGGCGTATAAAAACGGAACAGACGCGCACGAAGGGCGGGGGCATGTCAGGACATGTCTGCACTAAGTGATTACCAAAGGCTGGGGGCTGACCGGCCGAGACTACGCTGTCCGGGCAGCAGGCCCAGCTAGCCCGACCCGCGAAGGCGTTACTGCGAAACCCTTGACAAAATCGTCTAGAGCTCCGACTCGAACCGACCACCTTCACAGACGTCGACCCATTCTCGTTACGTCATCAAAACGAGCCCGCCGCTTTACGATTTCCTCGTCAAGAACCGCTGAACCATAGATGCCATGAACCCTTTCGAGCTTGTCGCGGCTGAAACGTCCAGTCTCGTTCACAAAATTGCAAGTAGTGCTCAGTCGCAAACTTCCCAGATTCGTCAGCGCTGCCTGTGCTTCGGTCCGACCGTCCCAGACCCTGCTTCGCGATCGATGGTACCACAAAACTACCGGTCTAGATTGGGTGCTTTGCGTCCAGCGCGCCATCAAGAGCCCAATGCTTCGACAGTGGAATGGCCAAGAAGCGTCCGAGTTCCGCGCGACAGCGAGGGCAAAGTTTCGGACCCGACATCGCGGATCGCATTTGCGCCCAACTCAGTGGCCGTCATTTCCCATCGGAGAACCGCCAAGCCGTGCGGAAATAGCCATGCGGGCCAGATCAGCTACCGTCTCTATGGGCTCTCGTGGTCAGGAACAACGGGAAACCGAAAGATGGCCCTTGCCAGCCAAGAGACCGCACATCCCCATGGCTTTTAAACTCACCTCCGAGAGCAGTACCGCCAGAGGTTCTGCCAGTCAATAACGCGCCATGGCCAAAGCGCAGATCAAGCGCAATGCCCGGGCGCAACGAGACCGGTCAGAAGTCGGAATTTGTCAGTGATTCTGGTACGCAGCCCGAACCATGGGCGAATATCGGCTACAACCGGTTTGGCAGCAGGCGCAACATTTCGCCGCCCTGTGCGCCAGGCGTGCTCTTGCTGGAAAATATTCGCAACGTATCTTCCCGGTTTGAAAGTTCGGTCGCCTTATCCATGAACCACTTTGGCGCGCCTGCTGCGTCGTCGAGGGCTGTAGGAACCTGCCAACGGGTTCAAAGTCAACGTTTATGTCGGCTGCGCCGAAGCGGCCATGCCCTAGCCGCACGCCCAGCGGCAATGCGAATTACATTCTTTCCATATTATCTCCTCCTAGGTATCAAAGTTGCATGTCTGATACTTCGGCTACGCCTTTTTTTTATACAGTGGCCACCGGCGTCTCGGCGAGGCGACCGCACCTGGCAAGTCTCAAGGGCGGCGCAGTCTAGCATTGAAGCGCTACTCCCCTGGGCGTACAGCCACTCGCAACGGGGTCACCTCACACGCTCACCCAGCATGATACCGAAGTTCTTGAAAAGGCAACCGTTGGTGCAACGGGCAGCAATAGACCGACCACGGATTTGGCAGAGTGCAGGCGAGTGTCTTCCGACCGCAGGCATTGTTTTCAAAAAACCCTAAAACGGGATGACTGCGAATCCGATTTGTGAATCCGATCTTGGAGCGCTTCATCCTTTCCATCCAGTACAGCACACTCGCTCAGGAATCCACATTTGGGACTCAGGATTTTTCTACGCATGCCACAGGATCAGATGCCACACCAGGTGGTAGCAAAGCATGTCACGACCGGACGTCAACGCTAATCCCATCGCCTCATCACCCCATCAAGGCGTCAAGCCGACACCGTGCGCCGTGCCATACCCCAAAAGTGGCCGGCGCAAATCGACATTACGCCCCGGCCCTGGACGCGGCGTCGCGGCCAGATTCTCGATGCCCGCGAGCGCGAATGGGCATAAGACGTATTTGTTTCGGCGTACATCGCCCCACTGATCCCGCAGCTCATCGGCTGCTTTCTGGGTCGACGACATCCACATCCTGCTTTGTAACCGTTAAATAGACCGTAATCGCTCCCCATCGTCGTGACCGTCCCAACAGGTGCGCCACGTGACAAAGACCGTCCCAATGGGTTGAGTACTGCAGGTGAAGGATTCGGTCCAAATCGTCTGACAAAAACGTCTTTGGAAAGGTGGTCGCGCTCGGCATAGAACATTAATGAAGTTCACGCCTCCGTGCGCAAACACGGCCTTGAAGGATCGGTGGAACGCGGTTCTTCGTTCATCCTGTTTCCTCCCGGCCCGGATAATTCCAGGGTAAACTAAGACAAAAGTTCTTCCGGATGCACCTCCTGACTTGCCTGCAATACCTTCTCGGGTGTTAGAGAGTTCTAGCCGTCCAAGTTTATCGTCTCCCCGAAGGTCGCCCCAATTGGAGCCAGCGGACGGCTTCGTCCATCGCCTAGACACGTCTCCATCCCTCCATTCCAACACCTCGAAAGCTCCAGTCATGACACGTTCAGTAGACACAGCGCTATTGCTAGACTAGCTGCCAATTCAAGACACTGTCGGCCGCTCTCTCTCAAAAGCTGGCCCTAGCAATCCTACCCGGGACACCCCAGAGGAGAGCGGCAACGTAGTCTACTAAGCTCAACCCTTAAAACCATTCAGCTCGGTCAAAACCGTTGAACAGTTTGCGGTCTGTGCGAAAACTTTTTTGTTCCACCGATATCAATGATGGGGCCTAGATGCGCCATCAGCGGCATGGGAATGCCAACTCAACTGAATAGTAGTATGGATTTTTCACGATTTAAGTACGTTTGACCGTCAAATCCTACGTAGAAATGCTAAACCCTGGAATTTTAATGTGCGCAACGATAAACCCTTGAGATGGTGGCGCGCACACCGGCCGCGTACTTCCGCGTCTGCAACGTGATCTGCGGCGAACCACAACCCAATCTGCATCTCAAAGATCGACAAGGCGCTGCAGGTCGATTGCCGTCTGCGCGTATACAGCGAGCCTCCTATCGGGCGTATCGCGATTCCGAAGCGGGCGTGATCAAGCGCGCCGAATACCGAGCAAAGTAGGCCGTTTACGAACCCCTTTCCCTTACAGATCCGGGCGTGAGGATTTCGCATACGGTCTTTTCTCATGGTCCATTTTTGGCCTGCCGCACTGCCCATTAATGCACAATACAGGTTGCAGAACCTGATATCGTTTCAATACCTTTCCATCGGCAATGTCTGTTCCAGAGCGAACTGCGCCGTGAGAACGATGCTTTAAGATTGTACCTCAACCATGAAATGGAAACCATCGAAGATGCCCAACAAGTGCCCATGATCCCCGAGTAAACATCCTGCCCTCTTGCAATTATAAGCCAAGGTGGCCGAACGATAAATTCGAGCGTTTCACCTTTTAGATGATTCAGTACTGTTGCTCGGAACGCACATAGCTCCGGCATCGGACATCAACACAAAGTCCAAAGCAGTCCAATCCTTGGCGGGAAACCAGACGGCCCAGCCTTTTGCCTACTTGCGCCATTGCGAAAAATAAGAGGCCGAAAATACGTTTACCCACATCTGAGGCGTCTTTAATAACCAAATGGCGCGGCTTATCTGAGGACGGTAAATGAGAAACCAGGCCGTTAGGCCGAATTATGGCGGCCTTGGAAGACGTCAACGGCTTTTCCAATCCGCTTGTTTGAGCTCTCCCGCAATCCTTGACAGGATCGGGCGTGATTTTAAGACTACTCTTTTGCACACTCGCTGATCGGGTTGGTTTGTTTCGTTTCTCTGTCCAATAGATCATAGCGGGTGGTTTGCCGCCAAGGGCCGAATGAGGGCCGCTTGGGTTTGTTAGAGAGCGCGATCCCCCTTTCCTGACGACTTTGGCTCTGATCCGGTCTCCCATGCGTGCAGAAAATACTTACTGCATTCGTATTCAGCGACCTGCCACAGTCGGTGCTTGCGAACAAAGATATTTGTCGAGGACCGGCCTTTTGCCGTCCATTGAGATGGCGGATTGTGCCGGATGCGAGCCGGCAGGCCGTGCGGTCACAAGCAAATGAGTGAACTGGGCTGCCACGATGCCGTATTCATGGAGTCTCGGGGTGGGTCCGAACGTGTGGATCGCTTGTCATGCAAGGCATCGAACACAGAACTCGTGCTCCAGCGGTGTTTGAGATTACCGGCCCGCCAGCACCTTGCGCGTGTGCCGTCGCCCTTTTCGGGATATGCTGCGCATAATCCTGTCGGCAAGGATGGCGTAACAACTAGTAAAATGCCCACGCAGCATCGGCAGGTAGGGTGAATGGTCGGCGCACCAACTGTGGTTGGTCCCGATTCTCGCGCAAGCCGCGCCAACAGATAATGCGGTAAATCTCTGTGCCCTTCGCTGCCTTTGCTGGTGTTAGGCTTCTGGTCAGATTTCGGCCTGAGGCCATCAGCCCGCATGGCAGGCGTCTGGATCCGCTTTCTCATTGAGCGAGGTGGTCGTCCATTGCGAGTGCCAATGTCAATCCACTGGCCGTCCGGGTATTGTGCCGCAGGCAATGTCCGGAGAGACTTGGACGCACTCCGTAAAACGGGGTCTCTAGGAATGCTTGTTTCGATAGCCGCATCAAAATCGGAGGTTCCTCTCCGTCCTCGCCCTTGGCCAAATAGATATATGTACCGGACTCTCGGGAGCACTTCCTGTAAATTCCTAATTTGGGATGGAGAATAGTCATCTGAGAAGCGGAGAACGGCGACATTCAACGCACACTTAGAGTGCTCCAGCACGCTGAGAAGATGCGTACGCCCTGCAAAGCCTGCCGGTATTTTTGGGGTCGGTAGCGGTCCAGGTTTCTACCGATGGCCGCGAAGCAATATCAAAAAGCGTCGGCGAAGCTGGGTTGAAGATCGCGCAAGATCGGTTTCTCGGAAAAAATCCGCCATTCAAACGGCCAGCTGAGATCGTCGAGAAAGGTCCTGTTATCTTCCCGCCGAATATCACCTTCGGGACCGCGATCAGGATCGTTTGGTATTTGGCGCGTCTCCGATTGGCATCGAAATTTCTGATGCTGGGGTCTACCGAAATGCCTCAACGCAAGTCTTAATCGGTTGCTCTCAGAGGACACCACGAATGCGCACAGCGCACACCAAACGCTATCCAATAGCAGGTGCAGGCGGATCACATTCAAGTGGACGTTCAAGTTTCTGACCTTTAAGGCGAAAAGAAGGGCGGAAAAAGGTTCGTCGTTTCCAAACACACGCGATCGACGATGCGACCGAGTTCGGGCGCCCGTCAAGTCTATACGAGAAGCAACGCAGGCAAACCGCCATCGATTTCATTGACACATCGTAGGAAAGTTTCCGTCCGCCATTTCGCAAGTTCGAACTGCAACGGTCAGAGTTCAAGCCAAATTCCATTGGCGCAAGTCAAATATCTCGGGGATCCCAGACACGCTACATCAAACGACTAGGCACTCCTCAACCAACGGCAAAGTGAACGATCGCCATCCTGTTCTGGACCAGCAAGAGTCCTATCACTTCCAGCTACATAGGGTGACCGTCGATTTAGAAGCTAACACTTGGGCGATATGGGAGCGGTTCTACATATTTTTCCGCCAGACCTACACGGCGCACACAAGCGGACAGACCCCTTACGAAGCGCTCAGAGACAAGCTACAATAGAAACGCGAGGTGTCCAAGTGGGGTCCGTCGCAAGTTACAATCAGTCATGCATACAGCTTGGGGTGTTGTTGCGTTCAGGCGGCCCGGATAGGCCGCATCAGAACAATGCGACAAGCCACACCAGCAGCGGCGAGAGGGCGCGCGCAAGGCGTATGCCTTCCACAACAAGCCCCCGGCCCATGCAGCTCCGGCGAGCCAAGGGTTGAACGCACCGATGTTGCAACGCGGGATGCGCACATCGACCGCACCCGGGGATAACTTCGCGCGCAATTTGCAGACATAGCGATTGCAGTCGGCGGCCACTGTTGGCGAAGGCAAAGCCCGCCCCAGAAGGTCCCGAACCGGCGATGGCTGCAATCGGGTCGTGTAAGGAAGGCCACCAAGTGCGACGCGAGGATATCGCAAGGGCCAAGAGAAATCGACCGTCGGGACGCGACTGCACCGATACGGTCCGCCCATTCTGGCCACCGCGGCGATCATTTCCTAACGGGCAACAGTATTCAGCCGTAGAGCATAGCAACATATGACTAACTGCGCCCGGCAGACAGACCCCCCGTGACTTCGTTCAGCATCGGGCGCAAGGGAAGGTAAAGGCAATGAAGTTGCCGCCATAGCCGACAAGCCGTGATCAGGGGTAGACCAACTAGAAGGCGCGGCGAGAGTCAACACCTGTAGTTGGGCTTTGAATTCCACCTGCTGATGCGGCTCTGGTCACGATTGGCGGGCACCAAAAATGGCCAGAAGCGATGAAACCGATCACGTCCAAGCACGACAACGCCCAAGGAAAGTTTGACTGCCAACTCGAAGTCTGGCCGATGGAACGTCCCAGAGGGAACACCCGTCATCGAAGGCGCGACAGTCAAACCAAGGGAACACCCAGCCGCAATGCCGGCTTTCCTTTTCAGGTCCACAAGGTCCGTGGCGATAGTCGAGGCGATAGCAAAGAACACGCCGTGGGCGAGCCAGTAATAAAGCGCGCAGCTCGCAAGGCCTGCCGTAATCCGGCGCAAAGGCAGCATAAGCCTTGCCCTGCGTGAAACAGCGCCAGCAAGAGCAGCACAGCGTTTCCGCCGGCACCAGCGGCTGCCAATGGCGGGCAGCACGGCGCGCCGATGGTCACGCCAAGTCGCAAAGAGGGCTGACCAGCCAGGCAGCGAGAAGGAAACGCCAAGATCGGCGCGATGGTGGGGAAGCAAGCCGACGAATAACGAACTCGGTCGTTCCGACGGCACAAGAAGCGCTGATGTGGTCAGCGCGCCCATAGGGCAGAGTGCACGTTTTCTCCAATAAATTTGATGTCCGAAGCCGTAACTGCTGTGTTATCTTATTGCGAGAACAGACAAGCTGGAATGGATCCTGCAGAACTGCCACGAATTGCTCCGCATGGGGGAACTGGGCCGCCTTCGTCGGGATCCGTTGATGATGGGGCTTTGCTGAATCCGCGCGGGCAAGGTGGTGTGCGCCTCTACGCTCAGCCGGTTCGGTCACGCGGCTGGAAGGAGCAGCTGAAAGTCACACTCCGCCGCCGGATACGCGTCCACCGAAATCAAAC
>Ga0163217_1051294_pt1 | contig 10013 bp, 7 predicted proteins | sample SynspAceP_FD_185933 | JGI IMG/M metagenome (GOLD analysis project Ga0163217, IMG submission 185933) | Saline lake microbial communities from Ace Lake in Antarctica - Synechococcus sp. Ace-P (PacBio error correction) | ecosystem: Environmental > Aquatic > Non-marine Saline and Alkaline > Saline ...
AGAGAGATGGTCAACTTCATCCTGTCGAATGAACAAGGCAGAAGTCCGCTGTGGTAAATTTGCTGCACGGTATCTTGCTATCGCGGTTATTGTCCCCCCTCCCCGTCGTCTTAAAATCTGCCCCGGGGCTGATCTCCCCCCGAAAGTCACCATGGACTATCTCGGACGTGCCTGCGCGATAAAAAATGCAGTGTGGGCAAAAATCCAAGTGGCGATTAATCGGGTGCTGGTGTAATCGTTTTGAATTGGCCTTAATTTTAGTCGAACATGACTCTCTAAGCTTAAAACCCCCAAGAATTGGTTAAAATTCGGTGGGGGCATGATTATGACTTATTCAGCATGCTGTGCAAGCTTATAATGGAGGCGGATATAGCACCAACCAAAATTCGTGAATATTCTAACTCCAACGTAAAACGACTAAAAGTGGGAAAAGGCTTGGGTAAAACCACGGTTGGAATCCATCGGGCCGCTAGCCTGCAGCGTAAAAACGTGGCAATGATTGCCGGGTGTTGAGTATGGTTCGTATCGTGAATGAGTTTGGGCATTATAATCGTCGTGGTACTGAACGCTTGTTTGCTGTAGACAATGTTATTTTTGTGCAGGACAAGAGCCCTTGCGTGGAACTGCAACAGGGCCCGTTAGCTAAAACATTAGCTACCCACTTAATTGGCGGCGCAGAACGTGGCGGCGGAGCTTGAGGCCAAAACGCGCGATTTAAGACAAGGGGCAGAACTGGCGGCAAAGATCTAAGATTTAAAATCTCCCTGCTCTGTTTATTTTACGCACTGCTAGCTCCTTAAGCAAACCATCAGTCCAATATCACTTGGCTGATGGTATATTTTGTCACTAATAATTGTCGATATACCGTTCGTCCTTTCTTTGCTACAACTTCCTGTTGTTGAGGTGAAATCGCCGATTACAAAATGTGTAGTCCCTCACTCAAGGTAAATAATGCAAAACATGTTTGATTCTGAAAGCTAGACGATTTTTTAATCGCATCACATCCGATCTTGCTCTTTGTAGTCTTAGTGATCGTTGCGGGCCGCGCCTGACACAAATTTTTCCACTATGCCTATTTTAGGTCGCCTTGTTTATTCTGCCTGGCTACGCTTTGCTGCTTAACCAAATAAAAAAACCAGACCCTTAAGTATGAGTGAAAAAAAAATAGACTTTTGTCGTGTGGTGGCGAAAAAACTTATTTTATGGTTATTATATTTTTTGTTTAGCGGCGCCCTTTTAAATGCATTGATCTATCGATATTCGGCGCCGCATGGCAAACGGTAAAATGGGCCTTTGCAATAGTGCCAAACTTCATTTTTATTGCCAGGTCTATTTGTCAATAGCCTGTTCATCTCTTTTGCTATGGGCACCTCGATGGGCACTATCACTGCTAATTACTCCCTGTGGAATTGGCTTGCAGAGGTCATGGGGTTTCAGTACCTTAGCGGTGGGAATGTGGAATTGGTGTCAAATGTTTGGTGACAAACTTGTCATTAATCTGATACCACGAATTGCAGAACACGCGCACCAAGGGTAAAACTTAAAAGAATAAGTTTAAGCCGAATTTATTATGTCGCTCCCAGCCCTTAATGTACAGTTAGTCATATTATTTTTGTTGAAATAGATGCTTCACAGCCCTCAAAACACAAAGCAGCTACAACGTTATTGGCGTGTGCTTGCCGTATTATTGATAAGGCCTGCCTTTTTGTTGGGTTTTATATGTATCGCAGTGCTCGCATGGGTATATTTCTGCGTCTAATATTGCTTAAATTACTGTAGTTTGATTACCAACCATGTTGCACAGCATTCACAAAGGGTTTGGGATGGATGCAGATCTTGCATGGTAGCGCTTGTTAAGCGCATTGTGGCCTTGATGCAAGCTTAGGTGGCATGAACTGGTTAAAGTACCAATTAACTCGCCATATCAGGTCAGTCAAAGGGGCCGAATTGAAGTATCTGGTTGGTCAGCTTTTTAGATTTATCCTAGCGGCTAATAAGTACCATCGCATTGTTTCAGCCGGACCTAATTGCCAAAGATTTAGCCGATGCAATACACGCTGATCCTCGCCGTACGCCAGTTTATATTAGATATTTTTCTTGTGTTTTCAAGGCTGGTGCCTTACGGCGGCCAACTTGCTCGTCAGCTCGCGAATTTCGGGCCTATCACCTTGGCAGATTTCGGCCTATTGCTGGTATCCAGTTACTTTTTGTTATTTGTTTAGCCGCGATGGCTGTCTTAATATTGCGGCGATTTCGGCCCTCAACAGTGAGAATTTAATTAAGCTAAAGCAGCCTATACCTCACTTCATTTAGAACATTGGCCAGTGGAAAATGTTTGGCCCTAAATCTGCGGGGTAAATGATTTTCCAACGTATCGAAACCTTTGTTCATTAAATGTGGGTCTATATTGAACAGCTAACTCGGGTAAAAAGGAGATAAATTATGCAAAAACATCAGTAAAAGCGCGGCATTGATCCTTGGTATCTTGGCCCATTATCGTTTGTGGGTTTAGGTTTTTTTAAAAACCGCTGCAATCAGAAATATAAACAGTTTGAACGCAGCGTTAACCTGCAAAGGCTTGTCTGAGCAAAGAATTTCCACAGCTGTATATTGTTGAGATTTGGCCAATACAGTTCGCTTTGCTGAATATGACTTAGCTAAACTTTTATAACGGGTCGATAGCAGTAACCCTTAAAATAGAAACTCCCTAACAAGCACGCTAATAATGCCATGGAAATAAGTATTGGTGCACCAGCAATTACGGAATAAATCAGCGCAGCAATATGGGGGAGATAACAACGCTAAGTTTCGTTATACCGCGGTGCAAACCATTACAAGTAATATCAACAGAAGTGGATAGAGGTGTCTGCGCTGTGATGAGCTCTTTTATCAGAATTTGGTAAGGAGGGCATCGTTTTTTACCGGTGATTAAATTAATCAAGCTCAGGTGAATAATTCTTCACCCAATGAATGAAATCAACCTAAGATGATAGAAGAAGCGACCAATAAAGCCGCGCGAAGTCCGCTGAAAATTTGCAGCAGATTCCACAGTCGTCCTGGGAAAAATAAAGACAAGCCAGCCAAGGACAATCAGTATTAGTAATTCGTGATAAAATAACCCCATATTAAAAAGTGTCAGAGTTTGTGTCCCAACAGTGGAAATACTATTTGGGCGGATTAGAGTAAACGATACCAGTGGGATCCAATCGGTTATAACAATGTAACTTTGTATCTTTCTAACGCGTTCGCATAATGGTGGCGAATCAAATTCAAGTGATAAAAGCGGCTAGCAAGTGCGCCGTTAAAGGTCCATTATTTTTTTGAGGTCAGTTAAATACATGAAAGTTAACTCATTCATATTTAGGTATAGTGTATTTGTTGTGGGTTTCCACTCCCTTTGCACAGACCCCCAAGGCGATGGACCTATTAGTTATATTGCCTCAGAGCAAGGCATAGGCGCGCGGCCAGCAGGAATCTAAGGGCGAGCAAACTTACGGCAGAATACATCGAGCGCCAATGATACTTCAAGATTTAAGCGTTTATACTACTGAGCTCAAATTAACGAAATACTACTCGTCGAGAAATAGCAATCGTGATATAAAAGGTAAATCGAGAAAACCCTGATCAATTGCCCTGCTCAATGTATGGTACTCAAGCGGCGAAAAAGAGGCTCCTTGGGGGCACCGAACAATGCCCAGTATGTGGCAGCCCTGTATGGCCTTAAGTCACATTTACGTAACCAAAAATTTAAGCGCTTAATTTACGTTAATCGCCTTGGGCTGAAAGAAGATCGGCTTGTTGGGCTCGAAGCTTAGTGCAAACGCTCCAGTAAGAAGAGCTGGCTAAGCTAGTCGGCATGATAACGTTTAGACACGATTGGTCGGCGGTGATAACTTGTATATTCATAGCGCCGCATATTCCAACCCTACGAATGTGCTTAATACGAATGTGAATCATATAATAATGATTGCAAGTTTACGTGACCACCATTGCTTTAAAACAGAAGCTCACAGCCTCTTACGCCTAATCCTTTTTCCTATGCATCCAGCGTCCCGGATATCCGTGCTGGATTGACTTGCGGTTGTCCTGACCATGCGCCATTGCCTGCGCGGGCGGTGCCCATGCTTAATGCGAAGCCACCAATTTGCGATAAATGTAAAGAGGGTTCGATGGCTTACTCACAGTCCACCACCCGCCCGAACTATGGATTGTTTTCAGAATAAAGCCATGAGTGCATGTGACGTAGTAGGCGAACAAATGGGGTGATATTTGGCATACTGAGTTTGACCGCTTAGACAACAAACAATGCCACTATTTCGTTAAACGCATCGACGTTACAGTTAGATGCAAAAATGTGCAATTAATTGACCTGATTTTGTCACTAAGTCTACACTAAAAGTCTTGAATATGTTTTTCCTATCTTAGACGTTTGGAATTCCGGTATTCGTTTTAGTACCGGATCAGCTGCATCCCATACGAACATCGTAATTTTATTCTCTTCTATTTAAATTTTTCGGTGCATTAGTCTGAATGAATTCTTACTCTTTATCTAAATGAATGACTATCATTTGCATGCGCATTAAATATTGCATATCATTTATTCCACTGGGAGCAAAGAGAGTCGATGTTTAACCTTCATTTTATTGCCGGCATCTGTAATCTTCCATTTGCTTGTTAGCGGCCAAGCAAAGCTTTGCTGAATAGTGCTACCACTCTAGCATGGGCTTGCTGCTGGCAAGAAGATTTGAGCGGGTTTAAACAGTTAGAGGCGCTTATTTTTGGCCAAGAAAATGCAAGACGGCTAAAAACTCCGACGGTTTTAATCAATGTGCCGCAGTCTTTGTCAGCTCAGTGCAGAACAGATGCAGGAGCAAGGATTCACTCAATGCCGATAATTTTTGCAGAATACACGCCGGGCGCATCAGTAGGCCAAGGAGAGGGACACCGCGACCAAATAACCATGTCGTGACTAAAATACCACCGCTGGATTTTTTTAATTCGAGGTTATTACGGGATGATGTTCAGTATTATCGCCCGCTATACAATCTTGAAGGCGGTCGAAGATAATGCGAGGCGCTAAGTGCCTTATTATTTGGTCGGGGCGGCGGTGGCGGATTGTGAACCGAGTGACTAAAACCGCGAACCAGCCAAAACACTTTCTCTACCATGAATGGCCTCAATTGATACCTTTGGTGGCAGCAAGTGAGCCTTGACTAAATCAAGCCATTGATTTCGCAGAACCAAGCCTTCAGAATGAACGCTTACTATGAGCAGCTTTAATAATCATCGCGAAATAGTGATGGTTGAGGCGTTGCGGTAAACCCAACATACAGCAAATGCGCACAATGATTTTTACGCAATTGATTGTCCTCTTACGAATACGTCAATGATGACAGAGCGGGTTGACCGGCGGCAATTCCATCCGCTAATGGGCAGCCCATTAAGCGGCTCATAACGCTACCTTTTTGGCGACCCTCAAGCTCAATGTGTCCAGTAATTGAGGCCTCATGTATTTGCGGGCTAAATTAGCACCATTTGACATAAAGAAAATTGGTCCAGTCAATCCACAAGTTCAATATTCTGACTACGGATAAGTCTTAATCAGAAAATATATTGCCGCTGCCTCGATAGCTCGCTAATACATGACCCTCCCGACGGTACAAAGATGCAACCAGACGTCAGAATCTTAATCGCTCAATTTTAAGCGGTATGACAATTGATACCAGCCAGTGTTGATACATACCGTTTTAGTCGGAGCAGAGTAATGGTCAACAAGACTCGTTAAATCATCGCAAAGACCGTCTATTTGTTGATAAGCAATGATGATCAGTAATCAACCATTAGTTTTTTTCAAACCCATTTAGCAATCCGCTGTTGGTTTTCCGATTTTGTCAGAGAACAGTGAATCTGACGTGGTTTTTTAGTTCGTTCTTTATTCAAGAACGAATCAAGATAAATACCCAGCTTATTGTGAGCCTGCGCATGATCTGTTGATATTGGCGTTGAAAGATCAAATTGGAGATGCGACGGGGCCGACGATCAAACAATGGCTGTTGGGCCGGGTTGATAACTGAAGTTATCGCCTCGTTTAAGGGGCAAATCTACAAACCAAGTGAAGACCTGTCGTTCTATTTGTTTTCTGAGCCTTAAAGCCGCTCGTTTTTACGCTCGCTCCGGCGACAGTTTTTAAACTTAATCCTTGAGCACTCAAGCCTTAAAGCTCCTGAGGAAATTTGAAAATCGTGGAAGTAGGCTTTAAGTGAATATAGTGTAAACTTGAGTTTTTACCACTGCCTTTGTTTGAGGAGCGCCGCGAAAACGGCACCTGCATCAGATCCGGCTAATCCGTGAAAAGCTGTAGTCCTTGGCACCAAAACCACGGTTTGAATTACAATTAGTGGGATAAATGTCACAGATAAGTGGCAAATAAACGCTGGCTATAGCCAATTAGATGGGCAAGAAACGGTATGAGTGTGGGGTAATACCAATTTAATAACGTACCTAGAGTCAAATTCAGAATACCATGTTTAAGCCTGTGGAATCGGTTATCAAGTTTATCAAGATTAAATGGGCCTTCGGTTTTAGGCATGATTATCAAAGGCTAGCAATTCAAACCTCGCTAAGCAATAAGTTTGAAATTGCCTGACTTTACGCGGGTTGATGCTGCGGTTTAATATAATCGTCGGAATAAAACAAAAATTTCATTTAACTAGAAAATTTGTTTGATGAAGAGTATTTCCCTGCCGCCCACAAAGATAATAAATATCAAACGGGTGAGCAAATTAACGCGCCGAGATAGTGTAACGGTATCAATTTCTAAGCTGTCGTTCGAACCCTCCCCCAAAAAAAAACCCGCCTTTAAAGGGGGCCCTTTGCTGTTTGTTGGGGGAAAATCCATTGATTTTGTCTGCCGCCCTACTTTTAAACTGTTTACTATTTTTTGAGTTATCAGGTGCTCAGGATTCCAGCATAATTAAATATGATGTTGCAAATAGGCTATCTCATGCAACAAAGTCAAACAGTTAAAGCAAAAGATGGCCATGCCTAATTTGAGGTGTAAGTTTGGCCAAAATGAAAAGGCCAAAGCCTGGGTACACAATTATCAACGCATGGCAGAACACGCCCGTGCGCTATAAAGACTTGCTCTTGAATAGTCGCCCGCTGGTTACGCAGTGGTGGGCGCATAATCATCGCGGTCATGGCAGTGTTGAGCAAACACGATTAGGAATGTTTACTCCCTAATGAACTTGGGTCTAATGTACTCAGTGATAATTGAGGCGTTCGCTGATTCATTTTGCCCAGCTACAACACCTTTAATGTATCTATTGGGCATAGTTGGGTCTCATTATTGTGCAGTCTTAATTTTTGACACACACACAAGCCATGTGGATGGAGTGGATACTAATCCGCCTCTAACCCTGCAATCTCAAGCCTGAGTCGCGCAGGGAAGTGGGTGGCCAGCCTATTGGAAAAAATTTCGACTTGGGCAGATAGAAAGTATGCTTTGTTGCAGTTTTTATCATTTGGTTCATTTATAAAACCTTTCAAAACCGGCCCGTACTGAGTTTGATTGGCTTACGCCGTGAAATAAGCACAAGTTGATAAATATAATTGCCCGATCCTTTGTGCGTGTTGTTGCTTGCTCACGGTTTTGGCGCGAATTCTAAAAGCCTTATGTTTCTCTTTAGACAAACGTTTAGCGCAAAATCAAGCTGATTTACCCATGCTGATGATAGGCGAACTGACGTACCCTGTAGGTATGATGGCAAGGGCGTACCCAAATTAGCTAATGCTTCATCAAACAGCTTGGACAATCAAAGGTAAGTCTTAGTTATACCCATCGCCCCGTCACGAGTTACTCCACGAAACCAATCATCAGCAGTTAAACAAGATATTATTTACTTGTTAAGTGCACAAATATGTCAATACCGCATGCGAGGTTTTACTCTTTCCTCCTCGCCGTCATCGTTTTAATCATTTCACTAATGATTTTTCTGTAGACCTTTCACTGAAGGCTTTACGCTTTTGCATAGGCGTCATACCTTCTTGGAAGACTCTTGTCTACCACTAACCATTTCAGTAACACACCCACGGTACGGGTTGGCAGTGATAAGTGCCTGCCAGTCAGTGGTATCTGCCTAATTATCGGACTTCTGGATTACTGGTCTCCCGGTGGCAGAGGCTTTAATATATGAGTGGTGATTGTGCGGCCTGGAAAGCGGTTAGCATCCGCGACCGGATTCCTTTACCCGCACTTCTGTCCAACCCACATCTTGCTGCCAAAATAACTGGTCGTTAGGTTTTTACCGATAATGTCCCAAGGAGTTTGGCCTATTTCGCGCGAGCATTCCGTTATTATGGTTGTGATAGCCAATCCCCGCATACCAAGCGGTGCTGAATTTTTGCTGCAAAGGCTTCTAGTTCAGCGGCAACGATTTCGCCCCCTCACAGTAAAAAGCGTTCATCCATAGGATGATTAAATAGTGCATCAAGATCTGATAAAATGCTACGTGGCGTCGAAATTTCAGGTGTAATTATCAAAATGAACATGGGGCGCCAGAGGGTTTTTAAGCCGAGTCATCGAGGAAAACTAAGTAAGCCCGCGGGTCTTTCGTATGAGCCGAAGTTGCCAAGCAAACTCACACCTTGAAAGCCATGGGCCCGCGCCAGTTGGCCGCAAGTACCGGTAAAAATCGGACGCTCAAAGCATCTTTAACCGACCACACCTGCCCACTAATTGTGCTGGATGGCGAGGGTTTCATTTAAAGCCGGAACAACAGTAATCGGTGGCAACTTAACATGAGGACTGGTATCATAAGCGCAAACGCTACCTGAATAGAGGGTTTAAAACGATTTTTCATAAACGGCATGACATATCCTTGTGGTTATAAGTAAATATTTTGTTAAAGCTTTGCTTGATTTTAGCTCACTCGCAGAGAAAGCTGTTGACTGGGGATTTTAGTTTGTAAACAAAAATAATATTGCCAGGGCTCAGTCGTTGTGACGTATCGGTGTTTATGACAAGAGTATTTTTTTTTCCCTTAGGTTTAGAAAAAGTAGCTATAAAAGCGGCTTGTTACTTCAACTATTGCGGTTCAGCAGCAAGCCTGCATCATTAAAAACAGACAAACATGGTTGGGGGCTAATTAAGCATGAACTATCGAGGTATTGATTCACTTGCTATGGTTTGTTTATTTACCTTGGCAAGTGAAGTGCGAAATTTCTCTCGAAATGAGCTTGGTGTTGGTTTTTAAATTTTCACGGAAGTGATGGCGAAATATCGTGGTATGCTTTCAAAACCTAATGTGTTTGTGCAATAGCTCTATACTGAGGCTGCTGGTTCGAGGAGTTGTAAAGCTAGGGATCATTCTTGCGCATGTCCAGGCTTAGGTGGGCAATCTCAGTAGCAGATTTAAACTTTCTGATAATAAGTACGTTCGCTCATATTCCGAGCGCAGAGAAGTTGGCTAATACCATGAAGTTAGTTGAAGATTGGCATGCAAAAGTAATCAAAAATGGGAGCGAATGGCCGCTGTGCATCTCTCGGGCACGAGGGTTTCATATAAACTGCGCTTGATATCCTCTCTAACAGGCGGATCACCAACCTTCTGGCAACAAGTTGCAATTTTTACTCCAATAGTTCTTTTCCTGAAACTACATGCAAACACACATCTAATCCAGCGGCACTGCCAAGCAGAAGTAGATAATATTGCCATAATCCCACCATACAGTTTGTCAGCACAAACGCTATGGCAGGGAATTGTTGTGAAGAAGGTGCATAGCGCCAGTGAGTCGATAGCGCCCGCCGTCCGAGTAACCTGAACAAGCAAGCGATTAAGCCGCCAGAAAACAAATAGTGACTAATAACGCACCTCCTATCTGGTTACAAATGTCGCAAAAAAGCTAACAAAGGCAGAAGGTAACCCGTTTGTTCCAAATCGAGGTACCAGCCCGGTATCAGCATGTGTCCTTCGCCGTTTGAATCAGTACCAGTTCAAGGGGAATCGGTTTGG
>Ga0163217_1060109_pt1 | contig 10013 bp, 5 predicted proteins | sample SynspAceP_FD_185933 | JGI IMG/M metagenome (GOLD analysis project Ga0163217, IMG submission 185933) | Saline lake microbial communities from Ace Lake in Antarctica - Synechococcus sp. Ace-P (PacBio error correction) | ecosystem: Environmental > Aquatic > Non-marine Saline and Alkaline > Saline ...
TAACCCATTGTCCATCCCACCCTCTCGTCGCGTTAGGTCCCGACTAACCCCTGATCGATTTCAAACGTGATCAGAAACCCTGGGTCTTACGGTGTGCGGGTTTCTGCCGCATATCGTTTACTTATGCCTCATTTGCTTTTCCAAAGCTCCACACAGCTGACGCATACCTCACTGCCGTTGGAATGCTCCCTACCACTCGCTCCAATAAATTGGGAGTCGAATCCTCGCTCGGGTACTAGATTTGATGCCGATATTATCGACGCCCTGTCGCTCGACAGTGAGCTGTTACGCACTCTTTAAAGGATAGCATGCTTCAAGCTAACCTCCTGGCTGTCTCTGCAACTGGACACCTTTTTGTTCAACTTATCTTAATTTTGGAACCTAGCGGAAGGTCTGGTTCTTTCCCTCTCGGACTTGAAACCTTAGCACCAAGCCCTCCCTGCGGTCTATATGAATGGCATTCGAGAGTTCGTCAGGATTGGTAGATTTGAACTCCCTAGTCTATCGGTAGCTCTAACTCCATCATGACAATTCCGCCCCAGGGCCTGTTCCTAACAAACATTTCGGGGAGACGAGCTATTTCCCATTGATTAGCCTTCACCCCTACCCAAGCTCATCCGGAGCTTTCAACGCTTTATGCGTTCGTCTCCATGTGATTGTTGGTTACCCAACAACTTCAACTGGCCATGGGTACGATCACTAGTTTCGCGTCTACCCACCGCTCAATCCGCCCTTCGACCGCTTTCGCTCGGTAACGGTACTGAATCTTACCCTTGCCGATGAGGAGTAACTCGAGGCTCAATTTATGCAAAAGGCCGCCGTACTGCACTCGCGCAGCTCCGACCGCTTAAGCGCACGGTTTCAGGTTTTCTATTCACCCTCCTATTCGGAGTACTTTTTTCACTTTCCCTCACGGTACTAGTTCACTATCGGTCTCTCAGGAGTATTTTAGCCTTACCGGATGTGCCGGCAGTTTCAATCGGGATTCCCGGTCCGATCGCTACTCAGGATACCCGTCTCATTACCAATCCTTCAATACGGGACTCTCACCCCCTTCGGTTAGCTTTCCCACGCTATTCTCGTCGATTGACTTTTGAAATTAATACAGGTCCTACAACCCCGAACATGCCGTAACATGTGCGGTTTGGGCTGTTCCGCTTCGCTCGCCACTTACCTTCGGAATCATTATTATTTCTCCTCCTACGGGTACTGAGATGTTTGCAGTTTTTCCCCACGTTCGCTTTTCCTCTACCGAATAACCAATAAATTGGCGGTTGCCCATTCGATATATCTAAGATTCAACTCGCATTGGCCAATCCCCGTAGCTTTTTCGCAGCTTATCAGTCCTTCTCGCCTCTGAGAGCTAGGCTTATCTTCCCATCTTTGTATCCCCCTGGCGCCTTATTTCACTACTTTCTACTTTTTGAATCATTATGATCCACTCTGTTACAATTCTGCCACATGTCAATGATTTATTCCCTGCCTTACAAAGGTAAATGTGTTGAAATGTGTAAGGCTCCTGCGGTAATTACTCGAGTTTTCCAAGAAGGAGGTTTCAGCCGCACCTTCCGTACGGCTACCCTTTTACGACTTAGCCCCAGTTACCGGTTCTACCTAACAGCATTCTTCGGTTTACTTTGCCTTCAGGTCTACACAACTTCCATGGCTTGAACGGGCGGTTGTGTACAAGGTCCGGGAACGTATTCACCGCGCCATGGATTTGATGCGCGATTACTAGCGATTCCAGGCTCACGGTCGAGTTGCAGACCGATCCGAACTGAGACGCACTTGTTCCGAGGTTGGCATCCTATTGCTAGGTAGCGACCCGCTGTACGCGCCATTGTAGCACGGTGTCCGCCCTGGGCGTAAGGGCACGATGACTTGACGTCGTCCCCTCCTTCCTCTCTGCTTGCGCAAGGCAGTTCTGTCGCTAGAGTCGCCACCATTACGTGCTGGCAACTAAACATAAAGGGGTTGCGCCTCGTTGCGGGACTTAACCCAACACTCACGGCACAGCTGACGACAGCCATGCAGCACCTGTTTCGGTCATTGCTGACTGATCTATCTCTAAATCATGTCCCCTCACATTCTAGCCCAGGTATAGGTTCCTCGCGTATCATGAATTAAACAAACATGCTCCAGCCGCTTGTGCGGACCCCCGTCCAAATTCGTTTGAGTTTCACTCTTTCGGAGCGTACTCCCAGGTGGATACTTAACGCTTCGCTTGGCCGCTAACACCACAGGCATAACAGCGAGTAATCATCGTTCGGCATGGACTACCAGGGTATCTAATCCTGTTCGCTCCTCATGCTTTCCGTGCATCAAGCGTCAGTTTATTGGCCATACAATGCTTCGCTATCGTGTTCCTGATGGTATCTATGGCAATTTCACCGCTACACAAAAATCCCCCAAATTTTTCCAATGGGGTTTTTTTTACCCCCCTTTTTCCCCAAAAAATTTTAAACTCGCCACGCTACCATATCAATGGCAATTTCCTGGTGAGCCCAAAACTTTCACCGCTGACTTAAATAGCCGCCTACGCAGCCCTTTTAAAACCCAATAAATCCGGACAACGCTTGCACCCTCCGTATTACCGCGCTGCTGGCCGGAGTTAGCCGGTGCTTATTCATCTGGTACCGGCAATTTTCCAACCATGACTTTTTTCTTCCCAGAAATAAAAAGCATTTACAACGCAGAACGCCGTCTTCCTGCACGCCCCGGCCATGGCTGGGTCAGACTCTCGTCCATTGCCCAATATTCCTACTGCTGCCTCCGTAGGAGTCCCTGGCCCGTATCGTCAGTGCAGTGTGGGGGACCTTCTCCTCAGAACCTCTGATCGTCGCCTTGGTGGTCCGTGTAACACCGCAACTAGCTAATCAGACGTCATGCCCATCTATAGCCGATGAATCTTATACTAAAACTAAAATTGCCTCATCTAGTACCATGGGGTAATTAATCGATTTTCCGGGCTAATCCCCTGTATAGGTTAGGTTGGCCATACGCGTTACGCACCCGTTCGCCAACTCTAGGAGCTCTATTTGCTAAAACTCTGCCCGTTCGCACTTGCATGTATTCAGGGCTGCGCTAGCAGTTTCATCCTGAGCCAGGTCAAACTCTCCATTGTAAGTTTACTCTATACACTATTTGACTTGGACCCCGAAGAGCCAAATCTTCTCTTTCTTATTCAAGTTATTATTTTTTTCGCCTTACATCATTTTCAAGAACTTACCAACCAACTTTTTTTGGTCAATTGTCAAAAACTAGCCTGATAGAACCGCTTCCCCGTATTTTTTACTCCTGCGTAAGTTTCGTTCCTTCCGAACTGGATGCAAAGTAACTGATGTTTTTCCAAGCAAAAGAAATTTAAATAATATCTTCTCAACTTCCAAACAATTCCTTTCCGTTTTCCCGATCTCCGTTCCTCTTAGCTTTCCCCCCGATACGCGTTCGTATCGTTTGGGAGTGCAATATCTCCGCTTTTTTATCCCATTCACATACCTACTCACAAAAAAAGTTTACTTTTTTCCTAATTCAGCTGGTAAGATAGGTTAAAAAGTTCAAATAAAAATGCCGTTGGGAAACTTAGAATCCCAACGGCATATGATATTAATAAGATACGTCCTTTAAGCTTTTTCAATAAACTATTTTTTCCCAGTAAACCTTAATTCCCCCACCAATTCATGAATTGGAGTAAACATGCTCCTTTCCTCCTCCAATCTTTTGCATTGAAAACCGGTTCACCATTTATCGGTTCCGTTCAAGTATGAAGTCACATTATCTCCTTTTACAACGATTCGCATTTTATTCATTCTCCAAATTTCTAGGCTTTATCTTCTCAGGATCGGCCTTACCACCCAACTCTACATATGAACTCATATAGTTCCTCCGGTATCTTGACGCAGGAGTTTGCTACTCCACTTGCCATACCAAAACTTTGGTTTCCATCTCACCGTAGACTACTATGAATACACCAGATTCCCCATTTGCTTCTGCTTAGAACTCTAAAGTACTCTCAAAATCATCATAATACTCCTTCGTACCGAGATAACCATATCCCCTTATCAGGATCCGCTTTCCGAGATAAGCAAGCCATCTTCTCGTACATTTCTCAGTTCGTAAATGGATCCATCCAATTAAGGTTCTTACCATTAATAACTTTTTCTTTCTTTGGCAAAAGTGATCTGCGCTAAAAGGCAGAAGTAATCCTGCTAAAAACTATTTTTCATAATTCGCTTTATCTAATATTTTAACCAAACTGGATCTCCATGATCATTGGAGAGCAATCAAACCTGTCTTTGCCATTTTCTAGTCAGGAATCATTCCTTTTCCCTGATATTTCGTTAGGCAGTTCCCAATCTTCTGAACTAGGGTACTGAGGAAACAGTCCTGCTTTCCATTCAGGACCAATAGCTTGACCTCCGTCCGAAAATATGATTTTTCGAAGTATTCCACTTCGTCCACTGGCTTCACCACTCCTTCATAATCAAGGTTCAGTCCCCATGGCATAAATGCACCAAGCGCTTGCCAGCCTCGAGCGCTCGGAAAACCAAGCTGATCAAATAATTGATATTCAGGTCCTTATAATAAGGGAGCTTTATATTTCGGTCCTCCACCCCGTGATAGAAACGCCGCTAATTTCTCCAGGAGAAATCTTCCAAAGCTGATACTCCCATTTCTAAACTCTCGGATTCAATCGTGGCCAAAAACAATGTCCTCCACGATATCCGAACCCCTGTCGCTGCAAGGCTTGTCAACGCTCCTTCTTCTAGATCCAATTGGGAAGGCAAGGTGTCCACCATTAATGCTCTCCAACCATCTGCATTTGGTCATCAAATAATCACATCAAACCATCAAGATTTTTCTTGCTTCAGTGTAACTATTATAAGGTACTACTACCTCTTCCTCCACTAGCTCCTCGATAGAGTCTTCGAAGCTTTAGTCCTGCAAGACATGCAATTGCCAGCATTGCTACAAATGCAATTTTTTGAATTTTTTCATTGTATTGATTTTAAGTTTTCTGAACTAAATTTTCAACATTTCCAAATCTCTATTGTGAGCCAAAGATTGAAATAGAATAGGAGTCCATGACAGGATCAAAGAAGTTAATTGAAATGTTTAGAAAAGTATTCTGATAAAATATGGAAATTTTCACAAACGGTAGAACAACCACTCGATTCTAAATGGTTGAAAAGTATTCTTTTGCCTTAATCAATCTTGATCCATACCATGAAAACATCTCCCATCGACTAGGACATTTGGTTGGGGTAAAACATCTCAAATTCTTTCAAATGTTTGGTTCTTTAAATGAATATGGCTCTGAACTCAATAGTAGATATCGGGATCAAGTCGCCTGGAGTTTCTTCCTAATGGAGAATTTTCAGGAATTACGGCTATCTTTAAATGAAATTCTCAAATCCAGCATAGGGTACAATCTCATTAATAAATTACCTTACCACTGCCATCATCGTTTATTTCCAAATCAAATAAACCGCTGTGCCTTGAAATTCATCTTTCCTTGAAAATCATCGCTGAAGCTGACTGAGATTGATTTTGCTTTTTTTCAACTTTAAAAATTTCACCCAATTTCAAAATCATTTCCAGACTATCTCCAACGTATAGATATCACTCCATCCATACTGGAATAGTTATTTCAGTTAAAATTTCCTATCCGCAGTTTGCTATTTTCCTCTTTATTTTCGCAATAATCAAAATTAGGTTTAATTTCATCAATCAAATCCATCCGATAGTTCTTTGTCCATACTACCTACATAACCTTTTTGCTTCGGATCGATTTTGGGTGGACGCAAAACTTTGGTCACTCCTATTAGGTTTTTCCTGCAAGCTAAGTCCAACCATTAATCTGTCTGTGACGGCACTAGCGATATGATTCGCTTCGGCATAGCGGGATAAAAATTGGGCGATGGAGTTGATCTATAAAAAATCATATCAGCTGAAATTTTTGAAAGAGCACACCTCATAATAAAGATTCGAATGTGCTCTCCTGAGATAAGACTTACTTTATATAGACGATAGTTCAAAAACTAGGATCGAACTCGATCAAAAATTTTCATACATCAAATTGAAACCTTGTTCGATATATTCTTACTGGCCGTTCTCCACCGTAGTATGCATGTATTTTAAAGGCAAAAGAATCAATGCAGAAAGGGAACACCACCATTATGATACGCAAAAGCATCGGGTATCCGTAACCGGTACTTCGAGAGCTTGCAGATCGCTGAAATGGAATCCTCTTTTCCTTTGCGGTAAGCATAATCAGATCCAGTAATTTTTGTGAACCTGATGCCCCGTATGTCAAAACGGCCTTACCCGCCAGTTTTGACTCTCCGCTTGCTATTTTGCTAATACATTGGTGCAGTGGTGTCCGTGAGCAAACGAGTCATGATGATGGCTACGTTCGGCTTGATCTTTCCGCAATCATTTTCTGCGCCCTCTTGAGTCGCAATTTCTTCGTTGAACTGCATTCACCAACAGTATAACGCAAAGGTAATCTTCTGCAGATTCTTTGATTCGTCGCGCTACCTGGGCGATCATGTATCGCGCAATTCGGTTATCTAGGGCTTCTTCCTGAATAAAAATTTTTTCCATTCATTCATTAAATCGTCTTGAATGTGATTACACGCCAAACGTGAATCCATTTCCCTCTACTTCGCTTTGGTTTGAGCTCCACTCAAGTAAAGATATTGATCTAAGTGTTGTGAGCATCTTCTTTATACCGTCTTTTTTCTACATGAATAGTCCGTGCCAGCCAAAAACTCCTGGAAGCACGCCTTTGTCAGTATGAATATTGAACCCGCCATGGAGGGTGCAATCATGTGATCTGACCCGCCATTGCGGCGCACATAGGATATTATGCCGTCCGTCTTTGATATAATTCACGAACATGCTAATCTCATCGCGATGGGCCTCGATTACAATTATAAGGCGCCTCGGATTGAATCACTCTACGAGTGAGCCATAATTGTCTGTACAATAGGTGTCGACAATGGTTTGAGGTAGTCTACGCGAAATCTGTGTCCGGTGCTTCAAAACCAGTTGGGGAAAGCATATTTAAGTATTTATATAAAAAAGGTGTTATTGGAATCCATATTGAAATTGTTTTTGAAAATTGATAATTGGTTTACTAAAGGTTATTCCCATGCTTCTTTCTCGGAATGCTTGTCCACCTTGTTGTTCCTAGGCATTTTGAAAAGCCTTGATTTAAATTTTATCCGTAGTCTCTGAAGGTAAAATGACTTCATCAATAAAGCCACGATGGAGAGCCCGATAAGGATTAGCAAACTTAGCTGTATACCATCCACTTTCTGCCTGAAGCTTAGCATTCTGGATCAGCAAAGTTCGTGCAATTTCCTTTTTGATATAATCTCGGAAGCACCCTTTGCCCATCACTGCCGATCTCTGCGGTTGGCCAGGCAAATTTAAATCTGCACCGACTAGGCTTGGAATTTCATGACATCGTAAGCGTCCCCCATATGCCTTTTCGGTAATCACTGTATCCTTGTACCGGTATGCCTCGCAAAAAAGCATACAATAATTTGCTCATTGGTAATTATAGCCATTCCATTCTTGATCGGTTCCTGGTAGAAATCCCGCACATCAACCAGACGAGCAAAGGCACATTGAAGACTATCACATGTACGTACAAATCGAGCAGCCTAAGTAGAGTGCATGATTTATCCAAGACTCCAGCCAAGATGAGGTTGATTTCCGACCTACCCCAATACTGTCTCCCTGCGATTCTGGCAAAGCCCGACCACAATATGTCCTGCATGTTTTCTGAAGCTTCCAAGAATCGATCTCAACTACATCCCATTAATAGCATCTCAATGGTCATAAGGGTGATTTGGTTTTTCCGAATTAGTGAGTCCATGCTTTGCGATCTCATCTCTTGAATCTCGTATCGTATTTCGGTGCGCTATTTCTTCGGCCATTTTGCGGAAGGTCAGCTTAGGTTTTTTGATGTGTTTGGATACTCTAATTCATTGGCAACAGAAAATGAGTGACCCCACTTTTTATAACTATGTGCAGATGCATCCTCTAACGCCTCTGCGTAACATTTTCTTGCGTCACAGTTTTGACGACATTCGGGCCAGTCCACGAACATATAGGAAGTATCTTCCAATAAAGATGAAGTCAGTAAATTCCGGCGAATAAACGCGCCCCACCAGCACTGGACCCATGATGGCTGAGATCTGAGGAATCACTCAGAAGCTCTGGTATTCCGATAAAAGATATCCGCATAGCCACCAAGTGAATTCACTCCTTCCTGATTCCCTAGCCCCCCGGAATCATATCCGATCACTGATGACCATTTTTCATTGCGCATGTCCATCGATTCTTACAGATTTCTCTGCATTAGTCTCGAAAGAGACCCTCCAAAACGGTGAAATCCAGTGAAAAAACATAGACTAACCGCCCATTGACCTTCCCCATTCCCCGTCACGACCGCCATCGCCAAGGTGTGGCTCCTATCCAGACCAAATTCTTGGTTCGATGCACTACAAACTGTTATCTATCTCTTGAAAGTTCCCCCTCATCAAGCAATAAATCAACCCGGGGGGCTCTCTGCGGTGAGCTTACCTTTTTTATGTTTTGTGAATCAATTCGAGATTGGCCTCCGCCAAGGAGCGCTTCTTTTTTTTTTAGCGGTTAAAACCGCAATTTTCTGCTGATTTTGGGGTCAAAGCTGAGTTTGGGTTTATGCTGTTCTGCCATTGGAAAATATTTTTCATGAGTCAATATTATAAGCCCCTTTGAATGTAGTGAAAATTAAATCGGACAAGCGTAGTTGGGTCTTATTGATTAAACTTGTACCATTGAAATTTCAATATCGTTAATACTTCTCTGATTTTTCACGGTTTTAGTTAATCCCGTTGAAATTCATATAAACTTTCTCTTCGTCCGCAACCTAAGAATTTTGCACTTATTATGAGTAACGGCCGAAAAAGGCAGCGGTGATTTGACATGGGTACCAATACATTTCATTTTGTTAATTGTGGAAATAAACAGGGTAAGTTTTAAGACGATTTACAAGGAAAAAAATCCCTGTGAAAATCGTCAGTCGGTGGAATGCCATTCAGGATTCTTTTAGCACCCGAAGCCCTCATAAGGAGCGATGGCAAACGCTTTCGCCTTTCAAAAATCTCAAGTAGAGGGAGATGTGGTATTTACAATACGTTTGGCTTTTGCCACCGAGGCGGGTGAGAAATGCGAAAACGTGGGGGATTTGTCGCAAACGCGTTCAGACTCGTGGAAATCGGAATTGAGATTAATGTTATTTCAGAGAACAAGAAGCGCCAACTGATCTATGAAGCATCAAACTGTCTGGATTCGCCTCAATTGGTCGTTGAGTGAGATGGATATTTGGCGGAGGTTCTGTGACTTTTTAATTGGCATCTCTCCAAGAGGTGTTTTATAAAGAGAGTTTTGAGATTGGTGGACATACGTCTGATGGAATTATTCATCACCAGACCCGATTCTTCGAAGAAGTAGTGCTATTTACTATTCTAATTTGACGAAAAACTCCATCCATTATTGGAGGCCCCCCCCTAATTCCCAAAAAAAAAAAAAAATAACTTTCCAACCCATCTGGACTATGTTGGAGCATCAGGTACATTGACACTTATACTGACATGTAAGTTTTTGAATCTATGCGTTCAATGTAAACTAACTGGACCAGCAATGTTTTTGGAGTTGCCAATAGATGTTTTAATAGAATCTATCTTGACCTTCTTTCCAAAAATCACGAGGAGTCGATGGCTTTACCCGTTATGATCCAATCGAGCTTGGAAGTGTTGTGGTAGCAGCTACTCTGATTGATTTATTCTGATAATTAATTTCCAATTCGCTCTATGCTACTTGCTCTCATTATGCACTAAAGGAAGGCGGCGATTTCCGCTCTTGATTGCGGAGCAAACTGCTTTGGATTTTACCTTCAAAAAATGCAATTCCTATCTTGGCCAAGAATTAACCTTTGGCTTTTCTTTGTCCGAATG
>Ga0163217_1075383_pt1 | contig 10013 bp, 8 predicted proteins | sample SynspAceP_FD_185933 | JGI IMG/M metagenome (GOLD analysis project Ga0163217, IMG submission 185933) | Saline lake microbial communities from Ace Lake in Antarctica - Synechococcus sp. Ace-P (PacBio error correction) | ecosystem: Environmental > Aquatic > Non-marine Saline and Alkaline > Saline ...
ATTAGTTCCACAAGATCTCCAAAATAGATCCCATTATTACCCCAAAAGGCGCATATGTCTCAAATCTCTTTAAGCCTGTGTACTTTGACCTGCCTTTTATTATTAGAAATAAACACTTCCTCCGACAGACGTTGATTTATGTGGTCCTAACTTTGGAATTGTTTCATACCTACAGGTTGACAGGATACTTCGATCTGTCAATTCCATTCTTTCCAAAATTTGGACATGTCCTTATTCTTGTCCTGGTGCCATTTGATCAATTGGTTGTGTAAGCCCTTTTCACCAGTTACGTTTGTGTATTTGCAACCACATTGATTGCTTATTGAGATGGCAAGAACATTAGCTGTTTCCTTTATCATTCCTGGTTCCCGTTGGCAATCATATAGTACTCCCAAGCTTTAGCGTGTTTTTCCAGTGCATACTTTAAGTTTGTTCTTGTTCCCAACAAAGTTTGTTCCGGGTGGAAAACTCACTTTTGTAATTCTTTCCTTCTGGTATCTCTTTCGTTGCAGTGATCCTTATTTGTCACCTTATTAACTTCGGTATTTCATTCAGTACCCGATTCTTACTTTTTCATCAACTTGTCCTTTCAACCCACATTGTTATACCTCTATTTGGATCAGGAAACAAGTAAGTCTTGGTTCCTTTAATCATCCCTTGCCTTGCATCAGATAGTAGCTTCCAACTATCATTTGCCCATCAAGTCTGTAAGTACTTACTTTCTTTCCCCCACAAGTTTTTCGGTTTTGAATAACTCACTTTTTAATTTTCCTTCCTGTATCGGCTTGGCTGTTGTCATTTATATTATTTTCACCCTGTAGTAACTCGTTTCGTTCATAACCGTTATACTTACGGTTTTTGAGAAACTTTTTTGTCCTTCAACACATTGTATCTCCTATTTTAGCAAAAGCATGTCACTTGTTCTTTTCATCCTCTTTTATCAGTTAGTTTATAACTTCCAATCTATCCTTTTTCCACACATAGCTTTTAAGGTATCTAGTTCCCTTTTTCCCAACAAATTTCCTTGTGAATAACTCCACTTTTTAATCTTTCTTCTTACTTTGTCTTCTTTTTTGCAGGTTTTATTCTTATTTTGTCACCAAGGTATTACTTTTCCATCGTTTCTGGCCTTGACCTCTTATATTACTTGCTGTTAGCAACATTTGGCTTTTACGATACTTATTTTTAGCTTATTTTTGTAATTTAATTGTACCTGGCATAGCGTGTTTGGCCTACAGTCGCTTTATTAATAACCAGGTCAAAATATTTTCCATATCATAATTAATGTCAATCTAAAAAGTAGAAACACCACAATTCATTATAATAGTTACTTTCTCAATTTTTGCCTAAGGCACTACTGTCGTCATATTACTGCCAATAAATCACAATTACTATACAACCTAATTTCAATATATAATTGTATTTTTAACAATATGGTCCATTAATTTGAAATATAAAAGCAGAAACCCAATATATCTTTTTCATTCATTAAGGAATTCATAAACGATATCTTCACTATCCAATTACACCACTTGAAACCCAATGACTAAATAATATATCCAAATAAGTGCTCTTCACCAACGTAACAAAATATATATTAATTATAGACCTGTAGTAATAATTCCTTTTTTTATCAGGTTAATTCAAATATAATTTGAGCTCTGTAAACTAACATACTCCCATTTTGTCTAGTCATTAAACAGGTTCTTTATGGTCTTGTAGTAACTCTTTTCCCCTACAAAACTGGGTTGATCAATATCTATTCGGTCACCATAATAGTGGCCAAGCCGGATTCCAAAAGCAGCTATGAGAGACCAATAATTTTTTAACTTATTTTTTTCATTAATATTTTATACTCCGATTTTTTTCCTATCTTATTAAAAATTTATATTTCACAATTGAATTATAACTCATGTATCATATTGAATATTAAAAAAATGGTCATTTTCTGCCTTGTGAATCTTCTCTGAAACAAACAAAAATATTAACCAAAAAACAAAATTAAAATAAATGGTTAATACGTCAAAAAAAAGTTTCCGTCACTTACAAAAAAAATTAAATAAATATGTATGTATTTATATTCATATTTTTTGTTCGTCTAGAACATTTTTAAATTGTTTTTATAAAAATTATATTTTATTCTAATTATTTTTAAAGGACAACTAAAATTCAAAAAAAACTTAATTTATACACATAGGGTGGCGTCGTGGCACGCGTGTGTGGGGTGTGAGCTGTAGACGGAGAAGAGTTGTACTCATAGTGTGATTGACCTCGGGTGGTTTGTAATAATTCTCTTAATTTTACTTGGTCATATTCAATCCATTTTCAAGCTGGAGAGGAATCGACCGTGGGACATCCATTATTAATTTCGTTAATCCTTCCTTTCCCCAATGCATTATTGTTAAATTCCACATATTCCTTATAAAGGTATATCAATCTCATGGTACATGCTTATGGAATTAACTCAATTTAAATCTGGGCTAAATATTAGTATAAAATCTTTTTTTATTCTACTTCATCTTTTCTAAAACATGAACCTATAATCAAATGGCCGCAATTTATTAAATGTTAGTCTTTCACTCCTGGGATATCTTATTAAATTTCTAACTTCTCCTGGAAAGTATCAATGGCCTTGTTGTGTTAAACCATTAGTTTTTATCATGTAATTCAACTTTTAACAATTAGGAATTTCTTTAATTCTCTTAATGTAAACATCCTGGCAAGGACACTCTATATTTCATCAATGTTTTTTAATATGGTAAAAGTCTTTTTTTTCTTCTATATCATACAATTAACTTCCTATCCAGGGCTGTAAAAATGAATCTTGGAAATCAGTAAGGGTATACCATGGAAACTGTACCTAAAAAGACAAATTTCAAGGGATCTGTGAATGATCTCATTTGTGATTTTGGGCAGATATTTGTTGGAATCGGCCATCTGTGGGCCATTAATCCTGTGAGTATGATTCCTTTTTTTCTATATTGTGCATTTTTAAAACTTTATGCAAAAAAATTCCTCTACTATTAAATTGATTCTTAATAGGGAAAAAATTCTTTTCGATAAAACATTTTATCTGCCCTTAAAATATTTACTAACTGTGTATATTGTGTCCCTTCTAAATCAAACATAATGCTTATAAAATATCCCCCCCTGGACCGCCTCAATCTTCTAAGTTAACCCTCTTAAAGATACCCATAAGAAATGGGAAAGTGTCTTGTTGAATCCGAACAAATAAGGAGCACGGGTATTGACAACAGCTGTCTCAATAAATTTTTCTATCACGCAGAATTGGGAAAATTTAATCACATAGGATTCCAGAATTTGAGGAATAATGAAAGGATTAAAAGAAGATCTTAGGTTGTCACCCAAATATACTAGGAGTAACAATAATATCGGAATATAGATAGTTTACAATACAAATACATAAATCATCTAAATACGACTTAAATAACCGGGACTGGTTTTGTTACCTAACTAGGAGAACAAAATGATTTGTAGGCACTGATAAAAATCACTCACTGTCAAGTGGTTGTAAGTTGGTCAGTCCTCACAAAGAAAAAAGCCTTTAATTATTTAATATTGGGGTCATATAGCTTATATTCGACCTGCATATTTTTGACAGAAATTGGCCCTGACCAACGATAAAAATATATAATTGGGATCAGACGCTTTTAACAAAAATCATTATGAGCAACCTAAAATCAAGGAGATCTACAATTTCAAAGGGAATTAAAAATGCTTAGAAAGGAGAAGATATGCTAAAAGAAGCCTCGAGAGCGTCTAAGCTAGAAATCAATTTCCTCTAATTTTAGGTATTGCAATTGACCGCAACAAGAAACAAGAAATTGAATCGTTATCTAAGCAGTTCAACGTGAGCATTAATGAAGCCATCAAATGTAGACGTTAGGAGTAGCCTAAATCAACCGTTTAGTAATAATCAATAGGCCAAAAAAAAAAAAAAACTATCCTGATTCGTGGAAGAAACAGCTCGAAAAGTGGCTCTTTAAGCAGAGAAACTGCTAAGTCCTGGAACTTACGTGCATAAAAGGTCCTACGTATGGAGTTTCAAAGAGTACAAGTGCGCCTTATTTAAAGCAAGAGTTAAGTCGTTGCCTATAATTCTAGCCAAACTAAATCTATGATCAACCGGCAGTCTGGTATAAAAAAGTGAAAGGTGACCATATTGACTTAACAAGTCACTCGAAACCAGAAAACAGGCTACTCATGAGGACACTTTAACCAGCACGCAGCTACGCCAATCTATACGCCACGGCCACAATAGCGGTAAGAGTTCCCAACATCGATGGGGCAAGTGGATATTACTTCGGTTAAATTTGGAATGGAGAAAAGCTTCGGTTAGCTTTCTGCTGAACTGTTGTGACAGATCCAATCATGCTTGAGATCACACAAAAGATATGTGAGGCCGTTGACATCACGATTAATGTTCAAGAGGAACTGCACAGTCGTTTGGGGAGGACTTCTGCCTGCTCTGGAGTCAACTTCAGTTCTTGCAATGATAATGGACCGCAGAGTTTTCTTGAAAAGAATCTTAACGTGAGTCAAAATCGAATGGGAATATTGTCGACTTGTAATAAGCCCAACCGTATTCTCCGCAATCAAACGAAATGTGTAGGCTTTAAATGGCACATTTTAAAGAGACTATGTATTATGAGGAGTTATCTCACACAGCACAAACCAGTACCTTAACAAAAATACAGAAAATGGGTAGAGCAATACAACACGTTATGCCACCACATTCTTCCTTAGAAAGGAAAACCTCCAAATGAATTTATAACTTTAAAATCGCAACTTAACCTTGTTCCCAACTTTAAGCGGAAAAAGCACTAATTCTAAATTAACACATAATTAACATAAGTAATCTTGAAAATACCGAACCTTCGGAAAAAATAACAATAAAAAATTTATTATATAATTTTTTATTGTTTAATTTTTTTTCACTCTATAATTAGCATTCAGATCGATTAGTGTATTTATTTTCTTTCTATAAATAAAAAAACAATCTAACTCCGTCGTAAAGCAATTCTATTACTATTCTCCTCCAACAAATAAGTGATATTGACCTTCCTAAAATACATGGAAATATTTATACAGTGTCCTACATGATATCCATATTGCTACATTTTTACAATAAAAATTGGTACATCTAAATATTATTTTCAGAGACTTCCTATAAAAACATTTAAAGAAACTAACGTGCAGGGAGTTTGCACTGTAGAAAAAAGATTCGTTTGTGAAAAATTTTCTATTTTTGAAATAAAAAAAGAGGTTTTTAGCCTAATTGAGATGATTTTTAACAAACTGAGAAAAACACGATTGCCCAACACTGCATGAGAATGACTTTTCTTCGTAAAGTCGTGACTTTTAAGTCTTATACATTCAATAAATAAAGCCACAAATCTAACCTCTTTAAATTCAGTTAGGAAGGGACTAACTGAGTCGAACTACAATTATAATGTAATTCAAAATTTTTCTCCGAAGGTGAAGATTTCCTACTTGTGAAAAAGCTTTGAATACAAATATTTTTGTTGAATATAAAACAGTTGTTGATGGCGTTGCAGAATAAATTTTGCATATATCTGTTCCGAGGCTCTATAGATAAATAAAGCAACCTGATAATATTCTTCAATGGGCAATGACCAAACGCCGCTCAAGAAGCCATCTAATCTTCGGCCACCGCTAAGTCTGTAAATTCATAGGCTCAAAGTTTGCCTCTCTTTACCATGTTCATTCGAATACATAGCATTGCAGTCCGAATAGAATAGGGTAAAATAATAGAAGCCGCTTTTCTATCACTTAATCATAAAACAATTTTTGATACATTGAGCTTACCATCACCAAAAATCTTTCTAATGCCGTTCCACAAATCCCTAGTTCTAATAGTTATCCCGTAAAAATAACTTCGGTTATCTGAATTGCGAGAGTCTATTTGGTTCTAGTCAGGTCATCACAATCCATCCAAGCTAAATACTCCCCTTTTGAGCTTTCTTTCAGTCCACGGTTTCTGGTATACTATCGCACTCCCTATTTTTTTCATTTTTTTAGCAAACCTTATTCTAGAATCCTTTATTGATTTGATAATTCCAAATAGATGAATCTGCTTGACCCATCATCTATGATCAAATAATTCATAATCGGTAAAATAGGCTGGCACACTACGCTAATAATAGCTTACTTCCAAAGTATTTCTCGCCATTATAGACTGGCATTACAACTGAGAGAGGTAATAAATTCATTTATTAACCGAATTTCAAATATTTAACTAATTGTTAAATTTTATCTTACTTATTTTAACAATTAATTGTTTTATATTTCCTACTGGAATTAAACTTTTATATCACGTCATTCCAAGATTAGCACATTAACTTATTAGTCTGTGAAAAGATAAAGCTCAAATAATCTTAGACTAACAATTATGGAAGTTCTACTCAATTCACGAAAGTATGTACCATATGGAAAAGTGTAATCTGGTTGCTGCTCCAATTTATCACACCAGCCTATCTGTGGAAATTATCACCGTCGTCGTAAAGTTAGTACACTGAGTCCGTTAAACACATCATCTTTCTTAGAAAACATCCGTTGCGTCCCTAACCCTTATTCAGTAAAAGAAATGTTTCTGCATTTAGCGAAACCTCATAGTTTTTTCGCATAAACCGTAAGTCAGTACCCGCCAAGGTCATCTATCTTTTTCGCCCTTTTTGAGATCGATTTTTTGCAGTAGTCCACCTACATCCAGCCCATAGGTTCGCCAATTGGAGCTGTAAACGGCGCATCATGAAAAGAACAGCTGCCCTGGCCACTGTCAGAAGGACTTCAAAATGGCAGAAGGGGATAGGGTGATGAAAAAGGTAGATTAAAGGTCTCTTTTCCTAATTTATACAGATTGAGCGGTAATGCTGTGTTTGGGGTCATCATGCGTGTCCCAGAAAGCATAATACCCCCGGTGCCTGGATCTGTCCGTACTAACATAATTCAACGTCCCAGTTTCACCTTCCAAAAAGTGCATTCTAAGGAATATAAATCCGAAAAACATCTTTCAGAAGGGAGTCCCGCTTGCACTGTAGGACCAAACATTCCTCGTTGGCCACGCTTCATTCCCGTACGCGTAGTTCGCAACGATTGCTGTTCGATATGAAATCTGGTGCCATCTGCAAAAAAGAGTTTACCAATCTTAGGGTTTTGTCACGCCATTGCTAGACAACCCCATCTTGCGTGGTTGGATTTCCTATTCAGGGTCATGGCAAGCCTTTGATATTACCCGCACAAAACCTGGTTTAAATCGCCAATAGATGTTGACAAATCTAAACAGATTCATTTCACCCTGCTGATCCCACCATTGGTTCAGAATTACTCCCGCCTCTCTGCAATAAGTATTTTAGAATGGGCAATTCGTTGCCATCAACTTCAGCATTCATCAGAATGACAGTGTTTCTACTGCTCAAAAGGCTTCTGAAGAATTATCCTTGGCTGAGTAATTCCCTATCTGCTCCGTATCCTGTAAACTTCAATGAATGGCATCGTAGTTCCTTCAGCTTCGCAAAGAAATATGCATAATGCTGTAATAACTAAAAATTCCCCATTTCCTGATATTCATCCTCTACAGTCATCCTTTTGCACAGTAATAGAATGGAATCTGAGATTCCGCCTCAAGATAAGCCTCGTCGTTTAGACCCGGATCCACATTTTCTATTAATTAAATTGCAACCAAGGGCCTCATTCAGGAACCGAATTAAAACCATGTGACTGTGCAATCCTCGAGCCATAAGAGACCGTAGAGCCCCACATGCGACAGCTCTCAGCAGGATTATATTTTTCCGAAGTGGCCTTCTGTAATTATAAGGCGCTATCTACGAGAGCCATAAAGAAAAATATTTTAAATAATAAGGGTGATTTTTTCTTTTCAGAGATGACCGCAGGACTTATTGGCCACTGAATATTAAAAATGCAGGATCATCCCATCTTATGCCTGCCCCAGCACCTGGGTATTAAAATTGGAGTGGACTAAGTAATGAAACTTCACAATTATCTTCCAAGAGTGATGAATGCCGTGGCAAAAGTCTTCGGCACATAAAAGCATTTTTATAATTATCCTGATCAACCCAACTCCCCCACCCATTGTCTTATAGTGGAGAAATTCTTTTCTGAACGATGAATGACATCGTAAATTGACCTCGTTTGGACATCTATGAGTGAAATGAATTTTTGAGATTTTGTATGCGCTGAAAAAGGGATGCGCAGATCTGAGTAATGGCAATCACCTCACTACCGTGCGTCAATGTATTTGTAAGGCTTAAGAAGTATTAACTTGTTTATCAAATGTAACATTTCAAACCAATGCCAGCAATCATTTGCGCACCAAGTGAACCTGCCAATAGACCTCTTTCAATCACTCAGTTGGCTTGATTTCAAGAACATAAGCCGCCTTTTTTAGGTTCTGTTTCTGTAAATATCATATTTATATTGAATTGTCCAATGTCCAGCTAAGAGTGCGTTTAGGAACTTTTTTCTATTTTGAAGATTATTTTAAAAACTTCAAGCTCATTTATTTCGGTGATTTTCCCGGTACTGATGAGCATTAAATATTGCATTTCAAGTAGAGGATTGAATACTAAATCCTTAATTGTTGCGTTGAGGTCCATGTTAGAGAGATATCCGGAGCGCCAACTCCGCGAACAATATCAAAGATTACTTTATAGATCTTTATCAGGTGGGCATCCGGATTTAAGCGGAGTAACTGTTCACACCGCGGGTATAGGACTTCTGCAACTGCAATTTGCCTAGTTCTGAATACCTTGGATAATCTCCAGGTATCTGGAGGCCTGGTTATTTATTACGAGACTAAAAACATGAACCTCCTTTACTTATTTTCTACCTGCATAACCAAAGTCATTGCCCTTTGAGCCCATAATCTACAGACGTTGAATCAGGGGGCCTCCCAAGAGCAGTACTCCGTCACTAATATGATAATTTCTTTTGAATGACTGCGCATCCAGCTACTAAATCAATCAATACCACAGCCAAATCCAATCTAAGCGTCCTGGGTAGAATTTCCGCAAGGTGGGAATCCACATGCGCGTCGCAAAAGCGAAGAGCACGTTGAGCAATAACAGTTTTCGCCGTGGGCGAGTGCCACTCAACCATTTCTGGGCCTTCACAATTTAGGATTCTTGGCATTAGGCTGGTTAAATGGATTTAAGCCAGATCATGTTACCACCTTTGGAATCATCATCCCCACGCCTCTTCCATATAAACTACTGACAGCTAGACGCGAATTGAATGATTTCGCACATGTTTACTATGGTTTAGCTGATTCTGGCATTTCTTGATATGGCAGATTTGCTATTACATCCTCGTCACGTTTTCAAACTGCTTCCCATTGGAAATCATTCGGAAATCCAGCTATATAAATACACAGTCCTACTCCATCGAACAAAATGCTCATCCTGATAGAGCCCTAACATCACCGAGAAAACTTGTCTATTAAGATTGGATTAGTGTCTGGGGAGAAAATCAACATTGGTCCAAGCATGGTTTGAAAAAATAGAAAAAAAAAAAAAGATAGCCCATTCATAGACCTATTGAGCTTCGAGCGTTGGATAAGACTGTACGGATCTACTTTATTAATCCGGGAACCCACGTATCCCATAATTTCCAGTGATAAGAATTTCATACAACTAATTTTGAAGACTTTTATAAAAATTATTTTGATTTAATTTATGGAGATATAATTTTATTATTAGATAAATTAACAGTTGCACCGAGATGTTCCATGGGGCCTTTCCTTCCACTGCAGTAAACTCTCCAAGACTGACTATCGTCTAAGTGTATCCATGGCATTCGCCAAAAGACCATAATGGCTTTAAAAGCGGAGAAGTTGACCATTTTCAGCCATTTGCGTCCAAAGGCTCTTTTTCCAATTGTTTGATCTTCGGAAATATACCTAAGTCGCTTCTGGCTCAACCACAAAATCCGCCATGGATCCATGCATTTCAGAC
>Ga0163217_1008782_pt1 | contig 10012 bp, 6 predicted proteins | sample SynspAceP_FD_185933 | JGI IMG/M metagenome (GOLD analysis project Ga0163217, IMG submission 185933) | Saline lake microbial communities from Ace Lake in Antarctica - Synechococcus sp. Ace-P (PacBio error correction) | ecosystem: Environmental > Aquatic > Non-marine Saline and Alkaline > Saline ...
CACTGACGGGCATTTGGGGAAATACGATCAAACCCATCACATCAACGGGCTTCGGTATGATGGTAATAACCAACCAAAAGAATCTTGTTTACAAACCAATCGAATGCCGTTGCTAGAGCAAAGAGGATCCATGACAATTGCATGAGACACGTTCTGGGCTCTAATTTGAAAAGAACGAAGCGAGGCCAAGTTGGTAACAGCGGATCAGTTAGAGGCCCGCTAACAAATTATGAGATAGGTGGAATGCTTTTAAATCTTAGCTGTGCTAGGCCGAATTTTGGAGTGACGCCAATCATATTTTATTCAATGTCTTCAATCTCTACTATTCAACACACACGCGTGGATTACCCCTCTTGGTTTACTATAAGCGCTGAATAGGCGGACACAAAAGAACTGTACTTTACGTAATCTAGGCTACTCGCAGACGAGACTTTCTTTCGGCTGATCGCAGGCCACAGTACATAGCCTCATCACTTTAAAAACGAGTGTCAAAGCTCACGTTAACAACCACTTTGCCATTTTTTCTTTCCACTGTGCTTACATTAACCCATTACAGTATCACTCTGTGCGTAAAGATTTGAAATCCGATAAGATGAAGACGTATTATATTGCGTTGCACTTTTTTTGAACAGAAGTATAAGGAATCTAGGTTCGTACTGGTAGCTGTAAATTGAACAAGTTAAAAGAACCACCTAAATCGGCGCGTCGTCGGCGCACCAGAGATTAACCATGAATTACTCGTCGCAAATTAAATTTGCGAAGGGTTCTATGTGTTCTTCGCTAAGGAGCGCCACCAAGGTAGTCGCGCAAAAACCCCGCCGCCAAAGCGTTGGCCAGTGCCATCGACAGCCCGTTTCAACGTAATTCCAATCTTACCCCCTGATTTATTACCCGGCGACGTTACGGGTTCCCGATAATTACACAACCAAGAAACCGGACAGATTTTCAGTTTCATCCCTGGCCCTAATAATGACGATATCGTGCTGGCGCGAACGAGGACAACCGCGCGCCTGCCAAGTACACATCTGCGCTTATTGGAAAGCCATGGGCGAAAGAACAAAGGTGTTACAGTGGGCAACCATAAGCTACACACTTATTATCGGCATTTTGTTTCTTTGTTTATGGCGACCAAACCCGATTGGAGCAAGAAGGGACGTAAACGTTACCAAAGCCCAAACTTGACCGTTTTATGATGAATTAACCTGAGTTAATCCCACACAGTCGCCGCTAGCGAACTAGAAGCGTACTAAGATTAGTGGAGACAACAGGATCTTCATAAAACATCCGTAAGTACTCCAGCCCTTATGTAAACCAAGTATAATTGTTGCACTGCAACAAAAAGCCTTTGTCCTTATACATGTCGGAAAGTGTCGAGCAATACATAGTGGCAATTGGTCATGGCCACGTAGACAGCCCTGAGCTTTATTTGGCGATGCAGGTAAAGGAACGAACTTAATTGAGTTTGGCGCCTAGCCCACGCGGGCCATTGCTCTCGATCGGTTGCGCCACGGGCAAACGCTTTATTGGAATGGACCGGACTTTGTAACGGCGATGCATGTGCGTCAAAATTGGCGTTATCCGGTTTTGCGCCATCGCATCCATTAATACCGTTTGAAGGCAAGCCGCCCGGGTTTATGCCGTTGACGAGATCTTATTAAGCGACTGCGATTAGTCACGTTCCAGCTGTTTGTTAACTCAAGGCTCACTAAACTCAAGACATGCAATACAAGGCCTGCCCTGAACGATATGAGCCATTATAAGTCACACGAGTACATCCCTGAGTTGGAATGACGCCCATTTTGCCCTATTTAGCAATTACCGCTAAGCATTTTAGGGCGAGCACCAAAAGCCATTCGCTTTCTGCTCAACGAGATGCCGTGGATCGCCTGCTCTCGACAAAAATGGTCACCGGCTATGGCAAATGCTGGAACTACGTGCCTATCCAAGCCAGCGATGACTTAAGAACACATCGACTGGCGCGTACGGGCTCGTACCGTCAAGCACATACTCGGCTTTACGCGCAGGAAAACGACACGCAAGCGGAGCTTTTATTGTTGAGACACTTCTAGTAGCGCCTATTTGGCAACATCAGTCACACTTATTTTTAAATTTCCCCACAACGAACCTTGGTCGGGCAAAACACAAAATTTTCCCCCTAAAAAGCTGGGCAGTATTACTTGCTGGGCGGCTCAAAAACAGCAAGGCGATACGCTTTCACTATCCGTTACTACCTGGCAGAAGAACCACGCACCACAATAAATCTGGAACCTGGTCGTCTCTATTAAGCCACACCTAAAAGAGGCGTTTCTCACTAGTAACACAGAACAATGAGAGGATCCCTGATAGTAAGTATGGTCATGATCTAGCCCTGTCTGACACTAACATAAGATGAACAATAAAGACGTGATTATTCCTGACGGACAAACAAACGTGGAAGCGGACAGCGAAGAAAGCGACGCTAGATAGCAGACATCGCCAAACCACAATTCCGGTACAAATTAGGATAAATCAAATCAGTCGACAGCAAATGTTTATTAATCGGGCGCCCAGCAAGTGCCAAATATTCAACGCGCGCGACCGTCACGGCGTCAAACAAGTGAAACATTCAGTAAACACAGTATGAGAGCATGCAAAAACATAGAATTTCTTTGTGAACAAAATGCCGATGATGCGTAAAAAAAAAAACTGGCCGAGCTGTTTGGTATTCGCCCACAATTATTTGCATCACGTCCGACACTCACCAGAAAAAATAGCGCGCTATTTGCTGTCTCAAGGAGGCGCTACACGATGCCCCTACCGCTCGCCGTACAGGCAACCAATAAGTTTGCCCAATCAAAAGCCTACTTACTGCCTCCAACTATCCCTATGTGGCCGCCTTTTTGTGGACTGGTTTGGTCTTGGCTTACCATTGTCCTATTGATAATTGGCGTCGTTATGTTCTTTTTATCGACGCCATCAAAATACGCCTAATCGTCGAGAAGCACTCCTCTACCATCAGAGCAACATCAAGTGATTGCGCAGACAAAGCCCTGCATTTTACTGTGTCAGAAATGAATTCGTCGGCTGGTCTGATAAGTGAAAGGGCAAGAATCGAAATAGCGGCCTTACCTAGCGCCACGGCTGCTACAAAAAAATTTGACAGCGCCATGCAGAAAACATCGCTTTTCGGCACTGGGTTTCTGACTTCGTAGATGGACTAATACGCGACCACTATTGAAGTTAACCCCCCATTGAACAGCGGTAAAGAAATGAATAAACATCAAACTTGCTACGCCAGGAATGAGAGGATACGATTGCTCTTGAGCATTTCTGTAGCCTTTCTGTTTTGCTTATATTCCTCCTTGCCATTCATCCTGTATTTCGTTCGACTTCAAACCAAAGTGAATAAAGGCCGATGCATCTGGGTGGGTAATACGTCACAACTAATGTTCACATCAGGGCGTAAACGTTCTTCACTAGAACCCACACCACTCATAGGATATGGCCTTGCTTAGCACTTAGCTGGTTTTTTTGTTCTGGCTATTGGCCATAGCTCAAACCCGGTCCTGGTTAGGGCGAACCAACAAAAGTCAAACACATCTGGGCGTGACGTTACTTATGCGTCGCGATTTACTCGGCGAGAGCGAATGCAAGTCACCGGATATATGAATTGCTGCACAATGACCAACCCAGCAAACCCGCCTCGAGCCGGCTAAATGGTCTTGTCGATTTATAAAAAGAACGACGAGGTGATCGCATTTGGGTATTATCGTCTTTGGTACGAAACTACCTTCCAAGCGCCGTTGAGTTTTGATAAGCCCAAGAAAACATTAATCCAGCTGGTCCAAGAAAATCAAATTGGCTTTTGCTGAGAAACAAACTGCCATCGGCGCTGCGATCTGGCGTTGGCGCATTAAAAACTTGGAAGAACAAACACATCCGACAAAAAATACTTATCTCATGACAGACGGGCGACCAATCACCGCCACGGCAGAGTTTCAATACCGACACTAGCCGAGCCACTTTGCCGCTCCACAAAAAATGTTCGACATACCACCATCGGCATAGGGGCTGATAGCAAAATGATTGTGCAAAGCTTACTATCTTTGGCCCAAAAGCCAAATTACGCCCTCCAGCGATCTTAGACGAAAACTTCTGTTAATAAAATATTGCCTGGGGAGCTGCCAAACTGGCGGAGAGTATTTCGTGCCAAAGCACCGAAGACTACGATCCATCTAACCAAACCCTAGATGGTTGAGCCGACTCCTAGCGGAACACTTTTGGTACAGCGTGCTCCGCTAACCAGCTTTGTTTCACTGCTAGGCTACGGGTTGTTAACTTTTCCTTAGCGTTATCTTTGCTTGCCAGTCGACAAGTTCTCTTTGAGACAAGGAAACTGGCGTAAAGGGGATCGAACCTCATTATGCTCTTTTGACGTTGAGTTCATTTATGAGCGCGCCTAGCTGCGCGCTTATTCATTTTTATCCACTCACTCGGCCTAGTAGCTTTTTTTTATTTCGCCTAAACAATTCCCCGAAGAAAATACCTTACATAAAGTGGTTTGATCCGAACTTACTCAACCACCGTTCGCGTTATAAAAAGGCCCATACCCAATAACCTAATATGTGGTTAGGACTGATAGCCTTTACTTTGTGGGTGGCATGGCTTAAGCTAGCGTAAGCTGGAGAAAAACCCAACCAACCATGTCGAAAACACCCAGAAAACCCGTTTTAAATTTGTTAGATCAGTCTTTGTCTATGTACCCACAGACATCAAAACCACATAGACAACCCCAATTAAACCAAACAGTTAGAAGACATTTTTAGAGCAAAGTAAAAGAAGGCGAAAAGCCTTAGTTTGCCTTCGGCAGGCGAGGCTTATTATTAAGCCCTTTAGCCAGACAGAGAGACCATCACGCATTTTTTGTTGGCGCTCGACCCCATTATTAATGCCCGTGTATGGCGGCAATTTTAAAGCAGCGGAGTCGCAACCGCCTATCACTCAATAAAGACGATTCCGCTCCTTTGGCATCTAATCATTTTCAACCGAATGACTTAGCCAGCTTGATAAAGAAAAATTACAACGTTATTTAAAAAGCCTCAACATACATGTTTGGATATAGTTGCGGTAGGCACTACCACAAGGCGGACCAATTTAAACTTCCTGACGGCCAAGTTTTGGAAAAAAAATGGCATCGAATGTTATTCAACAGCGCCCTATATCCGATTTAAAAAGCGCAACCACAAATCTTGGAGGCACATTTTCACCAAGGGCGATAACGTCGTCGTGAACTTGCGCAAATAACCAGCACAATCACTGAATAACGAACAAACTCAAAAAGCCAAAATAAAAGCATTCACTGGACCGGAACAAGGACAGCATGGTCTTGGCACGCTGCCTCTCTTCTCTGTTCTGGCTCGCGCCAGTATTAGAAGGGGCATGGTTGTTGTATTGCCTGTTGTCAATCGGCTATTTTCTTTGCCCTGCTCTGAAAGCATGCAAAGGCTCGGGGCCTAATAGATTCGGTTTTTAGACTCAAACAAAAAAGGCGAATCGGCTATCCTTGCCAGTTCCCTTGAAATCATTATCCGCATGTTGGCTTTTTGGTCTTTTGAGTCAAAAACCAATCAGAGGCCGATGCTTGCAGCTTTCAGCAGGCAAAGAAAATAAACCGATGAAAAGCAGACAACACCCATGGCCCTTTCTAACTGGAACGCGCGGAGGATATCAGGAAAGGGCGACAGCGCAAAACCATTGTCCTTGTTCTGTGCATGAATGCCTCTTTAATTTTGGGCTTTTCTTGCGGAGTTTGTTCGTTATTCGGCAGATGATGTGCTGGTTAGTGCTGGCAGCAAGTTCACGAGACGTTTAATCGCCCTGGTAATGTGCCTCAAATTTTGGTGTTAGCGCTATTAAATCCGCGAGAGCGCGCTGTTGAATAACATTTCATGCCAATGTGTTTTTTTTCAAAACTTGCCGTCAGGGAGAGGTTTAATTTGGTCGCCTGTGGAGAGTGCTAACCGTGCAAGGCTATATCCAACTGTATAGGTTGAACGGCTTTAATTAACGTGCTGGAATTTTTTCTTTATCGAACTGGCTAAGGTCATCGGTGAAAATGATTAGATGCAAAGGAGCTGATCGTCTTTATTGAGTGGAATAAGGCACGTTCGGAGCTCCCGCACCGCTGCTTATAAAGCCGCTATACACGGGGCATAAATAATGGGGTCGAGCGCCAACAAAAAATGCGTGATGGTCTCTCTGCTTGCTAAAAGGGGCTAATAACTAAAGCATTCGCCCTGCGTAAGGCAACTAAGGCCTATTTCGCCTTCTTATACTTTGCTCTAAATGTCTCTAACCATGTTTGCTTTATTGGGGGTCTGTCTATTGGGGTTTGATGTCTGTGGCGTAACATAGACAAAGAACTGATCTACAATAAACGGTTTTTGGTGTTTTCGAACATGGTTGTTGGTTTTTTGTCCGCTTTACGCCAGCTAAGCCATCCAACACAAGGTAAGCCGCTATCAGTCCCTAGCCACATAATTCAGGTCTATTGGATGCGTTTTTATAAACAAGGTGGGTTGAGTAAGTTCGGGATCAACCACTTAATGTAAGGTAATTTTTTCTTCGAATTGTTTAGGCGAATAAAAAGCTACTAGCAAGAGTGAGTGGGATTAAAAAGAAGCCAGTAGGGGGCAATCAAAATGAAACAACGTCAAAAAGCATCATGAAGTAATCCCCTTTACGCCAGTTCTTGTTCATCAAAGAAACTTGTCGACTTGGCAGCAAAAGATAACGCTAGAAAAGTATAACAGACCCAAAGCTAGCCAGTGAAACAACTGGTTAGGCGGCCGCTGCCAATATCTTCGCTGGAGTCGGCTCTAACGAGACGGTTTGCGAGTCAGAATGGCTCGTAGGTCTTCGTCACTTTTTGGGCAGCGGGAAAATACTGCTCCGCCAGTTGAGCGGCAATATTTTCTAACAAAGTTTCGTCTAGATCGCTGGTGGCATAATGGCTTTTGGGCCCAAAGAAGCTTTCGCCGAGCATGCTATCAGCCCTATGCCGGAGGTTGTGTATGCGAACACATTTGTGAAGCGGCATAGAAAATGCGTCGGCCGAATTGTTGTGGTTGAACTCGCCCTGCGTGAATTTGGCGGCCGTCTGTCGCATGAGTAATACAGACGTTTTTTGGTCGCGGATCTGGTTTGTGTCTCAAGTGGCTTGTCAAATGCCAACAAGGTCGCTAATCGCCGATGGCAGTTTTGTTTTTCTCCATCAAAGTCCACACGTTTGAGTTCTTGGACCACAGCTGATTAATGGTCTTGGTAATCAAAACTCAACCGCGCCTTGAGGTAGGCTTTCGTACCAAAGACGATAATACAATGCGATCACACTTCGCGTCGTCACTTTTATAAAAGTGGACAAGACGATTTTAGACCGCTTCGAGGCGGTTTGCTGGGTCCTGGTTATTGAGCGTCATATCGTGACTTGCATAGCTGCCCGATAAATCCCCAGACGCGACTAAGTAAGCTCACGCCCACGATGGTGTGGACTGTTGTTGGTCTCGCCTTAACAAGAACCGGTTGAGGTATGGCACAATACTCAACAAAAACCAGCTAAGTGCGCTAAGCAGGCATATCCTAGAGTTTTCTTGGGGTTTCTAGGAAGAATGGTTAATGCCCTGATGATGAATTAGTGTGTGAACGTATTACCCCACGCAATGCCATCGCCTTTCACTTGGTTTTGGGAAGAAATAGAAAAAAAAAAAAAAAAAAAAAAAAAAAAAAAAAAAAAAAAAAAAAAAAAAAAAAAAAAAAAAAAAAAAAAACAGATGAATGGCAAGGGTAGAATAAGCAAAAACCAAGCCAAGAAAGCTCAAGCATGGTGTTCCTTATCAGTAGAATTGAACGTTTATACATTTCTTTCCCGCTGTCAGGGGTTTAACTGCAATATGGTCGCGGGTTAGTCCCATCTACGAACGTCCAGAACCCAGTGCCGAAAGCGAATGTTTTTCTGGCATGGCGCTGTCAATTTTTTGTAAGCAGCGTGGCGCTTAGTAAGCCGCTATTTCGTTTTGCCCTTCACTTATCAACAGCGACGAATCATTCCAGAAAGAGGGGGGGGGGGGGGGGGGGGGGGGGGGGGGGGGGGGGGGGGGGGGGGGGGGGGGGGGGAGGGAAAAAAAAAGGGGGGGGGGGGGGGGGGAAAAAACAACCAGTAAAAATGCACGGCTTTGGTCCTGCCAATTCACTTGAGATTGCTCTGATGGTAGAGAGTGCTTCCGAGACTAGGCGTAAATTTTGAGTGCGTGATAAAAAACATAACGACGCCAATTATCAAATAGGACAATGGTAAGCCAAGACCAACGCAAGTCACCAAAGCGGCCACATAGGGATAGATTGAGGCAGTAAGTAGGCTTGTGGGCAATCTTATGGTTGCCTGTACGGGAGCGGTCGGCATCATTGGATTTTTGTGTACGCTCCTTGAGACAGCAAATAATAGCGCGCTATTTTTCTGGTGATTCAGTGATGTCAAATCATTGTGGCAATTACCAAAACGCGGCCAGTTTTTTTACGCATCATGCATTTTGTTCAAAAAATCTATTTTGCTGCCTGCATACTGTTTTACTTGTTCACTTGTTTGACGCCGGTGACGCGGTCGCCATCTGAATATTTGGCCTGCGGGCATGATTATAAACATTGCTGTCGATGATTTGTATCCAATGTAACCGAAGTTGTGTTTGGCGAGCTGCATTAAGCGCGCTTTACTTCGCTGTCGCTCACGTTTGTTTGTCCGTCAGAATAACAAACGTCTTTATTGTGCATCTTATTTGTTACAGGTTTTGACCAAATACTATCAGGGCGACTCTCATTGGTTCTGTGTTCTAGGTGAAACGCCTCTTTTAGTTGGCTTAATAGAGACGACAGGTCCAGATTTTATTGCTGGCGTGGTCTTCTGCGCCGTAGGTTAAACGATAGAAAAGCGTATCCGCCTTGCTGTTTGAGCGCCATGCATAATACCTGCCAGCTGATCAGTCGTGTGGAAATAAGTGTGACGTGTTCCAAAGTGGCGCTACTAGGAAAGATCAACATAACAGCCGCTTGTGACGTTTTCCTGGCGCGTAACAAAAGCCGAGTATGTTGCTTGACCGGTACGAGCCGTAACGCGCCCAGTCGATTGTGTCTTAAAGTCATCGCTGGCTTGATAGGCACGTAGTTCCCAGCAATTTCCATGCCGTGACCCTTTTGTCGAGAGCGCGATCACCGCATTCGTGCAGAAGCGAATGGCTTTTTGGTGCTCGCCCTAAATGCTTAAGCGTAATGTGCTAAAGGGCAAAATGGGCGTCCATCCACTCAGGGAGACTCGGGTGATAATAATGGGCTGCATCGTTCAGGGGGCTTGTATTGCTGTTCTTTGAGTTAGTGAGCCTTGATTGCAACGCTGAACGTGGACTAATCAATCGCTTTTAATAGATCGTCAACGGATAACCCGGCGGCTTGGGCTCAAAGTAGTAATGATGCGATGGCGCAAAACCGGTAACGCAATTTGACGCACATCATCGGGCGTTACAAATCCGTCCACCATAAGGCGTTTGCCACAGTGCGCACGATCGAGGCCAATGGCCGCGTGGGCTAGCGCAACTCATTAACGTTCGTTCCTTTACCTGCATCGCCTAAATAAAGCTCAGGCTGTCTCGTGGCCATGACCAAATTGCACTATGTATTCTCGACACTTTCCCGAATGTATAGGGACAGGCTTTTTGTGCAGTGCCAAATATCTTCTTGTTGTACATAAGGGCTGAGAGGTACTTACGGGATTTGTTATGAAAGATCCTGTTGTCTCAACTAATCTTTAGTACTTCTAGTTCGGCTAGCGCACTGGGATAACCTAATGGTTAATCTCATCATAAAACGATCAAGTTTGGGGCTTCTGGTAACGGATTACGTCCCTTCTTGCTCAATCGGTTTTGTGTCGCAATAACAAAGAACAAATCCGATAAAGTTGTAGCTAGGTTGCCCATGTATACTTGTTCTT
>Ga0163217_1081307_pt1 | contig 10012 bp, 8 predicted proteins | sample SynspAceP_FD_185933 | JGI IMG/M metagenome (GOLD analysis project Ga0163217, IMG submission 185933) | Saline lake microbial communities from Ace Lake in Antarctica - Synechococcus sp. Ace-P (PacBio error correction) | ecosystem: Environmental > Aquatic > Non-marine Saline and Alkaline > Saline ...
TGGATCCGTCCAGAAAGTATTTTCGGGAATCTTCCGTCATTTTTGGATTACATACGGAATTCTTCTTGTTAGCCGTCAACATTCCCCCGCCGTGACTATTTAGGAACCGTCGCAGTCCAATGAAACCTCGATGCAGAGCCTCAATTGAAAAGAGAACCCACGAAGTGGCAGAAACTGAGGAACCGCCTAGCCGACCACCAAGCGAACGAAAGGACATCGCACTCCGTCTGGTCGAACTTGCGCCGCAACGTGCATCCCACACGCGATTTTTTGCCAAGCAGCTGCGACATCAGCCAGCCGATGATGAGCCAACTAACGAACGAGGCGAAGGAGGATACCGTCTGACTTGCTCGTCGAAATGGCATAAGATTCTTTGTGTTTCCGCACGACGAACTTCTTGGATTGAAAAGCACTCCAAGAAGAAAACGCGTTGGGAGATGGACGACGAGACAATGAAGCTTGGAAGAAGTTTCAGCAGTTTCAACAAGTTGCCCGAACAGACAACGCGCCGGTAACTCGCGTAATCCCACTTCGGCTGATCACGTACAGACGAAGAAGGCGTCGTGATCGGCCTGGAGTGTAACGCAAGCGCGTTGGACGGAGTGTTTCCGGGAATGACCGTTTCTCGGATGGGACCCCCTTGGTGCTGGCACGTTTTTCTGTGTATGCGAGTCGGCCGCATCGCGATTCCACGGGCCTTGGCAGGTTTTGCCGCTACACGGTTTGTTCCGGTTGGCTGAAGACTCGCTGACCTGACCGACACCGCTTCGCTAGTGGGTGTTGGTGATTGTCGAGCGGTTGGAGCGCTGTCGAGAAGATAGAAACGTGGCCAATTTGCGGACAACAGACTTGTGCCCGCTTTTGACGTACGCGTGGGTCGTTCGCAGGCTCACTTCTCCAACGGACGTGCAACGCTTTTGCCCGCCGCCTGCAAGTCTTCTGGTGCTTCACCAGCTACACTTGAGACCGATCCGCTATCGCGTTCCGCTCAGCTTCCGTGCGCGTCTAGGACGGTGGACCGTGCATCGTGCCCTTATCTGTTTTATGGCATTATCATCTGCCTGGATGTCCACCTAAACGCGTCGTTTTCCGGGCTCGTGCCGAAACGCCGCTCGTCACGGACGCCCGGTCTCCGCTCGGTCGCTCCGGTGCGGTCTGGCGTTCCGTTGCGCTTTTTCAAAACCTCCTCTACTTGCGCCTCCCTAGCGCCTCGGTTGCTGGCGGTCCCCGGCGAACGCGGCGTCGGCCATTGACTGCTGCGGCGTCTCGCCTTCCGTGCCGCGGTTCGCCGGGTGGCATCCCTGCACCGGGCCTTGTCATGCGGCGACATCCATGTCGCCGCTTTTGCTCACAGGGAAGTCATTCCAAGGCGTGGCGGCATCGTGCCGGAATAATTGGCGAAACGACATCGCTGTCGTCGGCCTTCGCTCTCTCCAAGTTCACAACCGAGATGCTACGCATCGGTCGGCATCCAGCCGAGGAGGTGACGGGCATCCACTGCCGCCAACTGAAAAAGGCAACCGGTCAAGCGGTGGCCTCCGTAAAAGCGTCGTTTCATCCTCCGCGTGCCGATGATGGGTTTTACTCATCAAAGAGCCTGACCCATTTGATCGCCTTCCTCCGGAATTAAAGCCAAATCCAAGCAAGATCTGGATAAATCCAAGAACGTAGACTTTAAGAGCTGTGGAGACAAGACGACAAATCCGCATGTCGTAACATATGCATTTGATTACCAACTCCCGCCGTGGTAAATACCCGGCAATTCGCGTCGACAACCATGCCTCGACTTTCAATCGCCACGTGACTTGCACGGCCACAAGTGCGTACCCAGACCTTCACGAGAATAAGTCGTCATCGCTGATTGCTCACTATCGCTCGTCATCGGTCCGCCGATATCCATTGCTCTATAGGACCGCACACACACTTAAATTCTCGATTCGTCTTTGGAGGATCCGCGCCCTAATCGCTTATGTGTTGGAATTCATTCCCGAACGATTTCAATCGAAGTCCGTGCGAAGTCCGATTTAACGACAGGGATGCAAAAAATGCTCAAGGACTGTCGAAGGTCGACCGCCGTTTCGGACAGCCGAAGGCGGTTCGAATCCTTGAAGAGAGCCGAACCAGCGAATAATGGACCGTTAAAAGCAGTGGGTCATCAGACTGAAATCGCTGAGATAAACCGTTTTGCTAAATCGCTTTCGTCTATCACTCTTATCAACTGCCCCGTATTAAAGTTGCGGGTTTTTTATCTGCGAATTTCATAAAAATTTTGCATCTGAAATGAACCACCTTCAGCGACGGCCAGAGTTCTTATGATCTATCCAAAGTCGGTTTTCGATGACGCTGGGCCGTCTCGCGTTATTGGCCTTTGGAGTTCCGCGGACGTCCTAAGAGAGCCTTGGGACGCAAACGTTAGTCATCGAATGAGTAGGAGGAGTGGTGCGTAGGAATTCCGGTGCCGTATAAAGAGCTGATATCTTCCAGTTGGTATCCAGGTCGTTGTCATAATGGCTTTTGGACAATAAGCTTTTACTTGTATATATCTTTGTCAGTGTGGCCAAAGGCAGGTAAGTACCTTATCAAGTGCATAGCCGTCTTATTGGATTTTCATGTTTCTTTTCGTATGAATAATTGATTTTTCGCACCTCGGTAGCCTGTCATACCGGCTGACCGACCGCCCCTTGCTTTTTCCCTGTTTCGGTATCTAGCTTTTGACGGGCCTTTCGTCGTAATGTCGGGCATATTTTGCCATCGTGCAATGCAGTGGTACAATTGTCGATCGCCACCAGTTTCGTATCCCAGAATGCTTGTGCAGTACCTCCACAGAGGTTCCTCGATGACTACGCTGCGAATTTGCCTTTCGGGATATTTGGCCCAGCAACCGGGGGCTGATTGGGAAGTCGTGTTTGGAACTGTTGCGGGAAGTGGTTGTTGGGGGAGCGGTCCCGTCGCAATGCCCAATTTCTATCGGTACCCTCTTGGAGTCAAGGGCATCATCAACGAAAAGTTATTTCCCATAGCATTTCTAAGCCAGCCTCATGACCCGAATCGGTCCTTCTGGAGCATTAGACTCCCAATCGTCGCGGATTGTCGTAAGTTTGCAAGTCGCGTTTGCTAGTGCGTTTTTTGGGTGGTTTCGAGGCCGGCATCGGCGCGTGTTGACGCCGAAACGTCTCCGCCGCGTGCGCGAGTGCCGTGTTTTTCCGTGGTCCGGCGCGGCGGAGGCGTAAGATGTGCGGTTTTCACAGTCCGATTCGTTAGCCGTTGGAATTTGGGTTCGGCGGCGGGGGTCTATATGTGAACGATCCCAGAAAGTTTTTTCTTTTAGCTGCCCGTCCGACTGGGGACGAGGCAGCTAGAAGCTTTGTCTAAGAAGAAGTTTGAAAGCGCGGATGGCGCGGGCGTTTTGGCGCTTTGATTTACTGAGGTCGGCGCGTAGTCTGTCTTTTTTGTTCGTCGCCACCGGGTGGCTTTCAGGTCGTCGGGGGATCAGGGTTCTTCTTCGGTTCGTGGTCTGTGTCAGGTGTGAGTCAGATTCGTGGATAATTGACGCAGCTTGGCGGATGGAGGACCTGGGTGTAGATTTCGTTGTGTGGAGCTTGGACTCGGAGACCCAGCATTCGGCTTGGATGTAACGGATGTCCGGCGCCTTGTGTTCTCGAGCATCAGTGTGGGCCATCCGTATGACGGAACAGATGGCAAGAATCGCGTTTGCCCGATGGCCGCTGTCGGGCGGGTAATCACGACGAAGACGGACGTTACCTCTCTTCTCGGTGAGGCTGTCGGGGTTGGTCGGCGGCTTTTCGCCTTCGTTTGTGTCAAGGAAAAGCGTCGGTTTCGTTGACATACCCGCGAGGAGTTCGCCGCGAGCGGATTCGATGTAGACGGTGATCCATGACAACGCTCGTTTTGCCTGATGCACGGGATGATTCCTGTCTCTTCTTCCTTGCCCAACCGGATCATGATCGTGTTTCGTCCGCTCTGCGTCGATGTCGTCCGAGGCGAAAGGGCATCTCCGGCCAGTTCCCTTTCCCAGTTTGAGGGTCAATGTGCTGTCGCGATCGGGATCTGCCCGCTTCCAAGGTGCTGTAGAACTGTTTCGAGATGGCTTGTCGCGACGCCAGAGGTTTCGGTGATGTTTCGGTGCTCGGCCAAGACCAGTTCGGCCTTTTCGTTGGCGGTGAGAACGGCTTTGGGGAGGCGTGGCCGAGCTTGGGTAGATCGAGTTCACTGGCCGCGGATTTTAAAATTTAGCAATAGTTTTTGCGGTTGTCTTTCTAGCCATTGGATTGACACTTAGAGTTTTCCGCGCGAAAGGATTCCGACGAGCGATTGCGCGTATTTTATCTGCGGAATTGTGTACTAGCGGTGTCTTGCCTCTGGTTCAGTTTGCTGGTAGAGATTGACGTTTGGCATAGTCTGTTCAAGGATCTGGCTTGGATAATATGATACTAGGTTTATCTGGAGACGCAGTAGAGATTCACCAGCGTTGAGAGCACGAGACAATCACGGACAGGTTTTTTACATCCTCGGTTGAGTTACTTGAGTGCGTTAATTTCGCGGCAGAGAGCTCGGCGACGTGACGGGATATAGCTCATATATCTGAGTTTGTCGTTAATAGGACGTGTTCTAGTCTCTTGTTAGTACGCTTTTCGCTCGTGCGATCTCACGGATAATGATCATCACGATTGCGCGTGCGCAGACAAGGCGCTCTCTGATGAACTGAAGGTGTCTGATGTGTAACTCCGGCAGTCGCCTGAGAGTAGCCGTGTGACTGGTTTTGGAGAGCGGGAGGTTGCGCTCGAGCGAATTTTCGTCTGAAGCGTGAGTATTCGGTATTTGCAGATAGCTGTTAGTCTTGGACAATTTGATTATTTTTGATCAACCTTCCACAGCAGATGATGACGGGGAGGTATCACGGTAAAGAAGCTACACGAAGAAAGCTTCGGCTTCTTAGATCACTCTGAAAGCATCCCAGATAGCCGCGACAGGATGCCTTTCGAGAGGGATGGGAGATTAGTGCACTAGATTGATACCTGTACGTTCACAGATCTTCCTGGCTTTACGCCGGCTCGGAATTGTTGTTAGAAGTTTCCTTAGGCAGATTGTTTTTGGTAACGTTCACTCGCTCCTGTAAGATACGGGATTTAGGATGTCCTAATGCTCTAAGCCCATCATGGTTGACCAAAGTCCGTTGATTATTCGCGGCGTTTTTTTCTGGGTCTGTGTGTACTGTACTCTTTCCTCACTGCAATTCCATCGACTCTTCGCCTCCAAAGGAAGTCAACCTGGATTTAACTTTCATTTCGAAGGTAATCCAAATTACCCGAAGGCGATAGAGATTTGATATACGTCTTTCTGCTGACTATCGAGAGTGCTGCAGACAATGATGGTGTGCCCGATACGTCGCGCCATTGGACCGAATAGGCTAGAGCCCGTTGCAGAGTAGTGGAATAGGAATTGTGCGATGGATTATGCGCGACTTTGCCCGAAAGAAGGTTTAGTGAGCTAGTGAGAACCTACCACGGGATTTGTCGCGCACTCCGGTCGGTAGGAGATAGTATTGATTGTTTTGAGTTTTTCTAGTGTGTTACGATTGCATAAATGTCTGGCGGTAGCTTTCTGATGCGTTATGGCAGAAGATGCGCTGTAGCCGATCCCTGATTTGCCCGGTCTCATTCCCAGTTATTACTTGGAGTGCCAAAAAGGATTCCAACCCATGACTAGGCATTTTCTCTCCAATGGGATAGACCAAGTACCCCGGCTCGATCAGACCGCACATCGTCGGTTGACCTCGCGCGGCGAGGCCCGATTTTCTTGAGAAGCCCTTTTGCGGATTTTGGCGGAAGAATGAGATCATTTTTTCATTTTCAGTCCTCGATGCCGCAACAATCTGCCAGTTTCGTTTAAGTACGAAGTCTCGTCATCCGGATATACGCTGCCAGGGTCTGATGCCCAAGCTCGCGCTGATGTGGCCACTCAGACGGCTGGAATCTGATACTTATACTTGCATTTCAATGTAGTCGATCGACGTGCAGCTTGACATGCGTTTGCCCTCTCTAGCCCTGAGTCTCGTTCCACGAACGAAGCGACGAGTGAACCGATTACTCGGTTTGGGCTCAAGTTCCTGGGTCGTCTATACAATTCGGTGCGGAGGTACCAGTTTTCGTGGGAGTTTCCCATCAGCAGCGGCGGGATTGCGGCGGTAAGTTTTTCGTCGATTGGAATCTTGCCTAGAACTTGATCGCTTCAGGCGATTGGCTAAACGCGAATATCCGGCGCGCTTGTGATCTTCGATGTAAATCGAAGCGGCTTCACCGTCGTCGGTGCGAGCGGTTTTGACTTCCGCGTTGATGTTGGTGTAGCAAGTGCGATGGATGCGAATCAGCCGAGACATATTTCATTGTGATCGCGTACGTTTTGGCGGCGGGCCTGGTCGTCGATGAAGCGAAAGTTCTTTGCGAACGGATTTGCGACCGCGAGAGAACGAGCAAGCGTTGCGAGTTTTTGATGCAGCTTTGCGCAACGTTCGCACCACGCTTGCCGGTGATGTAAATCCGTCGAGTGTTTCGTTCTTCGCGTTGTTGGTCAATGGATCGCGCGGGTTTTGTTCGGGCGGTTTTTTCATCCTGACGGTTAAGACGATGTGTCTAGCGTTCATGAGTTCTTCGTCGTAATGTCGTATTGCCTCGTGGTCCGTTTTAAGAAGATCATCACGGGGCCTCGACGTGGTTATTTCCTTGCGTTTTTTCTCAATTCGTCCTCTGCTGGCGTCGGGGATCTTTTTGCCCGTTGATCTATGCGATGGTAAGTTTGTCCTTCGCCTTTGTGAGCAGCTTCAGCGCGTAGCTTGTCTGCGCGACGCCTTCCTTCTTCGAGCTCCGATCGAGAGGATTTTGGTTTTGTGTTTTCCAATGATTCGTTTCGCCGCATGTAAGAACAGACTTGCCCGGTTCATTTACGCCAAGGTTAGTAAGCCGACTTGCTCTTTGGCGGGTGGGAAATTTGAACGACAGCACCGCATCCATCAGCGACGGACTTTTGCCCGCCGCCGATGACGACTGATAACGTGGCAAGCGGCTTGCCCAGTTGCGACTGGTTGCCCGCGAGATAGCCTTGTACGAGTTTGTTGTTTCCTTCGCCGACGGGTATGCCACACGTTGCCGAAAGTCCTTTTGAGGATTCTTTTCACGAGGTTGGGAAGCTTTGCAACAGTTCCCATCGCCGCCGCCTTTTTTCCGGTCGTCGAGTTCGATCGGGTTTTTATCTTTTTTGGGTTCGAGTTCGGTCGAGCTTTGTTTTCCCCTGGATGGTGTTTCGAGCCGTTATCAGCACGCGGTCCGAAGGTTTCGTCTGTTTAATTCACTTCGATTTCATCGATGCCCAAGTTTATATTCTGGCTCTGCCTTTTCTGGGTGCAATCTGGTCGACATATGGCGTTCTGCACGAGACTGCCGTCAGCGCTGTGGTACAGATTCTGTCAGTATGCCTTACTAATTCTTGGACCTACGAGAGGTCGGTTTCTTGGTCATCTTGCCCTCGCTTCGCTTATCCCCACATGGTTTGGCCGTACGTCGTCTCGGACTCTCCATGGCGAACCCACGGTCGCCCTCACCTTAGTACCGCGTTGTAGCTGGCCATTCTTTGGAGATCCGCCAACGTTATCTGCGACACGTGGAGGGTCTCGTATTTTTCTCTCCATTTGTCTCACCACCACCGAGCACTCGTCGAGTCTGTGACGTAGGGCAAGGAGTTTTTCCGCTGCGCTGTCACCTTCGTACTTTTTTCGACGTTACTGGATTTCTCTCGGCACCTGTATTTCCGGACTTGATTCTCTCCACGCTCTACTCTTGTCATGCGCTTCTGCGTCGTTCCTCAATGGGATTTGATGTCTCTATCTTTCTTGGCCACGAGGCGGATCCTATGCAGTTGTTACCACTACGACGGTCGCATCATGCGCGACAGTGGTGCGTCGCTGTACCCAGTCACACGTCTTGGCGTCTGTCTTTTTGTCTGGCCGCTTTTTGCTTGCGCCATGGTATCACGCGAGCGTTCCGAGGCGGGGTTTGGCTTTTCAGCAGCTATTATGTATGATACGTTTCTTGGTTCATGTCGAGTCAGAGTCTCAGCAGCAGCATCGTTGGCACGGTCTATTCTTTCTAGGAGGTTTGACACTGATACTGGTTTTTTTCTTCTGTTTGGATCACCTGCTTTTCACACTTGGCACCCTTCTTTCTCTGACGCTGTCGCCGGAACGCTTTGCCATTCCTTGTCAGATACAATCCGCATCCGCCGATACAGCTACATACGGGTCTGTCCTCCACGCGATGTTCTGACCGAGCCGGGTGAAACTTTCACGCATGTATATTCTTTATTGCATGCGCATGTGGTTCGGTGGGCATGTTCAATCGGAGTGTTTGTTCCCTTCGTAGCCTCGTGCGATAGTTCGCCTTCCGATCCTGCTCGACAGAGCCTTTTGTGTCTGCCCTGTCTGTGCTGTGCGATCTGATAGTGGCATGGCGGTTGTATCCCGGATCTCCTCATTGCTGTTCATGCTACTCGAAGCGTATGGGATTTTGTAGTGTCGTTCTTTGTCAGGTTTTTGCCGTTTTTGTGGGGTGTCCCCGAGATGGTCGCGTCACGTGTTGTTCGATGAGCTGCCTGCTTCTGCCATGAACGACACCGTTGCGTCGAGTTTGTAGCGATTCAGAGAAGTGTACGATTCATCCGATGGGCGAGGGCTTTCGTGTTGGAAAGATGCCTTCATGGGGTCCAGGCAAGAATAAAAATGTTTCAGTTTCGACTTGCCGCCGTTGTCGATCCGACGCCCGTAGATTTCACCGACCCGCCTTCGCGAGATCGGAACGTGATGGCCAAGCCGCGCATGCAGTTTTTCGTGACCGGTTTCCCTTGATGACGCCGGAGCTTCCATTCGAGACCGCAATGTCCTTGCCGGCATTGGTTCGGTTTAGTCGGCAGGCGAAGTCCAAGCGTTCGGTCGCTAAACCGATTTTTGAAATGCTCGATGGCTTTTTTCGGCGTTGTCCCGATGACCGTCGTTTGGGCGAGATAACGCCAAGGCGTACGGGCGATTTCTTTGAGACTGCCTCGTGTAATACTTCGCCACGTCCGACAACAGCGTTTCGTCCCTTCAGCCGGTTTGGGGCGATGGGAGAAGTGAGAACGCGGCGAGTGTTCGCGGCTATTATTTCCGTTGGCCGCGGAAGCGCGCCAACTTTTCCTTCGCTGAAGTAGTTCGACGGCATGGCGGAACCGAAGTTTTTTTCGGCCGTGCATGAACCCATTTGAAAACGTCCGCCGCCCACAACAGCAACGGCCCAAGCCCACCCATTAGTTCTTGCGGCGAATTGACGCACACGAAGGGGTTTTTAATCGTCGTGGGATCGGACACAGCCCGATCAGTTCATCGCCGGGACGCCTGTTTGAGCTTAGTTCCGTAGCTCTCGATCAGAAGCGACGGAATGTGCGGTTTCAGATTTGAATTTTCGCAGCGTTTCATCGTCGAATCGTGCCATGTTCGTGGTCCACGGGCTGGCGTTTGGAATTTTGGATCCGTCCCCAGAAAGTATTTTCGGGAATCTTCCGTCATTTTGGTATACCATACGGAATCTTCTTGTTTGCCGTCACATTCCCGCCGTGGATCTATTTTAGGAACCTCCAGTCCATGAACCTCAAATGCAAGCTCAATTGAAAGAACCCGAAAGGGCAGAAGAGAACCGCCAGCCGGACCACCAAAGCGAACGAGAAAGACCATCGCACTCCGTGCTGAGTCGACTGGCGTTCGCCAGCAACGTGCTATCAACCAAACGCGATTTTTGCCAGCAAGCTCGACATCAGCCAGCCCGATGATGAACCACTACGAACCGAGGGGCGAGCGACGGATACCGTGCCTGAACTTGCTCGTCGAAATGGCAAAAGATTCTTTGTGTTTCCGCCGACGAACTTCTTGGATTGAAAGCGCGTCAAGAAGAACGCGTGGAGATGGACGCGA
>Ga0163217_1112294_pt1 | contig 10012 bp, 10 predicted proteins | sample SynspAceP_FD_185933 | JGI IMG/M metagenome (GOLD analysis project Ga0163217, IMG submission 185933) | Saline lake microbial communities from Ace Lake in Antarctica - Synechococcus sp. Ace-P (PacBio error correction) | ecosystem: Environmental > Aquatic > Non-marine Saline and Alkaline > Saline ...
CCAAAGTTGAACGTCAGTGGGCGGCGGTCCTTCTGGTGAAGCGAAACATGCGGCCAAAGTTGCTGCCCCAAATAACTCCGTTCTGGCGCGTGGGCAATAATACGTTTGGATAAGTCGGCGAAATGTCCTTGATAATCAGGCCGCGCCGTCCAACGGAGCTTTTCATAGCAGGCCGGCGATTTTATAATAACAATTGCCCTTGTCGATTAGGCAGCAGCCTGGAATCAACTTCTTTTTGAATCTGGCGTCACTGGTCGGACAGAAACTTACGTGATGGTCATCAACAAATAATCGCCTTGAATCTTATTGGCAGCGGGCGCGCGATTCGAGTATCCTCCCGACGTTAAACTGCAGATACAAGTCCAATCCAACGGCCTTATTTGGCGTTTACTTTAAGCAAGTCTTTAAGGCTGAACGGCACCAAGCGCTCGCTCCATAATACGACGCGCGCGCGCACCCAATCATGCAAAGTTGTTGCAGCGTGGACTTCGTCTGTTTCTGGGGTTACCAACCACACCTCGACCGTCAATCACCCCAGTTCTTTTAAGGCTTTCTAACATGCAAGTGTTGTCTGGTTTTGATACGCATTAGGTTGAGTGTTACCAACCTTATTTAGGCCAAGCCATTGTTTGCAACTTTGGATTAATCCGTAGAACTTGCCAAGTCAGAAGCAGGAAGGTCCTGGACCGCCTGGTAAGGCGTGGGTGTTTTGGACTATTATACATGAATCTGAGCTCCACGCTGCTGGTGGTAAAGCAATGCGTGCGATTGACCATTTTAGTGTGCGAGCATAATTTTTTCCTACACTATTGCTGTGGAAGAGCGAATTTTAGCTAATTCTTCGCGAATGATTTCAACATACCTACATGCCCATCTGGCACATTTTAAGTGTCCATTATCCAACTCGAAAGGAATGTCACTAATGCTTGAAGGCGGAATGGATTGTGGGTTTGATCAATTCCAAACGTGGTGAGCCACTGCTGGAGACGGTTGGGCTAGGCGAAATACAATCGCGTGAAAATGCAGTGGAGGCCGGCTAAGGCAATACTGGTTCCCCGGCAGACGTGAGGCAAAACACGCGAACACCATAAATGTTCACACAGTGTCCAGAATTTTTCTTAGCTTCACTTAAGCAGCCATACGCCAGCAACACGTCAGGTTGTAAAATATCGACGGTATTTTGTTTGAGCGCTTCGTTGATGCCCCCAGCGAGAATTGCATGTTTCTCCTCCGGCTAGTGGGATAGGCTGAGTGGGTTCGCACTTGTTTATAACTAGAAAGGGCTTCTGGAACGACAGTTTCTTCAAACAAAGAATGTCGCAATCGGCGACTTGATTGGCTTACTCGTGCCGCATCGATATGATTTCGTAACCGTCGATTGGCATCAATCATCAATTAATGTTCTCGCCCAATGCATTGTCGTACGGCTTTAAATGGCGGCCACATCTAAATTGGACGCCAAAGCCAATTTTAATTTTAACCGCATTCAAAACCTAACCTTGTTTTTTATGAAGCAGAAATTTCTTTTACCAAGCTCCTCAATGCGATCTTCTCCGATTATTGGAAGCCGCCAGTAGCGTACACTGGAATGGCGAGTTCGAAAAACGCGCGCGCCCATCAATTGGTAGGTTGGGGCATCTGGTGAATTTTCCCTGCAAGGTCCAAAGGGCGATATCATACCGCTATGGCCGTTGATTGTAGCCTCCGCGCTGTCCCTGAAATCTCGGAAGGTGTTGTGAGCATCAAGCTCAGATAGGCTGATATCAAGAGCAATTTTTTACCGATTAAAAGAGGCGTCCATCGCTTTGTAATAAACGCATCGTTCACAATGCGATTTACAACAGACATTCCCACCCAGCTTTAAACCGTTGTCGCCATGTATTATCCAAAGAATCATGGTCGCGCAGAAGTGCTCGCACTCTGATGGGTTGAGATTATATGTTTGTGGTTAGATGGTGGGTAATATTTGAGTAGATTTATCATAGAGAAGCCCTTAATGTTTTGCTTTTTCATTATTTACTGAGTCAAGCAACTAGACCTAGCGTGATATTATAAAACCACCAAATTCAATACTATGACTTGGTGTTCTTATAATCGCAAATCAATATCTATCTATAAGCGAATATCACTGCCATATAATTTAAGTGATTTCGAATGGCTTGTTGTGCGGAACAACTATTTGTGTCAAGATGCCATCAGTGCGCGTCTAAATAGCTTTGTGTTCATTATTCAATGAATTTATCAACTTCTGGATCTCTTGGTAACCGCGGTCTTCTCTTAACCTTGCGCGACAGGAAATAGTACCGAACGTCCTAACACTTTCAGAAATCAACAAAATGTTGGTTTTTTTTAAATTCGGGTCCCGCCCTTTTGCACCCATAGCAAGTGAATTCAAAATCCTCTGGTTCTGCGCTTTCACCATTCTGTACTTTTTTCTCGTAAGCGTCGAAGCAGGCGGTAAATATCAGCCTCTTGTTGCGGGGGAGCAGCGAGCTACGGCTCGTGGCGATAGCTCTATTTCTACTGCGGTTCTAAGCCTAGCGAATCGATGGGTGTCGTCAGTGTTTGGAAGGACTTTTTCTTATACAGAAAGTAAGTCTTGTTTTGCGTCAGCATAAATACACCGATGCTTGTTTAGCCTCAACTCACTTCCTCTTTTTAGTGTCGCTATGGCTTCGCGGTAACACAGTAACGACTGACTGAAAGCTGCAGTATAAGGTTTGGGTTCTGTAAGGTAATTATCACCTGCTTTTAAGCCTTTGCTGTGAATGCGTTTGCACGCAGTTTTTTTGGCCGTTTGGCTGCGGTACGGCTTGTTTTTTGGTTTTTTTTAGGTGATGACATCTTTTTTAGGCCTATTTCTTTAAATGCTTTAAATGCTAAAGTTTTGTGTACATTAGATTTACTAATGTATCACATACTCATGGGCTATTTGCTTAATAAGCAACTTTACGTATTTCAAAAAAGCTCTTTTGTAAAACTCATAAGTATGAACTGTTGTTACTTACTATTTTAATTGTGTTAAGCAAATATAAATTCAATAGTAATGTACTCTTGCCACTTGGCGCGGTTCATGTGGAAAAGATTAAGTTTTCTTTAAGGAGGCCTGGTACAGTTACTCAAAAAAGCTGTTTCTTAATATTTAGGTAAGCGAAAAAAGTAACGTTAAATTTGGAGAAATTAACAATGATATGAAAGTACCCACTAAAAAACTTGGAAAAACTCTTGCTCTTAGTACAGCCAAATACTCTGCTGCTGCCTTTAACCTCTGTCGCTCGGCGGCTGAAATGGGAAAGGCTTGGAATATTCACAACACCGGTTACCCTGTTTTACGGTGGCGATGCGTCTTCAATTAAAGGCGATAAAGCCACTGATGGTCGTGGTTAGCGACGTGTCTATGACGGCGCTGTATAACGCAGTCCAGTCTGATTCAAATTTCAAATGCTTCAAGGTTTGGTGCGAATTCCTAATTCGCAGTTTCAATTTAGGTCCAATGGGCGACGCAGTTTCTGACGTGAACGTTTGTAATCTTTGCCTTTATTTTCAAAACTTAGATCACATGCACTCGTGTATGGATGGTTCCTGTAGGCGAATCAGCTTAGTGAGGCGATGGCGAAAAAAGCATTATCTCTTTAGCTTGGTATGATGGTGCGCCTCGTCTTTTTTAAACACGAAGCAAACCGATTTCAAAACGCCAGCGGATATATAAGGGAGAAGTTTCGAGTCATGAAACAACGAGCTTTATGTGGCATGGTTGAGGCCTCTAGGCGGTAATGCGACGCCAATGGCGTATTCTGAGTTTCGCAATCACTGAAACGGGTGTGGTTGGAATGGGGCGCCGAAATAACTGGCCTTCTTATGAAATTCAAGTAACCACTTTGAAGTCGTCACTCTTATTACTCGCTGACTGAGCATTTAATTTACATCTGAGTGTTTATGTGTTAGCGCTGAAAGCGTGGAACGACTTTGCTTCAATGATCAAAAAGCCGTTAAAAAAGCCGCTTCGTGACAGTGCTGTTTCCTGCAACGTAATTGTGGGCTGAACGCGACACCGAGAGCCGTAAAAAAGTCTTGGCGTCTGGTGTTAAATTTAACGAGATTAAAGATAATCTGCCTTTCCGCAAAATGCCATGAAACCAGTCTAACGCAAAAGCGGTTAAAGACAATCCAATCTTTAAACAAAGCTTTATCGATCAAATCCAGAATACATCAGTAGTTATTAGCAGGTATTTTAGGTGGGTGCTTATCTTCGCCATAAATGTTCGCCAGATAAGTCACTCTTCGTTTTTTTTTAAATAATGAGTAGTTTGATGGATTCTTCTCTTCTAAACAGACTGCCGTGAAGAACTTTCTTGATTTACTGGCGTTATTTAACGACAGCATTATCAGGTGTTTTTAATGGTTGTTCTTGTGGCAGTTTTTTGTTGGGTTAGTGTTCGGTTCGTTATATACTGAATGACACATCAAACTTGGTAGAGCAAATGGCATTGGCTTTTGGTGACCAATTATCACTTTTTTAGCAGCGGCTGTAGGGATTCATGAACGAAACCCATTTAAAGTGTTGATATGTTTGTCGCTTTGTTTCAAAGCGTATAAGTAAAACATCATTAACATTTTATTTGATTGACGTGTTTTGCCTTCGTTTTTGCAATGGCAATGTACGTAAAGAATTGTCGATTTTTGGCTTGGTTTAGGACGATACCACTTTTAGGTATTCCGACGGTATTCCCTTTTTTCCCGTTTGTGGCTTTCTGGTTCGTTGATGTGTCTGTTTTTCAAGGTTATCGAATTTTCACGGAAATAATGGCGCTGTTTAATGGCGAATCTGTGTCTGAAAGATTCGCTTTCGTCTGATGTAAAGGGTGGTTAAGTAAATTATGGGAATTAGCTATTTTACTTGGGTTTTTTGTTTGCCCTGTTGACGTTTATTGGTGGTTTCCCTGTTGCTTTTGGCTTTAGGGATGGCCGCTAAATTTTCTGCTTTTTGGTATGAAGGTTTGCCATTGGATGATTGGCCTTTCCAGCGGATTGTTGCTGGTACTTCTACTTTTCTTTGTTGGGCGATACCTTTCTTTATTTTTGCTGGCGAGCCTGATGCTGCACGGTGGTATTGCGGCGCGTTGATTCGTCTTGCGTCCTTCGGCCTGTTGGTTGGATGCGTGGTGTTTTAGGCGCAGGTGAATTGGTTTTCTCTAGTTATGTTGTTTTGGCGGTATCTGCTGGTTTGCCGCAGTCCGCTGGACGTTTCTGCGGTCGGGGGTCCTTGTTGATCCCTGTGATGAAAGAGAAGGGCTATGATGCAAGATTATGCGGTGAACATAACTGTTACGTCTCTATTGCGGCATTAAGATACCACCTAGGCCACAAATATGAAATTTTGGTATGTTGTCGCCTGCTGGCGGCGGTATGTCCTGTTCGCTAGTCTGTTTATGGCAGGTGTGGTTCCGTATTTTGGATGTGTATTTTGCCTAGGTTTCGTGGTCGCTCGCTGGATTGCTATTTCGTAAGAACTTTCGACGGAGAATTTGCTTGGCTTTAAAGTAATATTTTTTGCTTCTTGGCGTCATTTCCCGGTTTGGTTTACGGCGATTTATTCGTTGTCGTGGTGCGCTATCGGGCATATTTACGGTAACGGAATCCGGTTGCGATTGGTGCCATTTTACGCGATATCATTACTGGCATTTTTGTGTATCGAATCGTTTAAGCTTAAAGATTTTTGGGTTGCGGTTGGTTTCGTTCAGTAAGGACCACCAGGCTTAGTCATGATACTGGTTGGTTTGGTGCTTCTGCAATTTGGTTATATGTTTGGCGTTTCGTACGAAGTGCCTAAAGTTATTAGCAATGACGCTGACGTCCTATTTTCAGAAATAATCCATTATTATCTTATTGATGTTTATGAATCTGATTTTGGCTTCTTTTGGGCATGATCTGTGACCAATGGCCTGCATTGGATTCTAATCTGTACGCCCATTTTTTTACCCGTAGGCGATTGGTCGCTTTGGTATGGACCCTATTCATTTTGGCGTATGGCTAATGATGAATTTTAGGGTCTTGGCTTGTGTCACCTCCCGTTTTGGTGGGTGTTTTATTTCGGTGGGCTTGCGCATGGTGGCAAATCGATTCAAAGGCAGTGATGAACGATCTTGGCCATTTTTATTTGGCAATTTTAATCGCGTTTGATGTTGGTGACTTTTGTCCCCTGCAGTGTCGTGGCTTTCCAATTGGATTAATGGCTAATTGTTAGCATAACAAAATAAATATTTAAGCTCGATAATATATTAAGGGGAAAGAGGAGAAGCGAATAAGACTACTGGCGCGCCGGAATATTAGGGTAAAGCAATGCGAAAAGCCCATTAAGTTGGTTGGGCAGATGAACTTGTGTTGTTCAGATATCGTTCCAATTGAATGAGATAAATGATGGTGAATCGTTTTGTTTGCTTGTGAATCCTAGGGGATTTTTTGCTTCTGTTCTTGAGCTTGTACGAAGGTTTGTGACGGATTATTCATGCTTTGGTGACAATCTGTTGAATGCGCTTTGATAACATCATGACTGGTAACCTAAAAGGCACATATCATATTTATTGAGGCTGCGCGTCAGTTGGGGCGTGAAACGTATCTTTTTTGCTAGCCTCTATCATGTGGTGGGTTTTCACTTCTCGTGAAATCGTTTAAGCGCCAACAGTCCGATGCGTCCAGACAGTTTATATGGTGTTTCAAAAGGCTTGTGAAACCTGATGGCGCAGTATTACTTTGACAAGTTTGGTATTGAATCAGCGTTGGTGCCGAATTGCAGTTGTTTTGCTAAGCCGATTGATCGTCGAATGTTATCGACGTGGTTAAGTGGAAAGCGACTTAGCTGACTTGATTAAGAAAGTTATGCCGTCAACACGTGGGGGCTGTACTGTGATTCTTACGGCGATATGCAATAATCCGATTCATGGTGGGAATAATCGTGCACCGCTAATTTTTGTTGGTTTGGCAGCCAAAGATTCCGTCGGAACGTTTTGAAGAAGACGTAATTTAAAAATGATGCCGCTCTGCTAACGATTAATCTCCAGCACTCTTATATCAAGGTGGTTTTTTTTGCGAAACAGCGGGACACTTTGAAGACTAAGTAATGAATAAAACTAGGTTAATTAAATCTAAGTCGATCTCGATTTTTTCGGCTAAATACGACTTCCTACTCACACAATGAAATTTTTTTGCCCAGCTCTTGGGTAGGCATTCCTTTGCCCAAATTTGGTATATTGACAAATGAGGACGCATCTTTATGGCCTTTCTATCGATACATTCGCTCTGCTTTGAGTGGACGGTTTACTTTCTTTTCTATCACTGATTCGATGTCGACGTAATTTTTCAAGCAGATACCTACAAGAAACGATCGAATGGTTTTGTTTGAAGCATGATTGTCGTCTGTTTTTTTGTGGCCGGTGGACCGGGATTTTTTCTCACTGGGTATAGAGGAATACAAAGAGATTTGTAAGATTGCAGTAGGGCGTTGCGGGTCGGAGTACCGGTTTATGCCAGTGGCTGACGAAGCTCGTTTTAGAGCAAAAGAAATTTGTTAAAGCGGCAGAGGAAGCAGGTTGCGAACGGCATTTTGGTTGAATGCCTCCTTTCTTAACCGAATGCCGCTGCAAGACGGCATTGTTGGAATCGCGTCAACAATATGCAAAAGCAGCCGATTCAATTCATTTCTACAACGTGGTAATGGGTACTTTGAGTGGGCAAAGTGTGAAGCAGTTTGGCTGCTCGAAACCCGAATATGTCGTTCTAAAAGATGGTGTGGGTAAATATTGCTGCGCTCAATGACATTGGTTAAAACGTTGGTGACCGGTTTGGTGTATTCGAAAGGGGTTCCCACCGCGGAAATTTTTGCTGAAGCCTATATTTCGATTGGTTGGAACACCTATTCCTCTGCGGTGTTTTTAACTTTATGCAGACATGGCGAATCGTTTCTATAAAGGCGTTACGTGCGGGCGATAAAGAAACGGTTTACTGCCATTATTTAAAGACTTCTTTATTCCCATTTTGTCGTCTGCGTGACGAGAAAAAAGGTTACGCAGTGAGCTTGATAAAGCCGGAGCAACGCGATTGGTCCGCTCTGCAGGGAGTGGTTCGTGCGCCGCTTACTATGCAAACGCCGAGCAAGAAAATCGTTTGGAAAGCACTAAATTGAAGCGAATAATAAGTTTTTTTGTAGAAATATCAAAGCGCCGCTTTTATGTGGCGCTTTGTCTTTTTTAAAACCTAATAGCGCAATGAGACAGTGGAGAAAATTGAACAAATTTTCAAGGACACATGCTGATTGGTCAGCCGATCCGTTAAGGGTCCATAAAAAAGCCCATACGCGCGCAAACCCAGCAACCATGGAATTTCTTGAACGGCGTTTTTGGGTTGGCGATCAACAACATGTCGATCAAGCTACAGGCAATTAGCTTGGCAAGGCCTTTGATGCGTATCGGAGCGGTTTCAGTCGAGCAAAGAGCGGCTTTTCTAGAATGCATCGCTTGAATGAAATTATGGCGTTGAATTGATGTTTTGGTCGAACGTGCCATGCTGAAATCCGTTTGCCAAAGCTCGTATTGAACGGTGAGCGTGTCGAAATGGGCCAACTTCGTATGTTCGCTTCGTGGTTCGTATGGTAAATTTAATTGGATCGCGTATCGATCCTGCTCTGCCTAATCGTGCCCACTGCCGCGTTTCTGATTTACGCTTCAAAAATACCATTAGGTCCGGTTGCGGTTTTTGGTGCGAGCATTTTTCATTGGCGTTTTCTTGTTGCTGGTGGCGATTACGGCTTCTGCATTGGCGCGCTGCTGGGTCCTGTGAATCGTAAAAGCGCATTCGGGCAATCCGGGTACGTCGGAACTGTTGGCCGTGCGATTCAGGCGGGCGGTCAAGAAGTGGGTTTACCTGAGGCGTATTTTCGTTTGTTATTTGGCCGCCGGTATCGGATGTTGTTGTGCGTTAGTCGCCCATCCATATATTAAAGCGGTTGGCCTTTACGGGCTCTCGTTCTGGTGGTGTTGCTCTAATGAAGAATTGCGGGAATCGTCGACCGATTCCTGTGTACGCCGAAATGAGCATATCAACCTGGTCTTCTTGATGCCCAATAAATTGGCGAAGCAGGCAAAATCCGAGTCGCGTCTGGCTTTGTGGCCTCATTGGCGATGGGCGCTGGTCAGTTTTTTGTACAACCCTGGCATGTTGGTGCTTCTAGATGGCGAGGGGGCTAACGATTTTCTGCCCAAGTTTTGCGGCGGATTACAGAAGCCTTTCTACACAAACTACAATGTTCTCACAGCGGGTATTTACCTAAGCCTATTGTGATTGGCGTGAATGCTTGGCGTAACGATAAAGGTTACGCTATTGCGAAAGCAAAGGCGGTCGGATGCACCGAACCAATGGTCAGGCACGCATGTGTTTGTAACTGATGCGGTGGCTTTTTTAAGTGATAAAAGCTTAGAAAGCGAATGAGTTTGTCGGGTATCGCAACTCTTTGATCATTAAATGCCAGAATATTGCTGAATTACAGTGCGGTGCCGAGCATTTGGAAGGCCAATTGACGGCCTAACCATAAAACTGGAAGAGGGTGATATCTGCCGAGGTTTCGACATCGTCTTGCCGAATCCTTGAGCGCAGAGCGGTGTTTGCTTTGTAAAGGTTATCGCAACTGGCGTGGAAAGTTTTGCCGAAGCATGGTTCACGGTGGATCGCGGTTTCCTGCCACATCGAGACAGTTCGTATCTACGTCCAGTGGGCAGTGCGTGCGATTGATCGTTTTGTAACGTCTGGTTTGTTAATCAAGACTTTTCCTGAGGCGTTGTCCGTTGAGCGTGCAAGATGCCAACCGTTGTGTTCCACAATTGGTTCCGACGGTGTTCTCATTATGAAGGGCTGAGCGTAAACGGTTAAATGCAAAAGCGTTGTCGTTCTAAAAATACGAGGTCTTTTTGGTACCTCGTTTTTGTCGTGTGTGTTTTACGGTATTTTAACCATCAAAAAACGC
>Ga0163217_1036016_pt1 | contig 10011 bp, 15 predicted proteins | sample SynspAceP_FD_185933 | JGI IMG/M metagenome (GOLD analysis project Ga0163217, IMG submission 185933) | Saline lake microbial communities from Ace Lake in Antarctica - Synechococcus sp. Ace-P (PacBio error correction) | ecosystem: Environmental > Aquatic > Non-marine Saline and Alkaline > Saline ...
ACAAGAGAAGATTTCGCAAGCCCGCTGATCAAAGTAGGAAATCAACGGGTGGGTTTAAAAAAAAAAAAAAAAAAAAAAATTTTTTTTTTTTTTTTTCTTTTTCGGGAAATTCAAAAATAGCGCCCGGCAACGGACGGGCTTTGCACCCGCCCCCGGGCCGCCGGTGGCCAACACACCACAGGATACCTGCGGAAATTGCCACATTGCCTCGAACAATAGTGAATGACCAATCCGCCCCACGTCCCATCAAAATCCCGCTGTCGAAAACGGATCGAATCGGCGGGTGGCAGATATTTTGCCAACTTGGCGCGCTTTTTTGGTCCGGGATTTTGTCCAATTACAAGCCCTATAATAGTCCATTGGAACACAAAAAAAGAGCACAGAGAAGAAATAGAAATGCAAGCCGCCACAAAAAGTACCGTTGAACCCCGCCGAGATCGAAAAGTTTCAGGCCATGGGGCCGCTGAGATGGTGGGACGAGAAAGGAAAGTTCAAGCCGCTGCAGTATGCTCAACCCCTGCGTCATTGGAATTACATCACCACTCCAATATCGCCGGAGAGTTTCGACCGCGATCTGAAAAGCCCCCAGCCGTTTTTTCGCGGCTGGCGCAATTTCTGGATATCGTGCTTGCGGCGGGCGGGCCTGCTGTCTGAACGATGGGCGCGTTTGGGTGCGACCGTGTCGGGTTGCCGATTGCCGCCGCCGGCGGCCAACATTCCGTGGCCCAAGGTCCATGCCAGCAATCGGGGCCTTCGAGATTCGACTATCGCCACACATCCACGGCCGAGGCACTGCTGAAGCGGGGTGGAACAGTTTCGACGTTTGTTGCTGACATGGAGTTGTCGAACACGCGCCTCGCCCATCGACTATCTAGTCCGCCCCTGCCCACCTGCTAAAGCCCGGCGGTTTGCATCCTCTGCTCGACCCTGAACCGGAACCCAAAAGTCGTTTCATGATGGCGATTGTCGGGCGCAGAAGCCATGTCATCGCTGGATGCCCAAAGGCACACATGACTGGTCAAGTTCATCACACCTGAACGAACTCTTTGACCCTGCTGCATAAAGGCGGCTAACGGCGTCGATCGCAAGGGGTTTCGTGTTTAACACGATCACATGGTCCGTGGCGTCTATCAGCCGTGACCTGAGCGTTTAATTATGTCCACCGCCAGCCCTAAAGCCCAGAGTGACCCAGTAGACGGCGTCAGCCTTCCCAGCTGGCGCCGCACAGGGCGCGTAAGGGTTTTCGAGCGTGGCAACGCACCCCTGCCGCCCCGCCCCAATCATCCGCCACGTCATTGATCAACGGGATAATTGCCGAATCGCATGGTCCCCCGCGCATTCCGGCCCGCAGGGCTGAATCGCCACCATCTTGCGCCGCGCAATCGTCCCCAATCCGGGCGGTATGCACATAGCCCGCCAAAACAGTTTGTCAGCGTATTTCGTCATCGCGGCACGCGGTACGTTTGAACGTTTTCGGCCAGTTTGCGCGGGGTCTTTTTCGCCGTCATGCCATGCCAAGATTGTTCAGCACCGAAAAATGCGAAATCTCCATCCCTTTAGCAGCGCCGGGTCAGCCGGGTGCGCATCCGTTGATGCGCCGACAGCATTCGCTGATCAAGTGATCGCAGGTGAAGTTTTCGATTTTCCGTTCATAGTCCGTCTTCTAAGGGCCCAAATTCCCGCCGGTTGCAAGACTGGTCCGGCTGGGTACTTGCCTCTTGTAGCACGCGCCATGTCCAGCGTGAACGGGTAAATGCCCGGCGGCGAGTGCCGGCAAATCCAAAAGCACCTCTCCCCAACGGGCCGACGACCAGCGAATGGTCCATAGGTGTCCGCGGGTCTTGTGACTTAATCGCTGGCAATGGGTGCCGGTTTGCCGCGGGGTCCAACACGAAACACCCTGTCTCGGTAATCGCAGCGGGCGCGCAGCAAGCGTATGCAATGCCCCGCGGCACCGGTCACAGGGGAAAACGCGGGCAAATGGCATGGTCAGGATCGTGGCCCTGCTCCGCCAGCGCCCTGATAAAGCTTGGAAAGCGCATATCGTAAAGAGATGCTATCCGATTTTGGCAAAAGAGGTCTGCGCACAACGGCTTGATCGCCGGACGGTAGCCCGCCTGATTCACGTAGCTTTTTCGCCTTCGTCGATATCCACGTCGAAACATTGGATTTGTCATAGCGGGCTTTGATCTGCCCTGCGGATCAATACAGGAACGACCGGTTGGCAAGCGCCCGTCGCCATCTCCCGTCTTGAGCCCAGCGATCCGATCACAACCAGATGCCAGCCTCTCGCGCCGCGTCGCACAGTGCGGCTAGAGTGATGTCGTTTTGTCCTCGTGCTGCACAACACTGCGCTGATGATCGCGGCTGGTGAGCACGCAGTTTCGTCAACCTCGGGGTAAGGATAAATTCAGCCCCTGCCCGGGCATCGCGCTCCATCTCTACCGTGCCTGCCAGATTGCGGCCGGTGTGTCGCTGACATTCCGTCTGATTCAGGGGCCGCTGCATCAAGGCTGCCAACAACGCCGTCCAGCTGCCGCACGTTTCAGCGCATACAGATCGTCACAGCCGCCGACATGGTATCCCGATAAAGATTTGCGGCACGGCGCCCGCCATTGGCACGCGTTTGACATCTGGACTTTGCGCTCTGGCTGAGCCAATACGTGACTTCGTGCAAAAGCTGATGCCTTTTTCATTCAGCAGACGTTTGGGCAGCAGATGGCAAAAACGCAAAGCGGCGATGTATATAGATCTTCTGACAGGTGATGTTGCATTGTCCTTTCAACAAATGGTTGGATCAAGACTTAAGTATCTTTTTGCACTCTTGCCAGTGTCACAAGTGCAGATTGGACTGCCGCGACCGCCAGAAACAGGCCAAGCCGCCGCTGCAACGTCGCACCGAGGTCATCACATCATCCACCAACAGCACAGGCCGCCCGCATTTAAGTGGGCGCGGCGCGGGTGGGCCGTGATCGCACCGTCAGATGGGCAAAGCGTTTCGCGCGCCCTTTGCCATCCAGCGTTGCGTACGCCTGACCCTGCGCAAGCGCATCGGGGCACCACCCGAGCCCCCGCTCGCGGGCAATCGCCTTAGCGGAGCAGGGCCGACTGGTTGAACCGGCCGTTTACCCAGCCGCGACCAATGGTACGCACCGTATGACCAGCGGTCGTGGGCGTGACGAAGCGGCGCATCACGCGTGCCATCAGCGCAATGCGGGTTTGGGCGATGTCCTGACGGTCGCCATGCTGAGCCGCCAGACCCAGACGGCGCCTCGCGTCTCGCGGTATAGCAGCGCGCCCGCCCATGATCCCACAAAGGCGGAATGGGGCACAGCAGGCGTCGCAGTAAAGCATCCCCGTCGGCACCGTCGCCCAGCAATGGCCACCGCAGGTTTTTCCAACAGACAACGCCGTCAATACGCCGTATCGCGCCAGCACGGGCCGCATAGCCCGCATCCCGTCCACAGGTGCCGCCGCACTGCCAGACAGCGACGGCGGGTAATATCACGCCAACAGCGTTTGTAAAAACTGGCCTCGCATGACCTTAGTTATCCTTTCATGACGCTTCACACCCTGACAGATCGCGCGCCCTGACCCGCAACCGCAGCCGCGCACACAGATGACGTCCTGTTTCTGCACGTGCCGCCTTTGATAGAAAGTCCGATGATCGGCTGGCCTTTGGTTAACAGAAGCTTTAAATCTGCGGGCGATTGTCACAGGTTTTTCGCAGTCTGGGGGCGCATTGCACCGAATGCGACGCTGGTCAGCGATACCGGACACGCTGGCGCTGACCCAAGGCGCGCATGATCGGTGGGTTACATGCCAATGGGATGCATTGGGCGAATGATCCGGTGGGCAGATTCATCCAGTCCCCCCCCCGCCCGGGCGGTGGGGGGGGCCCACTGCAACGACGGGCTGTTCCTCAGCGTCGGGTTGGTGGGCAAAACCTGCACGAACTGCGCGCTCTGTTCTGGGCAAGCCGAGCCGCGATCACCGGCGGCCTGTCGCCGCGCATCGCCCCCAGTGGCGAACTGCGCGACAGTCGGCGGGCTGTTTGCAACGCGCGGGACTTGCCCTGCGGTGGCCGATCCGTGACGGTTGAACCGTGAATAAGACCGACATTTGGCCACCTGATGCCGACCTGCGCGCCATGGGCGAGCCAACGCGATGGAACAGCCGGTTGCGCCGCCCCAGTGCCGTCGGCGATTTTTGAGGCGCGGGCAAGCTTTCCGTGACCACTCATGCGACCCCAGAGGGCGCATCAAAGCAACGTTTGGAGCTGGTGTTTCTGCGGGCTGGCACGCGGACAGCCAGCCGAAACCTTGCGACCGCTCTTGCCGCAGCAGCGGTTGGCGGATGCGCTGCACGGCCTGAAACGCCCGCTGCGCTATTGCGCCTCGACCCAAACCGTTTATCCAGCGATAAATGCAGAAAAAGGATGCGCAGATGAACGCAGCTGCGCCAGCCATGCCCACCTTGACCACCCCGCCGTTCCTCCGCCAAGGTGGCATCCTGCTGGCCAACCCTCGCAACGCCCAGACAACTCGAATTACTGTCAATGCGCCGTTATCTTATCGGATTTCTGTCGATCGCCGCGTGATCGACTACTAAGCCCGTGGAAATGGCAACCGTTTGCTTCGCTGGTGATTTTGTCGAAAGCGCCCCATTCACCAGCGGGGATCCGCCTCAAGTCGATTTGGAACCAACGAGGCGGGGGAAAGCCCGCTGATGAACCATCACCAAACAGCAAACCGCGAAGTAAAAGAGGTCGATGCAGGCCGCGGTATGGTGTACGCAGTTATGGTCGATTTTTTGCGATGCGCTATCGGCAACCCGTCGACCCAGTCCAAGGTTGCAGCGATGACCGCCCTGCGGGCTGTCAGAAGATCTTGTTTCTTTCCGCCTATATCCGCCACTAACGCCGTGCAATCGCACTTGCAACATGAAATGCGTTTTTCGCGGCGTTAGGCAAAGAGAAATGGCAGCCCGCCTGCACGTACGGTTCAAGCGACCCTATGTTCGACGCGCCCCGACTTATCGATAGCGCTCGCACACCTGCGATCGAGAAGGCCTACGCCAAGATGGAGACAAGCCCGACAAACTGCTGTGCTCCTACCACGGGTGTCCCGCTGCGCATGAAATGGAAGGCGACCCCTATCACTGGCCAGTTCAGAAAACGACGCGCCTGTTTGGAAAGGAACGGCTGGGCTGGGAACGTACACGCAGATCATAAACCACCTTCCAGTCGAAGTTCGGCCCCGAAGAATGGCTACCGCCCTATACGGTGGAGTACGGTCGCGCGGCAGGCCGAAGCCGGTCAATCAAAAAGATCGCCGTCTGCCGCCCCGGCCTTTTCAGCCGATTTGCACGAAACGCTCGAAGAATCACGAAAGGATCAGGAAAGCTTTGAAGCATGCCGGCGGCGGAGGAGTTTCACTATATCCCCTGCTCAATGACGACGCTCTGCTACATCAAGGCGCTGTCGAATGTGAATCGAGGAAACCTACAGGGCCTGGATCGACTGATCCACCCCCCGTCAACCCGGGTCCTGGAAACTAAAGAAAGCGCCTGTTTCTACAGCGCTTTTCTTTGTCCGTATGCATCTGCGTTTGGCCATCAGGTATAAAAAAGAGGCGGTGTAAAACACCGCCTTTTCTAAACCTGAAACTTCGACTAAATTATCGAAGCAACTGCAAGCAGCTACCAGACGCTCAGCCAGCAGCAGGGGATCAGGAATGCCCGAGGAAGAAGGATGGGGACTCTTCAAACGATTACGGGTCTTCGATGATTTGCTCTGGCGAGCGTAACCAAGCGAATGCTGTCGAATGCGGCAGCTGTCAAAGCAAGCGGCGAGCCCACGTTTTCTTCATAACATAACCTCCAGAAAAGGCGTACTTCACAGGGTGTAGCACGCGCCAAGATTCTTCTACCTCGTAAAACTTCTAAACGCAAATCAGCGGGGAATTGCAAACCAACGGATTCCAGCATTTCGAGCACCACATCGCTAAAAGTTGTCAAATAAGCAACACTTGGGTGCCTACGTTTGCCCATGCGGAAAAGTTCAGCGGATATGTTCATTGTACAGGACGACCACAGCATTCGACGAAACGACGGCCGATTTGCGTGTGTCATGCGGCCCATGGATACCAGTTAATATCGTTCCAGCTGAGGTACAGCGCATGGGTGCCCAAGGGATTGTCCAGGGCCCGGCCCGTGCCGCAGGCATTCCGGTTCTGCGTTTCCAGCAAATCGACGGTTGGTGGGGCGCATGTAGGGCGACAACTTTTGAAACGCTGAAAAAAGGCGGGGTCAGCTTCGTTCGTCAAGCGTCACGCCTAGAAGGGGTACACTTGTAGATCGATCTGAATCCTTACGGAACCAGTAATGCACGGCGGGCTGTCCGATTCGACCAAGAATGGCGCCTGTTCTTGGTGTGGTGAATACGGGCTGCCAATCCAGCGTGCGGAAGCAGAGGGTGTTGCGGCGCACCGCTTTTCGGTCAGGTCACGCTCACGTCTCGGTCGTCGCGTCGCCGTCTTCACCACCTGCTTTGGGCCAAGGCAGGTGTTCTTGCGAAGCATCCGGCGCTTCCTGCAGGAAGGCAACCAGGCGTGACGAAAGGGTCAATTTCTATCAGACATCAAAACTGTCTCCTGAAGGTAGTTACTAACCTAGTAAATATTGTCGTATATGGCTTGAAAAGTCGCAGTTTCAAATCAAACCAAGCGTTAACAGGACGATACGCATCAATTGGCGTTGGATTCTGCAACGCATCACGCCTGTACATACAGCACAAAACCATCGCGGGAGGTTGCCGCCACTGATCGTCTCGCTTCTCAATCCCTTAATTTACTAGAACCGTGGCGCTGGCGGCTTGTCCCCTCCCGCGCGATAGGGCATCAATGCACGGCCGCGCGCCCATCAGACCTGATACAAGATCGGCCGCAATGACACCGGCAAAATGCGTTTCCGCATGGCTGGATTCCGTAAACGCGCTGCGCGGTGCTTCGAGTCTCTTCAGCAACGGAACTGAACGCACAGCTTAACGCCGCGCAGCAACCCATGCGCGCGAATATGGCCGTGCAAAACCGCCCGATGCATTATGGAGAGTCGACGGGTCGTCGGCCGTGATCGTATTCAGACGCGTGGGCTATCCGGTGCGTTGTCGGGCGAAGGTCATCTCGGAGACCTACGAACAGAGCTGAAACCCTCGCCGCCTGGATGGAACAAACCAGATCACCCGCCGATCCGTAATGCTCCCGAGCTATGACATGGGCTTTTTCCTGGCACCAGGAAAGAAAACGGCAAAGATCTTGGTGGACGATGGTGATCGGCGAACCGCTCGACCATCACGCGCGTAACTATCTAAGTCCTGACTATCAGGGGTTTCAGCGCCGATGGGTGTCATTATCTGCCCGACCATCGCGTAGATATCCTCCATCCTTCGTCATTAGTGAACAGAGATACATCCCCACGTCCCAATCCGTGCGAATTCTTGTCCTTGCAGTCTATCTTGACGTGGATAAAGATACACTCCAGCCCAAAACGAGCGGATAATATACCCATCTTCATTGCCGCGCGCCCGGTCCATCTCGTTGGGTAATCGAACCGATCGACAGGTGGAACCGACGTGTTCGATGCCGCCGGTCGATCCGACTGATTCCTTTCGGCGACGGCCGTTCCCACTCCATAGACGCTTATGGCCTACGGCGTGCGAATCCATTTGATATCAATAATAATTAAGAGAGCTTTTCGTGGTGCATCAAGATACATCCGTTCGGTCGCCCTTGTTTGAAAGATCACATAGGTGAACTGTGGCCCGTTGTACCGTTAAATTTATGCTGCTGCAGCCCCAAAGCTCACAAGCGCGGTGCCACCCCACACCAGAATCAGATTTCTGCGTTTTCACATGCTCCATCGCTCCGCTTTCGCGCTTTCGAGACTCTCTGCGCTCGATCTACCATTACAAATATCGAAATGCGGTCAAAAAGCCGGTACTGGCGGTGGTAACTGCAACGCTTCTTCCGACTCGCTTCAGCTTCTCCATCACCTCAACCGGTAGGCATCGTGCGCACGGTTTCTTCTTCGTTATGCGCGATCCTGCATCGAGTTCACCGATCCAGACCCGACCAGCCAGTCACACGGCAAAGGTCGGACAGAATAAACGGCAAACGAACACACACGCATAAGGGTACACTTCTCAAGCAGGCAGAACATCATCGACCAGCTTCCACGTCATGACTGAACAGGCATAGGCGCTCGCAGCGGGCAGCATCCAACCATTCAGGAAAGTGAGTGCTGACCAGCTTGGTGAATACGACCGATATAAGTAATCGTCATCAGCAAAAAGACCGAGCATGCGGGCAGCGCGTGAATGAAACTTCGGACGTACGCCGGCGCAGACGAGGGGCGACGGATAGCACGCGCAAACACCCGCCCAATACGCAAATGCGAGACCCGACAGGCCATTGCACGCAAGGCACCACGCGATGGCAAACGAACGGTACAAGTCGAATACATTCCAACCGTTGCGAAAGACCGATCCCGCGCGCAAGATCTTGACGTGGATTTCAAGCGACGAAAATGAAACAGACAATACGCGGTCGAGAACGGATTACCGCGCCATATTTCTTCTCCATCCAAGAAGGCGCGGTTTTCCATGCCAGCAGGGCGGCGTTGCAACACAATGAAACACCCGAGATCGAAATTGCCTGACGGCCCGTCCTTTGAACCCAATTTTCCCAGACTTCCCACGCAATGTTTTTCAGTGCCCACCTTTAGCTGTGGCGTTATCTGCGCTTGCGTTGTAACTTCCGGCGCAGTGAACTGCGCTGCAGCATCAACATGGGATTGAACCAGCGGAATTGATCAAACTACTTTCCCCAATTCAAGCCGTATAACCGGCGGCATCAGCACAGCGGCATCCGCGCAAAAGGTGACCCCGGTTGCCACGACAACTCCACGCCACGCGAGCACTCCGCTTTGAACGATCTCGGCAATCATGCGCTCTGCAGGCACAGACGCACGCTGGCGGTCCATTACGACGTCGTCTTGGCCAGTTCATCGGGCAGCAAGGCGCGGGACGGTCTAGGACGTGACGATGACAGGGCTTAGGCCGGTCGACAATGGCGCCAACCCGATGTACAGCGCCGCGGTCATGGCGGCGTCACCCTCGACCCGATGTACCTCTGCACGATCAGCCCAGGCGACTGAACGTGCCAGAGCCCGCAAAAAGATCGATCACGTGGCGCACATCCGCCAACAGCTGCGCACAGCAGTGATCAATGGCGGCCACAATAGCACATGGGCGTGGCTGACAAGACGACACGCAGGGCGGGAGAGCGCACTTGCCGCGCCGAACCGCTGTTACCGGCGGCGTGCCGCAATGGCGATCCGTCTCCGTCCCCCAGGTCAGAACACCGCACGCCAACGCCCAGACTGTCACATCAAATGCGCCAGCTCTTGCCGCAGCGGGCCGTCAAGCTCCTTGCCGTTCTGGAAACCGAAATTCGAGCCGCCCTCGCGATGCGGTCACTGTCACGGCAGTGGTGGCCTTGCGGCTGGTCCCGATCCACGGCCAGCTTTTCGCAATTGGACAGTTGCGCCAATACGGCAGGGTCCAAACAACTGAACCCTGGAATTCTCAATCACGACATCGGAACCCGCGCCCGTGGAACCGGCCATCGCACTCCTTTTTTGGTACGCTTCGCTGCAAAGGTCGCACGACGGCGCGATTGCGCTGGCGAGGTCTGGAGAGGCTTGAAACAGTCTCTTATCCATGAGCCATCCAGCGACGCTTTTGACCCCAACGAACGAAAAGCCCCAGCTGCGAATTCCGCAACCGAAATCATCTGATGCAATGCTGCAACTGAGAGGCCAACATGGCCTTGAAGTGACGGCACGGGGGCGCAGCCCCCGGTTATGCAAGACGGTCTGACGATACGATATATCGTCAGGGTCTGCCCGTCAGGCGTGCCTGTGACCACCTCGCCCGGAAGTGGTCATCGTGAG